>Ga0207831_100066_pt1 | contig 163553 bp, 148 predicted proteins | sample TtanPargueraPR_7_FD_187741 | JGI IMG/M metagenome (GOLD analysis project Ga0207831, IMG submission 187741) | Aerobic enrichment media microbial communities from Bioluminiscent Bay, La Parguera, Puerto Rico - Tt and M1 (2) (SPAdes) | ecosystem: Environmental > Aquatic > Marine > Unclassified ...
TCTTACGATGCTCAAATCATTGTTAGCCCAGGCGCCAGGTCGCCAGATCCGAAGATCATTAAATGGTGGAATCGTTTGCCTGGAGCAGGTTTAATTCTAATTAGCCTTTATCTTGGTTATAGGTCCGAAATTTAATGATGTTGATGAGGCAGGGTCAATTTTGACCTTGCCTTTTTTGGTGATTCTTCCAGCATAGTCTCACTTTGTCCCGAATGTAGATATCAACATTCCGTTCAGGTACTACTACCCATCTCCGACATCAGCGATAAGGTTTGACTAACCCATCAACTTGAATATATTCAATTATTAACATCCAAACCACCTCTCCAACTGCTCCGGAGCGAGCGTTTGCCGCTGAATCGAACCTGCGCAACATGCGTTCTTGCGTTTCTCTGATTGATCCACCTGCCGAGTTCCCGGGTCTGAAACCTTAACCATGGGGGTGCCTATGGCCGGTCAAGGTTTTAAGCGCAAGCTCTCTGCCATTTTTTGCCCTGGCATCAAGGGATTCAGAGAGAATAATGAGGGCTCCGCCCGCACCCCATAGCCTATGGAGGCAAATTGCCCTTGGATTATACAAATCACAGGATTTCGTTATCCTGTTTTTTATCACAGGTATTTCCCGCTTTTGTGGCTATGGTGTTCCTCGCAGGATGCCCATCTGATTCGAAGGGCCCGCAATACGAGATCTTTCCTCCTGCAGGTGGTAAAGGTGCGATTGTTTTAGCCGTATCCGGCTATGCCGGTACGGACTATTTCCGCGACTTCAGTTCAAAACTCGCAGAGCTTGGGTACTTTACACTGTTGATGGATGGGAAGGATTTAATCGATCCTGGTAGCTTGGGTGAAATTATACCTGGCGCGGAGAACTTGCAGGCGGCTATCACTGCTGCGGAGTCTTCGCCGCATGCTATTCCCGGTAATGTAGCTCTGGTCGGATTTTCAATCGGTGGCGCCGGCGTGTTGAAATATGGCGCCAAGTTGAAGGATCAGGTGTCGGCTGTGGTCGCCTATTATCCGGCGATTACGATTACCGGGGCCATATCCAACTTAGCGGCAGGACTTCAGACGCCTGTCCTGGTGCTCGCCGGCGGGCAAGACCATTACCAGAACTGCTGCCTGATCGCATCGATGCGAGAGCTGGCCGAGGCTCCGAAAGCAGCACCATTTGAGCTGGTCGAGTATCCAGATGCCGGACACTGTTTCAATCTTAACGCCAATGTCCCGGTATTCACTTATCGCCCCCAAGACGCCGCCGATGCATGGGATAGAACCGTTGCGTTCCTGAAGCGTCTTCATCCTCCGGAAGGTGAATGAAAAAGTTGCATGACCAGTCGGGATCACGCTGCGAGATATCCGATAACCAGGGCATATTTCTATGATGTCATTAATTCGGCTGGTCGGATGACGGGCACCTAATCTGCAAATTCAATAACCTCAATAATATCAAAAGTTAGAATCCAAAAATAAGGAAAAATCAAAAGGAGGTTGGAATTGTGAAAGTATTGGCTCTAAATTCAAGTGCACGACCAGGGGGGGAAAGTAAAACCGATTTGATGCTTCATCACCTTGTTAAGGGAATGAGAGAGGCAGGCGCCAAAGTCGAGACGGTCAATCTCCGAGAGAAGAATATCAAAAATTGTGTGGGATGCTTTACGTGTATGACGAAAACCCCGGGGAAATGTGTACTCAAGGATGACATGACAAGAGATCTCTTCCCTAAATGGCTGGAATCCGATCTGGTCATATACGCTACACCGCTGTTTCATCACACTGTCAATGCGACCATGAAAACCTTTATAGAGAGAACCTGGCCCATTTGTGAACCCTTCCTCGTGGAAAATGAAGGGCGTTGGTTTCACCCCCTTCGCAGTAAGCACCCTGGGGTTGTGGTTCTTTCCGTATGCGGCTTCCCGGCAATGTCCGCATTTGCTGGATTGACTCACTATGTGAAATTTCTTTATGACGCACAGGAAAAAGGGATGCTATGGGCTGAAATCTATCGGCCTGGCGCCGAATTCATGGTGTATCGAAAAGAGAAACAGAAAGATATACTCGACGCCACCATCCATGCCGGTAAGGAGCTTGTGGAGACTAAAAGGGTTTCTCCGGAAACATTGGGACGTATCGAACAGCCGTTGACGGATAATGTTTCTGATTTTGCAAAAATGGCGAATTGCTGGTGGAAGACCTGCATTGCGGAAGGGATAACCTTAAAAAAATTTGCCGATGAAGACATGATTCCGAGGCCTGATTCAGTCGAAACGTTTTTGCTCCTGATGACAATGGGATTCGATCCTGAGGCGGCAGGAGATATGAAAGCAACGTTGCAGTTTGAATTTACAGGCCGTGTGAAAGGATCATGCTATTTTAGCATCGCGGATGGGACGATAAAAGCAACGGAAGGGAAGTCAGAAGGACCGGACCTATTGATAAAGACGCCCTTTGAAGTATGGATGGATATCGTGACCGGCAAAGCAGATGGTGCTGAGATGTTCCTGGAGGGGAAATACGAAGCAGAGGGAAACATGGAATTCCTGGATATGCGTAAGCTTTTTGGACTATAAAAATCGTCGCGCCTATGAAAAAAAAAGGGTCATACCTTCAACACACGCCCCGGCCTGACACCCTGGACATAAACCCCGTCCTTCACAACCGTTTGACCGTTGATAAAAACTTGCCTGATCCCTTCAGGCCGTCCGGCAGGCTGGCGGTCATGGCCGGGGTTATCTGTTATTTCCCGTGGATCGAACAGGACCAGGTCCGCGGCCTTCCCGGGGGCCAGGGAGCCGATATCTTCCAAGCCGAATCGCTCCGCCGAGGCATGGGTCATGCGGCGGACGGCTTCCTCCAGCGTAAATAGCTTTCGGTCTCGCACGAAGCGGCCCAGGATCCTGGGGAAGGTGCCCGTGGCGGATGGGTTGGGCAGACCGTTGGCCTTGATGGCGGCGTCGGTTTCGAAGAGGCAGTCATCGCGGGAGAGAACTTTTTCCAGGGGCGCCTCGAAACCGGGCTCACCGCTGTAGGTGTGGTAGAGCATCAGGGCGGCGCCCCGGCTTTTTTCCGCCAGGGTCAGCATGGCCGTAAAGGGGGAGCAGTTTCACTTTTCGGCAATCTCGGTGATCCGTAGGCCGTTCAGATCCTCCCCGCCGGGGATGGCGCTGTCCATCACCTGGAAGTCCGGATAACTGAAGCCCACCAGTCGGAAGCCCACGGCCAGCTCCAGGCGCAGGCGTGTTTTAAGCAGGATGTCGGCATAGGCTTCCGGGATTTTTTCAAGAAACCAGTAGGGGACGGGCGCCAGGATGGTGGTGTTGCCGCAGGTGTAGGGGAAGGCGTCGATCATCACGTCCACCCCCCGGGCGCGCGCTTGGTCGACCAGGTCGAGGGCCTCGTCCACGGTGGACCAGCTCTTGCGGCCGACGAAGATAAAATGGGACAACTGAAAGGCCGCACCGGTCTTTTCCGCCAGCAGGAGGGCTTCCTTCAAGGCTTTGATGTTGTGGGCCGCCAGTGTTGTCAGGGGATAGCAGGGGGAGATGCGGGAGAGGGCCTTCATGTGGATGGTGACGGGTTTGCCGGCCTCGGCGGCGACCCGGCTGAAGGCCTCCAGTTCTTCCAGGGAGGCATACATACCGGGATCGTAGCCCAGCCCGAAGCTGAGCCCGCAAGCGCCTTCGGCCAGGGCCTGGCGTGTGCTGCCCAGACAGCGCTCCAGATCCTCAGGCCCCATATCCCCCCGGTCCCGGCGGCTGTTGGCGTAGCGCACGGTGGCATGGCCGACCTGTTGGGCGATGTTGACCAGTGGGCCTTGTTCGGCCACGTGGTTGAAATACTCTTCCATCGAGCGCCAGGGATAATCCAGGGGCCCGTCCATGACGATGGACGCCAGTACTTCGGTCCGGGCCTTGGCCTCCGGTGTCATGGGGGCCGGCGAGATGCCGCAGTTGCCCGCCACCACCGTGGTAATGCCCTGTTCCACCAGGCATTTTAAATTTGTTGCGTGGCGCGCCAGGGGCAGGACCCAATCCGCGTGGGAGTGCATATCAATGAAGCCGGGGCTGACCACCAGGCCCTGTGCATCGATTTGGTGATCGGCCGGGGGTAAGGCGGTGCCTTGGGGAAAAATGCTTGCGATGCGGTCGCCTTCAATCAACAGGCTGCCCTCAAAGGCCGGGCTCCCGGTGCCGTCCACGATGGTGCCGCCTTGAATCAGGGTGGTTGTCATGGCGTCGCGGCTCCTTCACCCGGATCGATGATGATGAGGTGTCCATTGATGATATTTTGGTTTAATATCAATGAACATTCGAGATCAATCGTTTTAAATGGGATTGTAAAGAGAAGGGAAGACCATGGACGGTACACGAAGGGCCGACATACGGACGGGCATCAAAGTTCGCATCGTGTTGAAGAAAGACCAGCGCACCGGCAGGCTGACGGAGGGTGTGGTCAAAGATATCCTGACCCGTTCACCCACCCATCCCCACGGGATCAAGGTCCGCTTGCAAGACGGGGCGGTGGGGCGCGTTAAGGTAATAGAACCCTGAAGGTATTGGAGAGCCCCAATTCGTCCACCTTTAGAGGGTTTGTTGCAAACCTGCAAACACTGCCTATCGTATCTTTGCAAGAGCAGTCGCTTCCTAAGCGGCTGTATGTCGATCTGTCACCGACGGCACCTGCCGCCAAGCAGGCCTAAACCCAAAAAATACGGGCAGCATTGCTGCCGCACATATGGAAATGGAGGCTACCATGTCCTCACGATTAACCCGAATTGCAACGGTTTTTGTATTGTTGACCTTTTTTGCCACGGCGGCATGGGCCGCCGGCAGCAGCCCCAAGCCGGCCAAGGACAAGCGGCCCGGGGTTGCCGAGTACAACGCCGGTGTGAAGCTGATGCAAAAGGAACGCTTTGCCGAGGCCCAGTCCAAATTCGAGGCTGCCCTGGCCAAAAACCCAAAGATGGCCGAGGCCCACAACAATCTTGGGTATTCCCTGCGCAAACAGGGGGAAGCCAACTTTGCGAAGGCCCTGGAACATTACAACCGCGCCATCGATCTCAAAAGCGACCTGGCCGAAGCCTACATGTACCGCGGCGTGCTGCACATGCTGATGGGCAACGAGGCCAAGGCCCTGGAGGATCATAAGGCCCTCACCGGAATGGATCGCGGGCTGGCCGATGCGCTGCAGGCGGCCATTGCCTCGGGCGAGGAGCCGGACGGGCTGGAAGGGCTGGCCACGGCGTGGTAGGACCTCGCACGCTGGCCGCAGCGGCGCTGGTGCTGCTGGCCGTGGCCTGGCATGCCGGCCATCAGCGGCTGGTGCGCGCCAATGGCGACCGTGCCGAGGGCTTTGTCTGGCAGTTGCCCCAGGGGTTTCCCGCCCCCCGGGTGCCGCCGGACAACCCCATGACGCCGGTAAAAGTGGAACTCGGCCGTCGCCTTTTTCATGACCCCCGCCTGTCGGGGGACGGCACACTGGCCTGCGTTAGCTGCCACGATCCGGCGCGCGCTTTCACCGACGGCCGGGCCCGGGCCCTGGGTATCCAGGACAACCTTCATCCCCGGTCGGCCATGTCCCTCACCAATGTGGCCTACAATGCCACCCTGGGGTGGGACGATCCCGGCCTGACGCGCCTGGAAGACCAGGCCCTCGTGCCGCTGCTCAACACCCGGCCGCCGGAAATGGGCGTGGCCGGCCGGGAGGACGAGGTCCTGGCGCGCTTCGCGGGCGACAGACGCTACCGCGCCCTTTTCACGGAAGCGTTTCCCAAAGACGACCATCCGGTGACCCTGCGCAACGTGACCTATGCCCTGGCGGCGTTTGAACGCACCCTGATTTCCGGAAACTCTCCCTACGACCGCTGGGCCTACGGCGGCGAGGTGGCGGCGCTCGATCCGGAGGCCCGCGCCGGGGCCCGCCTGTTTTTCTCCCGTCGGCTGAACTGCTTCCGCTGTCACGCCGGCTTCAATTTTTCAGGGCCGGTGGTCTACGAGGGCTCGGCGGGACCCCGGCCCCTGTTTCACAATACCGGCCTCTACGACGAAGATGGCCGCGGGGCCTACCCGGCACCCAATACCGGGGTCCACCGGCACAGCGGGCGCGCTGCGGACATGGGCAAATTCCGGGCGCCCACCCTGCGGAACATCGCCCTGACAGCGCCCTACATGCATGACGGCAGCATCCCCACCCTCGCGGCGGTCCTCGACCATTACGCGGCGGGCGGCCGGGCCCGTTCCGCCGGACCCCATGCCCCTGCGGCCACGGACGATGACTTGACCGATCCCCTGATGGCCGGTTTCAAGCTCACCCCGGACGAACGCCGGCATCTGGTGGCCTTTCTCCACGCCCTCACCGATGATTCGTTTGTCCGCCAGGCGCAGGAAACGGGCCAACCGTGATCAACGGGGCACATACATGCCTGCCTGCCAAATTTTCGTGACTTCATCTGAATAATTTTCGAGATTGTGTCAATCCGCAATGGCGCCCGTTAAAGCGCCGTCCGGCCGTTCCAAGGCCTCGTCGATGTGGGCGTCGATCTGTTGGAAGGCGGCCTGCAGGGCCTCGGTTTGGGGGAGTAGGTCTTTGAAGGTGGACAGATAATCGCGCCGGCGTAAGATCGCCAGGGATGGTGCAAAGTTGAAGTCGTATACCCAGGCCAGTTTGATCAGGACTGCGTCCGCGTCGCTTTGGACATCCTGGTAGCGGATCACGCGTTTTTGCCGGAGGCTTTCGAGAACTTCAGGCGATACGTCCGGGGTCTTGATCGGTCCGATGAAATGATAGGTCGGGTGGTTCAGGTCGTCGGTGAGAACCTTCAGGATGTCGAGTTTGTCCGCATCCCGGATAAGGCGACCATGCAGGTGCCGGCGGGCATCCAGGCCCGGAGGGAGAGCGGCCTTGTTGTGATGGACCACGGCACACCGGATGATGTCACGGGTCTCCGCATCCAGGTCCCGGAGCATCGGGTGGTCCACCAGAAGTTCCGCCCCATAGGATCCATGGTCGATGGAGACATGGTCGTTAAAGGTCCGGTAGCGGGCAAATTGCTCGAACCGCCCCACATCGTGGAGCAGGCCGATGATTTTGGCCAGGGTGATATCGCCGTTGTCCAGGCGGATGCAGCGTCCGACCAGGCCCGCCAGGCTGGACACGCGCAGGCTGTGGTTGCGTTTCAGCAGGATGTGGGCCCGGCAGGTGCTGTCCGTGTCCATGAAGGTGGCCACATAGGCCAGGAAGCGTTCCCGAATCCGGTTGAAGGCGATGGGGTAAAGGTGCCGGTGGTCGGCTTTGAGCAGCATGGTTGTTCCTCAAGAAAGCAAATTAACGTCATCCTGATGTTTGGCGGGTGGCGCCGCACATTGATTTCTACACCCGTGACCATGCTCCCACAAGCCTTATTCGGATGGTCCGGGCCTTTTCATGAAGCCGTATTTGCGTTATGGGAAAAAAGGGCGATTTGCATGGGGCGTTCTGCCCGGGAATTTACGATGGCCCTTAGACGTTGACCTGCCAAACCAACACCTGAGAGGAACCTGAAACCGATACCATGGATATACGAACAGCAACCGATGCGGATTTAGACGATGTCCTGGCCGTTGAACGCGAGGCCTTTGGTGAGGAGGACGAGGCCGAACTGGTCCGGGCGTTGCTCGATGATCCCAGCGCCATGCCGATCTTGTCTCTGCTGGCCTTTCAGGGTAAACGGGCCGTGGGGCATATCCTCTTCACCCGGGTCCGTCTTCAGGCGCATCCACAATTATCGCTGGCGATTCTGGCACCCCTGGCGGTGGTGCCCGATGTCCAAAACCAGGGTATCGGCGGGAAGCTTATCGCGCACGGGCTGAATCTTTTGACGGCCTCCGGCGTCGACCTCGTTTTCGTGCTGGGGCACCCGGGCTATTATCCCCGCCACGGCTTTGCCCCTGCCGGCAAGCTTGGACTCCAGGCCCCTTATCCCATTCCGGAAAAAGATGCCGACGCCTGGATGGTCCAGGCCCTCAGGCCGGGGGTGATCGGGTCCGTGAGCGGCACGGTTCTGTGCGCCGACGCGCTGGACAAGCCGGAATACTGGCGGGAATGACCCCATGTCAATCCTGAGGAGATCTGACGCGATGGATCGGAAAATCATTCTCGCGGTGGCCCCCACCGGCGGCTGGGGCCCGGGCCGCAACAATCCCGTCACGCCGGAGGCCATCGCCGGGGACGTGATCGCCTGCGCTCGGGCCGGTGCGGCCGTGGTTCACCTGCATGCCCGCGATGAAAAAGGTGCGCTTACCACCGACCTGGCGCCGTTTGCCGCTGCCGTGGATGCGATCACGGACGCCTGCGACATCATTCTGGAGGCCTCCACCGGCGGTCTTTCGGATCTCACGGCGGCCGAGCGGGTCCTGCCCGTATCCAACCCCCGCGCGGAGATGGGGTCCCTCAACATCGGCTCCCTCAATTTCGGGGACGCGGTCTACCGCAACAGTCTGCCCGACGTGCGGTTTTGGATCGAGACGATGGCCAAGCGCGGGATCAAGCCCTCTTTGGAAATTTTCGATACGGGCCATCTTGAAACCGCCCGCCACCTGATCGAAGAAGGGCTTGTCGGGACGCCCTGCAATTTCAGTTTTATTTTCGGTGTCCGCTGGGGCATGCTTTTCGACCCGGCCCTCCTGGCTTACCTGACGTCGCGCCTGCCCCCGGCAAGCCGTTGGGGCGCCATTATGATTCAGAGTGAGGATTTTGCCCCGCACCTGGCGGCCGCCCGGGCCGGCGCATCGATTCTCAGGGTGGGCTTTGAGGATTCCCTCCGCTACGACGGGAGAACGGCTGTCTCCAATGCCGAACTCGTGACCGCCCTTCGCGAGGAACTGGAAACCGCGGGCTTTGCCATTGCCTCCCCGGGGGATGCCCGGGCGATGCTGCTTTAACCCGAACATGTCATGGAATATTCGGGCTAAACCGTCTGCCCCGCTGATGTTCGGGGCGGGACAATGGACAAGCGAACAGCCGAAACGACAAACCATTTTACGCCCCCTTCGAGAGGGTTGCTTGAGATCTCCCGCTTTGCGGGAATAGACTTACTTTCGGTATGGATCCACGCATCGCCAAACATGGAAAGGGCAAGGGGAGCATCATATGAGCACCATTGCGACCGTATTCGCCTTCATCGGTGGCGCCATCTTTATAGTTCTCTTCGTATGGAAATCACGGGATTTTTATAAAGAGGCCTGGCAAAATGCCGAAGCCAACCAGTTTTCGCCCCGGAAATGTCTATTCATCGCCATCGCCTATACCGCTCTGGTGTGGTTGTTGATCCTGGGCAGCTTTGTTGTTTTCGGGGCGGCCACCATCAAGGCGGACAGTCTTCTGGCGGGCCTTGTCGTGATGGCTGTCTGGGTGGTGGCCCTGATCCTCCTGATCATGAAATTGTCCAGCGCCATGCCCATCAAGGCCAAGGGGCCGGAAGACGATGCGCCGTCCTGATTCGCGGCCGCAATGCCGGTTATCGACCTTATCCTGGGAAAGAATTTGCCGAACACACGAAAACCTACCTTGGTGCCATGAACCCGAACGATCTAATCCAGAAATTCCACCTTGCACTGCCACACTTGCGTCAATGGGTGGAAGACACGCTGGCCGCCCACCGGAAGCAATCCGTGCCGGTGAACCGCATGGGGTATGCCAGGTTGGGACAGGTGTTTCCAGAGGAACTGCTGCAAAGGGTCCGGTCCGTGGTCGTCGAGGGCAATCCCCCCTTTCCCGCCCTGAGCCGCATGGGCTTGCCGGAACTGGCCCGGTTCGAAGCCCTGCCCATCACCGGGGTGACTTACAGGGACACTTTTTTTGTGCGGCGCGCCCACCAGACCGAGAGTCTCTATTTTCATGAAACCGTTCATGTGGTCCAGTGGGACCGCCTGGGCGTGGACCGTTTCCTGCTGGCCTATGGCGTCGGTCTGATGCAGTTCGGTTATCGCGACAGCCCGTTGGAGGAGATGGCCTATACCCTGCAGGATGATTTTGATCAGGGCCGGCTTGCGGGGGATCTTGTGGGGCGCATCCACCGGGAAACCGATGCTGTTTGGGAGGGGGTGAAAGCCCTCCTTTAGATATTGGACGGCCTTCAACAGGAGCTTACGCCCGGGGAGCGCATCAATGGAATACAGAGTGATCAACCTCAAAAAGAAATTGTCACAGTTTTCCGATCAGTGGGCCCCCAAAATAGTCGCCCAAAGGCCGACGGACAGCAGATGTTCATGGGGCAGCAGTATCAAGTGGCGGGAGACCTGGCTTTGATGATCGAATTGTTCAAAGCGGAGGCATGATTATTTCTTTTCCGGAAAAGAAAAGAACGCGTCCAATCGAGATGAAAGCATAACAAGGGCAAAGCATGTATCAAGAGAAGAAGAATGGTGCCGAAAGGGCGGGGGCCGATCAGCCGGTCAGGAAATTCACCGAAGGTATGCTTGACAACGACTTGATCCTGGAGACGCTGGCCATTGCGTCGGGCCAGACCGTTTTGGATGCCGGCTGCGGCACGGGCTACATGGCCAAGCTGTTTGCCGACCGTGTGGGTTCGTCCGGTAAAGTGATCGCCCTCGATCCGAACAGCCATTTCATCCGGATCCTGGCGCAGGAAACCCGGGGCACAGTGATCCGGGCCATGGAAGGGGATATCACCCGGCCGACCGGGCTGCCTTCCCGGTCGGTGGATCTCATCTACCTTGCCACCGTGATGCACATCTTTTCACCCCAACAGGTGCAGGGTTTTGTCCAGGAGGTCGGCCGCCTGCTCAAACCGGGCGGGATCCTGGCCGTGGTCAACCTCGACAAGAAGGAAACGCCCTTCGGTCCGCCCGTGGCCCAGCGCTACGCCCCGGAAGATGTGGTCGCCGTGATGCCGCTGCAATTGTTGAAAACCCTGTCCGTGGCCGACTATTTTTACATGCAGCTTTTCCGGAACCAGGGCATGGACGGCCGGCATTGAGGATCATTGCCCCGGCTGTTCGCTCTGGAGCTGTTTCAATTTGCGCCACAACGCGGCGCGGCTGATGCCCAGGATTTCGGCTGTTTTGGATTTGTTCCCCTGGGTGGCTTCCAAGACCTCGACGATATAGCGTTTTTCCACCTCCGCCAGGGTCATGAACTGCCTGGATCCCCGTAACCTGGCCGGTTTCCGATCCTCGAGAAACCGTGCCGGCAGGTGCCGGCGTTCGACGGTGGTGCCGTCGGCCAGAATTACCGCCCGTTCCACGATGTACTCCAATTCATGGACATTGCCGGGAAAGTCGTAATCAACCAGAATCTTAATGACTTCCGGCGCCATCGTATCGATCGGTTTGCCTAACTCCTGGCGGTATTTGTCAAAGAAGTACTGGCACAGGGGCGGGATGTCGTCCCTGCGCTCCCGCAGCGGCGGAAGCGTCAATTCGAACACTTGCAGCCGTTCCCAGAGGCCCTTCCGGAAGGACTGGGCCCGCACCCGTTGCGCCAGATCGGCATCGGTGGCGGCCAGGACCCGAATATCCACCGCGCTGTCATGCTGCTGAACATCCGTCACGTCGAGGATGTTCAATAGCTGCGCCTGCATATTGTCCGGCATTTTTTCAATCTGATCGAAAAGGAGGGTGCCCACCTGACCGGCACCGAAGATGCCGCTGCGGGTCCGGATGGCCTCGTAGAGGTTTCCGTTTTTGTAGCCGAGCAGATGACCGGCCAGTTGATCACTGCCGAAGTCGGCGCAATCGATGGCCAGAAAACGTTGGGTCCGGCGCATGCTTCCGGCGTGTATGGCCCGGGCGGCAAGTTCTTTTCCGGTGCCCGATTCGCCGTGCAGGAGCACCGTGCAGTCTAAATGCGCCACACGCTCGATGTTTTTGCGCAGGGCCTGCATGGCCGGCGTTTCGCCGACAATGCGCGGCCGCTCCATGCTCCCGGATGGGGCCGAACCGATGGAAAGCCCATCCCGCCGCTTGCCGGTGGCGACAAAATCGCCCTGGGGGTGAATTTCGATCTCATTGGTCGAAAAGGGGGCCGGCGGGTTGGCACCATCGGCCTGGGGCTGGGCTAAAGCCGACTTGGGGCGGATGACCACCACGTTGCCATCGGTATTCAGTTTTTTGATGAAACGCCAGAAATCCCGCATCTCATCTTTTTCGAAATAGAGCGTATTGAGGGATTCCGTGGCCTGTTTCACCTTGTCATTGCCGTGCCCTGTCAGCAGGACGGTTTTCAGGCCGGGTTTGACTTCCTTGAGTTTGGTAATCGTCACCAGCCCGTTCATATCGGGCATCTGAAGATCGACAATGGCCAGGTCGATGGGATTATTAGTTGCGATATCAATTGCTTGCAGCCCGCTGGTGGCCGTATGGGGTATGAACCCGAGAACGGTCAGGCGCTGGGCAATGGATTTGAGCAGCTTTTCTTCATCATCGACCAGGAGGACGCGTTTTGTCTCTGCCGTCATTCCTTATTTCCTCCCGCCAGGGTCAAAACGTTAAGGGCATCTCCAAAGGCAAAGATCGTTTCATCAGGGGGCATACGGTTACCTATCATGACGTTATAGATGACATACCAGATTTTTGAGTTTGTTTCAGAAAAAGAAGCGCTCGTTTCAAATTTCAAATAATAAAAAATTATATGTTTACAAATTAAACTTTTTCGGTTAATGCGTGTAGCATAAATGATATAAATTGTTCCGTCAACCGAAATAAATGTATTAAAATGAAACGTTATGATATATTGATTGTCGATGACGAACAGCGCTATGCGAACATGTTGGCCAATCGATTGACGCTGCGCGGTTTGACCTGCCAGGTTCGCTACGATGGCCGCACAGCGATCGATATCGTGGAAAAGGTTTTTTTCGCATGGGTCATTTTGGATCTGCGGCTGCCGGACTGCTACGGCGTGGAGGTGTTGTCTCGGATAAAGGCGATCCGCCCTGATACCAGGGTGATTATCCTCACCGGGCACGGCACGGAACAGGATCGCAGACAGTGCCTGGCCCTCGGTGCGCATGCCTTTGTCAATAAGCCGTTGGATATTAAGCGAATGATCGCCATCATGGGGCAGGATAAAGCCTGAATTGGTAAATTGGTAAAATGGACAAATTCAAAGCCAATCTCAAGTCGTTATACCCGCACTTTCACCGGCAAAGTGATGAGCACCTGAATCCATACTATACCTTTCAGGACTATCGGCAGATCTGGGGCGTGGGAATTTTCTTCCTGATGGCGACGGCGCTTCTGCCGCTCATTGCGATGACCCTGATCTGCTACCAGCTTGTGGATCAATCCATCGACACCGAATCGCTTTTGCGCGCCGAGAGGCTGGCTTCCAACACCCGCCGCGCGGTATCGTTTTTCCTGGAGGAGCGCCTGGCGGCGTTGACCTTTACGGTCAACGAAATGGGCTATGAGCGTTTGACCGATCCCAGTCGACTGGAGGAAGTGCTCCGAAATCTGAAACTGGGCTTCGGCGGTTTGACCGACCTCAGCGTGATCGACGACAGCGGAACCCAGGTGGCCTATGCCGGTCCCTTCAACCTGGAAGGAAAAGACTACAGTCGTCAAGCATGGTTCATGGAGTGCCAGCGACACGATGCCTGTGTCAGTGAAATTTTTTCCGGTTACCGTGATGTGCCCCACATCGTCGTGGCCGTCAAATCCATGCAGCCGGAGGGCCGTTTTTTCGTACTGCGGGCGACGCTGGAGACGGAACGGCTGATCCAGACCCTGTCATCCTACAAGACCGGGGAACATACCGACATCTTCCTGACCAACCGTGAGGGGGTGATGCAGACGCCGTCCCGGTTTTACGAGGGGGACTTGAATCGATTGACGATTCCCCTGCCGGCCTATTCCGATCGCACCGAGGCCCTGATTTCTTCCGATCCGCAAGGCCAGCCCATCGTTATCGGCTACGCCTTCATTGACACCAAAATCGCCCCGACATCATTTGTTCTCATGGTCGTCAAGAAAAAAGCCGGCATGATGAAGGTGTGGCTGGACCTGCGTTCCAACATCAATTGGCTGTTGATCGTCAGCGCCGTCGTTATCGCCCTTGTGGTTTTCCTGACGTCTTCTTTCATGGTTAACAAAATGTTTGATGCGGACCGGGAAAAGGCCCGGACGATGGTCGCGGCCGAGCAGAATAGCCAGCTGGCTTCCATCGGCCAACTGGCCGCCGGGGTTGCCCATGAGATCAACAATCCGCTGGCGCTCATCAACGAAACAGCCGGTTATATCAAAGACCTGTTTATCCTGAAAGAACAGTACCGGGGCGATGCGGAACTGATCGAACACATCGATTCGATCATTGAAACCGTGGAACGGTGCGGCACCATTACCCGGCAGCTTCTGGGATTTTCGCGCCGCTTCGATGTCCAGATACAACCCATCAATCTTGGCAAGATGGTTTCCGATGTCATCAACTTCCACAAAAAGGAGGCGGAATACCGCGCTATCGCGATTCATGTCGACATACCCGCGACGCTTCCGCTGATCGAAACCGACCGGGGCAAGCTCCAGCAAATCATTCTAAACCTCGTGAACAATGCGTTTCAGGCCACGGACAACGGCGGTTGGCTGGATGTCCGCGCTGATGTGGAAGGCGCGGAACACGTGCGTCTGACCATTCGGGACAACGGCTGCGGTATTTCGGAAGAGCATCTCAACAAAATTTTCGAACCTTTTTTCACTACAAAAAAAGAAGGCCAAGGGACGGGGCTGGGTCTTTCCATTACGTATGGCCTGGTCAAGAAACTGCATGGCGACATTGCCGTCCAGAGCAAACAGGGCGAAGGGACCACGTTTGTGGTCACGCTGCCGATTCACACCGAAAAGGGCTTTGATGCATGAAGATTTTATTGGTGGACGATGAACGAAAATTCGTGACGATGCTTGCCAGGCGGCTCGAGTTGAGGGGGTTTGCGGTGACGTGCGTTTACACCGGTGCCGAAGCCCTGAAGGTGGTCCAGGACGGCGCCAAATTTGATGCGGCGGTGCTCGATGTCAAAATGCCCGGAATCGGCGGCATCGAGCTGAGGCGGGAACTGCAGCAGTTGGATGGCGGTATGAAATTTGTCTTCCTTACCGGACACGGGTCCGATAGCGACTACTCCGTTGGCGCCAGGGAAGCGGCGCTATATCTTCCCAAACCGCTCAAGATCGATGATTTAGTGGACATTTTGTCAAGGGTGACCGGGAAAAACCCGGAAGGTGGCCATTAGAGGCACTTCCAAATTTTAAGATACTTCTACAGTTGATCGAAAGCCAGTGAGATTAGGCCCTAAAATGGATGCCTGCGGATAACGGGAGGCGCGGATGGATCGAAAACAAGAACTTTTCAATTACGACAGCCTGGCGTTATTCGGGCGCGTCAATGCTTCTATCTCGCATGAATTGAAGAATATCATGGCCATCATTTCGGAAACCGCCGGACTGCTCAGCGACCTGTCGGAAATGGCCAAAGGGGGGACGGCCATCGACCCGGATATTCTCACAGGCAGCATCGACAGCATCGCCGAGGAAATCGAAAGGGGCTTCACGACGATCCGGCAGATGAATCGATTTTCCCACAGTGTCGACATTCCCGTCGGTTCCACCGACCTGATGGAGATCCTGGATTTGGTCGGCCAATTGTGCGGTTATCTCGCGTTTGCCGGGAAAATGCGCATACATCCGTGCCGAGAGGCATCTCCCGTCGTCCAGACCAGCCCATTCATTCTTCAGGCGGTAGTCTACCAAACGGTGGCCGGAATTTTCAAGAATACCGGTCCGGATACGGAACTGGATGTATCCGTTCAGCTCCGGGACGATGCGTCCTGGCGAATCCTTTTTGACGGGGCTGGTATCAAGGCGTTTGAACTGCATGCCGGTGACGGCATTGCACGCATGGCGGCATCCATCGGTGTCGCCATCCATTGGGAGCCGGCGGGGGATCGTTTGGAAATGACGGTCCCCTTTTCAATCTAAGTAGTGTCCGTCCAGAGATGCCATTTATGGATTGACACTAAGTAGCGGCCCGGAAGGCCGGGAATGACGGCAGACGATAACAGGTTGCGCAACCGGGCGTAAATCGGAAGCGTTTTATTTAACCTCAAATAAGCGGAGAACCCCATGGAAACAGACAACACGATTAAAATTCTTATGGTCGACGACGAAGTAAAGTTCCTCAAGGCCATTTCGGATCGGTTGAATTTGAAAGGTTTCGAGGTTACCACGGCAACCAACGGCGACGACGCCATCGATGCCGCCAGTAAAGGCGGTTTCGATGTGGCCGTGGTCGACCTGCAAATGCCGGGAACCGATGGCGCCCAGGTCCTGAAAATTCTCAAGCAGAACCACAAATTCATCGAAATCATCATGCTGACCGGGCACGCGACGGTGGATTCCGCCGTGGAATGCACCAAGCTGGGTGCCTTCAAATACCTGGAAAAGCCCTACGATTTCGACAAGCTGGTGGAAGCCCTCAAGGAAGCTTTCCAGGCCCGACTGACGCATAAATTTGAAAGCAACATGAACCGCATGGCGGCCATTCAGAAGCTATCGCTGCAGCAGTCTCCCCTGGGGTTGCTCCGGGAAATGGCGCGGCTGGATGATGGCCGGAAATAAATCGCGGCGGCCGGATAAAGTTCTCAGCGCAGGTAAAAACTAAAATAGGAGTGGTACATGTTGGCCAAGGTATTTCCCTTTCTGGCGTGGTTCAAAAACTACGACAAGACATCCCTGCAACGCGATGCCATTTCGGGCCTGACCGTGGCCCTGGTCCTGATTCCTCAATCGATGGCCTATGCCCAGCTTGCCGGACTGCCCGCCTACTATGGGCTTTACGCCTCTTTTCTGCCGCCGATGATTGCCGCCCTGTTCGGGTCGAGCCGCCAACTGGCGACCGGGCCGGTGGCGGTGGTTTCCTTGATGACCGCGGCCTCCCTGGCGCCCCTGGCCACTGCCGGCAGTTCCGACTACATCGGCTATGCCATCCTGTTGGCCCTCATGGTCGGCGCATTTCAGCTGACGCTGGGTATTCTGCGGCTGGGATTGGTGGTCAATTTTCTCTCCCACCCGGTGGTCAACGGCTTTACCAACGCCGCCGCCATCATCATCGCCTCCTCCCAATTGTCCAAGATGTTTGGCGTATACGTGGACACGGCGCCCCACCATTACGAAACCATCCTGCATGTCGTCGAAGCGGCCAGCCACTACACCCACTGGCCGACTCTGCTGATGGGGATTTTTGCCTTTGGGATCATGTACGGCCTTAAATGGCTTTCGCCGCGCATTCCCAACGTGCTCGTGGCCGTGGTCATTACCACCTTGCTATCCTGGGCCACCGGGTTTCAGCATGACCGTAACGTGAGCATCGAAGCGATTGAAGCCCCGGCCGTCCGCAGTCTGATCGAACAGTTCAACGCGGTGACCACCACGCTGCCGTCCATGGCCGAAGGGCGAACCCAATTCGGGGAAGCCCTGGACAAAGCCAAGCAGCGCCACGACGAAGTCGGCATCCTGGATGCCGAGCACGACATGAATGTGGCGAACCTGAATATCGCCCGCCAGCAGGAAAGAGCGCACGGTTACCGGGAGCAGATCAGAGCGGTCCTGCTCGCTGGCGTTTCCCAGGCCGACGGCACCCTGGCATTTTATCCGGAAGACAACGTTCCGGCCGGTATGGAAAGCGACGGCCGCACCTGGCGTATCAAGGTCGGCAACAAACCCCTGGACACCGACAACCTCAGGATGATGGGCGGCGGCGCCGTGGTCGGCGCCATACCGAAAGGCCTCCCGTCGCTGGACATACCCCCGATCAACATCGGGGTCATGCTGCACCTGCTGCCTTTTGCGGCGATTATCTCGCTCTTGGGCTTCATGGAGGCCATTTCCATCGCCAAAGCCATGGCCAGTAAAACCGGTCAGCGACTGGATCCCAACCAGGAACTCATCGGCCAAGGGTTGGGGAATATCCTGGGGGCGATCGGCAAGAGTTATCCCACCTCGGGTTCTTTCTCACGCTCGGCGGTCAATCTCCAGGCCCGGGCGGTCAGCGGATTATCCAGTGTCTTTACCAGTCTGGCGGTTGTCATCGTGCTTTTATTTTTTACGCCCTTGCTCTACCATCTGCCCCAATCCGTGCTGGCCGCCGTCATCATGATGGCCGTTATCGGCCTGCTGAACGTTTCCGGGTTTATCCACGCCTGGAAGGCCAAATGGTACGACGGTGCCATTTCCATCATTTCATTTGTCGGCACGATGGTCTTTGCACCTCACCTGGACAAGGGCATCATGATCGGCGTGGTGCTTTCCCTGATGGTGTTTCTCTACAAGAGCATGCGGCCAAAAGTGGCCTTCCTGGCGCGGTCGGAAGACGAGGCGCTGCGCTGTGTATCGACCCATGGCCTGAAGGAATGTCCCTATGTCACCCTGGTACGCTTTGACGGGCCTCTTTTTTTCGCCAATGCCAGCTATCTGGAAGACACCATAACCGAGATCATGCGCAGCAAAGAGGGTCTCAATCATATTCTCATCGCGGCCAACGGGATCAACGATATCGATTCCTCCGGTGAGGAAACGTTGTCCATGCTGGTGGATCGGGTCAGAAGCAATGGCATCGACATATCGATGAGCGGCGTCAACGAGTCGGTCATGGAAGTGTTCACCCGCACCCACTTTCTGGCCAAAATCGGTGAGGACCATATTTTCCCGACATTGGAAAAAGGCATCGTCACCATCCATCAATCCGCACACGAACAGGCCCAGGAAGCGAACTGCCCCCTGCTGACCCCGTGCCGGCTTGTTGGCGCGTAAAAGGAGGAATCACCCATGCCAGTCATTTCCCTGTTCAGCGGCAGCTATTGCAACGAGGAACCGGTCGTTCAGGAAATCGGTTCGCGTACCGGCTACAGGCTGATATCGGATCAGCAAATCGTTGCGGAAGCCAGCCGTCTCTCCACCATACCTGAAAACAGGATCGTCCGGGTGTTTTCCGATAAGACCTCGGTATTCAATCGCGTGACCCGTGAACGCGAGCGTTCGATGGCGAGCCTTCGGATGGCCCTGGCAAACATTCTTGCCGAAGACGACCTGATCATCAGCGGATTTGCCGGTCAGCTGATTCCGCGCGCTGTAAAGCATGTGCTGCGGGTTTGCCTGATCGCGGATATGAATGCCCGCGTTGCCACCGCCGCCGATGCGCACGGGATCACCCCGCCCGAAGCGCTCAAAACCATCCATGGCGCGGATGAGAAGTGTGCGGCCTGGATGCATATGATTTGCGGCACGCAAGATCCGTGGCGGGCCGACCTTTACGACATTGCTTTTCCAACCGACAAAACATCGCCGCAAGACATTGCCGCCACGATCGAAAAAAGCATCGCCACGCCCGTCATCAAACTTGCCGGCAACGCCCAACAGGCGGTCGGTGATTTCGCTGTCGCCGCCCAGGTGGAAATGGTGCTGGTCAAGAAAGGCCATACCGTGGGGGTCGATGTCGAGGCCGGCGCCGTTACACTGACCATCAACAAGCATGTCCTGATGCTGAATCGCTACGAGGAGGAACTCAAGGCGATTGCCGGGCGCGTGCCGGGTGTGACATCGGTCGCGGCCAAGGTGGGGCCCGGGTATTATTTGACCGATGTCTACCGCCGCCAGGATTTCGACGCGCCGTCGAAGATCCTGCTGGTGGACGATGAAAAGAAATATGTCCAGACCCTGTCCCAACGCCTGATGATGCGGGAATTGGATTCGGCCGTGGTCTATGATGGCGAAGCGGCCCTTGAATTGGCCCGGGAGGACGAACCCGACGTGATGATCCTGGACCTTCGCATGCCCGGTATCGACGGGATTGAGGTGTTGCGCCGCGTCAAGCAAGACCACCCGGCCATCGAGGTGATTGTCCTGACCAGCCAGGGATCGGAAGCGGACAAAAAGACCTGTATGGAACTGGGCGCCTATGCGTTCCTCTCCAAATCCGTCGACATCGAGGAATTGAGCAAGACCATCAAGGCCGCGAAAGAGAAAATCCGTCAAACACGAGAGGCGGGGAGTTAAACCAAGGCGTGCAGTCCAACCTTCTGAAACGGGCTAAACAGAAACGGCCACTCTATCGTGAGTGGCCGTTTTTCTTGCTTCGCCGGTTAGCCCGGACATTTCATGAAATTTTTTCGGTGCAATAAATTTATGTAACTATACAGGGTTATTAACGCTATTCGGGCTATGTGCGAAAGTCTTCTATCGACACCCTACCAACTTAAGGTGATTTCGTTTGAGCAAACCGATGTTCCCTTCGTACAAACCTGGTAAGTTGCCGGCTTTCCGCTGTTAAACGGACCATGCAGATATTCTCCGTCGTTAGGTATCCCCGCACCATCAGAAACCAAACTCCCGTTGCGATAAACATCGATGTATTCTGAGGAGGCTCCCAACCAGGAAAGGTTGGCGAATTTATCCCCTTTTATTTTGAAAGCATCAGCGCTAAGGGTGATATCGTCGTCGGAGGTCGCTATGGGGGGTTCGACAACCGTGCTGTCTGGTTCAGGGATTGTAATGTAAGTTTCAGAGGAATAACCGCTTTCATTCCCCACTTTGTCCACCGCGGTTACTGCAAAGAAGTAAGTCTTTCCCGATTGTAAATTGGCGTAAAGATATTCGGTCGTATTACCGATGGAAATAGGCGGGCCGTAAGCCCTGGATTGGGTACCGCAATAGACATTGTAGCCTTTCAGGTCCGGCTCCGTGTTTGGCTGCCATTGCAGCAAGCTGTCGTTGGCCGCTGAGGGGTGTGAGGCGAAAAAAATAAAAATCAGAAGAAAAGAAAAACCGAGGTGTTTGCTTGTTTTCATTTTTCCTCTCCGATAAGCGGTTTCTTTTTAAGGAACCAGCAAAATTTAAGCCAAAGAGAGGAAAACGTATTCTATCGCAATTTTTTTAGGGCATCTAATCGCGATTTTCAGCGACCATTCCGTTTTATTTGATTATAAATGCTATCATATCAATAAGATATGGGCATAATGAAGGTAAATTCAATGCGGTCTTCATGTTCTGGGGGTAAAAAGAAGCAAAGGGATTATAACTAACTGTTTATATATAAAAACGTTATTTTATGTATACAAAAGTATTCGATGCGGGTTGTTGCTGTATGCTTTTCCCACCTGTTGGCGTTCTTTTAGAGCTTATTGTATTTTTACGTGCAATGGCTGTCGGGTGGCCAGGCAGGAAGTTACTTGGTGGTTCCGTTGATGACTTTAGTCAATGGTTACGCCGCGACGTTTGGCTGCATTCTGGAGATGGGCTCTTACAGCTTTTCGCGCTCGATCGGGCTCCCCGCGTTCAATCGCCTGAAAAATATCGATATGTTCATTCTGGACTTCATGGGGCAGTCCGATCTGGATAGAGCTGTCCCGATCGGCCTGCACCAGATCGCGAATTTTATTTCCTAGAAACGACATAAAATCAATCAGGTAAGGGTTTTTGCTGGCGGCCGTCACTTCTTTATGGAAATCGACATTCGCGCCTGTCCCATCACGATGATCCTCGCTGGCCCGGCTTAAATCACCAATCAGCTGTCTCATTTCATCCAGATCTTCATCCGTGCGCCGTACCGCCGCCAATGCGGCGGCTTCACTTTCCAGAATTGCCCGAAATTCATAAAGATAAGCGATTTCCTCCAGGTTATTCGCCTCGAGCTGATTCATGCGAAACACACGCTTGGAGCCGTCACTGGCTACCTTGGAGCGGCTGCCCTGGCTCGACTCCAGGAGTCCATCATATTTCAGGCGTCCCAAAGCCTCGCGAATGACGGTCCGACTGACATTAAACTGATCAGACAACTCGGCCTCGGAAGGCAGGAGCTCGCCCGGTTTAATGTTGCCGCTTTCGATTTCCGCGATGAGGAAGTCGGAAATTTGATCGGAAAGCTTGGGCACGCGCATGATGTTCGGTTTGCGGGATAGTTTCATAGCGTCGATCCAATCTGTTGATATCGCATACTATGGGAAACGATGGTTGAATGTCAAACATTAAGGTTTTTTATAGCATTTTATACTTGACATACAACATTATATGTTATTGGTTACGACAAAATATGACTGGCAGACGCAAAATGAATGACACTCAGAATCGGTTGCCAAGACCGATCACCCAAGAGGCGCAAGGAGGTAGATGAATGTATGCTCTGGAGGGCTTGAAGGTCGTTGATTTGACCCGTTTCGTTTCCGGCACTTTTTGCTCTATGCAGTTGGCCGACCATGGCGCTGATGTGGTCAAAATCGAGTCCCCCATCGACCGCGGGGATCAGTTGCGGAGTTGGGGGCCGTTCATCGGGGACAAGAGCTACTACTTCATAACCCTCAACAAGAACAAACGCAGCATTGCCCTCGATCTGAGGAGTCCGGAGGGCATCGAGATCGTCAAACGGCTTATTGAAGAAAGTGACGTGCTGGTCGAAAACTTCCGTCCAGGGCTGATGGAAAAAATGGGGCTTTCCTGGCCGGAAGTCCACAAAATCAATCCCAGGCTCGTATATTGTTCCATCACCGCCTATGGGCAGACAGGCCCCTTTCAAAGCAAATCCGGTTTTGACGTCTCTGTTCAAGGCGATACGGGTTTCATGGATATCACCGGCTTCGATATCCCCACCCGTGTCGGCATCGGCTTGACCGATTTCATCGGGGCGTTTTACGGCCTGGTCGGTATATATTCCGCCCTTCTCGCACGGGAAAAGACCGGTGAGGGACAGCATGTCGACAGCGCCATGATGGACGGCATGATGGCGCTCCTCACCTACCAGGCCGGCCATTATTTCGCGACGGGCGAGACACCGAAAAGGACCGGCAACCGCCATCCCCAGCAAACGCCTTATGGAACGTTTCAAACCAAAGACGGCTTCGTGATCATTGGCGCCGGCAGCCAGCGGCTGTGGGAGAATCTATGCGCCAAGGTTCTCGATCGCCGGGACCTCATGGCGGATCCCAGATTTCTCACGCTCAAGGACCGCAACCAAAATCACGCTGTTTTGCAGGACGAAATCGAAAAAACAACCCGGGAAAAGGATACGGATACCTGGGTGGAACTTCTCAACCAGGGGAGCGTTCCCTGTGGAAAGGTGCGTACCGTCAAGGAAGCCTTTGAGTTGGAGCAAACAAAAGCACGCGAGATGGTTGTCGAAATGGAGGACGCGTTGCGCGGCCGGATTAAAATGCTGGGCATCCCCACGAAACTTTCCGCAACCCCGGGTAAAATCAGGTTGATGCCACCGCTTCTCGGTGAGCACACCGATGAGGTCCTGAAAGAGATCGGCTACGCGGAGGATAAGATCCAGGCGTTGAAGGAGTTCAACGTGGTCCGGCAGTATGCGATCCCCTGAGATTTGGAACGTAAGCAGAGAATTGAGAGTCAAAAGAAGTGTGTAGGAATTCGTGTACTTGTGTCCAGAAACGGTAAAGGAGGAAATCATGAAGAGGGCTTTTGCTGCGATAACGGTTGTTCTGACAGTGGCCGCGTTCATGGCAACAGATGCGTTCGCCGCGCGGGCGTATCGAATCAAATGGGGCGCGGTTTCCCCCCGGATCGGGTCGTTCGCCTACATTACAACCATGGCGCGAACCGTTAACAAGGATCTGAAGGGACAGGTCACGATTTCCCCGATGGAAACCGGAGGGTTTCTCGACAACATCCTGAGACTTCAGAAGGGGCTCGTCCACTGCGGTCTCACCCACAACCTGGCCGCGTATGCGTGCTACAAGGGCATCGCCGATTTCGAAGGCAAAGGCGATGATCAGCTTAGGGGGTTGTGGGGCGGCTATGTCGCTCCCGTACTCCAGGTTGCCATCAAGGACCGCAATATCAACAGCATCTACGAACTCGACGGAAAGCCGTATGTGATGAGTCCCGGCACGACCGGCGGGCGGCTGTCCAAAATGTTTCTCGGGTCACTTGGTATCAAGCCTGAATACAAGCTCATGGGAATTTCTTCAGGCATCGACGCCATGAAAGCCGGATCGGTGGATGCCTTCTACCGCATTGGGCCGCTCGATTCCTCCATCCTTGAGATTCAATCGACCATGGATGTGGTCTTTCTGCCGGTCACCCCCGACGATTTGGCCAAATTTGAAAAAGCCTGGCCCAAGCATTCGCTCGAATACACGCTGGCGGCCAACACCTACGACGGCCAGACGGACCCGGTGCTTTGCCTGGCCTACGCCTGTGGTGACTACAGTCATGTCAGGGTGCCGGAAGACGTGATTTACAAGATCGTCAAGTCCGCTTACCAGAACCGGGAAAAAATCGGCACGTCCGTTCCCATCGCCCGCGACGGGAAATGGAGCGAAATGTGGGACCATACGGTCAAGTTCATGGAAGTCCCGCTGCATAAAGGGGCTGTAAAAGCATATCGGGAACTCGGATTCACCGTTCCTGAAAGACTTATTCCGCCGGAAGCAAAATAGGCAAGGAGGGTGATATGAAAAGAAGGCCGCAAGCAGCTGTCGGAATTATCCTGGGGCTATCCTTGACGTTGTTCCTGGTCTTTTCCGGCTGTGCCGGCAGGGACATCAAAGCCGGCGCCGCAACACCGGCGCTGACCGTTTCGGGCTCCGGCGTCCCCGGCAAGGTTATGGACGTGAGCGGAACCGGATTCGTTCCGGATGAGGTCATTGAACTGGTATTGAACATGGAAGACGTGCCGATCATTGTCGGGAAGAAAGGCAAAGTCATCAAGGCAGGACCGGACGGCGCCTTCAAGGCCAAAACCAACTATCCCCATAAGTACGTGGCCATCGCGGGTCTCTGGGACCTGGAGGCCACAGGCGACAAGGGATCTTTCGCCGTCTGCAAGGTGAAACTCCAGAAGCCCTGACAGGCGAGGGATAATAAGGCCCAAGACCATACCGGATCTAGGCCATTGCTATTGAGGAGAAATTGGGTGAGAAGGCCGTTCCAGGTGCTAAACGGCTATCGGTGGCCTTCTCCCCCCCTTATAGCGGCATAAGGTAAATGTCGGTCACAGCAAGATTGGCAACGATTGAAATAGAACGAAACAGGGCGATCAGAAGGATGCCATCTGAGACTCAATCGCCTGATGTCGCATATTATTTTCAAAGAACGCGCCGGGCGTCCCTTGCCATCACCGGGCCCGCGATGTCTTTGGTAAGGATTTCCACGACAGTTTTTACACGGGCCATTGAGCCGATTTACAGGAGACTAAAATGAGAGCACTCACGGGCGTTTGGAAGTGGATTGTAATCGCAATTACCGGAATGGCCGTAACTTTTATCGTTTTCACTTCGCTCTGGCGTCCTTTCCATCCAGCCCTGCAGGGGGCCGTTGTCCTCACGTTCGGCATGCTCGTCGTTTTTATCAACTATCCCATCAGTAAATCAGCATTGACCCGGAACCCGTCCGGAAGTGCGGCCATGCTGCTATACGGTTCCGGTAATGCCCCATCCCTCCTCGACATCATTTTTACAGTGCTGGGAACGGCCCCGTGCATTTTCATCATTTTCAACTGGGAGCCGATCGTCAGCAATCCGCTCACCTACGAAACCTACTACCTGGTGCTCGGTGCCATCCTGTTTATCATGCTGGTGGAAGCGACCCGCCGGACCCTTGGCAACATCGTGCCGATTGTTGTTTCGTTGTTTATTGCCTATGCGCTCTTGGGCCATCTGCTCCCCGGGGAACTCGGTCATGCCGGTTACGGCCTTGAGGAACTGCTCTACATTTTCTACCTGACCACTGAAGGTGTCTGGGGGCTTCTCACCGACTTGACCAGCCGGTTGATTGCCATTTTCATTCTGCTCGGACCGATCCTGTTCGCATGCGGTGTCGGGAACACGTTCATTAAATGGTCACGCTTTACCGGCGGCCGCATCAGGGGCGGGGCCGGCCAGATCGCGCTGCTCTCCAGTGCCGGTCTGGGAATGCTGTCGGGTTCGTCGGTGGCCAATGTCGCCACGACCGGCACCTTCACGATCCCGACAATGAAAAAGCTCGGATACAATGACGAAATCGCCGCTGCGACCGAAGCCTCGGCCTCTTCCGGTGGGCAGATCATGCCCCCGATCATGGGCGCCGGGGCCTTCGTCATGGCCGAGCTGCTTGGCATCAAGTACATGGAGATCATGTTTGCGGCCATCATTCCGGCAATTTGCTATTTTATGGGCATCGGCAGCGGCATTTATGTGCTTGCCGGGAAATATGGTCTTGGCAAACTGCCCGCCAAACTCATCCCCAAATGGGCGGATCTTTTTGACCCCCGCGAATTGATGAACACGGTCATTCCCATCGGGATTCTTATTTACCTTCTCGTACAATACATGCCGCCGCAGACTTGTGCCGGATGGGCCCTGGTCTCCTCCCTGGTCATTTTCATATTCATGGGGGGGCCCCTGAAGCGTCAGGAAACGACGAAGCGCGTCACCATAAGCCTGCAGGCATTTTACAAAGCGGTCAACGGCGCCCTTGTCATGCTCATCGTCATGATGAGTTGTGTGCAAGTAGTCGTTACGCTCATCAACGCAACAGGTCTGGGGGTCAAAATCTCCGAGTTCATCGTCAACCTGGCGGGCACCAATGCCTTCCTCGCACTCGTGGCGGTGATGATTGTGGCCATCATTCTGGGCATGGGGATGTCCACCACGGCCGCGTATGTCATTGCGGCGTCAGCCCTCGGACCGGCCCTGGTCACCCTCGGCCTGCCGGGATTGCCGTCGCACCTGTTTATCTTTTATTTTGCCATCGCGGCCGGCATCACGCCCCCCGTGTGTGTGGCCGTATTCACGGCACGCGCCATTTCCGGCGGATCCTGGGTCCGAATTGCGATGATCTCGATGGGGCTGAGTCTCGGCGGATACATCATTCCATATTTTTTCATCTATCAGCCGGCCATCCTGATGCAGGGCGGCACTTTCCTGGGAACCATTTGGATTATGATCACCGTGGCGATTGCCATGTTTTTCATCGAAGCCGGTGTGTTCGGATATTTCCTGAAACCGACCTCGATACCGGAAAGGGTACTCTTCATTATCGGGGGATTGTTTCTTCTCAGCTCCACCTTGGTGTCGGATATCGTCGGCATTGCGCTGGTCGGGGTGGGAATTCTGTGCCACATTTATACCCCCAATATTCCGTTTCTCAGCAGCCGGCCGGAAGAACTTCCCCGGGTGAACCTGGAAGATATTGATTGGACCGGCGAGGACAGCATCGCCAACATGAAGGTCAGTTGATTTGGCATCGACGTTGGCGAAAAGGAGTGCGGTGATTTGAAAATACGCCTGACGACCCTGAGCGAAAATACGGCCGGCAAACCAGGATTTTCAGCGGAGTGGGGGCTGAGCATACTGGTCGAGGCCGATGATCACACCATCCTGTTTGACACCGGGGCCGGTGACGTTGCCTTGCGCAATGCCGACCGCCTGGGCATCCGGATTCCATCCGGGACCCCCATTGTCCTGAGCCATGCCCATGCGGATCACACCGGCGGATTGGTACCGGTGCTGAAGCGCATTGGGAACACCAGGGTCATGGCCCATCCCGCCATATGGGAGAAGAAATATACCCGGCGCCCCTATGAAGACCAGGCGGCCGACATCAGCATGCCCTATGAAAGGCCGGCGCTGGAACAACTGGGGGCTGATTTTCATCTGAGTGCCGAGCCGGTAAAGATTGCGGAGAACATTTGGGTGAGTGGTGAAATTCCAATGGTAACGGATTTCGAAGCCATCGAGCCTATTTTCTACATCAAGGAAAACGGCGCATTCCGGCCTGATCCCATTCTTGACGACCAGGCCTTGTATATTCGCAGCAACAAGGGCCTGGTTATCGTTTTGGGCTGCGCCCATCGCGGAATGGTGAACACGGTTTTGCATGCCCGCAACATTACCGGTGAGCCGCGAGTTCATACCATTATCGGCGGCACCCATCTTTTTCCGAAAACCGAAGACCAGAAACAAAACGCCATCGAAGCGCTCAAAGAATTGGGCGTACAAAAAATCGGCGCCTCCCATTGCACCGGGTTTCCTGCGGCCATGATGCTGGTGCAAGCGTTTGGGGATAAATTCTTTTCCAATAATGCCGGAAGCATCACCATCATCGATGACGCCGACACCACGGACGATTGAAGGACCAATGAACGCGGAGACGACGAAAACCAACGGGCAGGATTGTTTGTCGGCTCGCCTGGACCGGAGCTTCCGAAAGCATGCCGAGCAGTCGGCCTTGCGGTTTTTGCGGGATGGCAACGTTGAAACTGCGCTGACCTACGCTGAACTCAACAACGATGTCAACCGAATGGCCCGCTATTTTGTGGAATCCGGGATTCGGAAAGGAGACCGGGTCATTCTCTTTTTGCCCAAATCGGTCGTTTTTCTCGTTTCCCACCTTTCTCTTCTCCGTATCGGGGTCGTGTCCGTGCCCGTGAATCCCGGTTTTCGTCAAGCAGAAATGGACTATCTGGTTCGAGATACGGATCCGGCCCTGATTGTCGCCGACAAGCCCCAGGCGGAGATACTCGAAAAGGTAAACCCCCATTGCAGTGTTCTTGTTTTGAGGACGGATCAGTCATATGACGATGTCGACTTCTTTCGGTCGTTTTCCGAGAAAATTCCGACTGTCGACATCCAGCCGCAAGATCCCGGCACGATCATTTATACATCCGGCACGACGGGGCAGCCCAAGGGGGCTGTTTTAACCCAGGGCAACCTCGCCCATGACGCGAAAAATATCATCGCCATATGGCAAATCAATGACGCCGATCGCATCTGCCATGCGCTGCCCCTTTTTCATGTCCACGGCCTCGGTTTTGCGGTGCACACAGCTTTGATGGCGGGTTCCGAGATTTTGCTGCATGATCGATTTATGCCCCAAACGGTCATCGATGCACTGGCTCGGAAGGAGCGCGAGAACCGCTGCACGGTGTTTATGGCGGTGCCGTCCATGTATGTCAAAATGATCGAGGCGATTGAAAAAGCACGGATGGATTTCGATCATATACGGTTGTGGACGTCCGGGTCGGCTCCGCTCCTCACTAAAGACTTCGATAGGATCAAGGCTGTTTTCGGGAAAGCGCCGGTTGAACGCGAGGGGATGTCGGAAACCGGCATGAACTTCTCCAACCCCTTGAAGGGGCTGAAAAAGCCCGGATCCATCGGCCTGCCCTTGCCCCAGCTCGAGGTGAAAATCGTTTCAACGGAAACGGGTGCCATCCTGCCATCAGGAGAAGTCGGGGAAATCTGGCTTAGAGGACCCGGCATAACGCCCGGATACTGGCAAAAACCGCAGGAAACCGCCAAGGCATTTGAAGATAGCTGGTTCAAAACAGGCGATCTTGGCTATGTGGACCGGGACGGATACTACTATTTGACGGATCGTTTGAAAAACATCATCATTTCCGGTGGCGAGAATATATCGCCTAAAGAAGTCGAGACCGTTATCAATCAGATAGATGCTGTCCTTGAATCGTCTGTGGTCGGTATTCCGGACGAAAAGTGGGGTGAAAAAGTGGTCGCCGCAATCAAATGCCGCCCCGGTAAGGAGCTGGATGCTTCCGCAATACGACAACATTGCCGGAACCATCTACATGCCTGGAAAACGCCCAAGGATGTCAGATTTGTCGAAGAGATCCCCAAAAACCGAATGGGAAAGGTCTTAACGCGTGACGTGCGGCAGTTCTTCACGGACTAGATGGTCATCCGACTCGTTTCCAACATGGGAAGAGGTACGAGATCGGGTGGAACGGTTTGCCCAAACAAATGCTGATATCACTCAGATCGAAACCATCGGCCACACCGCGGAAGGAAGGGCAATCCGCGCGGTTTTTGTCACCAATACCGACCATCCGGACCAAAACAAGGAGATCGTTCTAATTGTTTTCGGACGGCACGGGGATGAACTCGGTACCCGCACCGTCGGCCTGCAGCTCCTTGAATGGCTGGCTTCACCGGAAGCAAGGGACGTCCTGATCAATCAACAGGTCATTGTGGTGCCGGTCGCCAATCCGGATGGCTGCGCTACGCAAACCTTTGGTCTTCCTGCCAATCGGCTTTCGACGCTCGAAAAAGAATCCATCATCAAATTCGGTCTTTCCATCGTTCCGGATTTAGTTCTAGACGTTCACAGCGTTGGAAAGGGGAAATACGGGTACAACTGGGGTGGCCTGGAGGCTGTCATTATTGATGAGACCGCCCGATCCGGGGAAGACCCCTATATCCTGCATACACTGGCAGACCAAATGATCCAGGGGGCCGCCCAGAAAGGCTATCCGTTCCTTCTGCATACCGCCGAATTCTATCGCAACCTGAAAAATAAAGCGGCTACGCTTACGGACGGCGCTTTCAACAACCATGTTAATCAGGTTTTTTACGATGCCTTCCATTCCCTGACCTTCGGTATGGAAGTCAACCATTTTGTCCTCAACCCCCAAGAAGCCGCCGAAAGCGGTGTCGCCGCCATCGCCGCTCTTCTCGAAGCTGGCAACGCTGTTTATCCCTGGGAATATTACGCGGGGTATCCCAATCGGATCATCATCGGTGATTTCCAAGCCTCCATACGTCCCCGGGGCGAAACCGCGGCGATACGCCGCTCTTCAAGGCTGGAAATCTGGGCGCAGCGCCATATTTTCGGCAGCATTGCGCCCTACCGAAAAATGGAAAACGATCATTCGCTCGACCTTGAATTCGCCTTTCACGGCGCGAGGCCACTCCAGGGCGGACTGACCGTTGGCACACGTCTTCGGGGACAGCCACGGATCAAGCGGATTGAAGCCAACGGGACCATCCCCACCTATGCCGCTGCCACGGACGTTTGCTCCACCCATCTTTTCATTGATTTTGAAACCATCGAACCCGACATACACAATAAGATTTATGTTGAATTTTAATCCCTCAATTCAACTTTGTATGTCCAGGAGATATCGCACTACCTTCAGGACGCTTGATAGTCATGCCGTCCTATCCAATGATTTTATGGGCGAAGGCGATTGCTTTGTCTTTGATGCGCTCATCCAATTGGTCCGGTGTTGAACACGACCCGATGAAAAGCTCCCCGGCGTTTACCGCCTTATGGGGCTTTTGCAGGCGGCCGAACGCCGTGAAGGCGGCTTCGGCATTATTTTCGTAGGGGCCACCGCCGGTTACCAGCAAGGCCTGGCGTTGCCCCTCAACCAGTGAAGCATGCCCGGGCTGGTGATAATCGACATAAAGGCTGTAGGTGCGATCGATGACGGTTTTCAATTGGGCGCTCACACCCCAGAAATAGAGGGGCGATGCAAAAATCACCAGCTCGGCCCGGGTCATTTTTTCCAGAATTTCCGGGATATCGTCTTTCTGGATGCATCCGACGGTATCCGGCTTTTCCTTGCATTGGCCACACGCAAGGCACCCTTTAAGGTTTTTCGTATTCAAAAAGATGGATTCAACTTCGTGACCCAAAGCGCCAAGCTCTTGTTCGACCCAGGAAAGTACCTGGGCTGTATTGCCATTTTTTCGGGGGCTTCCCTGCAGGGTAATGACCTTCATTTCCGTCCTCCTGTATGACCTGTCATTAACACATCGATGCGATTTCATATTCCCGTATCCAAGATAAAGGCGTCATTTAGGCGAAATGGATGGCGTCGTCAAATGAATTGTTGGATACCCCGCTGAAGGGTGGCGCCGCTATGCCATCTACGGGACCTGAGGGTTGGCGGCCACCGGCCAACGCTTGACATATCGCGCCCTGCCTTTTATGCCTTTCAAGACAAACCGGCCTGATATTGAGCAGACACTTCCTATTCCAACGGGGCGAGCGGAGGTGGCGATGGTAGCCGCCTCGAAATGCTCATGTAATTAGCGTTCGCTCCGTTTTCTTGCCGCCTTACGTCTTGTCATGCACCCTAATCTTGTTTTTGGGATAGGTTATCGTGTCATGCACGTTGACCGCTTACACTGACGGGAGGTGATCAGGTGTTTAAACGGCACACCCTGCGGGCGCAAGCCCCTTTCCTCATCGTTATCCTGTTGGCGGCAATAGGGTGCCATAGCGGAACCGGAGGACAGCGGCTGGGATTATCGGCACCTCTCCCTGCGCCATTGCCTTTGGATAACCTGAACGCAATTCAGCTGCGCTTTTTTGAATCGGGATACACGGCGAGCCCATTCGGGAATAGAAATTACAGAACCCGATTTGAACGCCGGGGCACACGATATATCTATTGGGAACTTCGCCTCAATTTCTCTCCACCGAAACGTGATATATATTTCAACATTGATGCTATCTGGTTCCGATCCGACGGCCGCATTCTAGCAAAAGACGCCTGCCGGTTTCATGTTAAGCCGAACTGGACCCACTTTCGGGTATACCGGGGATGGGGCGCAAGGAGCGGTTCATGGTGGTTGCCCGGGGCCTATCGCGTGGTCCTTTATTTCGAGGGGCGCGAGCTTGCAGAAGGTAAGTTTGAAGTCGAGGGCTCGGATCGAAAGCCGCCCCGGAAACCGTTCCTCCGGCTGGATACAGGAATGCATACGGCCTCCACCTGGGAGTTGGATGTCGATGCAGACAATCGCTACATGGTGACCGGTGCCAACGATAAGACGGTGCGGGTGTGGGACCTGATCAACCGTCGGTTACTGCGAACCTTGCGCCCGCCGATTGGGGAAGGAAAAGAAGGCGCTATCGGCGCATTGGCAATTTCGCCTGATGGCCGTGCGGTTGCTTGCGGCGGCAGAACAGGATGTTCATGGGAGGGAACCTGTTCGGTCTACATATTTGAAACGCAATCCGGAAAACTTATACGGCGTATCAAAGGCTTTGCAGGGCCAATCAAGCATATTGACTATTCGCGGCAGGGTCGCTATCTGGCCATTGCTTATCGCAACGGGCTTGCAATATATCGAATACCGACTTACGACCTTATCGGTCGAGATGAAGACTACCAATCGCAATGCACCAGTGTGGACTTCGGCCCGGACCGACTTATCGCCTCCGTCTCCCCTGATGGCTTTGTGCGGCTGTACCGTGTCCGGAAGGACAGCCTAAAGCTTATATCTAAACGAAAATCCCCCCATGATCGTCCGCCATATTGCGTGCAATATGCCCCTGATGGAAAAAAAATAGCGATAGGATACTGGTCCTCGAAGGGCTATTGGGCTCAGGATACCCCGAAAGTCGATGTGATATCAGGCGTGGACTTACAATTCCTGTATTCTCCGGATACCAGTGGACTCACGCACGGTTTGGAGCCGGTTACATGGTCCAAGGATGGGCGTTGTCTGTACGCCGGGGGGTACCCAATGACATGGGCGGGTAAACGGATGGCACCGGTGATCCGATGGTCCAAGGAGGGCCGTGGCACCAAGACCGTTTTTCCGGCAGATAACGATGCCATTCAGGACATATTTCCACTCAAGAATGGCGGCATCGTATTTGTTGCCCATAACACCGCTTGGGGCGTTCTGGATTCCGCCGGCAGGAAAGTTTACTACCATCGTCCCTGCAAAGCTGATTTCAGGGGCTATATGAACATACCTTCTTCCATGTTGAAGACATATATGGATCAGCTGGCTTCGCAACAGGTGAATGCTTCGCAAGATCAAAAGGGATGGTTAGAAGAGCCTGCGATAAGAGGGTTTCCGATTTCTGAAGATGCCACCAAAGTGATTTTCAGTTTTGAAGCGAAAGGCCGCCAAGCAGCCCTTTTTGATGTTGCGGGAAGATCACTCCAGCTGAACCCGCTTTGGAAGAATAGCTATTTGCTTCCGATTCTCGAATCGCCTCGGCTGCAAGTTACAGGGTGGTGTGGCAAGGCCAAGCCCAAGCTGAATGGCCGGCGCTTGAGGCTGGGCACAAATGAAATATCATGGTGTCTGGCAATATCGCCGAATGACGGCGGTTTTCTGCTCGGTACGGAGTGGAACCTTTATCATTTTGATCAGGAAGGGCACAAAATCTGGCGGACTCCTTTGGATTCGGCCGCTTGGGCGGTGAATATTTCAAAAGACAGCCGTATCGCCGTCCTTCATCTGGCGGACGGTACGATCCGCTGGTACCGCATGCTCGATGGAAATGAAATTTTGGCATTCTTTCCACATGCGGATCGCAACCGTTGGATTGCTTGGACGCCGGAAGGGTACTACATGTCTTCTCCCTATGGAGATGAATTGGTCGGATGGCATTTAAACAATGGCAAGGACCAGGAGGCTCACTTTTACGCGGCCATGCAATTTGAGCGTATTCTTTTTCAACCGGCATACGTCCAATCCTATTTTCGCTATCTCGGAAATCGAAAAAAGGCCGCTAAAATGCTTGGCGGGCCGTTCTTCGATATTAAAGACTTGCGGTCAATAGCGCCCCCTCGCGTTGAGATTGGGTTATCAAAACCTTCTGGCAGAGGCCGTTCCAATAAGATTGAGTTGGTTTTTAAAGCCGACAAACAAAGTCTGCCAATGGAATCCTTCGCTGTATTTGTAAACGATATTCCGATAATTCCGTCCACAGAAAGGTTGTTGTTCGGAAAGGAGCGAAACCAATTCTCCCGCCAGCTTGAAATTCCTGTGCAGAGCAGGAGAAACAATATACGGGTCGAGGTTTTCAACGGCAGGTCCATGGGGTTGGCCCATACCTCAGTGCCTTATGATGGCAACACAATCGAAGCGAAGCGGGGGGATCTTTATCTGTTGGCCGTGGGGGTTAACCATTTCCCCAAGATGCCGTCATGGAATCTCACCTATGCGGTCCAGGATGCCGTCAACATCGCCGCCCTATTTAGCCAGCAAAAAGGGGGAATTTATCATGACGTCCATCATCGCGTCATTTCGGATCGCTCCGGCATCAAGCCACGGAAGACCCAAATTCTTGCCAGTCTCGATTTTATTGCCGATGCCGGTGCCAATGACACCGTGATCGTCTTCTTGGCATCGCACGGCGTGAGTGATCTGGCCGGGAATTACTATTTCGTACCTTCCGATGCCGAAATTGCCGATATTCAGCGTGTCGAAAACTCGCGCCGGAGCGGTCAGGTACTACCAGAGGCGGGAGTACCCTCACTGGTGCCGTGGAAAGTTTTTTTCGACGCGTTGAGGGCAACTGCCGGCCGTCGGATTCTCATTGTCGACACCTGTCAGGCCCGGGCTATTTCAGGCCCTTTGGATATACACGCGTTGGCGAAAAAATCATTGACGTCTGCTTTTGCGCTTCTCGCGGCCTCCAAAGGGGATGAGTCGTCGCAGGAATATCCTGAAGGTCGACATGGACTGTTCACATACGCTTTGCTAAAGGGTCTTTGGGGCGATGGCGATAGGGACAATGACCGGCAAGTTACTTTGAATGAGCTTTACGAATTCGCTCGGCGGTTTGTCGAGAGCAAACGCGACCGATCGATTGGACGTCAAACGCCACAGTTGGCCTCACCTTCGATTCTCAAGGATATTCCGCTATCATTTTGTCGGAGGCGAGATCCATAGATCGAAGGCCATTGATACGGCAGCGGCGACTTTTGCGTATTTTCTATTTGAAGCTGAAGCGATGGTTGCAGACGGCCAACGCTTGACATATCGTGCCCTGCCTTTTATGCCTTTACAAGACAAACCGGCCTGATATTGAGCAGACACTTCCTATTCCAACGGGGCGAGCGGAGGCGGCGATGGGTTCGAGTGATCCGGGCAATACGGTGTTTATCAAGCGCTGCGAGGACTACGATCGGAAACGGATAGAAGCCATTGTGTCGGAAGGCATGGCCTACTGCAACTACCGCCCGCGCGGCCGTGTCATGGTGAAGCCCAATGTGGTCTTTGCCTACAACACCGAGCGGTTCGGCAGCACGGCTTATACCGCCACGCCCCTGGTGGGCGCCTCCCTCACAGCACTTGCACGATCTTCGGCGGTGAAGCGGATCGATATGGGGGAGAACTGCGCCGTGGGGATGCCCACCCGGCTTTGCTACCGGAACGCCGGCTACTACGATGAAGTGGCGTGCGTCAATCAGGAGGCCGGCTGTCCGGTGGGGATCTTCTGCATGGACGAAGAGCCGCGCGAATCCGTCTTTGTCGGCGGGGTGGTGCACGACAACTTGCGAATTTCCCGCAAAATGGCCCGGGCGGACACCAAGGTTTATCTCCCCAAACTCAAGTGCCACTGCGTCAGCAACATGACCGGTGCGGTCAAACTCAACATCGGCATTTGCTCGGATGACGAGCGCGCCATCCGCCACGATTTTATGCTGGACGAAAAAATCGTCGATCTTTTGGCGCCCGGTTATCCGGATTTCATCGTCATGGACGCCATTGACGTGGGCGTGGGCAACGAGGCCTTTCCCACCCCCCGCAAGTTGGGTCTGGTGATCATGGGCACCAATCCCATGGCCGTGGATATCGTTGGCGCAAGGCTTTTGGGGTTTGACCTGGCCGATGTGCCCTATCTCCAGGCGGCGGTCGGACGCGGTTATGGGCCGTCCCGGATCGACCAGGTCACCCTTGCGGGCGACCTGCAAAGCGTTGCCGACCTGGACGAACAGGCCCAACGGCTACTGCCCTACGATGATGCCTATACGCGCTGGCAGGATGTGGGCCGGGAGCTCGAGCGGCTGCAATCGCCCATGCGCTTTTACTGGGGCAGCTATCATGCCGGCAACGGGCACAAATGCCTGACGGGATGCGTCATGGGCCTCAAGATGTTTCTGGGCGGTATTGAGCGATTCGCCGGCGCCGAAGCGTTTGCCGGTGCCAGGCCCGTAACGTTCGTGATCGGCCGCTGTGAAGAGACCATCGATGCCCGGGGGGAAGACGTCTTCCTGCTGGGCAGCTGCGCCCGGGCCGACATCATCAACGCCAAAAAAGTCATCCACCTGGACAAGTGCTTCACCACCGCCGGCGACATGAACCTGGCCATCGGCCACAAACTCGGCATGCCGGCGGTCACCCGGGATCCGGCGTTTCTTTTCCACCTGGTCGGGGCGACGCTAAAAGCCTCGGTACGCAAAGCGGCCAGCATGCGTTACCTGCAGGACATCCACCACTTCGCAACGAAAAGCCTCATCCGCCGGGTTTAACTTTTGATGAACGCTTATGATCCTAACGGCGAAGGGAGCGATGGCTCCCGTGACAGGACAGGATGCCCTCTGTGCCGCTGTCGTGATATCCTGATGTTTTTTCGGGACAGGGCGCGAACCTACCTGCAATGCGACGCCTGTCAGCTGGTTTTTGTCCCCGAACGCTACTGGGTTTCGGCGGAAGAAGAGCGCCGCACCTATGATTTTCATCAAAACGACCCCGGGGATCCGGGGTACCGCCGATTCCTGTCGCGGCTGAGCGATCCCCTTTCAGAAAGGCTGCCTCCCGGGCGGACCGGACTGGATTTCGGCTGCGGACCGGGGCCGGCCCTGCAAGCCCTGCTGGAAGAAAAGGGGCACACGGTGGATTTATACGACCCGCTCTACAATAACGACCCCGGGGTATTCCGGAAGCGTTACGACTTCATCTGCGCCACGGAAGTGGTGGAGCACCTGCGCGCCCCCGGTTCGGAATTCGACACCCTGTTCCAACTGCTCAAACCCGGGGGCTGGCTGGGGATCATGACCAAGCTGGTCATCGACAAGCAAGCCTTCCGCCGGTGGCATTACATTCGCGATCTGACCCACATCTGCTTCTACAGCCGGAGAACCCTCGATGATATCGCCCGGCGCTACAACGCCCGGCTTGAGCTCGTGGCCGAAGACGCCTTTCTTTTCCGCAAAGCATAAGGTGCTGTTTCTTTCAGGCGACATCCGCCTGCTTTTCGAAGCACGGCAGGCAGTAGCATTTGTTCCCCCGCAGCCGGGTGCGGGTTTCCATGACCCTTTCGCCGCATCCGTCGCACACACGGCTTTCGAGTATCCTGGCCTTTTGGGGCGGCGGGTCGTTCAAGGCCTGGATATCAAAGATGTCTCCGAGTGCGGCGTCCATGGTTTGGGCGGCGACATGTTCCCGGAGGGCCTGAAGCCGGTCCGCCTCCCCGGGCGTCAAGCCCGTGGCCTTTTTGCGGTGCAGGGCGGTCATTTCTTCCTGTTCGGCCGTGTTCCCCATACCCTTCAGAACAAGGCGGGCCGCTTTGCCATCCGAGCGGCGATAAAAGGAAAAGGCCAACTTGCCATAGTCCCGGTAGATGAGGTTGCCTTTGCCGAAGGTGCAGCCGGTGAGGCACTGAACGGCATCGATGCCGCAATAGTCGGTCTCCACGACCGCCACCAGTTCTTCGTCTTCCGAGCGGGGCCCCATTTCCGCAAGCGCCCATTCCGCCGCCCGGATGCCGCTGGCCAGCCCCGGGCACCAGTGGCCGTGGAAGGCGATGGCATGATCGATCTGCTCTTGGGTCAGTTGGCAGGGCATAGATTTACTCCTTGTCATTGAGGGATTACGAGGGGAAAGCCGTTGTGGTGATGGATTTCCACGGGGATACCGTAGACTTCCCTGATGATGTCACCGGTGATTTCCCGGGGAGCGGCGACAGCGTGAATGCGGCCGTTTTTGAGGAACAGGCACTTGTCGGCGTACCGGAAAGCCGTGGTGAGATCGTGCAGGGTCATGACGGCGCCGACGGCATGCTCCCGGACCACATGGCGGATCAGTTTCAGGATTTCAATCTGGTTTTTCAGGTCGAGACTGCTCGTGGGTTCGTCCATCAGGAGAAGACGGGGCTCCTGGACCAGGGCCCGCCCGATGGCGACCTTTTGCAGCTCGCCGCCGCTCATGCGGTCGATGGGCCGCATGGCCAGGTCTTCCAGGTGCAAACTTTTGATGGCGCCGTCGACGATTTCAAGGTCCCTCCGGCGGACCTGCAGGCGGATGTGGGGGCGCCGGCCCATCAGGATGGCATCGAAGGCGGTGAGTTTGCCGGCGGTCTGGTACTGGGACACGTAGCCGATGCGGCGCGCCACCGCCATGGCGCTCAATTGGAGCACATTTTCATCTTCCACCATGACAGCCCCGGAGGACGGCCTGAGAATGCCGTTGATGCATCGCAGCAGGGTGGATTTGCCGACACCGTTGGGGCCGAGAACGGCAACGAGTTCGCCTTTTGAGACAGCCATGGAAACATTGTCCAGGACCGGCTTGCCGTTGTAGCGGAAGGCGATATCGTCGATATGCAGGATCATCCGCGTTGTCCTTTCACGATCAGCAGCATGAAGACCGGGGCCCCCAAAAAAGCCGTAATGATGGAGACGGGCAGCAGGTGCGGGGCGAGGACCAGGCGGGCGACGGTATCCGCAACCAGGAGCAGGATAGCACCCAAAACAACCGTGGCGGGCAGCAGAAAGCGGTTGTCACCGCCGATCAGGCGGCGCACCACATGGGGGCATACCAGGCCCACAAAGCCGATGATGCCCAGAAAAGAAACAATGACGGCCGTTACCAGTGAGGCCGTCAGCATGCCCCAGAGACGCACCCGTCCAACGTTGACCCCCAGTCCCTGGGCGGTTTCATCGCCGGCGTCCACCGCGTTGTAGTTCCAGGCATTGAACAGGAAGTAAAGGGTCGCCGCCGCGGTGACCCCGCCCAGAATGGCCAGATCCTGCCAGCCGGCCCGGGCCACATCCCCGAACGTCCAGAAGACCATGGCGGCCAGCTGAACATCGTCGGCAAAAAATTGCAGCAGCATGGTGCCGGCCGTAAACAGGGCGCCCAGGGCGACCCCGGCGAGGATCATGGTTTCCGGTTTGGCCCCCCGCATGCGGGATACGGCCACGATGAAAAGCGCGGCCAGCATGGAGAAGGAAAAGGCCGCCATTGTCGTGACGATAGGATTGGCAATGGCAATGGACCCGGCGCTGGTCATGGTGCCGGAGCCCAGAATCATGACGGCAAAGGCGGCGCCGAAGGCGGCCGCGTGGGAGATGCCCAGGGTAAACGGTGATCCCAAGGGGTTGCGCAGGATGGACTGCATCACGGCACCGCTCACGGAAAGACCGGCCCCGGCGACAACCGCTGCCAGCACCTGGGGCAGGCGAATTTGCCATACAATCAAATCGAAGCGCGGGGACGCACCCGTGCCCATCAGGGATCGGATCACCTCGGCCACGGGAATGCGGGCGGCGCCACTGGCAATGCCGTACAGGACGGCCAGGACCAGCACGGCCAGGCCGGCATGGATCAGGAGGAGCTTGCGTTGGGTGTAGCGGGTGTAATCCCGGTTCAGGGTGCCGTCATGAAAGTGCATGGATTTCCTATCGCAGGGGGACCGGTCGAAAGACCATCTCCCCGAAAGCCTTGTTCATCGTGTCAAACACCGGCTGGCCCACCAGGTAGGTGTAGATCCGATCCGCTTCGGCGACCGGATCGGTATCCGCGAAGGCCTCCGGATAGACGCATTTGCCGATATAATAGGCGTTGGCCAGGATCGAGCCGAAATTGCAGCTGTACCAGTTGTAGGGCAGAAGCCCATAGACCCGCCCCTCTTGAACGGCACTGAGGCCGCGGTAGGCCGGATCGGTTTTCAGTTCATGCCATCCGCCGGCCTGGCCGCCCATTTGCAGCGTGGACAGATCCAGGAAGAGCCGATCGGGATTCCAGACGACGATCTGTTCTTTGGCAACGCTGCTGTGGGCCAGGGTTTCAGCGCCGGATCCGGCCCGGCCGGCCAGGTTGCGGACATTGACGAAGGTAAAGGGCGGGTAGGCCGGCTCGGTGGATTGAAACCCGTGGGGACCTCGATAAGCGATCCCGCCCACAAAACAGCCCGGACGCTTGTCCGCCGGGATAGGATGGGTGCGGGCTTCCAGGTCATGGATGCGTTGTTCGAAAAAGGCGATCACCGCCTCGGCCCTTGGGGATTGCCCCAGGACCGTTCCCATGATCCGGAGGGCCTGGTACAAGTCGGGACGATGGCGGCCGAGGTCGCCGGTGTTCAGGACGACCACCGGAAGGCCGGTTTTTATGGCCAGCTCTTCCGGATCGTAGCCGGTTGAGGAACGGGCCTTGAAAATGACCTGGGGCAGGGGATCCAGGGTCAGAATGCGTTCCGGGTGATCATGCCCGCGAAACCCGCCGAAGACGGGGAGGGTTTTGAAGCGGGGATTGGCCAACGCATAGGGGCGTGCGTCGAACTGCGGTCGCCGGGCTTCCATGTCGTCCACGGCCACGATGCGGTCCTGGCTATCGAGGTAGGTCAACAGCCGCAAGATACCGGCCCCGGAGCAGATGACGTGATCCACGCTGTCGGGGACTGAAACGTCCCGGCCGGCCGCATCCGTGATGCTGCGGCCCATGGCCGGGCGGGAGCCCAACCCGGCTATAGTAATGATGGTCGCGACGAGAACGAAAACGATAGGCCGATGGTTTTTTTTCATGTGTTTGGCGGACTCCCCATAAAAAAAGCCACGAAGCACAACACCTTCCGGGGGTGTTGCCGGCCTTCGTGGCTTAAACGCTAATATCGATAAACGTTGATCCGCCTGCCTTCTGGCAGGTCATGCTAAGACGCTATCTTAGGTGGCTGCGACCCCGCCTGTCAAGACCAAAATAGGATTGAAACCGCCTTCACTTTATGGTTTGATCGCTAGCGTTCTTCCGATCACTATAGCTTCATCGGTTGATGGCGGCGTAAGCTCAGGATGGAAGCGATTCCGGGAGTGTTCGGGATAACCAAGAAGGACTGCCGACGACAGGATCCTGGATGTCGTCGCAACGCTAACGCCCCAAACGACCCGCCTTTCATTCGGTGGCCACGGCATATCGTGACCATCAGACCCTCGCAAACCATTTGGAGACCCTATGCAGACGTGTCGATACAATTTGATTGCGGTGCTTCTCCTGCTGGCAATGGCGTCGTCGGCCTTTGCCCTTTCTTCCGAAGAAAACGTCAGGCAAAGCACGCCCGAATCGCTTTATGAATGGAAGCACTGGGTCCTCTTCGACAAGGAAGATCGTCTCTGCCCGACCAACTACAACGACGGTGAAGCCTATCGCTGCGACTGGCCGTCGCGCCTGCGTTTCGATCTGGATGCCAGCGGGGGGACATTCGCCCAGGAGTGGATGGTTTTTTCCCAGGGCTGGCAGCCGTTGGCCGGTGATGCCGGCCTTGGCATCTGGCCTGCAGGCGTCCGGGTTGACGATCAGGAAACACCGGTCATCAACCGGGGCGGAAAACCCTACGTGCATCTTACGGCGGGCCGCCATCTTGTGGCGGGCCGTTTCGCCTGGCATACGCTGCCGGAAACGATTCCGGTGCCGCCGGCCGTCGGGCTGATCGATCTTGCGATCGGGGGCCGCACGGTGAAGCGCTTGCAGTACGATCCGGACGGACGCCTCTGGCTCCAGCCCCGGGAAGGCCAGACCGGGGCGGCCGATCGCCTGCAGGTGCATGTCTTCCGACGGCTGGACGATACGATTCCCATGCGCATCACCAGCCTGTTCCGCCTGGACGTTTCCGGTCGGGCCAGGGAAATCCGGCTGGATGATGTGCTGCCGGACGGCACCCGGGCCATCGGCCTGCAAAGCCCTCTGCCGGCCAAACTGGGGCCCGGAGGAGCCCTTTTTGTGCAGGCCCGGCCCGGCCAGTGGAAAATCCAAATCACGGCGCGGTCCGAGGGGCCCGTGACCGGGATGACGGCGCCCGGCGCCTACGCGCCGGAAATCTGGTCGTTTCAGGCCTGGAATCACTTTCGCATGGTGGAGGTCTCCGGCGCATCATCGGTGGAGCCCGCGCGGACCGATATGCCGCCGGAATGGCGCGGCTTTCCGGCCTACCTGATCGAAGCGGGGGGCGGTCTGGTCTTCAAGGAGGTCCGCCGGGGCGACCCCGATCCGGCGCCGGACCGGCTGACCCTGGCCCGGACCTGGTGGCTGGATTTCGACGGCGGTGGGTTTACCCTCCAGGACCGCCTGCAGGGTACCGTGAGCCGGCAGTGGTCCGTGGCCATGGCACCGCCTTTTACGCTTGGCCGTGTATCGGTGGACGGTCGCGACCGTATGATCACCCGGCACGGGCCCAACGGCCTGCCGGGCGTGGAATTGCGGCGCGGCAGCCTGAATCTCACGGCTGAGGCCCGCTATGGGGCTTCGGTTTTTGGCACGCTGCCGGCCGTTGGCTGGACCCACGATTTTCAGAAGGTCTCAGGTGTTCTCAATCTGCCGCCCGGCTGGCGGCTTTTTGCGGCGGACGGGGTGGACCGCATGGACGGCAGCTGGATCCAGCAATGGACCCTGCTCGATTTTTTTCTTGTTCTCATCATCGCCCTGGCTGTTTTTAAAATCCGCAACTGGCGCTGGGGCCTCGCGGCGCTGGTGACCATGGCGCTTGTCTATCAGGAGCCCAATGCGCCGGTTTACGTGTGGCTGCACATCCTGGCGGCCATGGCGCTCCTGAAAGTGCTGCCGGAGGGCCGGATCAGGGGCCTGGTCAAGCTGTGGGGGTTCATGGCCATTGTGGTTTTGCTGGCCATGGCGATTCCCTTCATGGTGCAGCAGATCCGCTGGGGGATCTATCCCCAGTTGGAGCGCGCCAACGTGTTCACCGCATCTTCCCACCGGGCCATGGCGCCTTCACCGCAGATGGCCCAGGCTCCGGCGCCATTGCAGGAGGAGGCCCTGGAGGGCGAAATCCGGGTGGAAGCTGATCGCGCTGCTCCGGCCAAGATGAAATCGCTGGCCGGATCCAGCCTGAAACGTCGACCCCGGCCGGTTAGCGCCGTCGAACAGTTCGATCCGGATGCCCTGGTGCCCACCGGCCCGGGCCTGCCCCGCTGGCGCTGGCGCGCCCACCCCTTTGCGTGGAACGGGCCGGTCCAAAGCAGCCAAACCTGCCGGTTCTGGCTGATTCCGCCCTGGGCCAATCTGCTGTTGGCGGTTGTGCGGGTCCTGCTCCTGGGCGTTCTGATCCTCGGGGTCGTGCACTGGAAAACCTGGTGGCAAACGATTCGCACCCGGTTTCAACCGGGGGTGGCCGCCGGCCTGTTGGGTGCGGTGATCCTGGTGCCTTTGCTGGCCGACCAAAGCCATGCCGCCGGGGATGGCTTCCCCCCGACGGCCCTGTTGGAGCAATTGGAAAAACGCCTGCTGGAAAAACCCGACTGTCTCCCGGATTGCGCCGATATCGTGCAGATGGAGATGACCGCCCGCCCGGAGGCCCTGCAGGTGCTGCTCAGGGTGCACGCGGCTGTCCAAACCGCTGTGCCGCTTCCGGTAACGGCCCAATCCTGGACACCCGTTCAGGTGAGCATGGACGGGTCGCCCGCCCGCGATCTGGCCCGCGATGCCGCCGGCCGCCTGTGGATCCTTGTACCTGAAGGTGTCCATACCATAGCCCTGACAGGCGGTGTGGCGCCGGGTTCCGGCACCGTCCAGTTGTCGTTTCCTCTCCAGCCTCACACGGCCAGCTATACGGCCGAGGGGTGGCAGGTGGTTGGCATTGGGCCGGACGGGAAGGTGGCGGGCACGGTCCAGCTGGTCGCTGAAAAACCGGCCGAAGAAAAATCGGTGGACTACAAGGACAATGTCCTCCCGCCTTTTTTGCATGTCCACCGGACCCTGCACCTTGGTTTGACCTGGCAGGTGGCCACCACGGTGACGCGCATCACCCCGACGGGCACGCCGGTGGTGGTGTCCCTTCCCCTTCTGGCGGGCGAGTCCATTACCACGCCGGGTATTGAGACCCAGGAGAGCACCGTCCGTCTCGACATGGCCCCGGCCGTCAAACAGGTGCGGTTCGATTCCGTGTTGGCGTTCGCGCCGGCCCTTGCGCTGGCAGCCCCCCGGGCCGTTCCCTGGACCGAGACCTGGACCCTGGATGCCAGTCCCGTATGGCATTGCGAAATGCAGGGGATACCCGCCATTCATCACCAGGGCAAAAGCGGGCAGTGGCAGCCGGAATGGCGGCCATGGCCCGGGGAGCGCGTCGAGATCCGGGTGACCCGGCCGGAAGCTGTCCCGGGACGTTCCCTGACGCTGGATGCGGCCGAACTGGTGTTCATCCCGGGCCAGCGGTTTGATCGGGCCCGCCTGAAAGTGGCCGCCCGCACGAGCACCGGGGGGCGGCACTGGATCGAACTGCCGGCGGCGGCCGAACTGCAACTGGCCCAGCTCAACGGCAAAACGCTCCCGATCCGTGCGGAAGAGCGCGGGGTGCCGATTCCCCTGGCGCCCGGGGCCCAGGAGATCCTGCTGGAGTGGCACCAGCCCTCGCCGTCCCGGCTGTTTGTCAAAGCGCCGCCCGTCAAGATCGGTGAAGAAGCGGTCAACGCCACCGTGTCGTTTGAGATGCCGGACAGCCGCTGGATCATATTTACCGGCGGACCGCGCCTGGGGCCTGCCGTTCTCTTCTGGAGCTATCTCCTCGTCATGGTGCTGGTGGCGTTTGCCCTGGCCCGGACCCGGCTCACGCCACTCAAATACGTCGCCTGGATCCTTCTGACCGTGGGGCTGACCCAGACATCGATTCCGGCGGCGCTCATCGTGGTGGGCTGGTTTTTTGCGCTGGCCTGGCGGGAAAGAAAACCGGCGGAAGTCGGCTGGTTCCAATTCGACCTGGTGCAGGTGGTTATCGTACTGTGGACCATCGCGGCCCTGGCCGGGCTTTACGAAGCGGTGGAGCGCGGCCTGCTGGGGACACCGGACATGCAGATCGCGGGCAACGGATCCACCCGCTACCTGCTCCACTGGACCCAGGACCGGATCGGCGCATGGATGCCGCAGCCGTGGGCGCTGACCCTGCCCATGTGGCTCTATCGCATGTTGATGCTGTTCTGGTCCCTGTGGCTGGCCTTTGCCCTGCTGAAATGGCTGCGCTGGGGATGGACGTGTTTCAGCCGCGACGCTATCTGGAAGAAGCCACCCCCGATCCGGCGGAAGACCAAGATCAAACCGACCCCGGAAACCTCGGAAGAAAAAGGCGGAGGCCGTGCCTGACCCGGTGGCGAGAGCGTGCGTGCCCTGACGCCGAGGGGCCTGTCGCTCTTCTCGCCAAAAGGTGTAAATAGTGCCCATCCATAAATGGCATCTTTTGGCCCCGAGCGGCGTTTTCGCTCTTTTTATTTGCTTTTTCAGGTCAGTGTTAATAAAGAAGGCTTTTTTCCAAAACGGCCTGCTTGATGGCCACGAAAGTGAATCCGCACGATGCCTGAAGAAAGCCTTCTGGAAGACGCCATCCAGCCTCAACGCTGGTTTTCAACCCTTCCCCGGCCGGAATACGCCGCACTGCCTAAAATTGAGACCTCCGAACCCTGGTTCGAGGTTTATCAACTGCCCGGCAATGTGATGGCCCTTTATGAACCGGGCCACTTCCAGGAAGTCATTTCCTTTCTCGTACTGGGAAGCGATAAAGCGCTGTTGATCGATACCGGCCTGGGCATCGCCAACATCAGGGCCGTCGTGGAGGAACTGACCACGCTCGATGTCGTCGTCGTCAACAGCCACACCCATTTTGATCACATCGGGGACAATCACCGTTTCCCGTGCGTGCATGTCTACAACCACCCTCACGCGATCAAACGGCTTGGTGACGGTATGGAACCGGACCAGCTATCGGTGCACCTTCGCGGCGATTCCATCTGGATGCCCGTCCCGGAGCGTTTTGATCCGGAGGCCTATCGCATACCGGCCTGCCGTTTCGCAACCATCGAGGAGGGCCATCTATTCGACCTTGGCGGTCGACGGCTGGAGACGCTCTACACGCCCGGCCATTCACCGGACAGCATCATGCTCCTGGATCGGGAAAACCGCCTGCTCTTTACCGGGGATACGCTCTATCCGGCCGTACTATACGCCCATTTGGAAGGGTCGGCTTTCCATACCTACCGGAAAACGATGGCCCGCATTGCCGAACTGGCCCCCCAACTGGACAGGGTCTACTGCTCCCACAATACACCGGTCCACCGGCCGCAATTTCTGATCGACGCCGCCGCGGCTTTTGAGGCCATTGCTGCCGGCGAGGCCGACTATAAATTGGATGCGAACGGCATTCGGCTCTATTCTTTCGAAGGGTTTGCCATTGCCACCCCGGATGATGAACGCGTTTTGTCTTGATATATTGTTACTCGAATCGATACAGCACCACAATTTCCAAGGAGGAAAAATGAAACCCATGCGAACCATGACGATTGTTGCCGCGATATGTGCATGTCTCGGCGTATTCCTGGGCCAGGCCACGGCGGCGGACACGTCGACCTGGGATAAAATCCAAAAGGCCGGTAAGATTACCGTGGGCAACAGCCCGGACTACCCCCCCTTCGAAACGCTGGACGACAACGGCAAGCGTGTCGGGTTCGACATCGATCTCCTGAATGCCATGTGTGCCCAGTTGGGCATCGAGGCGGAATTCGTCACCATGGATTTCGGGGCCATCGTCACGGCCACCCAAAGCGGCCAGGTGAATATCGGCATGTCCGGCTTCAGTATCACGGAAGAACGCCGGAAAATGGTCAACTTTTCAAACCCTTACTACATCAGCGGCCAGGCGGTCGTCACCACGCCGAAGACCGGGATCAAGTCCGTCGATGACCTGAAAGGCAAACGGGTCGCGGTGGGCCTGGGCACCACCGGGCAGGAAGAAGCGGAAAAAATCGAGGGGATCACCATCCAGTACCCCGAAGATTACACGGTGGCCTTTGTCATGCTTAAAAACGGCGGCAGTGACGCGGTCATCTGCGACCTGCCCGTGGCGGAAGCCTACCTGAAACAAGGCGGGTTCGAACTGGTGGGCAAACCCCTGTCCTACGAGGAGTTCGCCATCATCGCCAATAAAAAGGACGACGCGGTGGTCAAGAACCTCAACGACGCCCTGGCCAAAGTCAAGGCGGACGGCACCTATGACGCGCTGATCAAGAAGTGGGAATTGAAATAAACGTTTGCTGCCGCGGGGACTTCGGTCCCCGCTTTTTTATTGCGAAAACGCCGGTGTAACCCGTTGTGGTGCCATACGCCGTAACCCAAGTCCTCAGGAGTCGCGCGGTGGATCTTTTTCTTATCTGGAAACACAAGGCCATGTTGCTCAAGGGCACGGTGGTGACCCTGGAATTGACCGGCGGCGCCATCACGATGGGCTTGATACTGGGAATTATCGCCGGCATGGGGGTCATTTCCCGAAACAAATGGTACCGCACCCTATCCGATATTTATGTGCAGCTCATCCGCGGTACGCCGGTGCTGCTGCAGATTTTTTTCTTCTTCCTGGGCGTACCACAGATTTATAACGCGGTCACCGGCAATACATTGTCGCCGGACCCGGTCATCACCGGCATTATCGCCCTGGGTTTCAACAGCGGCGCCTATACCGCCGAAATCATCCGGGCCGGCATCCAGGCCATTCCGTCCGGGCAGGGCGAGGCCTCCCATTCTCTCGGCATGTCGGATGCCCAGACCATGCGTTATGTCATTTTGCCCCAGGCATTGCGGCGGATGGTTCCGCCGCTTCTGAGCGAACTGATCGTCCTGCTGAAGGATTCCGCCCTGGTTTCCACCATCGGCGTGATGGATCTCATGTTTACATCCAAGCTGCTGGGGGCGAAATACTACAATTACGTGCCCTTCCTGGTGGGGGCCGGCGCAATTTATCTGTTTTTCACGGTGTTTTTATCCCGCTTGCTGAAAGTGTACGAGAGGAAATACCCGATACGGAAGTAAATCCTGCCAGCCGGTATTCATCTTCGGAAAATTACAATCTCGCCAGTGCCCGGGCTGTCAAAAAGGCGGTCACCATACCTGTCATAGCGGTGGGTGGATTCATCCGCCCCGCGGCCATGGAAGCGGCCCTCTTCAACGGCGATGCCGATGCCGTTGCCCTGTCCCGGCCCTTCATCGCCGACCCGAAGTTCCCCCGGAAGATTGCCGGCGGGGCCACGGCGCTTTCGCGCTGCATCCAGTGCAACCTTTGCCTGTTCTATGCCCCCGTTGCCCCGTTGAAGTGCTACCATGGCAAACGAATGCCCGCGGCCGGATGACGGTGTGACAGTTGAGGCAATTGTAGCCCGAAGGATGCGAAGGCGGCTCCTCAAGTTCGCCTGACGGACCCCATTGCGGGAAGACCGATAGGGTAGAGATGGCATCCTTCATATAAAGCACCGCCCGGCGCTGCTTGCGCGACCGGGCGGCGGGGTTGATGCAACCATCGGATGGAGGAACGTAACGGCTCACTCCAGCTTTTTATGGCAGAACCACCAGTCGTAGTTGTCGAACTGTTCCAGACGTTCTTTGGCGGTTTTTTCGTCGGTGGCCGGCGGCACGATGACCCGGTCTTTGATCAGCTCGTTGTTGGGCCATCCGGCCGGCATGGCCACCTTGTTGGCATCGGACACCTGGAGCGCGTGCACGGCGCGCAGGATTTCATCCATGTTGCGGCCGACCTCCTGGGGGTAGTAGAGAATGAGGCGCACTTTGCCTTCCGGGTCGCCCACAAAGACAGCCCGTACCGTATTGCTGCCCTTGGCCGGGTGCATCATGCCCAGTTTCCCCGCCACCGTGTCATTGCCGGCGATGATGGGGTAGGTGATTTCCACATCGAGTTTTTCCTTGATCCATTCCACCCATTTGATGTGGGAGAAAACCTGGTCCACGGACAGGCCGATGAGCTTGCAGTTCAACCTGTCGAATTCTTCCATCCGTTTCTGGAAGGCCACGAATTCCGTCGTACACACCGGCGTGTAGTCGGCCGGGTGGCTGAACAGGACGAACCAGGATCCTTTGAGGTCTCCGGGAATGTTCATGGGGCCGTGGGTGGTTTGAACGGACAGCTCGGGAAAGTCTTCCCCCAAAAGGGGCATTCCGGTTTTTTTCTCTTCCATTGTCATTTTTCCTTTTTTTTAAGTTTCAGTCGACGACATCATAGCCGGCGTTCAGCCAGGCTTTCATGCCGCCGGCCAGGCTGTGAACGTGTTCGAAGCCAAGGCCTTCGAGAAAGCTGGCGGCGATGTTGCCGCGATAGCCGATGCCGCACATGGCGATGATCTCCTCGTTTTTGGGAAAATCCACGTTGCCCTTGAGCAGTTCCGTAAGGGGCAGGTGGATGGCACCATCGACATGGCCCATCTGCCATTCGGCCGGGGTGCGCACATCGACAAGGCGGTGGTGGTTGCCGGCGATCTTTCCCTTGAGGGTTTCCGCCGAAATCTGCCACAGGTGGCGCAGGGGGTAGCCGGCCTCCTGCCAGGCCGCGATGCCGCCATAGAGATAGCCGGCAATGTTGTCGTAGCCGATGCGGTGGAGATGGGTGGACATGGCCTCGTAGGCCTCTTCGTCCGGGACCACCAGGACCAGTTCCGCGGCCGGCTCGATGACCATGCCGATCCAGTTGGCGGTCTGTTTGGCCAGGCCGATATTGATGCTGTCGGGGATGTGGACGCCGCCGAAGGCCGCCGTATCCCGGGCATCCAGAACAGTGGCGCCGGCTTCGATGCGTGTTTTCACCTGGGCCGGGGACAGGTCCCGGCTGATGGGGCAGCGCTCCAAAAGCGGTGGGCCCGACTTGTTGGTGTTGATGATATGGGTGAAGCTTTTGGGCCGCTCGGGGAAGCTGGCGGCAAAGTTTTCTTTGAAGGCTGTTTCGTCCAGGTTCAGAACGGGGTTGTTGCGCTTTTCGAATCCGATGGTGGAGCTTGATTTGGCGCTCATGCCCTTGCCGCAGAGGGAGCCTTCGCCATGGGCCGGAAAAATTTCGAGGCTGTCCGGAAGATGCCCCAACTTGCGATAGAGGGACTGGTAGAGGTTGTCCACCTGCTCGTCGATCAGTTCCGCGCCGGCCAAATCAGGCCGACCCACATCGCCGACAAACATGCAGTCGCCGGTCAACACCAGCCAGGGGTCTTCGCCCCGGGACCGATCGGTGACCAGAATCGACATGGAATGGGGGGTGTGTCCCGGTGTTTTCATCATTTCGAGCTTGGCGTTGCCGAATTCGAAGACATCCCCTTCCCGTACGGTTTCGTGGTCAAAAGTGACGGGAGAGTCCTCCATAAAGTGGATTTTGGCGCCGGTCCGGGACTTGAGCTCCATGTTGCCGCTGACGTGGTCGGCATGCACGTGGGTTTCGAACACATGGGTGATCTGCATGTCGTTCTTACGCGCCAGATCGATGTACGTCTGTACATCCCGTTTGGGATCCACCACACAGGCCACTTTGGCCATCGGACAACCGATCAGGTAAGACAGACATCCCATGCCCTCCACGGCGATCTGCTTGAAATACATTGAGCAACCTCCTTTATTGAATGGTGATGAAACGTGTTTCAGGATACGGACCAAATACTTGAGAACCGTTATTATTAAGAGGTGATATTTCTAGGATGGTTACAAAAAGATGAGAAGACCAAAAGCTTAAAAAGCGTTCCAAGCCCCCCCTAAAGGAGCCACCTGAGGTCCTCCCGCTCTGCGGGAGGACCCTCATTGCCGCAGGGCGCCACGCCGTCAACCTGACGCCGGGCCTTTAATTGGCGACTGCCCGCGTGTTGTCCCGGTCGACGACACTCGGGAACATGTCCAGGTTCGTGTGGGGCAGAAACAGGGCCGAGGTGAATTCGTCCATGTAGCGCGGATTGCTCGAGAAATCGATATAGGTCATGTTGTTGCAGATAGCCTGGGCCTCCTTGCGGTAGCGGTCAGACAGCAACGCCATATAGGCGCCGACGATCGAACTGTTGCCCAGATAAGCGAAACGGCTGCGTTCCATGTCCGGCAGGAGGCCGATGTAAATGGCTTTTTCAATATTCAGGTATTGCCCGAAGCCGCCGGTAATCACCATGCGTTCGACCATGGAAAAGTCCAGGCCGGCCTCGTTGAGCAGCGTCGTAAAGCCGGAATAAACCGCCCCCTTGCTGTAGATCAGGTTTTTGACGTCCGATTCCGTAAAGATGATATCTTCCGCCATGGGGGTCTGGTCGGCAAAGGCCAGGACATAGGCGGGTTCGTCGTTGATCGCGGTGATCCGGGGGTGCTCCCGTTCGGTATGAAAATGACCGCTGCGGTCGATGATGCCGGCATCCAGCAGTTCGGCCATGAGGTCGATCATCCCGGAGCCGCAGATGCCGCGGGGGGGCTGGCCGCCGACGGTCGTGATGTCGGGCTCCAGGGTTGCCGGATCGATGGTGACTTTTTCGATGGCGCCGTCCTCGGCCCGCATGCCCCAGCGGATGCCGCCGCCTTCAAACGCCGGCCCGGCGCTGCAGGCCGCGGTCATCATCCAGTCTTGATTTCCCAACACGATTTCGCCATTGGTGCCCACGTCGATAAAGAGGGTCAGGGGCGACTCCCGATGCAGGCCCGTGTAAAGCAGGCCGGCCACGATATCGCCGCCGACATAGCTGGCCGGACCGGGCATGACAAATACCGCCGCCATCGGGTTGGCGGCCAGACCGATGTCACCGGCCTTGAAGATGGGGAACTCCGTGGCAGTGGGGATATAGGGCTCCCGGCGGATGTAGCGGGGCTCGATCTCCAACAGCAGGTGCGCCATGGTGGTGTTGCCGGACAGCACCACGTTCTTGACCTGGTCCCCGGAGGCGCCGGCACTGTCCAGGGCTTCTGCAACCAGATTATTGATGGTGACCAATGCCAAGCGGCTGAGTTTTTTAACGCCGCTTTTTTCCGCGCACACCATGCGGTTGATGACATCGTCGCCGCAGGCGGCCTGCCGATTGTGTCCGGAAGCCGCGGCCAGGATGGTGCCCTTGGCCATGTCCACCAGGTAGACGACAATGGAGGTCGTGCCGATATCCACCGCCAGCCCCAGGGAGCGGGGGGCATTGTTGCCCGGGCGGACCGCCAGGATTTCGTTAGAGCATTTGCGTTGCACCACGGACACCGTTATCTTCCAGCTCTCTTCGCGGACCGTCGCGGCCAGTTGCCGCATGACGTCCAGGCTGACATTGAGACGGTCGATATCGCAGTTTGCTTTTTTCAGCCCCCGTTTGAGTCGGTCCAGGTCGCTCACGGCATCCGCCAGAGTGGGTGGGTCGAGGATGAGGGGGATTTCCCGCAGCATGGGTTCCGGTTCGGTAACCAGCCCTTTCAGACGGTTGGTGGCCTCCTGGCCCATGCCGGCCACCTTGAGTTTGCGCTGGCGGGCATCCTCCGGAATGCGCACACGGATATCGCCGGTGACGTTGCTCTGGCAGGCCAGCACATATCCCTTGTGTTTCTCTGCCTCGGTCAGCAATGGGGTGTCCGGGGCATCCGCCTCACCCGACGTCACGATCAGTTTGCATTTGCCGCAGGCGCCCTTGCCGTTGCAGGACGCATTGATGTGAACACCGGCCTGCCGTGCCGCTTCCAGGAGGGTGGTGCCGGTCGAAACGCTGACCGTTTGGGCCTGGCCATCGGATCCAAAGGTGACCGTGTGTGCCGGCAGGGTTTCCACGGCGGCTTCCGATGCCGGTTCGGCATCCAGCCCTGCTTTTTTACGGGACATGAACCATATCGGACAGGATTCACGGAACTTGCAATATAGCTTCGGGTCGCGGCATTGCAGGCATTCCTCGCACAGATAGACGTTGTGTTTCATACAGATGTAGCTGGTTTCACGCTCCGGATGATTCGTACAGGTTCCCATGTGAAGTCCTTTTCGATTGGCGATTGGAAGGGAGGAAATATGCTCCCGCCGACGGGCGTATTGTCAAGGCCTGCGGATGCTGCCGGTATCACCCCGCCAGGGCGAGTTCCAGCGCCTGCCGGAGGGTTTTGGCCTGCTGCAACCCCACGAACCGGTTAACTTCTCGGCCGTCCTTGTAAAGGATCAGGGTCGGAATGCTCTGGATGCCGAGGTCCCGCGCCACGTCGGCATGGTCGTCGATGTTCATCGTGGCAATATCGGCCCGGCCGTCGTACTGCAGGTCCATCTCATTGAGAACCGGCTCCTGGGCCCGACAAGGGCCGCACCAGGGGGCATTGAAGTCCACCAGGGTGACGCCTTTTTTAATCATTTTCTCAAAATCGGTTTGGGATTTCAATTCATTTGCCATTATCGTGTTACTCCCGTAGCAGCGTTGTTTGTTGGCCATGGGCTGCTGTCGTCAACAGCAGCCCATGGATGAGGGACTGTGGGTGCCGATGGTGGTTTAACCACCAAAATTACCCGCCCCCAAACCGCGCATGGCTTCTTCGGTGGTGACTCGCAGCGTTGAAATGGCCTGGTCGAAAGATTTGCGTTCGGTCTGGATGTCGTCCATACCCGTCTCCGGAGTGCAATTGGCCCGGATCTGCTCGATCCGGTCATCCATTTCACCGATGAGCATATGCAGATCTTCGATGTTGGGCCGGATTTTTTCCTTTTCCCCGCCCGGCAATTGCTCCATTCTGCGGCTGATGTCGTAAACGATGGCTTTCCAGCCGGTCAATTCCATCTCCATGGTCTTGCAGCAGTTTCTGGCCTTCATGATGATCTCCTTTGTTTGGGGTTCAAGGTAACGCCTCATGGGACGAATGCCCAACGGGTATTTTATCGATTACAAGCCCCATTATTACAAAATCAATGCCAGTATGACCTGTTTTGCAATTTGGTCGAAAAAATATATAAATATATGAAAACGTTTAGTTTAGTATGGTCATGCCGATAAGGTGGGAACCTGGCTGTTCTGATTTCAAGGCTTTCTGATAGACCGTGCGTTACTTGTGGTAACGATTGTTGGCGAGGTAACGTTATGTTGCGCTAATGGTAACGGTGGGCGGGATTCGGCCCGCGACCTTTGATGGGCGACCCGGGAGGAGATTTTTCAAATGAATGTCTTCGTCTTCATGCTCGTGAAGGAAAACGCCCATGCCCCGATGCATCCTGCGCGTCGTAGGCGCGACCGGAGCGCGCGAAGACGCGCCCGCCTGTGGTCAATCTTCGGCGGGTAAGCGCGTTCGCGCGCTTTAACCCGAACATTTCATCAATATTTTCACCCTGCGGGCGCCACCGAGATGGCCATTGACCGCGTTCTCAAGAGGTTGCGCCCATCACGATGCGGCCGATACGGTGCCCGTGGCCTGGCGGTCGGCGGGGTGTGCCGCAAGCCCGTGTTCCCGGGGCAGTTGAACCACCAGAACCGGGCAGCGGCTTTGGCGGATCACATCGCTGGCCGTGCTTCCGATCACCTTTTCTTCGAGCTTGCCGTGGCCGTGGGTGCCCATGATGATGAGATCGAAATCACCCCCATCGGCAGCGGCCAGGATTTCTTCCACGGGATTTCCGATCCTGACGACGACGTTGTCGTCTGTCAGCGGGCATTCGGGCATTTCGTCTTTTACCTGACGCGATGTTTCCCGGATGCGTCGGTGGATGGCCGCGCGTGCCTTGGCAACGCCGGATTTATGAAAGGTATCCCATTCTTTCGGGTCCATGTGATCCGCAAGGTCGATACCGGCTTCGGCCGAAAGGGTTTGGACCATGTCCGGAATGACGTGCAGCAGGGTGACCGCCGCATGGTGAAGATTCCCCAGGCTGCAGGCGTAGCGGGCCGCATGGCGGGCGGTGGCCGACAGGTCGGTAACGTAAAGGATGCGGTTGATGGCGGGGATGGCGGCGCGTACCGTATCCGGCTGCGGTGACGGAAACGGGGCCACCTTGGCCGGTTCGCTGCCGTCGGCCGGCACGGTGGAAGGCAAGGCCTCGGCTTCCGTCTTTCCGAAAATGCGATCCACCAGTCGCACGTACCAGGCGGCCGATTGGATCTGGATGACATAGGCCAGGGCAATGAGCAGGGCGATGGTCAGGCCCTGCTGGCCAAAAGCCGTCATGGCGATGGCAAGGGCAATGGAAAGATCCCGCATGACCACCCCGAAGACCATGGCCACGGCATCTTCCCGACTGAAAAACAGGCGGCCCGCGACGGAAAGGAGGCCGTAGGAGATGATGTAGAAGACCCCCAGGGGCACCAGGATGGAAACGATATCGCCGGGATTGGCGATAATGCTTTTGGCCTTCAGGGCCATGGCCACAAATGCAATCAGGGTCACCCCCAGAGCGGAGAAGGGTGGGAATTTGGGTTTGATGCGCTGGTTCCAGGTCTGGGCGCCAAATTTTTTCTTGGCGATGACCTGGGTAAGCAGGCCGGCGGCCAACGGTACGAAAACGAACAGCACGATTTGCCGGAACATGTGAAGCATGTTCACATCGACGGTGGCCCCCATGAAAACCTTGGTGTAGACAGGGGCGGCCAGGGCACCGAGTACCAGGCCGAAAATCACCATTTTGATGGCGGCTTCCTTGTTGCCTTTGGCAAACCCGGTCCATGAAATGGTCATGCCCGAGGTGGGCAGCACCCCGATTAAAAACAGACCCACGGCCCACAGCCCGAATTTTTCAGCTTCGCCGCTGAAAAACAGCTTGCCGGTATAAAACGCGAGGAGCGGGATCAGGACAAAATTGATAAACTGGGTGGCCAACTGCAGCTTGTAGTCCCGCCCCTTGAAAATGGTCTGGACGTTCAAGGTCACCATCATGGGATAGACCATGATGAAGGTCACCGGAATGATGAAACGCTTCAAGGGGCTGGCGTCGAACAGATAGCCGCAGGCCAGGCCCAGGAGCATGGATATGGGAATGGACCACACCAGATTTTTTTGCAGCAGCGAGAGGGCTTTCAGCATGTTACGGTTCTCCTTTCGGCAACCGGGTGTGTTCCCGGAGGGTTCGCATTTTGGATCGGTGGGTATGGTGATAACCAAATTTCGTGCCAGGAGGGCCCTGGGGCTTGGAGGATGACTGTTGGGTACCTTCCAGATGGTTTCCCGAAATGTTGCGGCCAGGAGAACGTGGGGGGGTAGGGCGAGGCTGTGTCTTAATTCAACAGGGTATCCTGTTTTTGCCCGTCATGCCGGCGAAAGCCGGCATCTCCTCAAGCCAATGAAATGATGATGCAACAGATTCCGGCTTCCGCCGGAATGACGTCAAAACGGGAAGTTCGACTTTTTGCGTGACCAGATTTCTTTTCCGGAAAAGAAAGGAAATAAGATTGACAGGCTTACTATGGCCACATATGGTTTGGTAACGTTAGGTAACGTAAAGGTAACGCAACTTGCAGTCGCCGGAGGTAACGCTCATGGGGAACCGCACCCACGAAATCTGGAATTTTCATCTGGTCAGCAAGATTATCGACTCCATGGCCGACGGGGTGTTCACCATGGACGACCGGGGGCGGATTTCTTCCTGGAATCCGGCCATGGAGCGCATCAGCGGCTATTCGGCCGAGGAGGCCCTGGGCCAGACATGCGGTCTGCTCCAGTGCAGCCGCTGTTTCGGCCGTGAATGCCCGGCTGATGTCAACAAGTGCCGTATCATGGAGCAGGGGCATGCCGAAGCCAAGGAGTGCCGGCTGCGGCACAAGAACGGCCATGATGTGGAGGTTATCAAGAACGCCAATGTCGTGCGGGACGAAAACGACACCGTCATCGGTATTGTGGAAACGGTGACGGATCTGACCGAACTGAACCGGGCCCGCCGCAAAGCGGAAGAGGCGGCCCTGCGGCTGGCGGAAGTCCATCAGATGGACAACATCATCGGCAAGAGCGCGGCCATGCAGCATGTTTTTCAAAACGTCAAAGCCGCGGCTTCCAGCCAGGCGACCATCCTGGTGCACGGTGAAAGCGGCACGGGCAAGGAACTCGTGGCCGGCGCCATCCATTACAACAGCGAGCGCAAGGATGCTCCCCTGGTGACGGTCAACTGCAGCGCCCTGTCGGAAACCCTTCTGGAAAGCGAGCTCTTCGGCCATGTCAAGGGCGCCTACACAGGAGCGGTGCGGGATCGCCGGGGGCGCTTCGAAGAGGCCGCCGGCGGCACGGTCTTCCTGGACGAAATTGGGGAATTGAGCCCCTTTATCCAGGTCAAACTGCTGCGGGTGCTGCAGGAAAAGGAGATCGAGCGGGTGGGGGATTCCCGCAAGCGGAAAATCGACATCCGCATCATCACGGCGACGCATCGCGATCTCTACAGTCAGGTGCAGAAGGGCCATTTCCGGGAAGATCTCTACTACCGCCTGAAGGTATTTCCGATTCGTTTGCCGCCGCTCCGGGAGCGCCGGGAGGATATCCCCCTCCTGGTGGATCATTTCACCCGCCGCATGAACGCCAGCACCGGCAAGCGCGTGCAGAACGTTTCCCGGCAGGCCCTGCGGGCGCTGATGGATTACCGCTGGCCGGGCAACGTGCGGGAGTTGGAGAATGCCATCGAACACGCGTTCGTGCTTTGCCATCGCGACCGGATTGCCTTCGGGGATCTGCCCATCGACATTCGCGAACCTTCCGGGGGCGGGGTCTGTGCCGATCCGGCCGCCGCCGCGGGCCTGCCGGCAGGGGCGAAGCGGTCACGGTTGACCAAGGAGCGGCTGCTGGCGCTCCTTGAGGAAAGCGGCTGGAACAAGGCTGCGGTGGGTCGGCGGGTGGGCCTGAGCCGAACGGCCATTTGGAAGTACATGAAAAAGTGGGAGATTCCCTTGCAGCCCGAAGATGCCTGACCGGTGGAAGACCATGTCTCCCACCGGTCAAATGGGGCCCGGCGCATTAATCCGCGTTCAGTATACGCGCCTGATCGGCCAGCAGACCTTTAAAGCGGTCCAGGGTAATGGGGTAGGGAATGATGGGGATGCCCATCCAGTCGGAATATCCGAGAAAGCCCTCGGGGTCTTCGGCCATATAGGTGTCCATGTAGCCGATGCCGTCCAGGACGATGGCCCCACCGGTGTGCTTGGGAAAGTTTTCGTTGGCCAGTCCTTGGTCCCATCCTTTGAAGACATCTTTGCGGAATTTCACCCAGCCCGGCGTCATCCACCAGACCGGCTCGTCGCCGGCCATTTCCCGGGCGATGCCGTTGCGCTCATTTTCATCAGCCAGCATATCCATGCAGTGGGTGGCGTCGATGCGGGCCACCCCGGCCCCCTGTTCCTGGATGATCGTCTGCATCAGGCGGGTGGGTTCGTCCACATTGACATAGCAGAACTTGCCGCCGTAGACGACGATGACTTTGCCATGCTTTTCTTTGGCCTTGGTGACCAGGCGCACCAATTGGCTCTCCAACGCGGGGATGTCCTGATGAAGCCCTGGCGTCGTGTAGTAAATCTGGGGGGTGTCCAGGAAGCCGCTGGCTTTCAAATGATTCAGTTCGAGACTCATTGTTCCGCAGGAGACAATGCTGATGCCTGAAAACGACGGTTCGCCCATGATGATTCTCACCTTTCTTGGAAGCATTTAACGCATTCGCTTCATGGAAGCGTTCTGCTCTCCAAGAGGATACAAAATTGGTGCCAGATCGAATCAGGTGTCGAATTTAACCACCACGCAGGTAAAATCATCGCTGCGGCCGGTGCCGGCCTGAAACGCCTCGACCGCATCCATGACGGCGGTGGCGATCATTTTGGCACTGGCGCCGGCATTGGCCCGCAGGATGGCTTTGATGCGGCGTTTACCGAAAAATTCTCCCCGGTCGTTGCGCGCCTCCCAAATGCCATCGGTTCCAAGGAAAAAGACCTGGCCCGGCTCAAACGGATGGTTTTCCTCCAGATAGGTTTCCGTCTGGTCGATGCCCAAGGGCAGGCCCTTGCCCACGCCCATCAGCGTGGTGAAGACATCCGTTTGGGGGTCATACAATAGCGCCGGGTCGTGGCCGGCGCGGACCCAGTGGATCCGGCGCTTGTCCCGATCCAGACGCGCCAGGAAAAGGGTTACGAAATTACCCGAAACCTCCACATCTTCGGCGAAAATGGCATTGGTGCTTGCGACAATGTCGCTCAGGGCGCCGGAAATGCGGGTACGCATGCGCAGGGCCGAGCGCACCGAAGCCATCAGAAGGGCCGAGGCGATGCCGTGTCCGGAAACATCGCCGATGGCCACGCACAGGCGGCCCTGCTCCGCCTCATCACAGAGGAAGTCATAATAGTCACCGCCGGCATAATGGCTGTAGAGGGTCAGCCCGAAAATGTCGAATCCGTCAATGCGGGGCGGATGCGGCAGCAGGTGCGTCTGGATTTCGGAGGCCAGCTCGACGGACCGTCGCATATCATAGGCTTGCGACAGCTGGGGCCCGATCTGATTGAAAACACCGGCCAGCGTGCCGATTTCGTCCCGCGCAGCGATATCTACCCGGGCATCGAGATTGCCGGACCCGAGTTTGCGGGCGGCCCGGGTCAGTTTTTCAAGGGGTTTGGTCACAATTTGGGAAAAGGTGACCGCGGTGATCGTCGCCGCGAGCACCAGCACCGCGAGAAAAACGGCGGTCAGGATTTCGACCCGCCGGGTCCTCTGCCGGATGGCATTTAGCAAACCGGCCACCTCGCTGGCGTCCTGGGCCGGCACCACCAGTACCAGGCCCACGCCCAGATGGGGAATCGGGTTGAAAGCCCAGTGGCTGGCTTGGCCATCCAGGTGGATGTTGTGGATGTTGGCGCGCAAGCGCGAGAAATCGTTCAGGATCGCTTGGTAGGGGGCGCTGTCGCCTTTAAGGCCGAAGTCACCGGCCCTGATTGCCGCGGGTTGCGTGTCTGCCCCGTCCGCTTCGCCGGTGCGGGCGTAGGTCCGGATGATGGTTTCGTCCGTTGAGGAGTCCTCCGCCAGGACACCGATGAAAGCGAAGGGATCCTTTTCCGAGGGCGGCAGGTCCAAGGACAGATCCAGGAGGGCCTGCAGATCGATGATCATGCTGGTGATGCCGAAAATATCATCCTCCTGGCAGTAAAGCGGCAGGGAAAGCGCAATCACCGGCCGTCCCGAGTCCGGGTCGATGTAGGGGCGGGACCAGTAGGACACGCGTTCTTCGAAGGCCGCGGCGTACCAGGCGCCGAAGACGCCCCGGGAGGCGGCACATCGATCGTGACGGCAGGGAAAGACGCTGACCCATTGGTCGATCATGGTGTAGTGGTGGCGCACTATCGCCCCCAAATGGTCGTCGATGGTTTCATAAACCGGCCGAAGCGCGCTGAGGGCCTCGTAAACCGGGCCATCCTGGTTTTTCATGCGGTCATGCACGGCATAGACGTGATGCCGGGAACCGGAAGGGGCCGTGGGGGGCTGGTCGGCGACCCGGTCGTATCGCCTCGCATGGTCTGCATCCGGGGTATACCCCCGGCAGCCGCTGGCGGTCCGCAGCAGCCGGCGGGCTTCGTAGGTCTGGAAAAGAAGAGCGGTTTCCAGCTTTTCGAAGGTCTGGCTGAGAAGCTTCTGGTGGCCCTGCAAGATGGCGTTAAAGCGCAGTTCGCTGCTCTTTTGCTGGTTCAGATTGACCTGGCGGGTGACCTCGTCCGCAAACAGGTGGACATTATGGATGCCAAAGGCGCGCAGCGCGAGGATGGGGATAATGGAAAGGCAGACCAGCAGGAGGATCAGTTTTTTACGGAAGTTCATGGGACACCTGTTCATGGTAGGATTCCAAAAGTTGTCGGGCGGGGATCAGGCACAAACTATCCTATGATCTAAAACTTTGTCAAAAACCTGCTCAGCCCGAACATTTCATGCCATATTCGGGTTAGGCCTGCCGCCAGTGGAGATGGCGGCCGGGTCGTACCGCTATGCGACCCGGCCGCGGGGGGCAATCAATCGGAATCCGGGAAGCGTTCGCCGAGGGGAATTTCCTCCCCGGGACGCCAGGTCTCAAAATCCCCTGTTCCGAGGAATTCCCCGGCTTTGGTTTTGGTCTTGACCCATACGATGCGGGTGTCGCATTCCCATACCCTTTTGCCCAATGTTTTCATTCGTTTGGCAAGGGCCTTTTCAGCGGTTTCCCGGCTGCGGTGGACGGAAACGACTTCTTTGCGGGGTTGGGACAAATTGCCGTCGTCCAAGATGAGTGCGTACATCATAACCTCCTGAAAATTTTGGGTTTACGTTATCCTGACGGCCAATGTTCAAATCACCAATGCCGTGACGATATCGTTCAGGCGGCCAAGGTCTTCCTCGTCGGGGTGGCCCGCTGCCGCGTCGGCATCCCCGATCCAGGGAGGCTTCGGATTCTTGTTTCTGATCTTCAATAGCACCCTGGGGTTCACCGCCCCCTGGCAATTGAAGGTGCCCAGGACCCGGGCATCCGGGGCCAGGCTTTGGGCGTAGGCCATCGCGTTTTGTGCATGGGCCGAGTCGGCGGCGGCCCCATGGGTGGCGAACAGAAACAGCGGCGCTTTGCCGATTTTTTGCAAATAGGCGGCGGCTTTGGCGTCCGGCTTGCCGGCCTGGAGCCAGAAACCCACGGCAATGCAGTCGTAGCCCGCCGGTACGGGGGCGTCATCCACCGCCACCATCTGCTTTTCGCCCGGCAAGGCCGTATAGACCGTCATGGCCAGTTTAAGGGTGTTGCCGGTTTGGCTGGAATACACGATGAGGGATTTCATGCGGAGCCTCCTTTGCGAAAAAAGTTGTTTTTATTTGTCTCGAGGAAACACGGCCGGGTCGATTCCGGCCCTTTTTCGACGAAACTGCCATTTTGATCATGCGAAGTTTCAAGAAATGTGCCATAACTATCTGGCAGTCGGGGGGTGCATTTCAGGCGGAATGGATGGTTCGATCGGGGATTAAAAGAGGGTGCAAGGCCCAAAAGATCACAACCCTGGCGGACTATCCGCCAGGGCCGTGTGCTAGGAGGTGAGAGCAAGACAACAGCTGATGGAGGGGTTGCCAAGCTTACTCTGGGAATAGTTAAAGCAAATGGTGTGCCATAATTGAACCGGAAGAAAAAAATATCGTTGCGGTTAAATTCGCCGGTGTGGATGGGAACGTCTTCTGGGGTGAATCCGCCCGGTTCGGCATCGACCTGTCACGGCATTTCCGGACCAAGCCATTGGGCCTGCGGTCCTGTCAGGCGTCGATGACTTTATTGAGATCGATGCCGTATTTGCGCATCCGGTTCCATACCGTGACCCGGTTGATGCCCAGGAGGCGGGCGGCCTGGGTCTGGTTGCCGCCGGTTTGGCGCAGGGCGTCGACCAGGGCCTGTTTTTCCGCCCCTGCTCCGCCCGGTCGGCCGCCCCCCTGGATGCTGAGGGTTGAAGGTGTCTCCGCAGCCGGTGTCGGAAGGTGCTCGAGGTCGATCTTGCCCTTCTCCGCAATCACGAAGGCGTATTCCAGCGCACTTTTGAGTTCGCGCACGTTGCCCGGCCAGGTGTAGTCCATCAGGTGCCGCAGGGCGCCGGACGTCAGGCCGGTGATGGCTTTTCCGGTGCGTCCCCTTAGCCGCTGGACAAAGCTGTTGACCAGCAGCGGGATGTCTTCCCGCCGTTCCCGCAGGGGGGGGATGCGTATGGGGATCACATTGATCCGGAAATACAAATCCTCACGAAACTGCTGCTGTTCGATCAAGCTGACCAGGTTCTGGTGGGTGGCCGATATGATGCGGACATCCACATCCACGGAGCGGTGGTCGCCCACCCGTTCGATCTGCTTGTTTTCAAGCACCCGCAGCAGCTTGACCTGGACCGACAGAGGGATATCACCGATTTCGTCCAGGAAGATCGACCCGCCGTCCGCGGCCTCAAAGCGTCCCGTACGATGGCGATAGGCGCCTGTGAAGGCGCCCTTGATATGGCCGAAGAGTTCGCTTTCCAGCAGCGCGGCATTCAGGGCGGCGCAATTGAGCTGGACATAGGGGCCTTTTTTACGGTGTCCCCGTTCATGGATGGCCCGGGCTACCAACTCCTTGCCGGTGCCGCTTTCCCCTAAGATGATCACCGGCGCGTTGCTCTGGGCCGCCTTTTCCACCACCTGGAACACCTTGCGGATGGCGGGCGAGGTGCCGATGATGCCATGCTGCTCCCGATAGTCGTTCAACTGACGGGAGAGGAGTTCCACCTGCTGGTCCAACCGGTCGATTTCGCTGATGTCGGTGATGGTTTCCACGGCGCCGAGAACCGTACCGTCATCGTCTCGCAGGACCGATGCGTTTTTGAGGGCCGGCAGGCAGGTGCCGTCCTTGCGGACGATGCCGCAGCGGCAGCGGCGCATATCCGGGTGGTTGGGCAGGAACAGTTTGCACCATTCGCCGGGCCGGTTGTGGAGGGTCTGCTCACAGGCATCGCACTCCAAAAGGGTGCAGGACTTGCCGATGGCTTCGCCGGCACTGTAGCCGGTCAGGCGCTCGAAGGATTTGTTGACCATCAAAATGGTCCCTTCCGCGCTGATCAGCATCAGGCCGTCATTCATGGTGTTGATGATGCGCTTCCAGTAGCGGCTGATGTCTTCGCTCTTCATTATAGTTCCCCGTCAGGTTTGGCTGTATAGATACAACACTGTTTAAACGTGTTTAAATAAGTGTTTAAATACCATTAGCGGCCGAGCAGATCAACCCGGTTGTATGAAGCCAAAAAAATACGTTATTTCTATAGTTTATAAATTTATTCGGTTTAGCGTCATGGCGGCACGATTATTGTTATTATCCTTGTCAAGCTGGGATGATATGGGATATGGACCATAATATGCCGGATATTGACGGACTGGTCGGCCTGCTGAAATATACCGCCGCCCTCAGGCAGCTGCCTTTGGGCGATACCCTCTGTTTTACTGTCCGGGATGCGGATGTTTATGAGGCCCTGGTCCGGATTGTCGAGAACGATAGACACTGCCGGATGAGGGTGGCCGAAACAGCGGAAGGCCGTCGCATGAGGGTGACCAGGATCTAGATCGGACCGCATTTTCCTTGTGAGCGGGTTAAACGACGGGAGGATATATATGGATTTGAGCCGAAGAGGGTTTTTTAAAGTCATGGGGGCCACCGGGGCGGGCCTGGCGGCTTCAAACCGACCGGCCCGGGCCTGGCAGTCGCGGGCGCCGGAGGACCCCTACGGATGCCTGGTGGATCTGACCCGCTGCATCGGCTGCCGCAAATGCGAGCAGGCCTGCCAGGCGGTCAATGGCCTGCCGGAACCCGAAATGCCGTTTGATGATCTGACGGTTCTGGACCGCAAGCGCCGGCCGGATGAAAAGAGCTTCACAGTGGTCAATCGCTACTACTCCGGCAAGATCGACGAGCGCGACCAGCTGATCCCCACCTTTGTCAAGATCCAGTGCATGCACTGCCAGGATCCGGCCTGTGCCTCGGCCTGCATCGTGGGTGCCTTGACGAAAAAAGAAAACGGTGCCGTGGCCTACGACGCCAGCAAGTGTATCGGGTGCCGTTACTGCATGGTGGCCTGCCCCTTCGAGATCCCGGCCTATGAATATCACGATCCGATAACGCCCCGGGTGATGAAGTGCACCTTCTGCTACGAGCGGGTCGCCGAGGAGGGCAAGCTGCCTGGTTGCGCCCAGATCTGTCCGGTGGAGGCCATCACCTTCGGCAAACGGTCCACTCTGCTGGAAGTCGGCCACAAGCGCATCAAAGACAACCCCGGGCGTTACATCGATCATGTTTATGGTGAACATGAAGTGGGTGGCACCAGCTGGATGTATATTTCAGATCAGCCCTTCGAGAACCTCGGGTTCATCCAGGTGCCGGAAAAGCCCCTGCCTCAGTTGGCCGAAACCATCCAGCATTCCCTCTTCAGCTACCTCTGGTCCCCCATCGTCCTTTTCGGCATGTTGAGCGGCGTCATGTGGGGGTTCCGGAACAAAGGCGACCGTGACATCGACCATGAAGGAGAGAATTCATGAGCCATTCCTCAAGCCCGATACGGGCCAAGTTCTGGACACCCGGCGTGGTCGTGCTGGCCTTCCTGATGGCCGCCGGGGCCGTGACCATCGTTGCCCGCTATATCGGCGGCATCGGCTATGTTTCCAATTTAACCACGGCACGCCCCTGGGGATTGTGGATCGGCGTGGATGTGGCTTCCGGTGTGGCCCTGGCGGCCGGCGGCTTCACCACCGCCTTTCTGGCCCACATCGTCAGCCGCCACTACTATGAACCCGTGGTGCGGCCGGCCCTGCTGACCGCCATGCTGGGGTACACTTTCGTTGTCCTGGGGCTGCTGGTGGACATCGGCCGCTCCTGGGCCATCTGGAAGCCCATGGTGTTCTGGAACCCGAACTCGGTGTTGTTCGAGGTGGCCATGTGCGTCATGTTTTACCTCAACGTGCTCTACCTGGAGTTCGTGCCCATCGTGGTGGAGCAGTACAAGGGACGGGTCAATCTGCCCGGACCCCTGGCCGCGCTCAACGGTCCGGCCGAGGGGCTGCTGAAAATCGCCGACCTGATTACCGGCAAACTGATGTGGATATTCATTATCCTCGGGGTGGTGCTCTCCTGCATGCACCAGTCCAGTCTGGGCTCCCTGATGTTGATTGCCCCGACCAAATTGCATCCCCTCTGGTACACGCCGATCTTGCCGCTGCTTTTTCTGACCTCGGCCATTGCGGTGGGCTATCCCATGGTGGTGTTCGAAACCACGCTGGTGACATCCTCCCTCAAACTGGATTCCGAGATGGACATCCTGGCGCCCCTGACCCGTTTTACCGTATTTTTGCTCGGGCTCTACCTGGCCCTGAAAATTGGCGACTTGGGGGTGCGCGGCACCTACGTCTATCTGCTCGACGGCACGGCCCAGACCAACGCCTTTCTGGCGGAGATCATCCTGGGGGTGATCGTGCCCTGGGTCATGCTCGTGCTGCCCAGGGTGCGCCAGTCCCGACGCGGCCTTTTTATCGCCAGCAGCCTGATCGTGGGCGGTGTGCTCTTGAATCGCGTTAATGTCTTCGTGGTGGGTTACCGTCCGCCCATCAGCGAGGCCAACTACGCGCCGGCCTTCGGCGAAATCCTGGTTACCGTCGGGCTCATCGCGGGCCTGATGTTCCTATACCGTTTTCTGGTGACCTATCTGCCGGTGTTGAACCGACCGAAACAGGAGGTGTCGGCATGATCAACAAGTCGTCTATCGTTTTATGTTTAATGCTCCTGGTGGGAATCAACGGCGGCCTGGTCGCCCTCCCGCCGGGCAGTCCCGGAAGTGTTGCGGCCTATGCCGCAGCGGCCCAGGACAAGCCTGCGCCGGAGCCGGAGGCCAAGGCCTGGACCGCCCCCGACCAGGAAGCCGCCCTGGCGCGCGCCGCCGAGACGGTGCCCTTCGTCGAGGCCGTGATGGACGAGTGCAAGCTTTGCCGTCAGATGCGGCTGCGTGAAACGGGTTTGAGCACCAAGGACATCACGCACAGCTACTTCGTCCTCAACAGCCCTATCATCAACAAGGTCGAGGACCACTACGGGCCGGTGCGCTTCATGCACAGCAAGCATGCCGCGCAAATCCAGGATTGCGCCATGTGCCACCATTACCGTCCCCTGGATGCCGACGCCAAGGAAACCACCCGTTGCTCGGCCTGCCACCAGGAAGCCTTCCGCCCGGAGCACCCCGAACGCATCGGTCTGAAGGCCGCCTATCATCAGCAGTGCATGGAATGCCATCGGGACATGAACCAGGGACCGGTGGACTGCATCGGCTGCCACAACAAGAACGTGCCCGACCACAAGGACAAGGTCCAGCTGGCCGCCAATCCGACGCCGTTCCAGGTGACGGCCGAGTGCCTGCGCTGCCACGAGGCGGCCGGCCAGGATATGCTCAAAACCGCCCATTGGCTATTGAAAGGCCCGTCCCCCTACACGTTGGGCCACCGAAAGGAGGTTGAGATCGGCAAAAGCACCATTGCCACCAACAACTTCTGAATGAGCATCGCCAGCAACGAGGCTCGTTGCACCAGTTGTCACGTCGGCTATGGATGGAAAGACGAAACTTTTGACCACACGGATATGACCAAGATCGATTGCCTGGTGTGTCATGACACCACCGGCACCTACAAAAAAAACCCGACAGCGGCAGGCATGCCCGATCCCAAAGTGGATCTGGTAAAGGTGGCTAAAAACGTGGGGCCCACCTCCCGGCGCTCCTGCGGCGAATGTCACTTCAACGGCGGCGGCGGCGAGGCGGTCAAGCACGCCGATCTCTCCCGCCAGTTGCTGACGCCGGACCGCAATTGCGACGTTCACATGGGTGGTTACGATTTTCAGTGCACCGAGTGCCATCGCACCCGCAATCACAAGATCGCCGGACGCAGCTCTTCCGTGGCTGTGGTGGAGGGCAGTTTTTCCTGCGAAAAATGCCACACCAGCAGCCCCCACCACGGGGATGATCTGCTGGATCATCACCTGAACAAACACAGTCAGACCATCGCCTGCAATACCTGCCACTCACCGGTCTATGCCAAGTGCAAGCCCACCAAGGTCTCCTGGGACTGGTCCAAGGCCGGCGACAAGGAGCGCAAACCCAAGAAAGATAAATACGGCATGAAGGACTACCACTGGAAAAAGGGTGAGTTTCGGTGGAAAGAGTCTGCCAAGCCCGTCTACACCTGGGACAGCGGCTTTACGAAGCGCGTGCTGATTGGAGACAAGGTGGATTGGCGGTCGGGGCCGGTCAACATCTCGGAGCCCGTCGGTTCCATCAACGATCCCAACTCCAAGATCGCGCCTTTCAAGATCATGGCGGGGGTCCAGGCCGTGGATGCCGAACACGACTACCTCCTCGTCCCCCATCTCTTCCCCCGCGACAAGGAGGATAAGACCGCCTACTGGAAAAACCTTGACTGGCAGAAGTCATTCGCCGACGGGATGAAGGCCGCCGGCCTGAAATACAGCGGCAAATACGAGTGGACCTCTTCGCAGATGTACTGGCGGGTGGAGCACGAAGTCATGCCCGCCCAATCGGCCCTCTCCTGTGTCCAGTGCCACGCCAGCCTGCAATCCGAGCGCACCTGCGACCGCTGCCACCAGGACAGCCGTGAGGTGGACTTCAAGAAGATTGCCCACAAGGGGACCGACTTCAGCTACATGGCCTCCCGGGGGCGTGATGTCAGCGATCTGATCGGTACGACGGACTATATCGACTTCAAGGCCCTGGGCTACAAGGGCGATCCCATTATTCACGGCGGCCGTTTCAAGAAGCTGCCCATGGGGTATAAAGCTAAAAAATAAAAAGCTGTGACGGGGTGTACCCCCCGCGCGGTCGGTCAAAAAAGCGAACCGGACCATCCCGTTACGGGAGGTCCGGTTTGTGCGTTCAGGCGATCGTCATGGACAGTAGCCATAAGTGCGGCACAGGTCCAACCGGGTTCCCGGAACCGGCCGGCGGTAAGGCCGCCGCAATGTCCCCGGCCGCATCGGCAATGCGTCGGGCATGCGGTCAACGTCCTTTATGGTCATCAAGCGGCGCACCCGTTCCCGGGTGGGGGGGTGGGAGCGCAGGAGCGAATCTTTGGAAGGTGCTGCCAGCGGCCATCGGAAAAAGCGACGCTGCAGCAGACGGTTGTGGTGCTCGATCCTGACCAGAGCGGCGACAAGGGGTTGTGACGTTCCGAGCATCGCGGCGGCTTCCATGTCGGCCAGGTACTCCCGGGAGCGGGAAAGGGCCAGCTGTAAAAGAAAGCCGATGTAAGGCGCCAGGATAAGCATCAGGATGCCGCCCATGCTCAGGAAGTGGTGCCCGGCCAGAATCAACGGCAGGTTGACGATCAGCAGCAGCTGGCCGAAGAAGGACATCCCCTGGATGAGCTGGGAGAGCAGGGCGGCAAATCCCATGACACGGGTATCGTCGTTTTTAAGGTGGGCCATTTCATGGGACAGCACCGCGGCCACTTCATCGTGTTCCAGATGCCGCAGCAGCGCATCGGTGACCCCGATGACCGCATGGTGGCCCGTGCCCATGGCAAAGGCGTTCATCACCCCGCCGGGCAGGTAATACAGCTGGGGCGGGTTGGGCAAACGCGCCCTGCGGGACAGTTCCGCCACCATCTGGTGCAGTTGCGGAGCTTCCGGCGGCGTCAAGGGCCGACCGCCCTGGACGCGCAGCATCATTTTGGGAGCCAGGATGGGCTGCAGCGCATAGAGCAGAACGACCGCTGTGAAAACGGCCAGAGCCATCGTGACACCCCCCAGCAGCCCGCCGGTGAAGCCCAGCATAAGCGCCATAGCGGCCACGAGGGCAAAGGCCTGCAAGCGTGACGATAGTCGATATTTCCAAGTAGACGTTGATTTCATCGAACACTCCTGCGTATCGAACATTACTAATTACTATCTTATCAATATGGTAATGAATAATGCCAATAAATCAAGTCATGCGGCGAAGGGCGCCGCCGGTGGGTGTTTTATATCCTGATCCGGTCCGTTTCGGATGTGCTTTTCAGAAGGGCCGCCGTCGAACGTCAGCCCTGGGTATGGAACCGGTAGCCGGTCTTTTTTTTCAGGCGTTCGAGTTCCTGCTTCAGGGCATCGGCCTGGGCAGCCCCTTCCGGCGTATCCATCAGGTTGGTCATCTCGCGCGGATCGGCCTGCAGATCGAAGAGTTCGCGCGGCCTGAGGTTGTTCTGGTACTCCACATATTTGAAGTGCTCGGTACGGATGGCGGTGATGCCGGGGATGGGGATTGGAAAGACCGGGAAGTGTTCGTAGAGCCAGGCGCTGCGGCCGGAGGTGGCGGCATTTTCAAGAACGGGAACGAGGCTGCGGCCCTGCATGGTGTCCGGTGGGGTGAGGCCGGCCAGCTCGAGCAAGGTGGGCGCCAGGTCGATGTTGAGCGCCATTTGCAGGGCCCGGCGGCCGGGATCGCGGATGCGGCCGGGGTAGCGCACGATGAAGGGGATCCGGATGGACTCTTCATAGGCCAGGCGTTTGTCATAGAGGCCGTGTTCCCCCCAGAAATGCCCGTTGTCCCCCGCATAGACCACCACGGTGTTCTCCGCAAGCCCGCCAGTATCCAGGGCGTCCAGGATGCGCCCTACCTGTTCGTCCACCGAAACCACGGTTTCGCAGTAATGGCGGTAGAGAAGATCCATCGGAAAGATGGCGCCCACAAACGGGTGGCCGTTGGTGTAGGTAATCCAGGGGTCGGATTCCGGCGGCAGGGCCAGGTCCACATCGCGGTAGTGCCCCTTCAAGTGGGGCGGGGGGCGAAAGCCGAAGTGGACCGCCTTGTGGGAGAGATACAGACAGAATGGTTTGTGGCGTTTCTTGGAGATGAAGTCCAGGGCCAGATCGGTCAGGTCTTCGGTGATATAGCGGCCCGGGCGTTCGGTTTCCACGCCATCGATGATCAGGGGGCAGTCGTAGTAAACACCCTGGCCCCCTTCCCGGGTAAAGGAGACAAAACGGTCGACGCCGCGCAGATCCGGCAGCCCATCGCCGGGCATGTGCCACTTGCCGATGAAAGCGGTTTCGTAGCCGGCGGCGTTCAAGTGTTCGAGGAACGTGACGTTGCGGTTGTCCCAGGGCGTGTGATTGGTCACGACCCCATGGGTGTGGGCGTACTGTCCGGTCAGGAAGCTGGCCCGGGACGGGCTGCACAGGGATGTGGTGACGAAGGCGCTTTCAAACAGGATGCCCTCGTCGGCCAGTCGATCCAGGTTCGGTGTTTCCAGGAAGGGATGGCCCATGGCGCTCAAAGCATCCCAGCGGTGATCGTCGGTAAGGATGAAAATGATGTTGGGGGGTGCCGTATCCGCGGCCCGCACCGGACCCGCCGCCAGACTGGCGGCTGCTAGCCCAACCGCGAGGAGCGCTCGAAAGCAAAACCGGCCTGATGGAATCGTCATGGAAGCCCCCTATAAGAAGATTTTGGTGTAGAGATCCATATACCCGTAGTAGTAGGTGTGGCCGCCCTTCCAGAGCATCATCACCACCAGGGCCAGACTGACCACCAGGGTGACGGTGTTTTGCCAGGCGAACACGCGTATCACAGGGCCGCCGGTCCTTCGCCGGGCGATCGCCCGGCAGAGGGTTTCGGACAGGGCCATGCAGAGCAGGGAAACCAGCGGGGCCCCCAGCACGAGATGGTGAAGGAAGAGAAATGCAAATTCGCCCGGTGAGTAGATACCGGCAAAGCGTGCCAGGATCGTGGCGCTCCAGATGATGGCGGTGGCCGTTCCTGCCAGCATCCGTTCGGCATATCCGGCGCCCCGGAAGAAAGCGATGGGATGGGCGATGAAGGCCCCCAGCCAGATGGTGGTGAACATCCCGGCGGCGCCGGCATGCGCCAGACCATTGTGAAGCACTTGGTTTGGAAGGGTACGCGAAAAATCGTACACCAGGGAAGATCCCACCATGATCCCCGTCACCAGGGCGATGGGAAACAGCAGGCGCCGCGTCAGGCTTTGTTTCATGGGTGACCTTTCGCAGTTAGGGGGTAGGGTTACACTTCAATGCCGTCGGGTTCAAACGTCGAAGACCTGTAAATCTGGCAACGCATAATCCAAACCCACGTCATCCCGGCGAAAGCCGGGATCGCGTCGCATGCCGTTCCGTTTCCAAAAGATTCCGGCCTGCGCCGGAATGACGACCCTAACTGAATACCAGCCCAATAAAACGAGCGTTCAACGCCGATATGGCGCCAAAAGGCTTTTTTACGATGGCTTCTAAAAGTCCGTTACCGGCTCCAGAGGCACCTCCGGGTAGATCTGGCCGTGGGCCGGCGGCATGGAGTTGTAGACCCACGCGATGTCCACCGTACCCAATGTTATCAGGCGGTGGCGCTTGAAGCCGCGAAAGGTGCCCCGGATCAGGACGTCTTCCATGCCCATGGTCAGGCAGAATACGGCCACTTCGGTGCCTGCCGGGATGCGGTGCAACTCCCGGCCGAAGGCCAGGGGGGCGAAGGCCAGGCGCCGGCTGTCGGCCGCCTGGCACTGGACCACGGGCACCAGTTCGGGAAAGCCGTCCGCCCCGACGTAGCTGATGAATTTCAGCGATCCCATCTGGTTGAAAAGACTTTCGGCAAAGGGTTTTAAAATTCGCTGCGAGTGCCGGGTGGCCGCGGCGCTTTTGGCGAGGCGCGTCAGCAGGGCGCCGGCCACAATGCCGGGCATGGGCAGGGGCATGGAATCCGACGTTTCCAGCAAATCCAGGTAGTGAACCGTGTTGATCCCGAAGTAGGTATTATAGCGAAACATGGGAATGTCGTTGTAGCGCTGGTATTCGGGACCCTCCTGACGCAGGTGGGTCCAGCGCGCCCGCCCGCGCCAGAGGCGGCGGTCCATGGTCATGACCAGGAAAGCGATGCAGGGATTCTGCTGGATATACTGTTTGCTGAGCCCGCGGCAGAACTCTCCCAGGGTGAGCTGATTCGGCTGGGGCGCCATGATGGAGGTGATCAGGGAAACGTGCGGCTGGCCGTCCGGATTGACGCAGGCCACGATGCCGATTTTTTCGGCAGGTTCGAAGGCTTTTTGGTCCTCGGGGGTGAATGTGGTTCGGGTGGCGGTCATATAACGTCGTCCCTCCTGCTGTATGATCAGGCCGTGCTCATTTGGGGTGATGGGTCGGTCCGGCCGTGTTGCTTCGCTGCCGGCATGCGGGTGTTGCCGCTCCAGTGCACAGTATCCGGATCGACCCCCGAATGTCGGGCCGCATCGGCCAGGCGTTCCATGGTGTCCTGGGTGAGGAGCGGCTGGTGTTTATACGGCCAGTCGCGATCCAGACGCTGGTACTTGTCCTGGCAAAGATTGTTGAAGGCGCACAGTTCCCAGCGGGCGACAAGCCCTGGTAGATGCGCGCCTATCCACTGCCCGATGCCGACGATGCTGGCGGCTGTCGCCGTGGCGTCCGGGATGACCGGCGTGCGGATCCACAATTCCTGCGGGGAAACACCGGATTCCATGCGGGTCCCGATGGTTCGCAGGTTGTCCAGAATCTGTTCGTTGGAGCGGCCGGTGAACCGGCGGTGGCGCTCCGGATCGATTTCTTTCAGGTCGTAGAGCACCAGATCGGTATGGGGCAGGACATCCGCCAGGGCCGCCGCCGGAAAACACCCGCAGGTATCCACGGCCGTGTGGACACCCTCCTGCTTCAGGGCTTTCAGAAAGGCGGACAGGAAGGGCGCCTGGAGGAGGGGTTCGCCGCCGCTGGCCGTGACACCGCCATTCGACCGGGCGAAATAGGCGCGGTCTTTGAGAACTTCCCGCACCAGATCATCCAGGCCCCAGCGGGTGCCGATTATTTCCATGGCGGTGGACGGACACTCGGCGGCGCATTCGCCGCACAGGGTGCAGCGGCCGCGGTCGATCACGATACCTTCGGCCGTAAGGTCCAGGGCTGACTCTGGGCAGACGGTGCAACAGGTGCCGCATCCGATACAGCGGCTGGCCAGCCAGTGCAGTTGCGGCCGGGCGGAAATGCTTTCCGGATTGTGGCACCAGGCGCAGGCCAGGCTGCAGCCCTTGAAAAAGACGGTGGTGCGGATGCCCGGACCGTCCTCGGTGGATAGCCGCTGGATTTCGAACAGCATGGCGTCCGGACCGGTTGGTTTGCGGCTGGATCGATGAAGATCGTTTGCATGCATGATGGTTTCCTGCCGGAGCCCTCGGTTAATACCCCTGATGGCTCACCCGTTCGATGACTTCGTTTTGCAGCTCCTTGCCGATAGCGGTGAAATAGGCATTGTAGCCGGTGATACGCACCAGCAGATGGGGGTAGTCCTGGGGATTCTGCTGGGCATCCCGCAGCATGTCCGGATCGAGCATGTTGACCTGGAGGCAGGTGCCCCCGTTTTCGGCATAGCCCTGGAGAAAGGCTTTGAACTTGGCCTGATGTTCGGGATCGCGGATGATGGCCGGGTGAAAGGTGATGGTATGGCTGGCACCGTTGGGCAGACAGTTGAAGGTATCGCCCCAGTCCGCCCGTCCGTCCCCTGACCGTCCGCCCAGGACCTTGCCCACCGAATTGGCATTGGCCGTCGGTCCCTTGATGTCGGCCCCGTTGGACGGGCAAATGGCGTTGGACAGGAACTGTCCCCGGGGGCGGCCGTCGGCGCTGGCGGCCATGACGAATCCGTCGCCGGCCCAGTAATTCCAGCTCAGCATGCCGGGCCGGAACTGGCGCTTGGTGGATTGGGTGCGGTGCTGCCAGGTCAGGTCACACCAAAGATCCATCACCTTGCGGGCCATGACGTCGGCCGCGTCATCGTCCCGGCCGTATTTGGGCGCTTTGTTGCGGGCCGTGGCCTGGAGCACTTCAAACCCCTGCCAGTTGGCTTTCAAGGCGTCGATCAGTTCGGCCAGGGTGCATTTATGGTTATCGAAAACCAGGTATTTAATGGCCAGCAGGGAGTCCACGGTGGTTGCGAACGTTACGGCTTCCAAGGTGGTAAAGCTCAGTTCCGCGCCACCCCGGGTAACGTCCAATCCTTTTTCGGCGCAGCCCCGGACCAGGCAGGAGAGGTAGGGGGTGGGAAAAAAGCGCGCCCGGGCGGATTCCGAAGCCTCGTAGGTATCCACGCATTTGCGGATAATATAGTCGGTCTGGGCCTCGTAGGCGTTCCAGAAATCTTCCCATCGGTCAAAAGTTGCGGCGTCCCCGGTGGCGGGGCCGTCCTGTTGAATCGGTTCGGTCTTGCCGGTCATGGGGTTGGTGAAAGGCAGCAGGTCCCGGCCGCCGGTGAGGGCCAGCTCCACGGCCTTCAACAGATTGAGATTGTTGTCCACCGTACCGGAGCGGTCGTTGCCCACCATGGTGTTTTCCAGGCATCCCACCGGAGCGTAGTCATGGACGTTGTCCGGGCGGATCATGTGGCGGCAGCCGCCGCGTTCGGCCTCGCGCATCATGCCGGCCATGGCGCGTTCATCGAAGTTGAGCAGAAAGGGGGCGCCCTGGCTGCCGGAAATCATGCCGACCACCTTGTCCAGAAGCTCCGGCGGTGAGTTGCGGTGCAGGCGGACATTGGGCTTGGGCTCCAGGATGGGGGACATTTCGTCGATAACCTCGAGGATGGCATAGGTCAGATCGTTGGTCATGTCCTGGCCGTCGGGTCCCAGTCCGGCCAGGGTGATCAACTGGCCGAAGCCCGAGGTGATGCCCTGGCGGCCGTTGCGGATCATGGCGTCGTACACCGTGTTGCAGTGGATCCAGAAGCACTTCAGGACTTCCTTGCCGAACGCGCGGTCCATGCCTTCCTTCAGGGCGGTTTGCCAGTAGGGCAGCAGGTATTGGTCGATGCGGCCGAAGGAGACGCCGGGGCCGGGGTAGTTTTCGTCGCTCATGATCAGCATGTGATTGAGCCACAGGGCCTGCACCGCTTCCCAGAAGGTGCGCGGCGGTTCCCAGGGAACCCGTTTCAGATTGGCGGCCATCTGGCGCAGTTCCTCTCGCCGCTGGTCATCGGTGGCTGTTTGGGCCATTTGACGGCAAAGGTCGCCATAGGCCGCCGCCAGGTCACGCGGCATGGTGGCGGCCGCCATCATGGCCCGCAGCTGGGCGCCCCGGGGCCCCATCTGGTCTTCCGGGCTGAGGCTTTCGTAGCAACGGGACAAATCCGCATGGATGCCCTGCCAGCCGATTTGCAGGGCCCGGGCGTGGTCCGGCACGAGATGTCCGCTGGTGGCGCCGGTGTTGCCGTAGCCGTGATCATGAAACCATTTCATGCGGGCCCGGGCGCCGTTACTCCCCAGAAGGGCCTCGTCGAAGGTCTTCTGTTCCGTTTTGGTAAGGCACAGGGAGGTTTGCAGGTTGAAGCGGGCGCCGGCCAGAAGATCGCCGGGGAGAATTTCACGGGGGACGTGGTTGACCATGACCTCCCGGACGAACCAGGCTCGCCGCTCGGGCAGTGACCAGGACCAGAATGCCTCCGGAAGATCGACGTCGCGGGCGGCCTGGCGGAAGGACCCCCGCAGGGTTTGCAGCAGGGTATAGGTTTCCGGAACGATGTAGAAGGTCATCTCGTTGAACTGCACGTCCCAGGGCGTTCCGGTGGACCAGGCCAGAAACTGGTTGTTCCACTTCCGGTCGGCGCCCTTGAAATAATATTCCCGCAGCCACGCGATGCGCGGCGACAGCTGACCGGGCGCTTTCAGCGGGGGGCTTTCCTGGAATTGAACGGCGGTTGTCATGGGGCACCTCCTGGCCGGAGATCAATTTGGACCGGGCGGGTCAGCCATCATGCCCGGCGGATATTTTCTGCAGATGATCGGCCCCGTGGGCCAGCATCTGCTCCATGATCGCTGTGGCCGCATCTGCATCCCGGCGATCGACGGCGACGAACATCCGGCGATGAAACGCCTGCACGGTTTTCACCACGGCGGGATCTTCGAAAAACTGGGCCGCCAGGTTCAGGTAAACCTGCTTGAAAGAGTTGAGCAGCAAAGGATAGACACGATTGCCGGAGGCCAGGGCCAGCAGGTGATGGAAGCGGAAGTCCAGGGCGGCGATGCGGGCCACATCCTTAGGCCGGACCGTATGTTCGTCTTCGATAACGGTTTGCAGGGCGTTCAGATGCGCCGTTTCCCGGGAGAGGGCGGCCAGGCGGGCGGTTTCCACTTCGAACAGGCGGCGCACGTCCAGGAGACTGGTCTGGAGGTCCGACTCCAGCCGTCCCTTCTGGTAGGTCACGAGCGAATTCAGCAACGCCAGGGAGCCTTCCCGGCGGTAATCGGCCACCACCGCGCCCACCCGGGGCTTCAGGGTGACCAGCCCCTTGGCCTCGAGGTCCACAAGTCCGTTATGGACCACGGGCCGGCTGACATTGAGCTGGAGCGCCAGCTCGCGCTCGGAGGGCAGTTTCTGGCCGATTTTGAGCTGTCCGGATAAGATAAGGGCTTCAAATTGTTCAATGAACGCGTCTTTGAGACTCGGGGTTTGGATGGGAGCGAGCAATTCCTGCATGGGGTCCTCTATGGCTGTTGGTAATACCAGTTGCCACATTAGGCCGATAAGGGATAAGCTGTCAAGCCTTTACGTCATGATGAGTGCCCGTTGAATTTAGGCGGGTCGACTGCTATGGCCTCTTTGTCGCGGGTACAAAGGGTCTTTAAGAACGGTGTCCGGAAAAACGGATTCGACGCCAGGGAGAGTGCGATCATGGAGCAGGAGCACATTGCGGTAGAACAAAAGGACAATCTGGCCGTGGTGACGATCGGGCGTCCGGAACGCCTGAATGCGTTTAACCAGAAAATGTTTGCAGCGTTGGCGGCGGTCGCGGCCAAGCTTGCCGGCGATCCCGGACTGCGGGCGGTGGTCATCACCGGCGCCGGAGATGCCTTCAGCGCCGGTTTTGACGTCAATCCGGACAATCCCATGGTGGCGGCCATGGCAGGTGCCCTGGAGCAACAGGAACGCGAGCCCATCGAACGGGCCATTGCCGACCTGCGCCAAAGCGTGGACCGTTTCGTGGACTTGCCGGTGCCGGTCATTGCGGCCATCAACGGGCAGGCTTTCGGCGGCGGTGCCGAACTGGCCGTGCGCTGTGATTTGCGGGTGATGGATCCGGCGGCCGAAATCTGTTTCGCCGAGGTGAAGCTGGGCCTGATGCCGGATTGGGGCGGCGGTGCCACCCTAGCCAGTCTCATCGGGCCGGCGGCGGCCGCCGACCTGGTCCTGACGGCCCGCCGGGTCGGGGCGGACGAGGCTCTCCGGCTGGGATTGGTCAATCGCATCAGTGCCCCGGGGGACGCCCTGGTCTGTGCAGTGGGAATGGCGGCGATGATTGCCCGGAACGGTCCCCGGGCCGTGCGGAGTGCCCTGAAAGTGATTCGGGCGGGTCGCAATCTTCCCCTGCAGGACGCTCTCGACCTGGAACAGCAGACGGCCGTGGACCTGATTGCTTCCGGAGAATGTTTGCACGGTATCGGGGCTTTCCTCGAGGGCCGGGTGCCGGATTTTCCCTCTTAACCGGAAGCAAGTCGACCATCGGCCTAATTTGCCTTCCGCGGATGAGATGATATAACGCTGTAGACAGGCGCTCACAAATGGGGGGCATCCCCATGGAAAGGGAATCGATAGAGGTAAGCAATGGCCGATCAAACATATCAGGTTGTATTCCGTGGGCAAATCGTTCCCGACCATAACCGTGACGCGGTGAAAGCCAACCTGGCGAAGCTGTTTAAAACCGATGCGGCCCGCATCGAACGCCTGTTTACGGGCCAAGCCGTGGTGCTCAAAAAGGGCCTGGGCCGTGAGGAGGGCGAGCGCTATTGTGCGCTTTTGCAAAAAGCGGGCGCACTGTGCGAGCTCGTGGCGACATCCGCGACCCCGCCGCCCCCTCCGGTCGCACACCAATCGCGGCAACATGCCGACATTGCCCCGCAAAGGGATGCCGGCGATTCCGCGGCTCCAGCGGTTAAAAATCCTGCTGTTTCGGCTGAGGCACCGAGTGGAAACCAGCGGGGCGCCGCAACAGAGGACAAGGCCAAAAGAGTTCAGACCGGCGATCTCCAGCAAACCCTGGGCACTCTCAAGAAAAAGGTGCGGGATATCGATTCCGAGGAGGCCGGCCGCAAGATGGCGTCGCTGGTGGAAGGCGCCGCCGCCTCAATCCAGTCCGAAAGGGTGAAAACGGGTGTCGCCGCCATTAAACAGAACAAGATTGCCTGGGCGGCGGCCGGTATGGCCATCATCGTTCTTACTGTCCTGGTGTTGACCCTTGGCGGCAGTTCCAAACCCATGCCGATCGAAGCCGACGTGTTCACCCCTTTCATGCAGCAATACAACCGGGAAATTCGAAATGCCGATCTTGGCAGCGCCGGCACCATGTCGCTCATCGCTCTGGCCCGGGATGTCGTCGAGGATATGGGGTATGATTTCGACCGCACCCTTCTTTTCTGGCTGCTCCATAAAGACCTTGTGGAAACCAAGGGGGGGATGGATGTCTATGCCGCCATTCTGGTCGAACCGGCAGCGGTGGCGGTTGCCGCCGACCTGTCCGGCATCGGGGAACTCATTGCACCGGAAACCCAACAGGTTTTCAAAAAGGTGACCGATCTCCCCCAGGGCGTGGACCTGCTGCCGATTCGTATGGTCAAGGCCTGTCCGGCAACGGGGGCGTTGCTCAAACAAGCGGATATGCTCAACGTGATGGAAGACAATGGGGTGGCCATCAATGCCGCGCAGCCGGATCTGGCGATCGCCGACACCTTTTTCGGGCTGGAGCGGGCCGGCCTGATCAAGATTCACCGTCGCTGGGATGACGACGTCCAGTACAGTGATATTGAAATCCTGGACAGGGACACCCTGAACACCCTTGAAGGGAAACTGGTCTACATGGAAGCAATGCGGAAGGAATTCGTCGGCCGGTAGGAAGGCGCAATACGCTCATGACCTTTATCGGCCACAGCCTGGTGGGGGCCTCCCTGGCCCAGGCCACCATCCCTGCCGGGGCTTCCTGGAAACAATGGGTCTTCATTATCAACCTCTATGTGCTTGTGGCCTTTTTCCCCGACCTCCCCTTTCCCGGCTGGGGGCATTTCCGCTACGATTTCAGTCATAGCCTGTTTGTGAATCTGGCCCTGATCATACCCCTGACCCTGCTGGGCTGCTATTACCGATCCCGGAAAGACTTTGCGTCTTATCCGCTGCTGTTGGGAGCGGCCCTGGCCTGGTTGACCCATTTCCCTCTGGATGCCATGTACAACCACGGTCGCGGCGTGGCCATATACTGGCCGTTTTCGGAGGCGGCCCTCAATTTGCCGCTGCCCTGGTTCGCCACCCTGGATATGAGCCAGCCGTTGACGTCAGCCTACAATGCGCGGGTGTTTCTGGTGGAGGCCCTGTTCTATCTGCCGGTACTGGCGACCGCCATTCTGGCGCGCTATTTATGGCTGAGGCGGAGACGGCCGACCGGGCATGCTGCCGGATCGTCGGGCCATTCAAGGTGAGCAATACGATGTCAATGGATCATGGGGCTCCTTTTGGACGGTTTGAACGCATGCGATGTGCAATGGCATATCTTTTGAGCTGTTTGCTGTTGCTGCCTACCGCTACGGCGTCAGCCGGCGCCCCGGGCTTTGCAACGGTGCTGGCCGGCATGAAAGCCAAGATGACCGCCACCAACGACTACCAGTGTCGCTTGGAAACCCGGTCGGCCAAGGGCAATGAGACACGGGATGTCGTTCTGGCCTACTTCTACCGCCGACCGGCACGCATTCGAATGGAAGTGCTGGAAGGGCCCTATTCCGGATCCCTTCTGATCTACAATGGCGAAACGGATGCCGGCAAAGTGCGCGTCCTGGCCGGCAACCGCCTGGTGGCCTTTCTCCAGCGGATGCTCTACGGGGAATATTTCGCGGTGGATCACGAATGGGTCGTGGACTTGCGGGGCAATGGCATCCATGAATCCCACTGGCCGCATTTTATCAAGACCCATGAAGCCTACCTGAGTAAGGGGACCAGTCGGTTTATGCGAGAAGAGGTGTTGGATGGCCGTGTGGTGTATGTCTACCGACTCGTTTCGGATTCCCCGGAGGAGACTATGGCCGTCAAACGGGAAGACCTCTGGGTGGATGCGGAATCCTTTTTCCCGGTCCGGTATTTTCAGTACGACGAGGCCGGCCGGTTGATTCGGAAGGCCGTCACTAAGAAATTGCGTTTCAACACCGGGATCAATGAGCGGCTTTTTATAGAATTTTACCCTGACATGGATTAGCGCCTATCATAAAATACGGATTTTGAACCCACGATGATACAGAATTAATCGCGTTTTCGACCTGACCTCTACCTGTTAGAAAGGAACCTGAGATGACCTTGCGCGCCTACCAGCGACCCTTGCTGCTGACGACCTTTTTGGTGCTAATTACATGCCTTGCCGCCCATGCCGAAGACACGGCTCTGGGTGAAAACGGATTCGCTCGCTTGGATGTGGGCAAAACCTATGTGAATCTTCCATCCGAAGGCGCGGTGATCACGTGGTTTTTGGAACCCTACGGTGAGACCGAAAATCGACTCTGGGGCGAGAATATCGAGGTTGCCGGTGGGGTGCGGCTGAGAGGTCTTGATACAACCCCCGAAGACAACACCCGCTTCGAGGCGGAGTTTAACTACCTGGCGGCCGATGCCACAAATAGAGAAACGGGTTATCTGGTGTTGCCCGGACTTACGATACCGCTCGGTTTTTTTGCCATCGACGGTTCGGGGGGCGCCAACGGCACCTTAGGCATCATCAATACCGCCGTGTTCGAAACAGACTATTCGCAGTGGGGGGTTGACCTTAAACTGGCCAGAGATATGGACGTTGCCGGTGCAAAGTCCCTGACCTTTTACACGGGGTTGACCTATTTCAACACGGAGCTGTCTAATGATTTTGACCTCATCGAAGACGGTGTCACGATTCCCGTCTATCTCGAAGACGAAATCGACACGGACTACTACGGGTGTATGGTTGGGATTGACGCCGCTTTCCCTCTGGCAGACGGGCTGGTGTTCGACATCGGTGGGCGCCTGGACTTGCTCTATGCCGATGCCCAAATGACCGCGCGCCAGAACCTGAATTTTTTTCCTCCCGTCAATGTTATAAGGGTCGACGATTCCGAGGATAAGCTGGCCGGACGGGTGCAGGCCCACATGGGTTTTCGCTATGATTGGCACCCCGCAGTATTCGGCATCGGTGCATCGGCCAGCTATCTTTCCTATCAGCCTTATGCCGAGCATCCTAACTCTGTTAACACGGCGCTGACCCCCTCCCATATCGAAGATGACGACATGTTAAGTTTTGCCTTCAATATTTCCATGTGTGTTACCTTTTAGGCGGAGGTGTCGAATTTCGGAGAGAAGGTAGCTGATATTGTTAAAAAGATTTTACGAATAGGTGCCTCGATATGCCGCTGACCGGACCATCACCAGATCTGACGGGAGCCGCCTTGATTCTTGAGGGCGGCGGCCTGCGGGGTAACTACACTGCCGGTGTTTTACGGTATTTCATGGACCAGGGGCTCTACTTCCCCTACGTGGTCGGGGTGTCCATGGGGGCCTGCAATGGCTCCAATTATGTGGCCCGGCAGCCGGAGCGCAACCGCATCGTCAACACCCGTTTCGTCAGGGATTCCCGTTTTCTCAGTTATCGGCGGCTGCTGGCCGGCGGTGGTCTCTTCGGGATGCCGTTTGTCTTCGGCACCATTCCCTTAAAGCTGGTCCCTTTTGATTTCGACCAATTTTTTGCCAATGATCAGCGGCATGTTATCACGGTGACCGATTGCGCCACGGGTGCCCCGCGTTATTACGAAAAAAAGGATCTCGGACGACGGCATTTTTTGCGTATCCTCCAGGCCGGCTGCAGCCTGCCGCTTCTGCAGAAGCCCGTGCGGTTCGATGGCCGCGTGTTGATGGACGGCGGCATCGCCGACCCCATCCCTTTGGGCCAAAGCATGGCCGACGGCAATACCCGCCATGTCCTGATCCTGACCCAGCCCCGGGGCTACATCAAGAAAGCATCTCCTTTTGCCGCCTTCGTCCGCCTGCGCTACGGGCATTATCCGGCCCTGGTCCATTCGTTTGCCCATCGGCACCAGCGTTACAACGAAACCATGACCCGGCTGGACGAGCTCGAAGCGCGCGCGGCCATTTTTACCATACGCCCGAAGGCTCCCCTGGCGGTTGGGCGAGCCGAGCGCAACAAAGACAAACTCTACGCCATCTATGATATGGGGTACCATGATGCGGCGGCGCAATATGATGCCCTGAAGGGCTATCTGAGTCGGCCGCCTGAGGGGGGCCGCCCGTAATTCTGGGGTATCGAGACGGCCGACATGAAGGGCAGAAATCCAAAGAATTTTGCCATCATATGATTTCGCGGATTTTCTGGGATATGGCGTCCAGGGTAAACGGCTTCTGGATAAACCCGTTGCAACCGCTTTTCAGAATCTCCGCCGCCTGGCCGTCGATGCTGTACCCGCTGGACAAGAGGGTTTTGACTTCCGGATCGATGGTCTTGAGGTGCTCAAATAGCTCGCGGCCGCTCATTCCCGGCATGATCATGTCCAGAATGACCAGGGCGATGGCATTTTTGTTACGGTGGTAGATATCGATGGCTTCCTGGCCCGTGCGGGCGGTCAGCATGGTGTAGCCCAGTCGCTCCAGCATCTGGGTGCCGACGCTTAAAATCATTTCCTCGTCATCCACCAGAAGAAGTGTTTCATTTCCGACCAGTCGTTCCGCCGTTTGACTGGATTTTACGACGGCGGGCTGATTTGAGGCCGGCAGAAAGATGGTAAAGGTGGTTCCCCGGGATTCGCCACTAGATACTTCGATGATGCCTTGGTGGTTGGTGACGATCCCGTAGGCCGAAGCCAGGCCCAACCCTGTGCCGGCGCCCACCTCCTTGGTGGTAAAAAAGGGATCGAAAATGCGTTGCTGGGTTTCGGCATCCATGCCGATGCCGGTATCGGACACCGTGATTTCGACATAGCGTCCCGGCTTGAGATTGTAGGCCGCCACCCGTTTGGTGTCCAGGTCGGCCAAGCCGGTTGTTATTGTCAGGGTCCCGCCCTGAGGCATGGCCTGCCATGCGTTGACGAACAGGTTGAGCAGCACCTGTTCCAGTTGGCCTTCATCCGCTTCCACGGTGGGAATATCCGGCTGGCAGTGCGTTTGGATGGTGAGTTCTTTCTTGGTGCGACCAAAGAGTGCCACCGTGTGATCAACGAGCCGGTTGATATCGATGGGTTGGATTTCGTACTTGCCCTCCCGGGCAAATCCCAGGAGACGATTGGTCAATTCCACGGCGCGTTGAAGATAGCCTTCGATTTCCTCGAGACGACCGGCTTGCGGATGCTGCATGGGAAGGTCGTCAAGCAGGAGGCCGACGGTTCCCTGAATGCCCATCAGCAGGTTGTTGAAGTCGTGGGCCACCCCGCCGGCAAGGGTGCCGATGGCCTCCAGGCGCTGAGCGCGCTGGAGTTGGGCTTCGGTGCGCTGGCGTTCTTCCTCCAGGCGTTTCACTTCGGTAATATCGGTGGCCATTTCCAGCATGACATAGCGGTTGTTCAGCCATTTGATGGCGCGATCGTAGTTGATAAACCACTTGCCGGTGGTGGGGTTCTGGGATTCGTAGGCAATGGTGCCGCTGGGCTGGCCGTTGGCATCGAGCAATTCGTCCACGCGGCAATCACTGCAGGGGGAATCGACCTCCCGCAGGGCCTTCCAACATTTTTCCCCCACCAGGTTTTCCCCATAATGCTCCCGCATATAACGGTTGCAAAAAAGAATTTCCCGGGTTTCCAGATCCGTCACATGGATGACCGCTTCGATGCCATCCAGAACGGTCAGGAGGGTTTTGTGGGAGTCCCGCAGGGCCGCCTCGGCGCTCAGCCGGTTGGTGATATCGCGGGCCAATACCAGAACGGCCTTTTCCTCTTTCAGCTCGATGATGCCGAGGCGCATTTCCACCGGCAGAAACCTTCCGTCTTTTTTCAGCAGGTTCGATTGGTGGGTCAGTTGCTTGTGGCGGATCAGCTCATCCATGGTGGCGTCAAAGCCCTGTCCGTCGTAGCGGGTATCGATTTGGGCGAACGACATGGACAGCATCGTCTCCCGGCGATACCCCAAAGCCGTGCAGGCCTGCTGATTGATGTCCAGAAAGCGGCCGTTCAAATCGTGAACGAAGATAGCGTCGGCCGCCTGGTTGATCAGGGCCCGGAACCGTTCTTCACTCTGGCGGAGGGCGATTTCCGCTTCCCGGCGCTCCTTGATTTCGTCTTCCAACTGGCGGTTGGCATTTTCGAGCGATCGCTGGCGCGTCTGCACTTTATCGCCCATGGCGCGGAACTTGGCCACGATGGTGCGCATTTCCAGCTGCTTAAACTTAGGGAAGGTATAGGCATAGTTGCCCTGGGACAGTTTTTCGATCCCCTGGATCAGGAGATTGAGGGGATGACGCAGGTAACGGCGGACGAAAAGGCTGGTGATGACGGTCAGTATGACGACAATGAGCAGTGTATTGCGCAGATTGGACCACAGGAGGGTCCGCAGGCGGTTTTGATAAGGGCGGGGCGTCAGCCCGACCGTCACGCTGCCGATGACCCGCTGATTGAAGATGATGGGGCGCTCTTTGAAGAGCAGTTGATCCATATCGATTTCATGTGCTTCGAACAATACCTGTTGATTCGTGGTGTCTTTAATGCGCATCAACGCCACCAGATCCCCGCGCATGAAAGAGTCGGCAATCCGGCGCACACCTTCCTCATCCATGGACCAGACCGGCAGGGCCAGGCTGTCGACGAGATAAGATACGTATTCCTCGGCCTTTTCCTCAAGCTCGGTATGGGCGCTGCGGGAGACAAACCAGTAAGTCAAACCATAAAGCAGGGCGGATGGCACCAGAACGGCCAGGACAAGGCTGATGGTCAGGTCTCGCGTTATGGTATGCTGCAGGAACGATGTTTTTGTGTTGTTCAGCCCCGATGCTGAACCCTTGGTTTGATTCATATGGCGTCTCTGGGGACAAATTCCATGGCTGGCGTTCCCGAATGCCGCCGGTGATGTTTTGGGTTGACGGTGTCATGACGGGCGCCGGATGTTGAATAGCGTGCCTGTGGCTACCCTTTGCAGTTACCACAAAGCGGCCCGGGGTTCAATTGGCCGGTGTTGGGTTGAGGGACGGAACTATTTTAATCTGCTGGTTTTTATGCTTATATGCAGCGGCGACCATCATCGCGCACGTCCATTTCCAACCTCTAACTGTTTTCCGAGGGCTATTTCATGCAAGCAAACTTCAGTGTCTGGAGATGTCAGAACGGGATACCTCATGTGGAAGCCGCCGACGTCGTTGGTATGTACCAGGGGCAGGGTTATGTGCATGCCCGAGACCGCGGCATGCAGCTGTTGCTGATGCGCATTCTGGGACAGGGCCGCGCTTCGGAATTCCTGGATGCCAGCGAGGAAATGCTGGCCGTGGACACCTTCTTCCGCCGCATGAACTGGGGCGGGAATCCTCAAAAGGTCCTCGATGCGCTGGGGCCGGAGGAGCGGCGTCAGTTGGAGGCCTATTGCGAGGGCGTCAATATGGGCCTCAAAGAAAAATTGCCCTGGGAATATAAGCTGTTGGGGTACCGTCCGGATCCGTGGTCGCCGGATGATGTCGTTCTCCTGTTTCGCATGGTGGGCTACCTGACGCTGGCCCAGTCCCAGACCGAGGTGGAGCGGCTGTTGGTGGAAATGGTGCAGGCCGGCCTTCCCCTGGAGAGGCTGGAAGAGCTGTTTCCGGGGAATCTCGAGGGGCTGGATGTCGACCTTTTGAAAAGGGTCAGGCTTGGCGAGCGTATCGTGCCCCCGGACGCGTTGTGGGCCATTGCCGCCCCGCGCATGATGGCTTCCAACAACTGGGTGGTGTCCGGCCGCAAGACGGCCAGCGGCAAACCCATCCTGGCCAACGACCCCCACCTGGAGGCGAACCGGCTGCCAAATGTCTGGTGCGAACTGGTGCTGACCTGCGATGAGCGGTCAGTCATGGGGGCCTCCATGCCTGGGATGCCAGGCATGCTGGTGGGGCGCAGCCCGGATCTGGCCTGGGGGGCCACCTATGCCTTCGCGGACGCATCGGACAGTTGGATCGAGCATTGCCGCAACGGATGTTGTTATCGTGAAAAAGACGACACCTGGCAGCCCTTTCAGGTCCGTAAAGAAACGGTCAAACGCAAGAAGAAGCCGCCGGTGGAAATCACCTTCTATGAAAACGAGCACGGCGTCCTGGACGGCGACCCCAACCAGGAGGGCTACTACCTGGCCACGCGCTGGGCGCCGGGCGAACGCGGGGATGCCGCACTGAAGGCCGTTTTCGAGATCGGTCAAACCGATTCAGTGGTGGACGCCATGACGTCCTTTGGAAAAATTGAAAGCGCCTGGAGTTATGTTTTTGTGGACCGTCACGGCGATATCGGCTACCAGATGACCGGGCTGGTGCCCCGCCGCCGTGCCGGCGTCAGCGGCTTCGTGCCCCTGCCGGGCTGGGTGGCGGACAATGACTGGCAGGGGTTTTTGAGCCCCGAGGAGATGCCCCGGGCCCTGAATCCCGACGAAGGCTTCATCGCCACAGCCAACCAGGACCTCAATGCCCTGGGGACGGCCAACCCCATCAACATTCCCATGGGCGCCTACCGGGCCGAACGCATCGAAGATCTGCTCCGGCAGGGCGACAATTTCACCGTGGCCGATATGACCGCCATGCATTTCGACCTCTATTCCCTCCAGGCGGAGCGTTTCATGGCGATCCTGGAGCCCCTGCTGCCGGCAACCCCCCAGGGCGAAATACTCAAAGGCTGGGATTATTGCTACGATGCAAAATCCAAGGGGGCCTTCCTTTTCGAACGCTTCTACCAGGCGTTGTACCGGGAGGTCTTTGGCCGGTGCGGTATGGGGGAAAAGGTGATTGATTACATGGCCGCGCACACGGGGGTCTTTGTTGATTTTTACGAGAATTTCGACCGGATATTGTTGGCTGAGGAATCCAGCTGGTTTGGCGGGCAGACCCGGGAAGCCATCTACCGGAAGGCGGCCGCGCAGGCGCTTACGGTCGAACCCCGGGAGTGGGCACAGGATCGCCGGGTCATGATGGCCCATATCCTGCTGGGGGGCAAGCTGCCGGGATTTGCCGGTTTCGACCGGGGGCCCCTGATCGGCATCGGCGGTCGGGCCACCGTCCACCAAGGGCAGATTTACGAAAGCGGGGGGCGCGTGACGACCTTCATGCCCTCCCTCCGCTGGGTGACGGACATGGCCGAGGCCGATCTACATTCCAACCTGGCCGGAGGACCGTCGGACCGGCGGTTTTCCAAATGGTATGTTTCCGATCTGGCCAACTGGCAGGCGGGCCGTTACAAGACGGTTTCGCCGGATGGCGATGGGGCACGGTTGCCTTTCCCATGACAGCGACCGCCATTGCCGCATTTTTCGATTTCGACCAGACGCTCCTGGAAGTGGAGAGCGGGCACATGGGCATCCGCATGCTCCAGGAACAGAAGCGGCTGCCCCTCGGCTATTTCCTGAAAGTCTGGATCGCCAACCTTTTCTATCAGCGGCAGCTGCTTTCGGAAGCGGGTATGGCCCGTGTCCTGCTGACCTATTACCGTCGACGCCGTTTGGCGGAATTCGAAGCCACGGCCGAAGATTTTTATCGGATCTACCTGAAACCCCACCTGGCGCCCCGTATCATGGGCCGTCTGGAAGACCACCGTAGGGAGGGGCACTGGCTGGTGCTCATTTCCGGATCGGTGCGCTACATGCTCGATCCGGTGGTGCGGGATCTGAGGTTCGACCGGTTATTTTGCACGGACCTTGAGATCGGGCATCGAGGCCTTCTGACAGGCCGCTCCAAAGGGCCCATATGTGTGGACAAGGCCAAAGAAGACTATGCCCGGAAGTTTGCTGTGGAGGAAAACATCGATCTTGCGGCGTCCTATGCCTATGGCAACCATCCGGCGGATTTGCCCATGCTGGAGGCCGTCGGTCACCCCCATGTGGTGGAACCCACCCGGGCCCTGGCCCGGATTGCCGCCAGGCGGTCCTGGCCGGTGCTGTCTTTCCGGTGAAGACCGATTTTCCGATAAAAGTCATCATCCATCTCTAACTGAAGGAGGCCCCATGAAATCTGTTCGCGCTCGAATTTTTCTACTGGCAATTCTGTTGACGTTGACCCTGCTGGCGGCCTGCGGCGGTGACAAATACGCCGATGCCCGGGATATCATGAAGGCCCACGCCGATGTGATGGAAGCCTACATTACCGGTCTGGAGAAAGCCGACAGCGCTTCCGAGTGCGCGTCCGTGATCGATGCCTACACGGCCGGCATGGAGGACTTGATTCCGCGCCTGAAGGCTTTCCGGGAGAAGTACCCGGAACTGGCCGCGGAAAACAGTGATGCCGAAATCCCGGCCGAAGTGGAAAAAGAAGGCCAGCGAATGAGAGAACTCGCCGCACGCATGCCCGCGGCTACCATGAACATGATGAAATACATGGCCGATGCCGAAGTCCAGGCCGCCATGCAGCGCATGAGCCAGGCCATGGAGAAGATGGGAAGTTAACCGGAACGATCCGGCAATCGATATAATATAGTGAAGCCTGGAGGTATTCTGGGTTGCCCTTATTACAGACGCTCCATGCGAAAGGCCAACCACTGTAAATTGTGGTTGGCCTTTCGGGTTTAATATGTGCTGCAAGTTACCTACAGATAGCAGATACCACCGGTCTCACAAACCGATTTCACATTCAGTTTCCACAAATTTTGCTATGCTATCCGGACATGGTTGTAATGCGCCGCCTGAAGGGCCGCCACATCCCTGAACGACAGTTACTCGAATTCGATCGTTGCCGGTGGCTTGATGCTGATATCGTACGCCACCCTCGCCGCGCCGGTGTGCGCGGCTATCTTTTTGCCTATCTCAAAGAGTGCCGCCTCGTCTATCCGAACCGGAAACGCCAGCTTCGCTGCCGCGCTCTCGACCGCCCGCATGCCGACGACGTACCTGGTTTTTGGCGCATCGTTCGCGCAAAGCTCGATAAGAATGCGTGGAAGCTGGAGCTTACGCCACGCCTCGACGCAGAGTGCATTCAATTTGTCATAGTCGATATCGCCGGCGAACTTTATCCACGAGACCGGTTTGTAGATAGGAACCTCGGGGCGCGTTCCCTCTTCGGGGACGACCGTTGTCTGGCTATCCATTCGGAAGCACTCCGCGTTCGCCCCGAGAGTGCTGCGGGTAAGGTCTGACAAGGCCGGATCGGGTTCCATGTTCGGGTCGAGCGCCATTCCGAAGTACTGAAAGGGCGTCCGGATGCCGGTAGCTTCGTCGTAAAGGTAGGGTTTACCGTGTTTCTCAGTGTAGTACTTTTCAATCTCCTGCTCGATGATATCGGACGCGAGCTGGCCCGTACGGAGCTTCTCTTCATTGAATTCGCCGACAGTTCTGATGATTTGCGCGGGACCGGGACAGGGGATCCGATGCGTGAATGACGGCGGGAGGTCGAGATACTCGCCGACCTTCCTGACCTGAGGCTTCGCAAGCGACGCCAGCGGCTCGATCTTCCCAACAGAGTAATTCCAGCCGACGTTATGCTGGCTCTTGAAGCCGCCTTCGGTTTCGATTATGTCTGGCGCGATCGTGCCGTCCGCGATCCAGGCGGCGCCCACCTGGTCAATATGCCTGTCCGATACTTTCCTGTAGTTGCCGATAAACGTCTTGCGTTTCTCTTCACCGTCGGAAAGCCCTACCAGGGGCGGGAGAATCTCGTCCCTCACCTCCAGGACAGCGAAATTCAACTTGCTGAAGATTTCACGCGTTACCTCCCCCTCGGGCTCGTTGTTTATGAGGCGACGGCAGCCGTCTTCGATGAAGAACGCATAGAGGTCTTTGCCGACGATACGGTCGAGAAGAAACGCGGCGATCGTACTGTCGACGCCCCCGGACGCGGAAAGGGCGATTTTCTCGCCCGGTTTCACCAGGCTTTTCACCCAGGAAATCGCTTTTTCTACAAAGTCCGCGGGATTGAAATCGGCGGGATTCTCGGGAGTGGCGTATTCAAATCTGTGCGTCTGGATCTTATTGGCCTGATTCGACATGTTGCCTCCTGTTTGGATGGGTGGATGGAGATAGCTAATATCACAAATCAGCCCCAATTGAATCTATTTCGCCATAAGCTATCGACAGATTACGTGCCGCCATCTGGCAATGGAAGAATTCAAAGGGACATCACGATATGGTGGTTGGCTGGCAGGTTGCCGGGTCATAGATCCCATCATAATAGCGCTGGCTGGCCATTGCTCCTGTTGAAGCACGGCACATCCTCGCTAAGGTTGGGGCCCGTTCACAGCCGCCGGTTGACCTTGGCGATCGATGATTTGAAAAACTGCATGCCGCCGCCTTCACTGACAATTTGGAGCAGCGCGTCAGGTTTCTTCACAACAATGCCGGATAGCAGGGTTACGCCCGTGCCCTCGAAAACGTCTGGGCAGAGGGGGGTGGAAGCGCCCAGAACGACAACCTTCCGGCAGGCGGCGGCCAGGGACAGCAGGTGCTCCGCGGTCTGGTTGATGATGGCGGTGGCGGTCAGCAGGGCGATCTGGCACTGGGGCAACAGCTGGTCGGCCATGGCCGTCGGGAGCAAGTGGCCCTGGGGTTGATCGATCTGTTCAAATACATGCAACTCCCGGGCCTGCTGGCGAATGGCGGGTATCAGGGGGGCAAAATTGCCCACCATGCCCACCCGGTCCTCCGGCTGGATGTGTAGATGAGCGAGGATATCCCCCTGGTGGTGGGATTCGTCCGGCCGGTTGAAAAGCGCATTGGCCGTCGCCAGGGCGAGGGTTGTTTCAATGCTGCCGCCGACATCGAACAGCGCCAGGAGATCCGCGGCGGGGCGGCCGGCCAGGGGGCGTATATTGCGGTAAACCGAACAGCCGCCCCTATTCTCCCGAAAGGTATAGGCCGTGCCGGCATGGCCGTCATCCAACAAAACGGCTGTGTATCCCAGGCCGATGCGGACATCGGATACGTTTACGCCCTGGGCCAGTGGAAGCGCGGCGCGCTGAATAGCCTTTTCAATGCTCATTTTCTCTTCGCTTTTCAAGATCATGAATGGCCTTGATGCCGGCCAAAGAGAATTGGACGGTGTGTTCGGCGATCTGCTCCACGCGTTCCGATGTGAGCTGTTCGCCCTCCAGGAAATCAAGGTTTTCCATAGGCAGTACCATATACCCCCGACACTGGTTGACAATACTCAGTTCGCACAACTGGACGGTCGTTTCCGTTGCCTCGGGGCCCATGATTTGACGTATCAGGTCGGACATCTCCTTCTGGCGGGGGGCGATCTCTTCCTGCCAGGCCTCATTGATCAGTCCGGTGGGATTGGCCAACTCCATCAATTCCAGTCGGCGCATATGGCTCCTGTCCTTGTCACTGGACAACATTTTGCGGATGAATCCATGGATTATATAGCGAAACTGCTCTTCAGGCGGAAAGTCTTCCGGCGGTTGATCAACGGAGTCTAAAAACATCCGCATGGCCTGCCGCCAGGCCGCCACATAGAGCGAGTCCTTATCTCCGAAATAATAGTTTACCGCTGCCACGTTGGCGCCGGCGCGTCGGCAGATTTCCGTGACAGTTGCCCCTTGGAACCCCTTTTCCGCAAACACCTCACAAGCGGCATCCAGCAGCTTCTGCTTGGTTGCTTTGCCGTCTTTTCGCTTGGCCATATCAGAAATCCAATATTTGTAAGTGATTCATATTTTGTTTAGTTTAGGTTTAAATTTAAAATGAGTTTTTAAAAAATTCATTTGATATTGTCAATCGGTTTTGTTATACCCGCCGCTGTCGTTGGCATTATGGCGGCGTGGTAATTTTTGGAAAACCATATTGGCCATAATATCAAACAGTAAACAACCAGGGGAAGATGCAAGAGGATCCCATGCGACTGAAAGATCGAATGACGTTGAGAAAATGGGTGGCACTCGGTGCGGTTGTCATTCTGACGATGGCCGGCTGCCAGAGCTCGAAACAAGAAACGCCTCCGCCGGCCCCGACAGCCCAGGTGTCGGTGGTGACCATCGCGCCGCGCGCCATCATGCTGACCACGGAATTGCCCGGAAGGACATCGGCGTATCGGACCGCCGAGATCCGGCCCCAGGTCAACGGCCTTGTCCAAAAGCGGCTGTTCACCGAAGGGGCCGACGTGAAGGCCGGCCAGGTTCTTTATCAGATCGACCCGGCCCCTTTCCAGGCGGCCCTCAGGAATGCCGAGGCGGCATTGGCCCGATCCAAAGCCAATCTGCCGGCCGTTCAGTTCCGCGTGGCGCGCTACGAGGAACTGTTGGCCGATAAAGCCGTCAGCCAGCAGGACTACGACGATGCCGCCGCCGCCCTCCATCAGGCCGAAGCCGATATCCAGTGCGGGCAGGCCACGGTGGAGACCGCCCGCATCAACCTGGCCTACACCCGTATCACGGCTCCCATTTCCGGTCGCATCGGTCGGTCCAGCGTGACCGAAGGGGCCATTGTAACCGCCTACCAGCCACAGGCCCTGGCCACTATCCAGCAATTGGATCCTATTTATGTGGATGTGCCCCAGTCCGCCACCGAACTGCTGCGCCTAAAACAGCGCCTGGCCGAAGGGCAGATCAACCGCAAGGACGCCAGCCATGAGACGGTTTCTCTCACCATGCCGGACGGCACAGCCTACCCCCGGGAAGGAACCTTGCAGTTTCAGGAGGTCACCGTTGATCCCACCACCGGTTCGGTGACCCTGCGGGTGGTGTTCCCCAATCCGGAGGGTTCGCTGCTGCCGGGCATGTTTGTTCAAACCCTTATCAAAGAAGGCGTCAACAAGGCGGCCATCCTGGTCCCCCAGCAGGGGGTCTCCCGGGACCGGAAAGGAAACCCCACGGCGCTGATCGTCGATGCTGAAAACAAGACCGCGCTGCGCATGCTTACCGTGGACCGTACCGTGGGGGATCAATGGCTGGTTTCGGACGGATTGGCCTCCGGCGACCGCGTCATCGTCGAGGGGCTGAAAATGCTGCGGCCCGGGACCACGGTCGAGGCCGTTCCCTTCCGTGCAAACGGTGTCCAGACGGCCCACACGAACCAGCCGGCCGGCGGATCCAACTAAGGGAGGCATCCGATGTTATCGAAATTTTTTCTGGATCGGCCGGTCTTCGCCTGGGTGATCGCCATCGTCATGATGTCCGCCGGCGGCCTGGCCATCTACAACCTGCCCATATCCCAGTATCCGCCCATTGCCCCGCCGTCCATCGCCATCGAATCCTATTATCCCGGCGCGTCGGCGGAGACCGTGGAAAACACGGTGACCCAGATCATCGAGCAGAAAATGACCGGCCTGGCCGGCATGCTCTATCTTTCCGGGTCAAGCTCGTCCTCTGGCACCTCACGGATCGAACTGACCTTCGAGCCGGGCACCGACCCCGACCTGGCCTGGTCCAAGGTGCAGAACAAGCTCCAGCTCGCCATGGCCAGCCTGCCTGACGTGGTCCAGCGCCAGGGCGTCGAGGTCAGCAAATCCACCCGCAACTACCTGATCATCATCGGGCTGATATCCGAAGACGGCAGCATGAACGGTGACGATCTGCGCGACTACGCCCAGTCCAACCTGGAAAAAATTCTCTCCCGGGTGCCGGGGGTGGGTGAGGTCGAAGCCTTCGGCAGTCAATACGCCATGCGGGTCTGGGTTGACCCGGACAAACTGACCAATTTTCACCTGACCATGGAAGACGTCATCGGGGCGCTGCAGGTTTACAACGTAGAGGTTTCCGCCGGGCAGTTCGGCGGGGCCCCGGCCGTGGAAGGCCAGCGCCTGAATGCGGCCATCGTGGTCCAGCACCTGCTCCAGACACCGGAGGAGTTTGCCGCCATCCCGATCGTGACCAATCCCGATGGGTCGGTGGTCCGGATCAAGGATATTGGACGCACCGAGCTGGGCACCGAGCGCTACGACGTGGTGGCCAAGAACAATGGCATGCCGGCTGCCGCCATGGCGATCCGCCAGGCCGCCGGCGCCAATGCGTTGGACACGGCCGAGGCCGTCAAGGCGAAAATGGAGGAGATGAGCCGTTATTTCCCGCCCGGCATGAAGGTGGTTTATCCCTACGACACCACCCCCTTCACCGAGGTGGCCATCCACGAGGTGGTCAAGACCCTTTTCGAGGCGGTTTTTCTGGTTTTCGTGATCATGTATCTCTTCATGGGGACCTTTCGGGCCACCCTGATCCCCACCATCGCCGTGCCGGTGGTATTGCTGGGGACTTTTGCCGTTTTGGGGCTGTTCGGGTTTTCCATCAACATGCTCACCATGTTCGCCATGGTGCTGGCCATCGGCCTGCTGGTGGACGATGCCATCGTGGTGGTGGAAAACGTGGAGCGCATCATGGCCGAAGAAGGGCTCTCGCCCCGGGAGGCCACAGCCAAGTCCATGGACCAGATCACCAGCGCGCTTATCGGCATCGGCCTGGTGCTGGCAGCGGTTTTCGGTCCCATGGCTTTTTTCCCCGGGTCCACCGGCGTGATCTACCGCCAGTTTTCCCTTACCATCGCCGCGGCCATGCTGTTGTCCGTGGTGGTGGCCCTGATCCTGACGCCGGTGCTCTGCGCCGCGTTGCTCAAACCGGTGCCGGCCGGACATCAGCCTTCCGACGGCGCCGTGTTTTTCCTGCGCCCCTTTTTCCGGTGGTTCGACCGGGCCTTTGCCGGCTTCCGGGACCTGTACGTGAAACTGGTGGGCCGGGTGCTGGCCAAAAAACTGCGCTATCTGCTGGTGTTTGTTTTGATCGTGGGCGCCATGGGGGTGCTGTTCCAGCGCATGCCCACGGACTACCTGCCCAACGAAGACCAGGGGATCATGCTGGTCCAGGCCGTGCTGCCGGGAAATGCCACTCTGGAACAGACCAGCGCGGTCATGGACAAGGTCCGGGAGCATCTTCTGACCCGTGAAAAAGAGGCCGTGGATTCGATCATGACCATTCCGGGGATCAGTTTCGGCGGCCAGGGGCAGAACATGGGGCTGGCGTTTGTCAAGCTAAGGGACTGGGACCTGCGCCAGCGGCCGGATTTGAAGGTAACGGCCGTGGCCGGCCGGGCCATGGGTTCCTTTTCACAGATCAAGGAAGCCATGGTCTTCGCCTTTCCGCCGCCGGCGGTACTGGAACTGGGCAACGCCACCGGGTTTGACTTCCAACTTCAGGACCGCGGCGGCGTGGGCCATGCCAAACTCATCGAGGCCCGCAACCAGCTCCTGGGCATGGCCGCCCAGGACCCGCGCCTGGTGAAAGTGCGGCCCAACGGCATGGAGGACGTGCCTGAATACCGCATCGACGTCGACTGGGACAAGGCCGGCGCCCTGGGCGTTCCCATCTCCAGCATCCATACCACCATTGCCGCGGCCTTCGGCAGTTCCTATGTCAACGATTTTATCCAGGCCGGGCGCGTCAAGCGGGTTTTCGTCCAGGCCGACGCCCCGGACCGCATGCTGCCCGAAGACCTGAACAAGCTCTATGTGCGCAACACGGCCGGCAAAATGGTCCCCTTTGCCTCTTTTGCCTCGGGGCACTGGACCCAGGCGTCGCCGCGGTTGGAGCGCTACAACGCCTTCCCCTCCATCAATATCTGGGGCGAGCCGGCCCCGGGGCGCAGTTCGGGCGAAGCCATGGCGGCCATGGAAGAGATTGTGGCCAAGCTGCCCCAGGGGATCGGCTTCGACTGGACCGGCCTGTCCTACCAGGAGCGCATGGCCGGCTCCCAGGCGCCGCTGCTCTACGCATTTTCCATCTTTGTCATTTTCCTGTGTCTGGCCGCCCTTTACGAGAGCTGGCCGATTCCCATCGCGATTCTGCTGACCCTGCCGCTGGGGGCCATCGGCGGGGTGATCGCCTCCACCTGGCGGGGGATGCCCAACGACGTCTATTTCCAGATCGGGCTGCTGACCACCATGGGGCTGACCACCAAAAACGCCATTCTCATCGTCCAGTTTGCCCGGGCGAGGGTGGATGAGGGCGCCCGGCTCACCGCGGCCACCCTGGAAGCAGCCAAGCTGCGGCTGCGCCCCATCATCATGACCTCCCTGGCCTTCGGGTTCGGCGTCCTGCCCTTGTTTTTGGCCAGCGGAGCCGGGGCCGGGGCGCAGCGGGCCATCGGCACCGGGGTGTTGGGCGGCATGGTCACGTCCACAGTGCTGGTGACGATTTTCGCCCCGCTTTTCTACGTCATCATTTACAAAGCGTTGGGAAGACACCGCAAGCGGGTGACCATGAAGCACATTGTTGAAAACGGATCAGGAGGGGCCGTCGCATGAACAGATATCTTATGATCCTATGGGCCGGCATCGTCCTGCTGCTGGGGGCCTGTTCCCTGGCCCCCTCCTATACCCGCCCCGAACCGCCGGTAGCGGACGCCTGGCCCCAGGGGCCGGCGTATGCACAGGCCGGGACCCAGTCCGAAACGCTCGGTGCGGCCGATATCGCCTGGCAGGAATTCTACACGGATGAACGCCTGCAAAAAGTCATCGCCGCGGCGCTGGAAAACAACCGCGATCTCAGGCTGGCGGCTCTCAACGTGCAGAGGGCCCGGGGGATCTACGGTGTCCAGCGCTCGGCCCTCTATCCGGCCGTGGATGCCACGGCCAACGGCAGCAAACAGCGGACTCCGGCCGATTTATCTTCGACTGGCGACGTCCAATACCCGGAACGCTATGATGTCAACCTGGGGGTATTCGGATGGGAGATCGATTTTTTCGGCCGCATTCGCAGCCTGAGAGATCAAGCCCTGGAATCCTACCTGGCTACGGAGCAGGCCCGCCGCAGTACGCAGATTCTGCTCGTTTCCAGTGTTGCCGATGTCTATCTGGCCCTGGCAGCGGATCGGGAGAATTTGTTCCTTTCCCAGGCGACTTTGAAAGACCAGCAGGCGTCCTACCAGCTGATCAAACGGCGCTACGAGGTCGGCCTGGCCACGGAACTGGACCTCAACCGGGCCAAGACCCAGGTGGCCACGGCGCGACGCAACATCGCCCGCTACACCCTGCTGGTGGCCCAGGATGCCAATGCCCTGCAGCTTCTTGTCGGCTCTCCGGCGGAGGTGCCGAAAACCCTTTTGCCCACTGACCTGGCAAGTGTTCGGCCGCCGGAACCGATAACGGTCGTCCTGTCTTCGGACGTGCTTTTGGTGCGGCCGGACATTCTGCAGGCGGAGCACCAGCTCAAGGCGGCCAATGCCAATATCGGTGCGGCCCGGGCCGCGTTGTTTCCCCGTATTTCTCTGACCACGAGCGTGGGAACCGCCAGTGCCGAATTGTCCGGCCTGTTCGATGCCGGGTCGGGCACCTGGCTGTTCAACCCCCAGGTTGCCATGCCGGTTTTCGATGCCCGGCTGTGGTCGGCCCTGGATGTGGCTAAAGCCGAAAACGAAATTGCCCTGGTGGCCTATGAAAGTGCGATCCAAACAGCTTTCCGGGAAGTGGCCGATGTCCTGGCCGCCAATGGCACCATCGACGAGCGCCTGGCCGCCCAGCAAATGTTTGTCGATGCCGCGGCGGAAACCTACCGGCTTTCGGAGATGCGTTATACCAAAGGGGTCGACAGCTACCTCAGCGTTTTGGATGCCCATCGCTCGCTCTATGCCGCCCAACAGGTGCTGGTGGAGCTGAAACGGGAGAAACTCGCCAGCCAGGTGCGGCTCTACGCCGTGTTGGGCGGCGGCGGGGAGTAGATCTGAAGCCTGGTCATACCGATGATGACGCAAAGAAAATGGCGCGTTATTGACGGCCTGATTGTGCCTGGAGGAAATTGAACGGCATCACCCCCGGGGCAGATGGATGGTGATGGTGCAGCCCGGGCCGTCGTTGTTGGCGGCGGTCACTTTGCCGTCCATGGCCGTCGCGAATTTTTTGACCAGGGACAGACCGATGCCGGTGCCGCCGGTGGTGTGCGTGAGGGGATCCTCCACACGGTAGAAATCGTCGAAGACTTTTTTCAGGGCCTGGCGGGGAATGCCGGGACCGGTATCGGCGACCCGAATGGCCACTTGCGTGTCTGTGGCTTCCAGGCTGACGGTGATGCGGCGAATCTTGGATTGCCGGCCGAATTTGATGCTGTTTTCGATCAGATTGATCAGCAGCTGAACCATGACTTCGCGATCGTAGGGAAAAGCGGGGACGTCGAAGGGAGGAACGCTCAGGGTAAAGCCCTCCTGACGCAGCTTTTCCGCCATGACCGCTTGGACTTCGTCCAGAACTTCCTTAAAATTTCCCGGCCGCATGTCAAACCGGCGCTGATTGTTTTCCAGCCGTGACAACTCCAGAACATTGTTGATCAGCCGCGACAGCCGGGCACTTTCCGAACCCACCACCCGGAGATAATCCTGCTCCCGGTCCGTGTCCCGGGCCACACCCTGTTCGAGCATTTCGATATACAGGCGAATGTTGGTCAAGGGCGTTTTCAGTTCGTGAGTGACCGAGGATACGAAGCGGTTGCGGCGTTCGGAGAGGTCCACCATGGCATGGGCACTGCGATAGATGGCCCCGAGGCCCAACAGGAAAACAGCCGCCAGGAAAATCAGAATGATATTCAACGTTCCCCGGGTCGCCACCGCCGGGATTTCCTTACAGGTCAAACGGGCGTCGAGAAAATCGAAGGGGGCGGGGAACCGCCGCTCCAGGGCGAAGCGGACTTGCTGAACAGCCGCACCGGCCTGGACCACCGTGGCCGGACTGTCCGTTTCGGCGATCTTCAGTTGCAGGTGGGCGAAGCGGGCCATGGGCTGGGTGAGGAAATAGTTTTCGGCCAGGTAATGGAGAAACGGTTGAATTCCCAATACGAAGCCCTGCCGGTAAATGCGGCTGTCGATCGCGATCCGTCGAAAAATGAAGATCTGTTCCCTGTTGATGAACACGGACTGGAGCGGCGCCACTTCAACCTGGAAGCGGGTGGGAAGATCGTCGATCGATTTTTCGGTTTCCCGGTCGAGGATATCTTCCGTCAGTGGATCTGCGACTTCGTCCGACAATGCAGATGCTGTCCTGCCAGCCGTTTCTGCGGGGGGCACGGGCGAAGACGCAAGGGAGGATGATGGTTTTTCGCTGCGAGAGGACGTGTCGTCCCGGCGTGCCACGTTCAAGGCCTGCTGCGCCGTGATTTCTTCCGTGCGCTGGGTTTGGCGTCCCAGATACGTATCCGATGCGCGCTTGCGGCTGAAATCAAGAAACTTTCCGGCAAAAGAAGTCTTGGTTTCCTCCTTCGGTTGTTCCGCCTTTTTGGCCGGCAGGGAAGACTTTGGCGTCGGGGGCGAAGGGGTCATTTTTCCCCGATTGAACTGGCGGTTGATGTCTTCGAGCTGTTGGACGATGCCTTCCAGTTCCCTCGATGGGCGCTTTTCGTTGCTGGTGAGAGGGGTTTGAAAGGATCCGTCCGGATTGTTTTGCAGATACCCGAGAATGTAGGGTTCGGTGGGCGGAGTCGCCAGGGGAGAGATGCTTTGTCCGCCGCCCTTGTCCGCGGTGACCGTAACCGTATGATGATAGGCGTCCACGGGCCGGCTTTCTTCCAGTTCAACCCGGTCGGCCAGCGCGGTTTCGATGGTGTCGAAAAGGGCCTCGGCAAAAAACCGCATGCGCGCGGTTTCTTCCCGGGCAACGCCCTGGTAGGTGCGCACCACCACATAGACCATGGGAATGGCCGTGGCGACGGCAAACAGGAGAATGATCAGCCTCAGCCTCTTCATGTCTCAGGCGTCTTTTTCCAGGCGATACCCCTGCCCCCGCACTGTTTGTAAAAACGGGGTGTCGCCAATCAGTGCACTGATTTTTTTACGCAGTTTGAGCATGTGAATATCGACCGTGCGCGTTTCAATATCCGCATCGGCGTAGTGCCAAACTTCGGTCAGCAGTTCCTTTTTGGACACGATGCGGTCCTGGTGGCGGAAAAGATAGGTGATGATGTCCATCTCCTTCCGCGTCAGCGGGCTTGTCTTCTCGCCGCATTGGGCTTCGAGGGTTTGGCCCTGGAAACAGATGCCCCTGTGGTGAATTTTTGCCTCGCCGGCGAGTTTTCCCGCCCGGCGCAGAAGGGCTTCCACCCGGACCATCAATTCCCTCAAGGAAAACGGTTTGCTGACATAATCGTCGGCCCCGGCTTTGAATCCCGTCACCACGTCGTCTTCCGCCCCCTTGGCCGTGAGCATGAGAATAGCCTGTCCGGGACGGCGCGCCCTCACCCGTTGGCAGATGGCGAAGCCGTCCAGGGACGGCAGCATGACATCCAGAATGATTAGGTCAAAGCTGTTTTGCAGAGCGCTTTGCAGACCTTCCTGGCCATCGTCGACGCCCTTCACCCCATATCCATTGAATACCAGGACGTCCATGAGGCCATTTAAAATTGCCGGATCGTCTTCCACCACCAGGATATGGGCTTTGAGAGATGACATGCGGTTCATCCTTTCTCAGCGCGCTGCGGTTGGATCATAAGTATGGATTAATTTATACCATCCCCTTCCAAAACCAAAGCAAAACTTATGTAAAAAACCAGGCTTCTTCTTTTGCCGTTCTTTGAATTGTCTTCTGGCAGGTGGCTGTTAGGGTGGCAGGCATGTGAATTTAACGGCATGATGACCAAAGGAGGTCTGCCATGAAGACACCCAATCGCACGCCCTTGCTGTTCGTCGGGGGCCTTATTCTGATAACGGGACTGATCATGGGCGTCATTGGCCCTGCGCAAGACAGTGATGCCCGGCGGGTTGCGGGTGCGGCCTTCCCTGCCGATCCGGCAGGCAGCCCGCTGGCCATCAGCGCGCAGCTGGTTCAGGACAAGGTGCTGCGTGGTTCCGAGGGCACGGTTAACCTGGCGTTGACTCTGGCGGCACCGGCGGTTGAGCCGTCGGAGGCTGGCCCACGGCATGCCGTAGACCTGATGGTGGTTTTGGACCGCAGCGGCTCCATGAACGGGCAGAAGATCGGTGATGCCCGTCGGGCAGTGCAGCGGCTGATCCGTACGCTTGCGCCCCGGGATCGCCTGGGTATTGTCACTTACAGCAGCACGGCCGAGACCTTGGCCGGCCTTCTACCCATGACGGCGCCCAATCGACAGGAACTGTCCTCGTTGGTCGGTGGCATCCAGCCGGGCGGCGGCACCAATCTTGGCGCCGGCCTGGAAGCTGGTCTCCGGACTTTTGACGATACGCCCCCAGGGGGACGCCATCGCAAACTCATCCTTATTTCCGACGGACTGGCCAACCACGGCGTCACCGATCCTTACGCTCTGGGTCGCATGGCCGCCAGGGGGGTGGCCAATGACTGGGTGGTGAGCACGGTGGGGGTTGGCCATGAATTTAACGAACACCTTATGGCCACCCTGGCCGATCACGGTGCCGGCACCTACTACTACCTGGAAGATCCGGTGGCCTTCGCATCGGTCTTCGAACGGGAGTATCGCCATACCGCATCGGCGGCGGCATCGGGGCTATCCGTCAGTGTCCCCTTGCATGACGACATGCGCCTGGTCGATGCGGGGGGGTACCCGATAACGATCCAAGACGGCCGGGCAAGTTTCCGTCCGGGCAACCTGCGTTTCGGGCAGCGCCGCACCTTCTATCTCTCCCTGGCCATTCCAACCGGGACACCGCACGAAGTGAATGTCAAAGGCCTCCAGGTCCGTTACCGCACCCCGGCGGGGATCATCACCGCCATGCTGCCGGAAACCTTTACCATTGCCTGTGTCGAAAACCCTGAAGACGTCATGGCGTCCATACGCAAGGATGCCTGGACGGCGAAAACCCTGCAGGAAGACTTCAGCCGTCTGAAACAGGCTGTCGCCGTAGCCATCCGCGACGGTGATGAACAGAAAGCCATGCAGCGGATTCAATCCTACCGGCAGGAGAAAGCGGCTGTGAACAAGGTGGTGGCATCTCCCCGGGTGGCCGAAAACCTGGACGAAGAGGTCGATGCTCTGGGGACTTATGTCCGGGAGACATTTGCAGGTAAACCGGCGGCCGTGGTTGAGAAGCAGAAACAGAACGCTAAAATTCTTCAGTATGAAGCCTATCAGAAGCGGCGGGCGAAACAGTAAAGAATATGGCTGCCGGGAGACAATTTCCTGAGGGCCGGAACCCCCGCGGCCGGGGATGTATAGTGGACGAACCAAAGTCTGTAGGCCGCATCCTGATTCCCGGTACCGTCCTTGCCGATACATCTTGAGAATGACCGAAAATAGGAGGATTTTATGGGCCTATTGTCGCGGATTATCCGCATTTGCCAAGCGGATTTGCACGGTGTCATGGATCACATCGAGGACCGAGATTTGCTGCTCAAACAACACCTGCGGGAAATGCAGACGGCCATGGCCGCCAAACAGGCCCGCATCGACCAACTTGAAGAAACTGCCCGAACAGCGCAGCGCCAATTGACGGGCTATGCCCGGCAGCTCAAGACGGTTGAAGAAGAACTGGACCAGGCGGTGGCCAGGGACAAGGATGCTGTCGCCCGGAGGCTGATCCGCAAACGGCGGTCCTTGCAACAGTGTGCTGCGAACCTGGACAACCAGATCCGGGATTTGACCGCAACCCTGGCCGAAGCGCGCGAACGACGGGCCGCGCAAACCATGACCTATGACGAACTGCGTCTCCGTGTGGCGGCTGTTCAGGAGCGCTCCCGGCGGGGCTTATCCCTGGCGGCCCCTTTGGGCGGTGGCCTCATGCCGGGGCAGCTGGAACCGAGCGACGAAGAAATTGATTGGGAACTCTTGCAGCGCAAGGAGGCTCTGGCCTCCGGGAGGGCGCAGTGAAGAACGAACAGCAGGCGGTCAGATCCACGATTATTCTGGGCGGCCTTGGCGCCCTGGCCTGGTTTCTGGCGGCATCGACCCTTGCGTGGCACCGGTATTGGCCTTGGGCGGCTTTTGGTATCGTCTGGCTTATGACAGCGGTGTACGCACTCATGCTTGTGCGATGGAGCGGCCGCCGCTTTGCGGCCGTTCTTTTCCCTATAATGGTGCTGGCCTTGAGCGGCGTTGTCATGCCCCGATCCGTTTTGGCCTCTGGAATGGCGATCGCCATCCTGGGTTGGATTCGCAGCGGTGTTTGCTTCCCCCAAACGGTGGGCCAATCGGTTGGGCGTGAGCTGGTGTTAGGGGCCGGTGGCGGGATGGCCATTCTTTGGTGGGGACCGTCGACACCCTTGTCAGGGGCACTGTGCCTGTGGTTGTTCAGCCTGGTTCAGGCCCTGTTTTTTATCTTGTTTGAATCCGAGGTGGTTTTCACGCCGGCCGGTTCCGCCCCCGACCCGTTCGATCGGGCGGCACGCCGGGTCGAAGATCTTTTAGACGGTCTGTAAAAACGGGTTGCCAGAGTGCGATGGCGGATGCATTTTTTTGCGTGGGATTGCGTGTGAAGTTGCGGATGTGGCCGAGGCCATTTATCAGGGCTGATGAACGGCCGCCTTCCGGTTCGGCAGGTCGACGCCATTTTGAGGCTTGACCGCAGGCCTGTCAGGTGGGTTATTATCCTGCGTGCCAATAACCCAACCTGAAGACGGGAGACTTTTGACCATGCGCCGCCGCCAATGTGAAATTACTGATCCGCAGGAAATCAGCCGGATTCTGTCCGCTGCCACCATCGGCCGTATGGCCACATCGGGCGCGGACGGCTATCCCTATATCACCCCCGTCAATTTTGTTTATTTCAACGGAAATATCTATTTTCACTGTGCCCGGAAGGGTGAAAAACTGGACAATATCGTCCGGGATGATCGGGTCTGTTTCCAGGTGGATATCCCGTTGGCCTACCTCGATCTGGACGCCACGCCGAACGGCGGGTCCTGCAACCTCCACCAGTTGTATCATTGCGTGATCATCCGGGGGCGGGCCCGGGTGGTGCCGGACGGCGATCTCAAAACCGATGCGCTCAATGCCCTCGTGGCGGCCCATGAACCTGGCCGGACACCGCCGCCCGTGCCAGCGGATACGCCGGCGTACCAGGCTTGTGCCGTGGTGGAAATCCGGCCGGAGAACCTCTCCGCCAAGAGTGATCTGGCCCAAAAAAAATCACCGGCGGAACGTGAAGCCCTGGCCCGTTATCTGGCGCAGCGGAACCGTCCCGGGGATTCGGAGACGGTGAAGGCCATGGGGCTCAGGGCGGGAGCGAAGTGAAACCACATTTTTCAGGGGAGGGTTTAACCATCCATGAGCGTCTGCGTCGAAGGCAATGTGTTGCAGGAGTTGCTGAAGCTTTTAAAGCTGGAAAAAATTGAAGAGAATATCTTCCGGGGACAAAGCCAGGATCTAGGATTCGGCAATGTGTTCGGGGGCCAGGTGCTTGGGCAGGCGCTTTCCGCGGCAAGCCAGACCGTGCCGTCGGACCGACGCGCTCACAGCATGCACGCCTACTTCATGCGGCCCGGGGATGCCCGCATGCCTATCGTTTATTCGGTGGACTGCATCCGGGACGGCCGCAGCTTTACCACCCGGCGGATCAAGGCCGTCCAGAAGGGGCGGGCCATCTTCAGTATGAGTGCTTCCTTTCAAATCGATGAGCCCGGTTTTGACCACCAGGACGAGATGCCGAACGTTCCCGGTCCGGAGGGGCTCGAACGCGAGATCGACCGGGCACGGATTCTGGCCCCCAAAATACCGGCCGGCCTGCGGGAAAAGCTGTTGTGCACAAAGCCCATCGAAATCCGTCACGTGAATCCGGTGGACCCCTTCCAGCCCGAAAAGAAAGATCCCGTCAAATACGTTTGGTTCAGGGCCATCGACAAAATGCCGGACGATCCGGCCGCCCAGCAGTATATGCTGGCCTATGCCAGTGATTTCAATCTGGTGGCCACCACCCTGTATCCGCACGGGCATACTTTCTGGCAACCGGAGATGCAGGTGGCCAGTCTGGACCATGGCATGTGGTTTCACCGGGAGGTCCGCCTGGACGACTGGCTTCTCTATGCCATGGAGAGCCCCAATGCCCATAAAGCCCGGGGGCTTGCCATCGGCCGTATTTTTTCCCAGGCAGGGCAGCTGGTGGCCACCGTGGCCCAGGAAGGGTTGATCCGCTTCCGGGGAACATCCACAAAGGATTAAGGCTTGTGCTTGGCTCGCCTTTCCGTGTGGAGACGGTCTTATTCTTCCCGCCCCAAAGGTGGGGCTTTGCCCCCCTGTTCCGGGGTGCCTTCTCTGGCGCCTCTGTTGCCGTCTTTCTTCCTGCAACTCCCGATAGGATGACAGTTGTTCCGATGTTCAAGCAGTGTCGGGCTGAAAATAGCCGGGTATGTAACTTTCGCTTGGTTGCCTCCGACTCAACTTATGAGCGCTCGAAAACAATTCCCCTTTGAAGGGGGTTTGAAACCAATTTGATTTAATTCATTCTGGAGGTCACTATGAAAAATTCGGTAAAGACGCCTATATACTGTTTGCTGGTCAGTTTGGTGGTTTTGGGCAGTTGGGGCATGGCCAATTTTGCCTGGGCCCGGGGCGGGCATGGCGAGGGGGGCGGCATGCCGCTCAAGATGCTCTGGAACCTTGATCTTTCCACCGAACAAAAGGCGGCCGTCCATAAGCTGTTACCGGCCTATCGCACGGAAAAGGAAGCTTTGAGGGAAAAGATGCATGCGGCCCGGGAAACCATGCACGCCTTCATGACAGCCGATGCCCTGGATGAAGACGGCATCCGCGAAGCCTCACGCAACATGGCGCCCATCATGGAGGATATGGCTGTTTTGCGGGCCCGTTTCCTGTTCGATCTCAAAGACATCCTGTCCCCGGAACAGGTGCAGAAGCTCCGGGAGCGGCACCAGGGGGCCACCCATCGCCGGGAAAAGAACCGCCGGTTCCGGCAGGAGATGATGGACACCTGGCTGCAGATGCCCGCCGGCGATGCATCCGATGTTGCTGGATCCCAGCCCTGAGCATGCGATGGGGCTTTGATCTGGATGGGACGTATTGACATGGCTTAGGGGTTTTGCAGTGGCTGCCATTAGGCCCCGCAACGTCCTGCAGGCAAAACGTTCCATTCAGATCGTGATCTTCAGAAAATTTTTAACCGATTAAGATGCACAACACGCCTTGCGTGTCGGAACCGGACATAAGCGAGGAGTCGACAGGATTTGAGAATGCCCCTTGGAAACGCCGAGCCTGAACCCGTTGCGCCCGACGATCAAGATGTGGTGCAAAGGGTCCTGGCTGGTGACGTCAATGCCTTTGCGCTTCTGATGGAGCGTTACCAGGAATACGTCCTGGCCATCATAAGGCGCCACGCGCCGCCAAACCAGGTGGAGGAACTGGCCCAGGAGGTTTTTATCAAGGCCTTTAAATCCCTGGGGGGATGGCGCCGAAGCGGCCGCTTCCGGTCCTGGCTGGCATCCATTGCCGTGCGCACCTGCTATGATTTCTGGCGGAAACATTATCGCACCCGGGAAGTTCCCCTGAGCGCGCTTTCGGAAGCCCACCGCGAATGGCTGGACAGAGCCTTGACGGACGCCTCGGAAACATCCTGGCAGGACATCGCCCGGCAGCAGGAAGCCCGGGAGATTCTCGATTGGGCCCTGGATCAGTTGTCCGCCGCCGACCGCATGGTTCTGGAACTGGTCTATCTCGAAGAGCGACCGGTGAAAGAGGCGGCGCGCCTTCTGGGGTGGACGGTGTCCAATGTCAAGGTTCGCAGTTTCCGGGCCCGGCGGAAAATCAATCAACTCCTTTTGCAAGAGGGGAGGCATTCATGACATCAACGCCCCAACAGTCGGAAAGGTTACGCAACCTGCTGCAGGAAACCCATCATGCACGTGAAAACCTGCCTGGAGACACCCTGTGGGCCCGGCAGACCATGCGGCAAATACGTCATTTGGCGGTTTCCGGCCGCACCAGATCCGCGGCCGATTTTCTGGAACCTTATTTTTGGCGATGGTTCACGGCCGGCGGAGTGGCCACCGCTGTCATGGCGTTGCTGCTGCTCAATTTCCAATTTGTACCGGATGCCGACCTTTGGTCTTTCCTGGTATACGAAAACGAAACCATCAACATGTTTCAGGCATTGCTGTATTGAGGTGGCATCATGAAAAAAACGAAAATCATTGCCGGTCTTATCATGATTTTTATTCTGGGCGCACTCTCGGGAGCGCTGGGCACCGGCGTTGTGCTGAAGCGTCATCACCCCTTTTTCAGCGGTAAACCGGAGGGGCGCAAAGCCTTCATCCTCAAACGGTTGACCCGGGAACTGGATCTCAGTGCGGAGCAGCGGGTCCGGGTTGCGGCGATCATTGACCGGGTCCAGTCTGAAACATTCACGCAACTGAGGGAAGGGCGGCGTTTGATGCGACAGAAACTGGAAAGTGGATTTGCCGAAATCAGGAAGGAGCTTACCCCGGACCAGCAACGCCGCTTTGACGAAATGAAGGCGGAGCAGGAACGCCGCCGCAAAGAACGCGACAGGCGTTTCCACGGCCTCTGGCCTCCTCCGCCCCACCATGACCCTTTGATGCCGCCGCCCGAAGAGAGGCCCTGAAAACGGTGTTCACCGGTCGCTATGCCCCGTGGATGTCCGCCAGACATCCACGGCTTCCAGCCGGCAGGATTGTGCTCATTGACATTTATGGAATGCAGGAGGCCCTTGTCACCGGCGCCGGGCGCATCGCGGCCGACCATGGTTTGCCCTATATCCCTGTCGTGCACTGCTTCCTGTCGGATGGCCACAGCCGTGTGGATCTGACGGAAGGCAACCGCAACGGCAAAAACGGTCCCATCGACAAGTTTCTTTTCACCCGCCAGGTGCCGGCGGACATTTCGGAAAAAGATGAATACCGCCTCTATCGCCAGACCCTTCAAACCCATGTCCTGACCTTTGACGACATGGCCGGCATCGATCTCAAAACCATATTGCGGGCCCGTGAAGCCGCCCTCGCCCTGCTCAAGACCAACATGCAGCGGCAACAGGCCCGGTTGGCGTAAGAACACCGCCCAACGTCCCCCGCAGCCGGCCCCGCGCTGGCGATCTGCCCTTGATAGCGCCTGATGCCGGTGTGTCCATCCCGTTGGACAGGCGTCTGCCTGGATCCCACCCATCCTTCCGCAACCATTCGTCCTATAAAGCCAGAGGTGCCTTGCCAAACCATCGCCAAGTGGATTAATCATGATGGGGTAACGCGGACATGCGAAAGGAGTATAGGGATGTTTGCCCACAAGATTACGGATGGCTACAAAGCCGTGATGGACAAGGTCCGGATGAAAACCCTGGTGCATGGCGACAAGACGCTGATGGTGGAATTTCGTTTGGATAAAGGCGCTGATCTGCCGGTCCACGACCATCCCCACGAGCAAACGGGCTATTTGGTTGCCGGCCGGATCACCCTCACCATCGATGGCCGCGATCACGATGTTCGCCCCGGTGGCAGTTGGTGCATTCCCGGAGGAATTTCACATGCGGCGGTGGCCCACGAGGATTCCGTGGCGTTGGAAGTTTTTGCCCCGGTGCGGGAAGATTACCTGCCCTGACCGCCTGTGTCGGACGGAGGCTTTGACGCCGTCACCATTTTTTTAAATTCCCAGCGGACATCGCCAGGGGTGTTATGATTGGCGATGACGGCGTCGGGTGGTGGACCCATACGACACCCATGAAAGCAGAAGGGGGACAACATGATTACGCTTTTGGCATGCCCTCAGATGGCGGTTCTGGCCGAACGCATTGCCGCCGGCCGCGCGGACATTCATTTGGGCTATATCCGGTGGGACACCTTTGATGACGGCTACCCGAATATCCTCATCGACAATATCGAGGCCATCCGCAACCATGATGTGGGCTTTTTGGCCTCTTTCGACACGCCGGGCGATATTTTTCCCCAATTGTCGGCCATATACGAAATTCCGCGCTATTCCGTGAAATCGTTCAAGATCGTTTTACCCTATTACCCTACCGGAACCATGGAGCGGGTGGACCGCGACGGCCAGATCGCCACGGCGGCAACTTTGGCAAAAATGGTGTCGAACGTCCCCATGACCCTCGCGGGTCCGGCTCAGATTATCATTTTCGATATTCATGCCCTGCAGGAGCGCTTTTATTTTTCGGATCAGGTGATTCCAAGGCTTGAATCCGGTGTTCCGCTTCTGCGGGAAAAGCTGCATAGACTGGAGCAGCCGGCCGTGGCTTTTCCGGATGAAGGTGCTTTAAAACGTTTTGGCAAGTGGTTCGAAGAATTCCCCCTCATTGTCTGCCACAAGGTGCGCGAAGGCCGCAAACGCCGGGTGACGGTGCGCGAGGGGCATGCCCGGGAGCGTCACGTGGTGGTTGTGGACGATTTGGCCATGAGCGGTGGTACCCTGCTCGAATGCCGCCGTGCATTGCGGGACAACGGGGCCCGGGCGGTCAGTGCTTATGTGACCCACGGGGTTTTCCCCCAGGAAGCCTGGCGGCGTTTTCTGGATGCCGGATTCGATCATTTCTGGGTGACGGATTCCGTGCCGCGGCAGGCGGCCCAATTAGAAGGGCAGGCTCCCTTTGAAGTCTTGTCTCTCGAAGGGACGATTGCCAGTCTGCTGGCGGGCCCATGACACCCAGCGGAGCTGAGTTTTTATGGTGGTGGGGGCATCATTGCCCGGTCATGGGTCGCCACCGCAGATCACGTGCTGCCGCGGCCCAACCAAAGGTTTTGACCGAACCCAGAATTGCGATGGGGCGTAAGTCAATTGCGTTCCCTGCATGGCGTATGTGAGGACATGGTGATGCCAATGATGTCATCCCTGAGAAACCTGCTGGACCGCTTCCTCCAGGGGAGTTGCGATCATTACAGCTGGCATCTGCCGGCGCCTCTGGGCCCTGGCGGACGATTGATGATGAAACTGCTCTTTGCGCATGTTTCCATCGAGGAAGATCAACTGGATCTCATTCGCAAACTGCCGGACAACGCAGCGATCGTATATGTCACCAAACACAAAAGTCGGCTGGAGCGGCTGTTTTTTCATTACTACACGAACCGTCACGGCTTGCCGTGTCCGGAAATCGGTTTTTACTATCGCAGCTATCTCGGGCAGCCTTTGGTACGCCTGCTGCGTATCATAGCGGCGCATCTGGTTTATTTCCGGCGCCACGTCAAAAGCCCCGATCCGTTTGCCGGCGGCTACATTGCCCGCCAGATGGCCGCCGGGCAACCGGTCATGCTTTCGCTGGTGGAATCCAACGAGTTCTACCGGCGTTATGTCCGATCCCAGACGGATCCGCTGCGATTTCTGGTGGAACTGGAAAAGAATATCGGGCGTCCCATATGGCTGGTTCCGCAATTGATTTTTTATGGCACGCGACCGGTATCAGCGCTTTCCGCGCCCCTGGTGGGGTCGGATCCCCGGCCGAGCCTGGTGCGCAAATTATGGAAGCTCGTCTTTAATCCCGAAAAGATTTTGGTGGAAATATCCGAACCCATCAACCTCCAACGGTTTCTGATCAAAACCGGCCGCGAGGACAGATCGATAGATGCCCAGGCCATGGTGCTGCGGCATCGCCTGCTCAGCCAGATTACCCGGCACCGCCAGAGCATCACGGGGCCGATTCTCAAACCGGCCGAAGAGATCAAACAGCATCTCCTGACCAATGAACGGCTGAGGGCGTTTATGACGTCATGGGCCCGTCGGCGGAAGATGTCGATTCCCAAGGTACAGCGCGAAGCCCTGGGTTATGTGGAGGAAATCGCCGCCAAACCCAATCCACTGGTGGTCAAGATGGGTATGGGAGCGGTGCGCTGGATGCTGGACAACATGTTCGAAGGCGTGGACTTCAACCAGGAAGGGTTCAATGCCGTGCGCAGGGCCTCACGCAACGGTCCCCTGATCCTGATTCCCTGCCATAAAAGCCATGTGGACTACCTGGTGATTTCTTACCTTATGCATCGGAACAACCTGCCGTGCCCGCATACCTTTGCCGGTGCCAATCTGGCGTTTTGGCCCATGGGGCCCGTCTTTCGCCGCGTGGGCGCTTTTTTCGTGCGGCGCTCCTTCAGCGGGGCTATATTTTACGCCAAAGTATTTTCCGAATACATTCACATGCTTCTGGAACAAGGGTTCAATATCGAGGTGTTCATCGAGGGAACCCGCAGCCGCAACGGCAAGCTGTTGCTTCCCAAGCTGGGAATGCTCTCGATTCTCCTGACGGCTATCCAGAACCGGGCATGCCCCCATGTTACCTTTGTTCCGATCTATATCGGCTACGACCGGGTGCCTGAGGTCAATGCCTATCTCCAGGAAGTGGAAGGGGGGGCCAAGGAACCGGAGAGCTTTTGGCAGATGATTCGCGCCCGGAGGGTGCTGAAGAAGCGATTCGGCAAGATTTATATCAAGTTTTGCGATCCCATCGCTCTGCGGGACCTGGAAAACGCGTATGGTTCGCCGGTGCCGGACATGCGTGCCAAGGACATCCGGATGCTTACCCGGGACCTCGGCGACCGAGTTTTGCGCGCCATCGATCGCCACACCGTGGTCACCCCCCAGGCGCTTGTGGCGGCCGCCGTCTTGAACAGCGCTCATAAAGTCATCAGCCGCGAACAAATTGACTTCAATATCGATACCTTTATGAGCTACATGGAAGCCATGAACGTATCGCGGGCGGAAACGCTGCTGGCGGACACGCCCCATGCCGTGTCCCATATCCTGAGCGGTCTGGTGCAGCAGAAAATACTGCGTCCCGTGACCAAAGGAGAGGATATCAACGGCCGGGAGGCCCATTTCCACCTGAATGTGGGCAAACGATCAACCCTTGATTACTATAAGAACAGTGGCATCGGGCCCTTCGTGCCGGCGGCCATGACCGCCCTGTCGATTCTGGCCCGGGATGCCTTTCAGTTTGCATCCAACGATATCCATAGCCACTTTTATTTTCTTCAGAACCTTTTCCAGAATGAGTTCGCTTCCGGCAATGGGGCTGAAATGGATGTCCGTATCCGCAAGACCATCAAAGCGTTTATCGCCGATGCCATTTTGGTACCGCATCCCAAACTGCCGGACACCTACAATCTTACCTCGGAAGGATTCCGCAAGCTCAAATGCTTTGCCGGTTTTCTGGCACCGTTTCTGGAGTCCTATCTCGTGGCGCTCACATATTTCAGAGATACGGCCAATCCACCTGAAGACGGCGCCGCCCGGTTGAAACAGATCCTGCATTTAGGCGGAAAATTCTACAAGCGCCAGGAAGTCGTTCGCCAGGAAGGCGTTTCCAAGATCAATTACCTCAACGCGGTTGATTTGTACCTGAAAGGCGGTATTCGCAAGGGTGAAAACGGTATGACGCTGGCAACCACCATCGAAGCCATCCAAACCTATATGAAGCATCTGCCACTGTAAGCCCGCGGCCGGTTTTGCCAAGTCCGGGATCCTGTGTTAAAAGACTTGACGGCGGTTTCCCATGGTTCCGACAGCTTAAACGACAATCGCGTCATCATTGGCCTTGGTGGTTTCCTGTGCATTTAGGTTGGCGATAACGGCGAGGATCGTTTGCCAGGTGGCAAACCGTCTGCAACCGGATATCCATACGCTTCCATACGATAGGATTAACCGATGATGAGGGCATCTTCTCCTGCGCTATCCGATCCACCTTCGCCTGTCGAAATTCTTCAAAAGCTGATCCGCTTCGATACCACCAACCCGCCCGGTGATGAAAGGGCGTGTATCCTCTATATCCGGGATTTACTCCAATCTTTCGGTATCCAAACCCATATTCTGGCCAAAGAGGAGAACCGGGCCAATCTGGTGGCCCGGATTCCGGGGCGCGGCAAGGCCCCCACCTTGATGCTCTATGGCCATGTCGATGTCGTTACAACCACCCATCAGGAATGGACTTACCCCCCGTTCGAAGGCAAGCTGGCCGATGGCTATGTATGGGGACGGGGCGCCCTGGATATGAAGGGCGGCCTTTCCATGATGCTGCACGCGGTTTTGGATGTCGTGGCCAAGGGTTGCCCGCCGGCCGGGGATATTTTGCTGGTGATTTTGAGCGACGAAGAAAGCGGTGGCCGCATGGGCGCCGGGTTTTTGGTGGACCAGTATCCCGAAACCTTCGACGGGGTCCGTTATGCCCTCGGTGAATTCGGGGGGCATACGAACTACATCGGATCCCGGCGTTTTTATCCGATCCAAATTGCCGAAAAGCAATTGTGCTGGATGAAGGCAACCGTCCGCGGTCCGGGCGGGCACGGCGCCCGGCCCATGCGCAATGGCGCCATGGCCCGGTTGGGAAAGATGCTGACGGCCCTTGACCGGCGGCGGTTGCCCCTTCATGTGACCCCTGTGGCCAGACAGATGGTGAAAACCATGGCAGATAACCTGCCGGGACTGCGCGGGGTTGCCCTGCGTCAGTTGTGCAACCCCTGTTTAACCGATTTTTTGATGAAACTGATGGGGGAGAACGGGAAGACGCTCGAGCCGCTTTTTCACAACACCGTGAATGCCACAATCGTTCGCGGCGGCGAAAAGATCAATGTGGTTCCCAGTGAAATTATGGTGAATCTGGATGTCCGTCTTCTGCCGGGGTTCAAACCGGAAGATGCTATCAGGGAACTGCGGCGGATCATCGGGACGGATATCGTGTTGGAAGTGACCCGTTTTGATCCCTGCCCTTCAAAGCCGGATATGAATATGTTTGCGTTTCTCGGCGATGTGATCCGGCAAATCGACCCTGACGGCGTGCCCGTCCCCCTCCTGATGCCCGCCGTAACGGATGCGCGCCATTTCGCCCGGCTGGGGATCCAGACCTACGGGTTTACACCGATGAAATTGCCGCCGGATTTCAATTATTTTGAGACCATACACGGGGCGGACGAACGCATTCCCGTGTCCGCCCTGGCGTTTGGGGCGCGCGCTTTGCGGGAAGTCATTCTAGAGTACGCTGCTTGCTGAAGTAATTGGGAGGCGCGCCAAACGAACCCGGCGATTCTTCTTGGCATGGATGGCGCCACCCCGTACGGCTGTAACTGTCGATCCCCTGTTGTTTCCCTGTGCGGCGGAACCGCTGGCCATTCTGGTGTCAGCTCCACCTCGGACAAACGCGTTGGCTTGGTATGGCCCATTATGGGGCTGGGTCACAGGCCGGACCGTTGGTGGTGTTCTGCGTACCTGGCCCAGGGGTGATCAAAGTCCGTTTGCGCCGGCGGGGAAAGTCTGGCATAAATAGGGCCAATGCCTTTCAACCGCATCCCACCTTGGGATGCAAGCCCAATAAGGAACCATCCATGCTCCCCATTGATCTTCAAGGCCGCCGTGCCCTGGTGGCCGGCGTCGCCGATGATAAAGGCTATGGTTTCGCCATTGCCAAGGCGCTGGCCGAGGCGGGGGCTTCCGTATCCGTCGGCACTTGGCCGCCGACCTGGAATATTTTCGCCAAGCTTATGGAGCGCGGTAAACTGGACCGCTCACGTAAGATGCGCGACGGTCGTCTCCTTGAGTTTGAGCGCATCTATCCGCTGGATGCGGCTTTCGACACCCTTGACGATGTCCCGGAAGATATCCGCACCAACAAACGTTATCAGAATGTCGGCGATTATACCATTTCAGGCCTGGTCTCCCGCTGGCGCCAGGATTTTGGCGAAGAATCCCTTGATATCGTTGTGCACTCATTGGCCAACGGTCCCGAAGTACGAAATGCCCTGATCGACACGAGCCGCAGGGGGTACCTGGCGGCTGTCAGTGTCAGCGCCTATTCCCTGGTGGCCATGGTGCGCCAGCTGGCACCGTTGATGGCCCCTGGCGGCGTTTTTATGGCCTTGTCCTATCTGGCCGGCCAGCGGGTCATCCCGGGATATGGGGGGGGGATGAGTTCTGCCAAGGCAGCTTTGGAAAGCGATGTACGGGTTCTGGCCCATGAGGCCGGCCGTCGTTTCGGGTTGCGGATCAACTGCATCTCCGCCGGCCCCCTGGCCTCCCGGGCGGCTTCGGCCATTGGGGAAATCGATCGCATGGTGGATTATGTAGCTCGCAACACACCCCTGACCGCGTCGCTGCAATCGGATGAAGTCGGTCAGGCCGCGGCGTTTCTGTGCAGCCCGCTGGCCAGCGGAATTACCGGTACCGTGGTTTATGTGGACAAGGGGTACCATGCCATGGGAATGCCGGTGGACCAGGATTTGCTGTAATTTTTTGGTATTTAAGAAGGAGGAAAATCGGTTATGACGATGCGGTGGAACGCTTCCGGCCGATGGGGTCTTGTGACGATGGTATGGGTGCTGCTGTTGGGTTTGCCGGCTGCGGCCTGGTCGCAAGGCGAGCCTTTTGCGGTGACCCGCTTTGTGGTTTGTGAAAATGTCCATGATCGCTCCCCCGTCAATGTGTTGGATATCTTCCCGGCGGGAACCGAAACGGTCTATTGTTTTCTCGAGGCCCGGGATATCCCGGAACCTACGGAAGTCACAATGGTCTGGTATCACGAGGAGCAGGAGCTGGCCAGGGTCGCCCTGGCGGTCGGCCAGGGGCCCCGTTGGCGGACGTACACCCGTAAAAAGACGATGGGCCTGACAGGCAACTGGAAAGTCTATCTGCTGGACAGCGCCGAGAATACCCTCGCCTCGGTTCAGTTCGTGCTGGAATAGGACGTCAAACCGGTCCTTCGCCGGGGGTCTGTATTTCTGAGGTCGGGCAGCAGCCATGCTAGCGATCATCGCCGATACGGCTAACGTGGGAGGGCAGCTTTTTTCGCATGCGTGATGATTTACAGGGCCAAAGCCGGCTCATCATCCTGGCCATCGGATTGGCGTCGGCCGCCGTGGTGGGGATCCTGGACGACCTGACGGGAAGTCATTTCACATTGACCGCCATCTACCTGGTCCCGGTCTATTTTGTGGCATGGCATGCCGGTGCGGGGGCCGGGTTACTGGTATCCTTCTTTTGTGCGGCGGTTTGGCTGGCGGCCGGATTCTATTCCGGACGTCCGTTGCCCGCCCCTTGGATCATGCTGTGGCAGTTCTTTTCGCTGCTGGCCATCGCCGGCGCTTTCGCCATCCTTCTGGCTCGTCTGCGCAAAGCTCAGTCCCGCACACGGGCCCTGTCTCTGGTTGATTTTTTGACCGGCGCCCTGAACAGTCGCGCTTTCTATAACCTTGTGGAAAACGAGCACCGCAAGAGCGTGCGCTATCAACGCCCGGTGACACTGGCCTATGTCGGGCTGGACAATTTTAAACACGTGAACAGCCGGTTCGGCCATACCGTTGGTGACACGCTGCTGCGCAAAGTGGCGCGGGTCATGATGAAATGCCTGCGGGCGACCGACCGCGTCGCACGTCTCGGAGGGGACGAGTTTGCCGTCCTGCTGCCCGAAACCGACCTTGAAGCCGCCAAAATCATCCTGCCCAAAATCCGTGACCGGCTGGCGGATGAAATGGAGGACAATGGCTGGCCGATAACGTTCAGCGTGTCCGTCATTACATTTTCCAAAGTGCCGCCCTCGGCCCGGGCCATGATCAAGATGTCCGAAAAGCTGATGTGGGCCGTTAAAAAAGACGGTAAAAATGCCGTTCGCTATGCATCTTACAACGGCTAACCCGAATATTTCATGAAATATTCAGGCTGATCATCCGCCAAACATACCCAGTTGCGGATACCGCCCATTGGCCTTGAGAAGATCCTGATGGTGGCCTTCCTCCACAATGCGGCCCTGTTCCAGGATGGCGATACGGTCCAGCTGTTCAAGCGCCACCGGCCGGTGGGTGATCAGCAGCATGGTGCGTTTCCGGGTTAAGGCCAGGAGCGTAACCATCAGGGCCCTTTCATTGGTGCTGTCAAGGCCTTCGGTGGGTTCATCCAACAGCCATATCGGGGCATCGCGCAGTACGGCCTGGGCAACCGCCAGGCGACGTGCTTCACCACCCGACAGCCGCTGGCCGGCTTCGCCGATCCAGGTGTCCAACTGTTCTGGGAGGGCGGATACAAAACGATCCAGACGGGCCGCCTGCAGCGCCGACCAGAGTTGATGGTCGCCGGCCTCGGGGCAGGCCAATTGGAGATTGGAGCGGAGGGTGCCATTGAACAGGTGGGACTGCTGGGACACAACCGCCATGGCCCTGCGCAGGTCTGCTTCACTCAAGATCCGGATATCCTGCCCCCCAATACGTATCCGCCCGGCCACCGGGTCCCAGAAGCGGACCAGCAAATGGAACAGCGTTGATTTGCCGGCCCCGGTGGCTCCCATAAGGGCCACCCGTTCGCCCGGTCCGACCCGCAGGTTGAAGTCTTTGATAACGTCGGGCTCCTCCCGGTCATAGCGAAAGGTAATATTCTCGAAAGTCAGGCCATAATGCTTCGGTGGGACGGACTCGGTCGGGAATGTCACCGGCGGTGATTGGGAGACGATTTCCGTCAGGCGCCGGGAGGCCTCTCGCGTACGGCTGAGATACTGAAATGCGGCCGGCAATGACCAGAGGACATCGAAGGCGGCCAGGGCGGCAAAGACCATCATGGCCAGGATGGCTCCATCCAGTTGCGCCTTTTCCACGCCACTGGCTCCCAGATAGAGCACGACGCCCACAGTGGCACCGGACAGCAGCGTCATGCCGGCCGATGCGGCACCGCTGATGCGGCTCATGGTGCCCTGGGCCCGCAACAATGCATTATGGTCCCGGGCGATTTTGGACTGATGTTGATCGGCGGCATTGAAGACCAGCAGTTCGGCCAGGCCTTGAAGCCCTTCGACCGTGTGAATGCGCAGCCGGGCGGAATGCCGGGCCAGAGATTCCCCCGACCGGGTGCCGGCGCGGTCGGCGGCCAATGGCAGTGCGAAGCCAACCAGAACCATACCCGCAAAAAGTGTGATGGCCACCCCCTGGTGATAGGACCAGAACACGCCCGGCACCAGCATGGTCACGGCCAGGGCCACCATGCACGGGGTCAGCACCCGGATGTAGAGATTGTCCAGGGCATCGATATCCGCAATGATGCGGCTGAGAATGTCCCCGGAACGATAGGCGGCCAACCGTGCCGGCGCCAGGGGTTCCAGGCGAAGGTAAAACCATATCCGCAAACTCTCCAGGATCCGGAACGTAATGTCATGGTTGACAATGCGTTCGGCATAGCGGGCGGCCGTGCGCGTAATCGCAAAGATGCGAATGCCGACACTGGGATGAAACAGGTTGAATAGGTGGGCGGTCAGCGGGGTCAGGCCGGCCAGGGCGGATGCCGAGATGAACCAGCCCGCCAGGCCGAGGAGACCGATCCCGGCGGCACCTGCCAAAAATGACAGGGCAATGCCCAGCACCATCCAATAACGGTGGGGTCGCAACAACCGAATGAAGGGGCCGAAAGTCCCTGGTGGCTTATTCATGGTGCCGCCCCTCCCGTTGCGGGCTGGTGCAACAGATGGTAGAGGGCGCCGCGGGCCGCCAGGAGGTCCTGAAAGCACCCCTCCTCGGCAATGCCGCCGTCAGCCAGGACCAGCACGCGATCCGCGCTATGGACATTGGTCATGCGATGGGTCACCATGATGACGGTCCGACCGCGGCTCAAAGCTTCGATGGCGCTGACCACCAGGCGTTCGTTGACGCTGTCCAGACCGGCCGTGGGTTCGTCCAGCAGCAGCAGGGGGGCGTCGGCCAGGAAGGCCCGTGCCAGGGCCACCCGCTGGGCCTGGCCGCGGGAGAGGCGCCGGCCCTGCTCTCCGACAGGCGCGTCGAGGCCGGCGGGCATTCGATCGGCGAACTCCAGCACTTTGGCGGCCCGTGCCGCTGCGATGATTGCCGCTTCGCCGGCTTCCGGCCGACCCAAACGGATATTGTCACGCAAGGAACCGTGAAACAGGACCGGCTGCTGCCCGACCCACGCCATTTGATCGCGCCACTGGGCGCAATCCATGCTCGCCATTGGGAAACCGTTGACCAGGATTTTGCCCCCGGTGGGCTGATGGAACCCCATGAGCAAGTCCAGGAGCGTGGTTTTCCCGGCGCCGCTGGCGCCGGCCAGCACCACTTTCTCACCCGCCCGGACCGTGAACGAAACGTTTTCCAGCAGGTTGGGCGCATCACCGTTGAAGGCAAACGTCACCCTGTCGAATTGGATGCCCAGGGGTTGGATGATACGAACGGGGGCATCCGAGGGCTGCAGCTGAGAAATCGGTGTCCGGAGGATTTGCATGATGGCTTCGGCGGCGCCGGCAGCCTCTGCCCGGGCATGGTAGTGGGTGCCCAAATCACGCAGGGGAAGATAGAAATCGGGGGACAGGATAAGGATGAAAAGCCCGGCCCCTAACGTCAACGGGCTGCCATAGGTGCCGAAATCGATATAGCCGAGGAAATGTGTGCCCAGGTAAACCGCCACCAGGGCGATGGATACCGAACTGAAAAACTCCAGCACGGCGGAAGACAGGAAGGCGACGCGCAACACCTGCATGGTCCGTTGCCGATAGGTCCGGGAAGTCTCGGCCACCCGGTCGGCTTCCGCCTTGCTGCGCTGGAAGATTTTCAGGGTCGGCAGGCCCTGAAGAACGTCCAGGAAATAGGCACTCATGCGGGACAGGGCCTGGAACTGCCGTTGGCTGATGGATTCGGCGCCCATTCCGACAATGACCATGAACAGCGGTATCAGGGGTGCCGTCAGGGCCAAAATGGCGCCGGCGGTCCAGCTGACGGGGAACACCACCGCCAGAATGCTGAGTGGCACGAGGACAGCCAGGCCCAGTTGGGGCAGGTAATGGGCAAAGAAGTTGTGCAGGGCCTCCACCTGTTCCACAACAATGCTGGCGAGCGCGCCGCTTTGTTTATGGCGTGTGAAGGCCGGCCCGGCGGCGGTCAGGTGCGCCACCAAGTCTAACCGTACTTCGGTCCGGACCCGGGTGCCGGCCTGAAAACCGGCCATTTCGCGCGCCCAGGCCATGCCGGCCCGCCCTACAACGATTAGGATAAACAGGCCGAAATAGGGTGTCAGTTCGGACCGCGGTGTGGTTTCGATAAAAGCGGCATGGATCAGGTGGGCGATCAGGGCGGCCTGGGCGATCAGCAGCAATCCGCTGGCGAACCCCAGCCCGACGGCGAGCATGATCCAGCTCCGTGCCGTGCGGGCGCGGCCGAACAACCATTTGAGCGCCGGCTTGGTATGTTGGGTCGATGCGGGTTTCATAGGAAAATATTTGACAGTTATTCATAGGTTATAATACAAAATTTGCCAACAAAACTCATCTTGCATGCAGAAAAAGGTGTGGCCGGATATTGTGTAATAAATCCGCGCACCGGTTTCCGCCATCCCCGAAAACGTTTTTCCGCCCTGCCGACACGGCCATTTTCCGATGGTGCCCGGCGCTCGGTGGCGAGATGCCATTGCCCGCCCCGGCGGTCATCTTTTGGATCAAGGAGTTGACAGATGCTACCAGTTGATGGGTTGGTCGAGTTATCCCGCTGGCAATTTGCCATTACCGCCATGTATCATTTTCTGTTTGTGCCGCTTACCCTGGGGCTTTCCTGGATTCTGTTCATCATGGAGTCGGTTTATGTCATGACCGGGAAGGTCATTTACCGGGACATGACGCGTTTCTGGGGCAAGCTTTTCGGCATCAATTTCGCTCTGGGTGTGACCACGGGGCTGACCATGGAATTCCAGTTCGGCACCAACTGGGCCTACTACTCCCACTATGTGGGCGACATTTTTGGCGCCCCCCTGGCCATCGAAGGGCTGATGGCCTTTTTTCTGGAGTCGACTTTTGTAGGGTTGTTTTTTTTCGGCTGGGATAAACTGAGCAAGCGCGCCCATCTGGCCACCACGTTTCTGGTGGCCCTGGGCTCCAATCTATCCGCGCTCTGGATTCTGGTGGCCAACGGCTGGATGGGTTACCCGGCCGGCGCCGAGTTCAACTTCGAAACCATGCGCATGGAGCTGACCAGTTTCGCGGACCTGTTTTTCAATCCGGTCGCCCAGGTGAAATTCGTGCACACCGTAGGGGCGGGCTATGTAACGGCCACCATGTTTGTCCTGGCCGTCAGTTCCTACTACATCCTGCGGGGGCGCGACCTGGCCTTCGCCCGGCGGTCGTTTGCCGTGGCCACAGGGTTCGGGCTGGCCTCCATCCTTTCCGTCATCGTCCTGGGGGATGAGAGCGGGGTGGTGACCGGTCAGGTGCAAAAGGTCAAATTGGCGGCCATGGAGGCCCATTGGGAAACCGACGAAGCCCCCAGCAGTCTGACGTTGATCGGCTTTCCCGACCAGGACGCCCAGAAAACCCATGCGGCTGTTAAAATCCCCTGGATTGGCGGACTCATGATTACCCGCTCCATCGACACCCCCATTCCGGGGATCAAGGAACTGGTGGCCGAAAACGAAGCCCGCATCCGCAACGGCATGATCGCCTACGGTCTCTTGGAACAATTGCGGCAGGGGGATCGATCCGCGCCGGTCAAAGCGGCTTTCCGGGAGCGCCAGGACGATCTGGGCTACGGCCTGCTGCTGAAGCGCTACACGCCTGACGTGGTCGATGCCAGCGAGGAGCAGATCAAACAGGCCGCCCTGGATACCATTCCCCGCGTGGCGCCCATGTTCTGGTCATTCCGGATCATGGTGGGGCTGGGTTTCTGGATGCTGGCTCTGATCGCCGTGGCCTTTTACTATTGCATCACCCGTGTTTTCGATCAGAAAAAATGGCTGCTCAAATTGCTGATCCTATCCGCTCCGGCCCCCTGGATCGCCGCCGAACTGGGGTGGTTTGTGGCCGAATACGGCCGGCAGCCCTGGTCCATCGGCGATATCCTGCCGACCTTTTTGTCCATATCTTCGCTGACCCGGGGGGATTTGATCGGCAGCATAGCGGGTTTCGTGCTGCTCTACACCGGGCTGCTGATCGCCGAAGTGTACCTGATGCAGAAATACATCCGCCGGGGGCCCAGCAGCCTGCATACGGGGCGCTACCATTTCGAACACGAAGCCGCAGCCTCATAGGCGGACTTGCGGATACCGGTCATAGGAGATTCGCGCCATGTTCATTGATTATGAAACACTGAAACTGATCTGGTGGCTTTTTATCGGGGTGTTGCTGATCGGCTTTGCCCTCTTGGACGGCTTCGACCTGGGCGTGGGCACCCTGCTCCCCTTTGTCGGCCGTACGGATGACCAGCGCCGGGTGGTCCTCAATGCCATCGGGCCGACCTGGGAAGGGAACCAAGTGTGGTTTATCACCGCCGGTGGCGCCCTATTCGCTGCCTGGCCGGTGGTTTATGCCACGGCCTTTTCCGGCTTCTATTGGGCCATGCTGCTGGTTTTGTTCGCCCTCTTTTTCCGGCCGGTGGGGTTCGAATACCGCAGCAAGGTGGATGACCCCCGTTGGCGCACGGCCTGGGACTGGGGCTTGTTTGTGGGCGGCAGCGTTCCGGCCCTGGTGTTCGGTGTGGCTTTCGGCAATCTGCTCCAGGGCGTACCTTTCCATTTCGATGCGTTTATGAGGCCTTTTTATACGGGGAGTTTCTGGGGGCTGCTCAACCCCTTCGCCCTCCTGGCCGGCGTGGTGAGTCTGACCATGCTGATTTTTCACGGCGCCATCTATTTACAGATGCGAACCGAGGGAGAGGTGTACCAGCGGGCCCGGAAAGCCGCCACCCTGTTTGGGATGCTATTCCTGGCCGCTTTCGGAATCGCCGGTGTCTGGCAGGCCTATGGCATAGACGGTTTCCGTATTGTCGCCATGCCCGATCCGGGATCGGTGATGACACCGCTCGACAAAACGGTGGAGATCGCCACGGGGGCCTGGCTGACCAATTTCAGCCGTTATTCCTGGATGATGGCGGCGCCGGCGGTGGTTTTTCTGGGAGGGCTGGCGGCCATTTTGATGAGCCGATCCCATCGGCCGGGATTGGGATTCATTTGCAGCGGAACGGCTCTGGCCGGTGTCATTCTGACCGCGGGGTTTGCCATGTTCCCGTTTGTCATGCCGTCCAGCACCCAACCGAACAGCAGCCTGACGGTTTTTGACGCCACCTCCAGCCATCGCACCCTCATGCTGATGTTCGGGGCGGTTGTCGTGTTTCTCCCCCTTGTCATGGCCTACACCAGTTGGGTCTATCGTGTGCTGAGGGGCAAATCGACGGAAGAAAACATCCGGGCCAACACCCATTCGGTCTATTAACCGTTCAACACCATAACCCCGGAGGTCGAACGCTTTGCCGACGCGGTTCAAATGGTAGGGAGCTTATGACATCATGTGGTATTTTTCATGGATATTGGGCGTATTGCTGGCATGTGCCTTCGGCATCATCAATGTGATGTGGATGGAAACAGAGGAGATCCTGGGGTCGGAGGAAGAAAATCCATGATCCCCGAACTTTGGACCGTATAGGGTGCGCCCTTCATTCCATGGCGTCCAGACGCCGCAGGACAATCATCGGCAACCCCTGGTGCTGATAGCGGATGCGCATATCAGCGAGCCTTTGGGGAACGCCGATGTTTTTTTCCAGATGCTGACCGCTTTGGAGCGCGGGGCCGCCGACGTGATGTTCCTGGGCGACATTTTTGACCTCTGGATCGCCCTTCCGCGCTATGAGAAGGCCTTGCACCACGCCTTTCTGGCCTGGTGCCGACGGCAAAAAATGCATCGCCGCATCGGTTTCATCGAAGGGAATCATGAATTCTTTCTTGCCCAAAACCATCTTGAGGCGTTTACCTGGTGTACCCATCGACCCTGGTGGCGGGATGACGAGGGGAACCTGTACTGCCATGGAGATCGCATCAACCGCCTTGACCGCCGCTATATTGCTTTCCGGAAACTGACCAAAAATCCGATCTCCCGGGCTGTCATCCGCTGGCTTCCGCTTGGGCCTTCCTTGGTACAACACGTTAAAAGCCGTATGAAAGGAACCAACCAGGCGTTTCGTAAAACCCTGCCCCTGGATGCTTTGCGGGCGTTTGGGGAGGCGCGATTTGCGGAAGGTGTGGATCGGGTATTCCTGGGCCATTTTCACCACCGCTTTGATTACCAGGGGGCCCGCGGAGGGGAGCTCCATACGCTGCCGGACTGGTTTTCACAGGGATGGATCAGTGTTTTAACGGCGGATCGCAGCGATCTCCGACAGGGTCCGTGGCGCGATATCCTGCCGTTGGCCTAAAATGGGGGCGGCTTCCGGCGCTCTTTTTATTTTTCCTTAAATATCAGACAGTCTTGACTCCAAGCCGGCATCATAATAAATTTGACAGGCGAGTGTTCAAATAGTTCACGCGGGGTAAACTGTGGTACAGGATGCTTCCGGGGAGGATTGCTATGCTGAAAAGAAGTTCGCAACAACGGGTTCGAATAACCAGCCTGCGGTTTCATCGAGGGGGATTCATGAAATTTGCCGGTTTAGGGGTGGTTTTCCTGGCTTTGGGCATATGCTTTTTACTGTCGCCGGATTATGGAACCGCCGGCGTCTACAAGTACAAAGACAAAAATGGAGTCTGGCATTTTACGGATACGCCGGACGAAGACGTTTACAAGGAAGCCGAACAATACATCAAGGACGAGAAGGCGGCGGGCCGGAAACCCGACATGGCCAGCAGTGCCCCGGTGGGAGAGGATTTGCAGGCGCATTTTAAGAAAAATCTGCCGCCGGCCAACAAGATCGAAGAAGCGCGCAATGCCACCGTTTCGATCAAGATGGCACTGGGGTCCGGTTCGGGCTTTTTTATTTCGGAGACCGGCTATATCGTCACCAACCGCCATGTGATCGATTCTTCCTATGGTCAGAAGGAAGATACCGCCGACCAGATCGAAAATATGAAAAAGCAGATCGAATACCAGGACAAGCTCCTCGACCAGGAGGAACGTCAGTTGCGCAAACAAAAGGCACAACTGCGTCGTCAGCGGCGACAAATGCAACCGGAGGAGTACCGGCATTGGAAAGATCAGTTGGAACGCCGGGAGGAAATATTGCGCCAGCGACGCTACCAGTTTGACGAACAGCGGCGTCAGTTCGACGAGGCTTACGACAAATATGAACAGCGTCTGATCAGTGACCTGGCCCAAAGCGGTTATACCATTGTCCTGGCGGACAAAACCGAACTGCAGGCCGAAAAGGTCACGATCAGTGAGCGCTACGACCTGGCGCTGTTGCGTCTGAAGGGTTACAAAACCCCCTTTATCCCACGGGGTAATGCCCACGGTTTACATCACGGCCAACCCCTGTACGCCATTGGCAATTCACTGGATATGGGGCACACGGTGACTTCGGGAATTTTTTCGGGGCGTCGTTCCGATCTCCTGCAGACCAACGCGCAGATCAACCCGGGCAACAGTGGCGGACCGCTGATTACCGAGGAAGGCCTGGTGATCGGCGTGAACACCTCCAAACTCGTCGGCATGGGCGTGGAGGGTATGGGCTTCGCCATCCCCATCCACGTGGTTATGACTGAGTTTGGTGCTTTTATCGGTATGTGAGGTCGACGATCTGAATCCGACAATGCGCGCGCCCTCAAGGAGCGAATGGTATGGCCGGTCAAGCGATGCAGGTCCTGGCCCTGAATTCGAGCCCCCGTAAAAGCGGCCAGAGCAAAACCGAATTGATGTTAGGCCATCTGACCGATGGCATGCGTCAGGCCGGCGCAACGGTCGATATCGTCAACCTGCGCGAAAAGCAGATCAAACCATGCATCGGCTGCTTCACCTGCTGGAGCAAAACGCCGGGGCAATGTCTGCATGACGACGATATGCGACGCGAGTTGTACCCCATGTGGCAGGCCGCAGACATCGTCGTTTATGCTACGCCGCTTTATCACCACACCGTCAACGGGCTCATGAAGATTTTTCTTGAGCGTACCCTGCCGTCCATCGAACCCTTTCTTATCCCGGGCGACACCCGCTGGAGCCATCCCCTGCGCCATCCTCATCCGGATGTCGTGGCCTTATCGGTGGCCGGGTTTCCAACAGATACCGCCTTTACAGCCCTTTCACACTATATGCGCTATCTCTGCGGCGATAAAATCCGATTGCTGGCGGAAATTTACCGCAACGGCAGTGAAATCATGACCAAGCCGTTCTGTCGTGAACGCATGAACGCTATCCTGGACGCCACGCGTCAAGCCGGCGTTGAGCTTGTTCAGAGCCGTGCCGTATCCGAGAGCACCATGAAGCGTGTCTGTCAACCGCTGATGGATGATCCGGACGATATTGTTCGCCTGCATGAGCTCGCCTGGCGATCCATGATTGCCGCCCGCATGACCCCAGAGGTTTCTGAAAAACGGAAACGGATGCCCCAACCGCAATCGCTGGAGGACTTCATGCTCCTGATGCGGATGGGTTTCAATCCGGATGCCGCCCGTAATCTGGAGATAGTAATACAATTTGAGTTTGAGGGGGCCGTTTCCGGTGTGTGCCATTTGGTCATCCGGGATGGCCGACTCGCCGCCATTGCGGGACCCGCCGATCCCCCTGACTTGACGGTGCGAAGCCCGTTCGATACCTGGGTTGCAATTCAGTCCGGGGAGACTGACGGGGCGCAACAATTCATGGAGGGGGCCTACACCGCCGAAGGAGACATAGGGCTCCTGCCCCGCCTGGGGGAACTTTTTGGTCGCCACTGAGACCGGTTTCCATGAACTCCCGAGCATTCAAGCACTAAATGACGGTATAACGACCTGCCGATCATCCCAAAGTCCGGTTGTAAAAAATCCTTCAGGAGGAGCTATGTTCGTACACGATTTTCTGAACAGCGAAATGCCGTGTTGTTTTCTCTATGGTGGATGGAAGACGGCATCGGTTTAGCGAATATCGGCAAACGAATAGCGAGGGGCTGGGCGCCGGGCGTCTGGCTATCCTGCGGGAGGCGATATGACGAAAGAGTTGCTGGATACGATGGAAGCCCCCCAACTCAGGCAGTACCTGGATTTCCTGCTGTGGCATTATCGGGTGGTGGATGCCTTCTGGTTTCTCAAGGTAACGGATCGGTTCGACCAGCCCACCGCCGAGGCGATCAACGAGGACGTCTGGGGACGGGTGTCGGGGATGGCGGCCCGGGATCTCAAGACCCGATTCGGTATCACGGCCCGCGGCCTGGAAGGTTTTGTCCAGGTCTTACGCCTGTTTCCCTGGACATTGCTGGTGGGCTATGACATCGATTGTCGGGAGGATGAAGTGCTGCTCAACGTTCCCTCCTGCCCGACCCAGGTGGCCCGCCTCAGACGCGGCTTGGGGGAATACAACTGCAAGGCGATGCACCGCAGGGAATTCGAAGGGCTGGCGCGGGAGATCGATCCGCGTATTCAGGTGACCTGCCTGTTTGCCCCGCCGGATGACCATCCGGCCGATATGTTCTGCCGCTGGCGCTTCACCCTGGCGGATCACGACGCCTGAAACCGGTGCACCGGTCCTCCGAGGGAATCAGTTCATATAGAGGCTTTGGGTGCCACTGCCGGCACCCGATAGATGCCGGCTTCTAAAAGGGCGGTCAGGACCGGTCGATTTTCATGGTGCGGGCAAAATCTGAACTGGCATCTTTGCTGCCGGTGGTGCGTACGTCCAGCGTGTGTTTGCCGATGGTGACCTCCTGCTGGGGCCCAAGACCAATGCGGGTGATTTGGCGTCCGTCCACAAGGGTGCCGTTGGTGCTGCCGAGATCTTCAAGATAATAGCCGGTCTTGTCCCGGACGATACGGGCATGGCGGTCGGATACGGCCAGGTTGTCGATGGTAATATCGTTGGCGCTGTTCCGGCCGATGGTGATTTCGTCTTTGTCGATTTTGAAGGTATCCAGGATGGTGTTTTTGAGTTCGAGTGTAATGTCCAGCATGGTCGTTCTCCTTTGATGGGGCGCTATGAAGATGGGCGCCTGTTCGATAAGGCCGAGGCGGGTTTCGGCCTTCCGGGGATAGGTCCTGTAAATGCCTTTGCGGTCAACGGGTGTGAGGAACCTTCCGCCCGCCAACAAAACGGTTGGTACCGGCAATCGTTTCTGACGCGCAATGCTGAGGTCGCCATTAGTCAATGTCCGCGCGGCATCGGCGTATGGCTTCGAGCACCTGTTCCGCTGTTTTATATCGCCGGGTAACGCCTTTGTTCAATAATTTGTTCACGATGGCTACACAACCGTCCGGTATATCGGGTACGATTTCGGTCAACGGTCGATAGGGCGCCTTGGCCACCGCGTACATCAGGGCCGTCAAATTTTCTCCTGCGAACGGTTTCTGGCCGGTCAGCATTTCATAGAGCACAATACCCAGCGAGAAGAGATCCGAACGACCGTCGATTTTTTTGCCGCCCACCTGTTCCGGCGACATGTATGAAGGGGTTCCCATCACGATGCCGGTGCGTGTTTTGGCGCTGTTCAATACCTTGGCGATACCGAAATCGGTTACTTTGATGCGCCCATCCTTTAGCCGCATGATGTTGGCGGGTTTGATATCGCGGTGGATCACGCCGGCTTTGTGGGCGTATCCCAAGGCCTCCGCCACCGCCGCCATGATATCCAGCACCTCCGGAACGGGCCTCAGGTGGTCGCGGTGGCAATAGGCGGTGAGATCGCAGCCGTCCAGGAGTTCCATGGCCATATAGGCCGTGTCGTGCTCCTCCCCCACATCATAGATGGTAACGATATTGGGGTGGGAGAGCTTACCGGCGGCTTCGGCTTCGCGCCGAAAGCGGGTTTTGATATCTTCCAGGTCTTCCGGCGGCGTGTTGTTATACCCGATGGTCTTGATGGCCACCTGACGGTTGATTTTGGGATCCAGCCCGAGATAGACCGTCCCCATGGCGCCTTGGCCGAGCTCTTCCAAAATTTCATAGCGGCCGAAGGTGGGGCGGGTTTCCGCATCGGACAGCTTCAACGTGGCGACCGGTGCATCCGGGCTCGGCACAGCCGTTACGGGCTGGCTGTCGGCCTTCAGTCGCCGCAACCGCCGCTTGGCGTCCCGGTACCCGCCGGCGTAAATAATGCGTTCATAGACCGTCAGCGCCTTGTCCGCCATGCGTTTGCGCTCAAAATCAAGTCCGAGATTGTACAGCAGGCGCCGGACGGTTTTGTCCTCCGCCGGGCACTGCATGAATTTTTCCAGGGCCATATCGAGCATCCCCTGGGTTTGAAAAGAGAGACCCAGGGCGCGATTCAATTCCATATTTTCAGCCTTCAACCGTCGGGCCACCTGCCGGAAGGCAATCAGGCTGAATCCTACCAGACAGAGAAGCACGGGCGGGAAAAGACGAAACCAGTAACCCGCCTGGACAAAGGCAAGAACGACCGCCCCCCCGCAAGTGGCCAGGAAGACGACCAGGATCAGGGCGCCGATATTCAACCTGACCCGCGGAATGACCAGCAGCAGAAAGAAGAGAAAGTAGAGCAGGGCGGCCCCTTCGGCCAGGGGCGCCCAGCGGGGCCGAATCAGGTGGTCTTTGCGAAGGATGGTGTCGACGGCGGCGGCCATAATTTCAACCGGTGCAGCCCGGTCGGCAAATGGGGTTGCGTAGGTTGGGGCCAAAGCTTTGGCCGTTACACCGACGACAGCCACCTGGCCTTTAAGGATGGCCGGGTCAACCCGGTCCGCCACAAGATCGGCAAAAGGAATCCGGTTCAGGTGGACCGGAGGCTGATGGTAGGCGATGCGCATGCGATAATCAGCATCCGTAGGAACAGAGATATCGCCCACGCAAAGACCATCGGAAGTGCAAGTATCCGGGTTTAATGTGATTTTTCGAAAAGGGTGCCCTATGGCCTTAAGGGCCAGTTGCAGAGAAAGGGCGGGAAGGTAGCGTTCCTGATAGGGCCATAGCAGTTGAACTTGCCGGACAATACGATCCGAGTCAGCCGAAAGGTTGACGGCCCCCAGGGCGGCCGCCTTGCCTGCCAGGGCGCGAAAGGTTTCGGTGACATGCCGAGGGGCGGGGGAAGATGGCTGTAAGTGGTCGAGGAGTGTCCGGGCGTGTTCCTGCAGTGTTTCCGGCAGGTGGTTCGCCTGGCCCGGCCGGGCCAGCGAGTTGATCCGGAGCAGGCCGCTCATGGGGGATGGGGCATCGCTCCCAGGTTGCGTGCGCGTCAAACGAAAGGGCAACACCATGTTGTGACCGGCCCGCACGGCATCCATCAGAATCCGGTCTCCATCGATGCGATGTTCGAGTTTTTTGAGTTTTTGCACCATCTCGTGGTTGGCGCTTTTTCGGCGGGCGCTGTTGTCCGATTGAAGCGCCGTCTGAAGATTGCGGATTTCCGTCAGTGCCGGATTGGCTGAAGGTGCGGTGTAGACCGTGGTGATTCCCACCGCCTCGGCGCCGTATTCGGACAGGCGGCGAAGGCCCTGGGCCATGATGGTGCGTGTCCCGGGCCTCATGCCCAATTCCTGGATGCTGGCCTCATCGATGGCCACGATCACCACGCGGCTCGGGGGCGTCATCGGCTTAAGCTTCAGCATTAGGTCGTACAGTTTGAGTTCAGGCAGCTGCAGGGGGCTCCATTCCCCCAGGAGACTGACGCCCAACAAAGCGGTCGTCAGGCAGAGAATGAAGCTTGTGGATGCGAAAATTTTCTTGAGTTTCATGGTGTTGATCCAAGCATAACGTCATATGGGTATGCCATGATCGCCAAATAAAAAGACCGAATCGTCCCGTGGTCTGAGCGATTCGGCCGTTAACAATCATCGGCGGCCCGGCTGTCTCGCGTAAGACCCGTGGCTTTCCGTCCCTGCCTCGCGGCAGGTTTGGCGTTCTCCGTTGTCGGAGAGCAATGATTCCTATTTCAGTAATTAATAGATTAGGTGAAATTATCAGTAATGTCAAAAGGAAAACCCGACAAGCGGTCGAACGGGCTCTTAATCGGATGGAACCCTTTGCGTTCCAAGAATGGCCAACCCGCCGGTATTACACGATGGGCATTTTTATGGCGCCTTGGGGTGGGTCCGACAGGCCGACGGGTAGCGGGCGGCAGCGGTCATGTGCTATGAAAATGACACCGTCCGGGTGGCTCTTGTCCCGCCGACGGCGCCTCCAAAGGCCGGTTTTCCCTGACCTGCATTTTGGGACTTTTAAGCCAAGGAGTGTTTGATGGACTGTACCAAGGAAAAGAATTTGGCCCGCTGCAACTGCACCTACGAACCCTGCGCCCGCAAGGGCAGCTGCTGCGAGTGCCTGTCCTACCACGTGGGTATGCGCCAACTGCCGGCCTGCGTCTTCCCGGCCGAGGCCGAAAAGACCTATGATCGCTCCTATGAGCATTTCGCCCGCCTGGTGGCTGAAAAACGCGTTTGACCTTTCGTCGGGCCGGTTGCGTTTTGAATTCACCACCAATGCCCCTGACCGATCTGGACGTGCTGGCGATGGACTGCCAGACCACCGGAGCCACGCCGTTGTCGGGCTGCCTGGTGGAAGTGGGCTGGGCAAGGGTAAATCCTTCCAGGGATTCGTGCGCTTCGCCGGAAACCTGCCTGATTTGCCTGCCCGAAGGGCAGGTGCTGTCCCCCAGGATACAGAAGCTGACCGGCATCCGTCCGGACGAACTGATGTCGGCGGTGCCGGCTTGCACCGCCTGGGAACGCCTGATCGCGGCAGCGCAAGACATTCGGGGCCGATCGGGCGGATCGTGCATCGCCGTCATCCACTATGCGCGCTTCGAGCGCCCTTTTCTGGAGCAGTGGCATGAGACCTGTGCTCCGGAAACGCCTTTCCCGTTCGATATCATCTGCACCCATGGGCTGGCCCGCCGTCTGCTGCCGGGGCTGCCCCGCTGCGGTCTGCGTGCGCTGGCCGGGTATTTCGGCATGGGGCTTCCCGGCGAAAAGCGTTGTGCGCCCCATCTGGCCGCCACCGAACTGATCTGGCAGCAACTGGTGGCATACCTTGCCGACCAGGGGATGGAAGACCTGGCCGCCCTGAAAGATTGGCTTCGGTCGGCACCCGCCCCGGCCCGGGTACCTCGTGCCTACCCCATGCCGGCCGAGCGGCACCGTGGTCTTCCGGACCAGCCCGGTGTCTATCGGTTCCGGCGCTCCAACGGCGATCTGCTCTACGTGGGCAAGGCCAAATCCCTCAAGCATCGTATCGGGAGCTATTTCCAGGGCCGACGCCGCCATCCCGAACACATTCTGGAAATGCTGACCCAGGCCGTCGATCTGGACTACACCGCCACGGCCACCGCACTTGAAGCCGCCCTGCGGGAGGCGGAGGACATCCAGAGCAAGGCACCGGAATACAATGTTCAGCTACAGCCTGGCGGCCAGCCGCCGGTGTTCTCTTCGCGGGACTTTCAACAAACCGGCCTTGCCGGTGAAGGGGCTCTGCCCCTTGGCCCCTGGCCGTCGCAAACGGCTTTGGAGCCCCTTGCCGCCCTGGTGCGTTGCCTGGCCAGCGATTCTGGCGACGTCGAATGGACGGATGAAGCCATTTGCAAGCATTTTGGTCTGCCGCCGGCTACAGTCCCCCCACCGGGGATTTTTATTGACGGGCTGTCGCTCTTCCAACGCCGGAATAGCCTGTCCGGCCATCAAAAGGATATCGCCCGTCGTCTGCTGATACATGGTGCGGAATGGTGGCGTCTGGCGCGGGAGAGTCTTCCTGAAGAAGCGTCGGAAGAAGGTCCCGTGGGAGGGGAAGAACGCGCCTGGTCGCCGGACGATGTGGCCCGATTTCTCGAAGGCGTGGTGCGGCGAGGCGCCTTTTATCTGCGACGGGGTCGGTGGTTCAGCCTGCTCTGCGAGGCCACCCTGCAATGGCGCCTGCCGGGAGACGGCACTGCCACGGCATCACTGGCGCTCCAGGGCGGTCGGATCGCGTTTGCCGGCCTGACGGATTCTCCCGGCCATTTGCCACCTCCGGCCAACCACCTTTGGACGCCTCCAGAACGACGGGTTTGCTTCGACGGACCCACCTACACCCGCTTGCGGGTGCTGACCACCGAATTGCGCCGTCTGGTGTCGGAAGATCGCAGGGTCCGTCTTTGCCTGCGGCCGGGGGTTGTCCTCGACGAAGCGGTGCTGGCCAGGCTGTTCTTCTGGATTTAACGGCGCAAAAAAAATGGAAAGACAGGACCTGGGCCTGCCGGTATCAACGTGGAAATGCGGTCGTCTGATGGAATGTGTATGAACAATACTTGACCGCAACACATTGCTACTTATCTTCACGAGTTAAACACTACCCCGCGAGAGTGGGGAGAGGACTCACCACCGGCCTTTTCAGGCCACTTGTTTTCAGCACACGATCAGTACAATTTTTACGACTACCTTAAGCGGAGGTGTATTGATGGAAGATCTCGTCCAGAAAGGCTATGCATTGCTGGCGGCTTACGGTCTCAAAATCGTCCTGGCGATCATTATTTTCATTGTCGGGCGCTGGGCGGCCCGCCTGTTCAGCAAACTGACCCGGCGCATCATGGAGAAGCGGGATGTCGACCAGACCCTGCAGTCATTTGTCGGCAACCTGGTTTACTATGCCCTGTTGACCTTCGTGGTCTTGGCTGCCCTGAGCCAGCTTGGCATTCAGACCACGTCCTTTATCGCCGTTATCGGCGCCGCCGGCCTGGCTATTGGTCTGGCCCTGCAGGGCTCCCTGGCCAACTTTGCGGCCGGGTTCCTGCTGATCATGTTCAGGCCTTTCAAGGTGGGTGATTTCATTGAAGGGGCCGGGGTATCTGGTACGGTGGAAAGCCTTCAGATTTTTACGACACAACTGCGAACGCCGGACAATAAAAAAATCATAATTCCCAACGCCAGTTTGACCGGCGACAATATCGTCAACTGGTCGGCCACCGGCACCCGGCGGGTGGATATGGTGTTCGGGATTGGTTATGAGGACGACATCGATAAGGCCAAGCAAATCATTAGCGATATCCTGGCGACCGACAACCGCGTGCTCGAAGATCCCGCACCCCAAGTGGCGGTTTCCGAACTGGCGGACAGCAGCGTCAATTTCATTGCCCGGCCATGGGCGAAAACCGGAGATTACTGGGGGGTGTATTTCGATACGACCGAGGCGGTCAAGAAACGGTTCGATGCCGAAGGCATCAGCATTCCCTATCCCCAGAGTGATGTTCATGTTTATCAGCAGCCCGTGGAAGCTTAAGAACCGGCGATTTGCCTCTCAGGAAAAGAAGGGGTGGTTTCCCGTGGGGAAACCACCCCTTCTTTTCGAGCTGTGGGCAGCGATCTGCCCGGGAAAGACTAAGATTCCAGTAAGCTGATGATATTATTTTGTAAAGTAAACGCCGGGGATCCAGCTTTTTTTGATCTTGGCGGTCTTGACGTATTCGGCGCTGTTTTCGTCGATGAACTTGAAATTTTTCAACCCGACCCGGATGACATCCTCATGGACTAGTCGCTGCCGTTCAACCCGATCAATATTGACATAGGTGCCGTTGGTGCTGCCAAGGTCGCGAATGTAATAGGCGGTGGTCCCCTCCTCGGATTCGGGGGCAACTGTTTCGATGATGCAGTGCGCTGTGCTGACGGAGGCGTCGTCGATGTAGACATCGCTTTCCGGTGATCGCCCGATGCGAACCGCAGGCTTGTCGATTTCGAACTGGGCGGTGGCAATGCCGTCCAGCAATTGAACGATGCGGGCCATGGCCAAAGTCTCCCGATGAATTCTTCCTGCCGTCATTTTTTGCCGAACCGACGCCGCTAACGCGGGCGGACGTCAAACGGCAAGCCTTATCCGAATCCAGCCTGAAACGGCATTTTCCCGTCTTGCTTTTGTCCACCAAAGCAGCCTATGAATCGGAAGCTCGGCCGCCGGAACCATGGTTCAACGGTAGGCGATTATCAGGAAGGCGTCAACCCTATAGCTATAGGCGTGATAGGATGGGAAAACATAGGTGGCTTTTCAGGCCGGTCAGGTGGAGAGCGAGCGACTGGACGCGTTGGATTATCGTGCCATAACCAAGTAAGGCCCGTTGCATGCCCATTAGGCCCGACGCCATGGGGCGCTAAAGTGCACGGCAAAACCGGCGATAATGTACGGAGCAAGTCGTAAATCGATGAAGGATGGCAGGACATGACCGAACAAATTGGCATCGTTGTGGACAGCACCGCAGATTTCCCTCCCGACATGGCGGCGGATTTAGGGATCCATACCATTCCGATACATATCGCCATCGATGGGCAAGATCACCTGCACGGGGTCTCCATTGAAAATGAACAGGTGATCGCGGCCATGCGGGAGGAGCGTGACGTGCACACCTCGCCGCCAATTCCCAGTGAATATGCCGACGTTCTGGAAAAACTGCTGGATCGGTACGATCGTTTGCTTTCGTTCCATGTGTCCAAGGCGTTGTCCCAATGCTATACGTCCGTGCAACGTGCCATTCAGCTGTTGTTCGACGATGCCGCCCAACGGGTGATCCCCATCGACACACGGACCTGCACAGTGGGGCAGGCCCTCATCGTCAAGCGTGCCGCCGAGATGCTGCGGCAAGGCCTTCCCATGGATGAACTGCTGCACGAACTCAATTTTTTTATGGGCAACGGCAGTTTGTATTTTACAGTTGATAATCTTTACTGGCTCAAACGGGCCGGCCGGCTCAATTTTTTTTCTTCGATTTTAGGCGGCATGCTGGATATCAAGCCGGTCATCGGACTCAAAAAAGGCCAGTTGGTGCCAATGACCAAACACCGGGGCCATGAGGCCGCGCTGGTTTCCCTGGCCCAAATGGCTGGTGACGACTACCGTCGGCACCGCGGCGACTGTGAGATCTGGATCGCTCATGCTGCGGCGGAAGATAAGCGGGACCGTCTTATGGAGGAACTGGAACTGGAGATACCGGTGGCCCTGGACGGCATCCGCATGGCGGAAATCGGCCCTACGATCACCGCCCATGCCGGACCGGGTTGTATTGCTCTCAGTGTCATGCCCACTTAATAGGCCCACCGAAAAATTTTGACTTTCCCTCCCGTGGGACTTTAAAACAGTCCTATGCGAACACGGCGGTTTTCCAATGTGATCGGATTCGATGATGCCCCCTTTCCCCGGAACCACCGGGGGACGGTCAAGATCGTCGGGACCGTGTTTGCCGATCGACGCCTGGACGGTGTGCTGGTGGGCGAAATCGAAAAGGACGGTTTTGACGCTTCGGCAAAGTTGGCGGATCTTGTCCGGACTTCGAAATTTTTCCAGCATGCCCGTTTGATCATGCTCCAGGGCATCACCATGGGCGGATTCAATGTGGTCGATGTCTTCGACCTTCATCATCAGCTGGATCTGCCCATCCTGGTGGTCGCGCGCCACGCCCCGGACATGGACGCCGTTCGCCGGGCCTTGGTCGAGCATCTCCCCGGCGGCCAGGCGAAATGGGCCGTTCTTGAGTCCCTGGGGGCTATGGAACCGGTGGCGGGGGTTTATGTGCAACGGGTCGGGCTGACCCGGCCCCAGGCGGCCGAAACCCTGCAGCATTGGGCGATGCACAGCCGGATTCCGGAGCCGCTCCGGTGCGCGCATTTGATTGCCGGGGCACTGGCAACCGGCCAGAGTCGCAACCGTCCCTGAAACAAATGAATTCATGGAGAATAAAGTTTAATGATGACCGATAGCGCAGCACGGGGTCCGGTTTGCTGCGGCATTGCAATCGCTGCCCGCCGGGCCGTATTTGTTGTTTTACGCCGGGAGGGGGATCTGGTGCGGGATGTGACCGGCCAGGCAACCCAAATGACGATAAAGGATGAGGACAGCCCTGCGGAAATCCGCGCCTTCTGCCGCACGGCGCATGCCGTGTTCGACCGCATGCAGCCGGATCGCATCGGGATCGTGCAGCGTAAAAAGAAAGGGCATTTTGCCTCCGGCGGCACGACCTTCAAGCTTGAAGGCCTGCTTCAGCTTTACCCCCGGACGGATGTCACCCTTGTCGATCCGGTCTTATTGCGGCAATTTGTCAAGGAACAGCGCCCTATCCTGACGCCTCGGTTTCAATACCAGAAAGAGGCTTACCTGCTGGCGCTTTATCTGCTGGAGACGCTTGGGCCGAAAGCCGGATGACGGCGGCCGTATTTCGTCCAGGAGGAATTCGTGGTATGGTCATGCTGTCCCGGTGATTTCCATCCATGATATCGACCTGTGGCAGAGGAGGTGGGCGATCGTGAAACAGTCTATGACCTGGATTTTGGCGATGGCGGTTCTGTTCCTGCCGGGAGGATGCGCCTGGCTCGACTATCAGGAGACCAAGCTTCATTCGGGATCCATATATCTGGAGGTCGATGCGGATGCACAGAATTTTGGCTACCAGCGACTGATGATCAACTGCCGCTACCGCGAGCCGGTCAACACGTTTATTCAAACGCATGGTTTTCCGGATTATATCTATGAATACAACAAGGCCGCTCGGGAGGGCATCCGCCTGTTCTATTTGGAAGAGAACAAAGTGGCGGATTTCCTCGAACAGGGAATGAGTCCGGATTCCGCCACCCTGATCGAGCATCGCCCGCTGGATTCCTACGAAAAAGCGGAAATCAATGAATATCGGACCCGAAAACCGCTGTAGCGCGTGCGCTAAAGCCGTTCTCCGGAATCGTTCCCCAAGACCCTGATGGTATTCGTCATGGCAATGGGGCTCCCGTGCCCGCATTGGCTATGGCGACCCTAAATAGCGCCACCCTTCCTTCAAAAAAAGCCCCGCAAATATCAGGAGCAGGACACCCAGCGTGCGGATAATCCAGATGTAAGGCCGGCTGTGCAAAAAACGGCGGGACCGTCCCACCACAACGGCGACGAGAATTTTGGACCCCACCAGACACCCATAGAAAAGGGCCAGAAACAGGGCGGCGGAAAGGATACCGGATCGCGCGGCTTTGAAGATCAGGGGGCTGCCCACGGTCAGCCAGAAAACGTAGGGATTCGGGTTCAGCAGGTTGGCGATGATGCCCGTGCGCAGGGGGGAGGACCGCCGGCCTGCGGTAGTGCTTGCGACCCCTCTGAATTGGATATTTTGAACCCCCATCCAGGCAATGTAACATCCTCCCAGCAAAGCCACGATGCCGACAAATGTCATGGCATGGGCAAACGTGGCCAGCAGAAAGAGGCTGCCGATGATAATGGGGGCGTCGGTGAGCAGGGGCGCGACGGCGATCCTGAGGCCGGCGGGTACGCCTTGCTTGAGGGTTTCCGTGATGACGAGTGTCATCAGCGGACCGGGGGAAAGCCCGGCGCTCAGGCCGAAAACAAGGGCGGTCGTGAAGATGCCGGAGGTTCCCATCATGGCGGGGACGGCCGGCCGGAAGGGGGCGGGGCCGGCGCACCGGACAGGATGCGTCGATAAACGGCAAGCACCTGTCGGCGGGTGGCGTCCTGTTCGCCGCTATTGTCGATGATGTAGTGGGCGTGCGCCCGTTTGTCATCGATGGGCATTTGGGACCGAATGCGGGCGGCCGCATCGGCGGCACTCAACCCGTCCCGCCGCATGAGTCGCTCCTTCTGCACGCTTGCCGGAACGTGGACCAAAATGACGATGGGCAGGGTGGCATGCAGGCCGGATTCGATCAGAAGGGGAACGTCCATGATCACCAGATCGTCGGGATGTTCTTCGGCCAGCTGCTGGATTTCCTGTGCCATGGATTCAAAAACCCGGGGATGGACAATCCGGTTCAGGGCACTCTTGGCTTCCGTATCGTTGAAGACAATGTCCCCCAGCGCGTCCCGGTCGATTTCCCCATCCGGCTTCAGTATGGTTTCCCCGAAATGCGCGGCGATATCGTGCCAGGCCGGTTGGCCTTTCTGTACGACCTGGTGGGCGATGCGGTCCGCATCGACGATGCGGGCACCGGCTTCGGCCAGCATGCCCGCCACGGTGGATTTCCCCGAGGCAATACCGCCGGTAAGCCCGGCAATGATCTGATGAGCGGTTTCAGGCACCATGGGGCGACGGTCTCCGTTCCAGAAAAGAAGCGACAGGTTCCAGTAGCGTAGCGGCTTCCAGGGTCCGTCCGGGTGTTGGATCCCACTGGATTTCCAGGTGGGCATATTGTTGGTAGCGGGTTTCGCGGTCCGCCAGGAGGTCGGCATAACAGCGTTTGAGGGCGGCCTGGTCATCTTCCCCGGTTTTTTTGCGGTAATGCTGTTGCCATAAGACCGGGCGGGGGTTTTCAACATAGGCCCGGTGCAGCGCCTGGCGATAGGCGGTGGAAGTGGAAAGATAGACGACCACGGTTTGCTGCCGCAATCGTTGCCGAATGGCGGCACCCGTGTAGATAACACTGCCCGTGGTATCGATGACCACGGGTGCGGCGTCGTCCGCCGGGCGGGTTTCAAGCTCGGTCAGGAACTGGTCCATAACCGATTTTTCATGGTCCAGATAGAGCGCCTCCCGCCGGGCAAAATCGGTTTCAAAGGGAAATCCCATCCAGCGCCCGATCAGATCCAGGGAGCCCGAGGGCAATTCGCCCGCTTGGACAAGGCGGCGGCCGATATGGTTGTCGCAGCCCATATGCTGAAATCCGTGGCGGGAAAGAACGGAAGACCAGAGGGACTTTCCGGAACCCGACATGCCGATCAGTGTGATGCGCATGGGCCTAGTCCGCCGTTGCGGGGAATTGCTGCATGACCTGCTCGATACCGAAACGGGCAAGCTCTTCGGCCGACAGCCAGCGTGCGCCTTTCTCGAAAAAATTTCCGGCATTGAGCAGGTCGTTCGCCAAGGCTTGCTGGGTGCGGTCGAATCGCCCCCGCCAGACGCGGCGGCCGTTGTCCACTTGCAGCAGATAGACGGTAAAGGCCACCGAAGCGCCCGCATCCGGAGTGCGTTCCCGGTAGCGCCATACCGATCCGAGCATCACGTGATCGGCCCCCATGGCCCGTCCGAAACGCTGGGCCAATTGGCGGGGGGTGTCCACGGTGCGGTTCTGGGGCAAGTCCTCATAAAAGGCCGTGGCACGGGCCAGCGGCAGGACTTTGTCATCCAGTTGGCGTTCCAAGGCGCGCTGCATCTGGCGTGTCAGGGCATTCTCGGCGCCGCTTCCCAGTTCGTTGACCTCCTGGCAGAATTCCATCATGGTGCAGTCTATGGCCGGTCGCACCTGGTCATCGGCATTCAGGGCGGTGTTGCCGGGAAGAAACGGCATGACGGCGACGCGTCGCAGTTTGACCACGTCATAGCCGGTTAAGGTCTGGGTGTTGGGCGCTGTGGCGCGGCAGGCGGAAAGCGCCCCCAAGAGGCTGATACCAACGGTGAGGGCAACGGCCGTTTTTTTGAAGTGCATGCGGGAGTCCTTTGTTGGGTGACCCTTTGGGGCCGGCCTAACCCGGATATTTCATGAAATATTCGGGCTAAATGGGCGCTACCTTACCGTGTTGGCAGCGATCGATCAAGAGACAGGTGAATTGACTAATGGGTTTTTCAGTATAAGGCGGCGGCGATCCCATGCCGGTTTTTTTGCGAACGGGGTCTCGCGCAGGGGTTAGAAACCATCACATTTTAGCCGGTTTCTAATCGAAGGGTTCGCCCCGCCCCATGGGACGGTGGAAGGTGTAATCAATGGTGTCGCCGAGAAGGCTCTGGTAGGTTTCCTGCTCATTCCCGGCGGCTTTGGCAAAAGGGTAACTGAGGCCGTAGACCAGCCCCATGACGGGGATCATGACCAATCCCACCGGTCGCAGGATCAGTGCGTCGGCGGTGACATTCATGGGATTCGGCGGGGGCGTGCGGGGTTCTTTGAATTGATCGTCGCTCCAGGTTGTCCCGGCCCCCACAATGACACTTACCAGGATGCTGACGAGAATGATGGCGGCCCATGGCCGTTTGGCGGTTCGGTGCATGGCATTGTCTCCCCGGCGGCATTCGGAGTTGCACACCCGTGATCAAGTTTGATGATAACGGGCATTTGTCGGTACATAATAAACGAGGTTGCGCGAAACCAGAACCCGATTGAATTCGGATTGATTGTGGACGCTTGGTTCCAGGGACCAGGGCATTTTCGAAATCGGCGAAAACGGCACTTTCAACGCTGCCCGTGGCAGATGACGGCCGCATTGGCAGCAAACACAGGTACGGGCATGCAGCCGGCAATAGAACCACACCAAGCTCCAGAGGCCGCAGGTGGCCAGGGTCAGGGCGAGGTGTAGCAGGTCGCCTTTTGCCGCGCAGGCCATCATGATTTCTTCCCCGCAATAGGGGCAATAGCCGGGACCGGTTATCACTCTCATGGCGGTCTCCTTGGTGAGAGCATTCCTTCATATGGTGTAAAAAAAATATAATGAATTCCAGGGGGAAAGTCAAAAGAAGGTTTGCCCGTGTAGACGGATTCCGGCTTCTTTGGCAGCCTCCCGAATGCCGCCGCCGTATTTAGCGAAGGTCCTTGATATACCGTAAAAGCGTGGGATTGGTGCAAACTTCGTAATAGTAGCGCCCGGTGTTGCCCGTTACCTTGAGATCGCTCAGCCTGATGATCGGCAAGGGCGCCTGGCGAATGACCAGTTGGTGGGACGTGCCGGAAACCGTCGGGTATTTACCCACAAAGAGCTGGTGCGACTCCCCTTCGGCTCCCGGTGCTTGCAGGTCGAGTTTTTCCATCTGGATTTCTTTTTGCAGCTTTTCGAAGGCATCGTCGCTTAATTCGATGCCGTTGACATTATAGCGGATATATTGTCCCGCGGCGGCATTTCGGTCGGCTTCCGCGATTTCATAGACAAACACATTGAAAGGGGATTGCTTCAGGGCGGTTTGCTCCCGCAGGGGCTTGAAGCATCCCGAAAGACGGTCGGCCTGGTTGATGGCCGGCGAGATCATGATGCGGTTGTCGGCGTCGAAAAAAAAGGTTGGTGCGCTGGCCGCGTAGCTGATGCCAATGCCGATCTCCAGAAGCGGTAAACGGGAGGCGACATTTTTGCGATTATAGCGCTGTACGATCAGCAGTGTATTCATGGCCAGGCCGCAGGCCCGGGCAACGCTGTACCAGTTCTGCGGTTGGTTTTCATGTTCGAATATGGAGAGGATGATTGCGTCGCCTTCGATAAATTCCTTGAAAGCCCCGAAGCGTGACAGGATGCCGGTGATCGGATCGAAAAAATTCAAACTGAAATTGGTGGCCGGGTTCATACCCTGGGCTTTCATTTCATTCACGATGCCCGTGGAACCCCTGACATCCGCCTTCATGACGGTGTGGCTGATGATGGGCATTTCATCGGGTTTCTGTTCATTGGGGAGCAGAAATTCATAGAGGGAGTTGTTGGCCCGGGAGAGTTTGAGAAACGTGTCATCGTTGACAAAGTTGATATACGAGATGGCATGACTGACCATGTTGTAATTGCATAAATCGCGATGATAGCGGGCAAAGGTTTTCACAAAATCAAGCAGGATTTCCATTTTCTGCTGACGGGGGAGCCAGCGGATGCGTGACAGGCAGTTGCGAATCGGCTGGAGGGAATATTCTTCGCCGTAGTTTTTCTTGATGCGTTTGAGTTTGGCCCGGATCGGTTTGCGTGACTTGCGGTCGACGATGTACTGGAGCAGCTCGTGCGGTGTCAGGGGCGGGCAGTAGTTATCGCAAAAGGCTTTCATCTCCTCGGTTGCCACCACGATGTGGGTCAGCTCCCGGGCATTGAACGTTTTTATCAACGCCGTCAGCAGGCGTTTTTGCTTGCGGGCGACCTGTTTGAGCTTGCGGATGCGTATTTTATCCTTGGCCTGTCGCTTATCCCGCCGGAGCATCTGGTCGGTCCGGTAGAAATTAAACAGCGCATCCATGTTGGTTTCCTGTTTGATCCAGTCGGTATAATTCGCAACGTTGTTGCCGGCGGTCATATCCCGGGAGGCCTGTTCGCCGGGCGGGTTGGTCGGCTCCTCATCATTTGCCGGCGGCGTTGCGGCTGATGTCGGCTGACCGTCCTGGCTGGCCAGGAAATCGTTGAGGGCATCCAGAAACGCTTCGTACTGATTGACGTCTTCCCGTCGACTGCCGAGCAATACATATTCTCCCATCAGAAAAGCATCCTGGGTGGGATTTTCGGCGTGCAGAAGCGGGTTGGCAAAAAAATCCTCGGGCAACACGGCTTCCGGGCCGAAATGCAGGGTATAGAGATCGTTCATGCTTTCCTGAAGAACGTCTGTCAGGTAGCGAAACAGCCTTGCATTGGCACTGCGGATGGTGGTGTCCCGATTGCGGGTCAGAATTTGAAGGCATTCCTGCAGGTGTTTGACCTGGTCTTGGTTGTAGGCCATCTCCTGGCGCCAGATCTGGTTGTTCACATGCTGCAGGCAGGCCTTATAGCGGTCGTTGACCGCTTCTTTGAAGACTACGGCAAGGGCGGCTTTGGCCAGAAACAGCACCTGGGATTCGTTGTCCAACTTGGCCTGTTTAATGGCATCGGTGATAATATCGCGGCAAAGGCCCTTGAACTCCTTTTCGCCGCGATACCAGTTGAAGCCGTTCTCATAGTCGGGCAGATCGGCCACACCGGAAATGCGGCCGATCAGTTGAAGCGCCATCCGCCGGGTGGCCTTGATAAACCCCGGGCTGAGGTGGATGTCATAGCGAAGGTTATCGACACCGAGCTTGAGCCGCTCGAGGCCGAAGCCATGCCGGTAGGGCTTGAGGGGGATACCGGCGAATTTTTGGGGCTGCATGGAATCGGAAACCGCCATAAGGAACTCTGCCAGCCTGATCACTTAATTATTTCAAGTAGTTTAGTTTATCGGGGCACCGATGGCCTGTCAATGATATTATCCGGATACGCCCCCTGGTGGCCCGGTCCTGTCGCTTGATTTTGTGCTCGGGAGGCGGGTGTGGTATCTCAGAAGACCGTTTAGCATTTGCCCTTGGAAGGGAACTTTAGCCATGCTGCTGATCGACAATCGATCCGAAAAAAACGCGGTGGTCAATCTGGCCCTGGAAGAGTTTCTGATGGGATTCCCATCGGGGGAGGAGGCGATCCTTCTCCTTTATGTCAATGATCCGGCCGTGGTGATCGGCCGGAATCAAATCCCCTACGTGGAAGCCAACCTGCAACGATTGCAGCAAAAACAGGTTCTCCTCGTTCGACGCCTGTCAGGCGGCGGGACCGTTTACCAAGATTCGGGGAATGTGAATTTCAGCCTGATCGAACCCCGGGGGAAGCGCCCGTTCGTGTCGCCCGGCGAGGCGTTGCGGCCTGTGCAGACCTGTTTGCGGGCGCTGGGGCTGCCAGTGCAGATGAGCAAGCGCTACGATTTGCTGCTGGAGGGCATGAAAATCACCGGCACCGCCCAATATCGTGCCCAGGGGAAATGTCTCACCCACGGCACGCTTCTCGTTTCGGCCGATCTGAACAGACTGCGCCGCCTGCTGGTGCCGGACAGCGATGTGCCGTTTTTCCGGGGGCGGCCGTCTGTCCCCAGTCCGGTGACGAATGTGATCGAATTTCAGCCTGAATTGACGGTTGATAAGGTTTGCCGCGCCCTGATCCCGGCCTTTGCATCAGTTCACGGCCGCACAAATCCCCTGGCACTGCAGTCCGCGGATTGGACCGCAGTGCGACGGTTGGCTGCATCCAAGTATTGCTCCTGGGAGTGGACCGTGGGGCGCTCCCCGGAATTCAGCATCCGTCGCAAAGCGGTGTTTTCCTGGGGGCCTTGCGAGGCGCTGATTGGAGTCCGGCGGGGGATTATCGGTGGCGTCGACCTGGTGCTGCCGGATGGCGCGCCCCCGGGACTGGATCGGCTCAGGGAGGGTCTTGAAGGCCGGTGCTACCGAACGGATGATGTGGCCGCTGGTATCCGGGAGACTGGTCTCCCCGAACATGTCTCCGGAGACGCTGCGTATTTATCCGAATGGTTGTGTGCGCCAGGCGCCTTAGGGGGAGTGTCCTCGCCGGTCTGAACGGGGGATAGGCCTAAATCCGTGACGAGTTGGATGACCACTGCCTGGACCCGTCACGCTTTGCTTGGCTTCAGGAGAGGGCCCGGTCCAGTGTTTCCTCATCGAGGATTTTTTTCTCAAGGACCACTTCCCGGATGGTTTTCCCCTTTTCATGGGCTTCATGGGCGATGGCCGCGGCCTGATCATAGCCGATAAAGGGCACCAGGCCCGTTACCAGGGCCAGGCTCTGTTCGATATTGGCGGCGCAGCGCTCCCGATTGGCCGAAATGCCCCGGATGCATTTGGCCTCCAGCACGTCGGCGCCGGCGGCCATCAGGTCAATGGATTGCAGCAGATTGTAGGCCGTGACGGGCAGCATGACATTCAATTCGAAATTGCCGGACTGGCCGCTCAGGCTGATCACCGTGTCGTTGCCCATCACCTGGGCGGCGGCTTGAATTACGGCCTCCGGAATGACCGGATTGACCTTGCCGGGCATAATGGAAGAGCCTGGCTGCAGCGACGGCAGGTTGATTTCCCCGAGACCGCAGCGCGGTCCCGACGACAGCCAGCGCAGGTCGTTGGCGATTTTGACCAGGGCCACGGCCAGCGTTTTCAGCGCGCTGCTCAATTCGACGGCCGTGTCCTGGGTTGCCTGGGCTTGAAAGTGATTGGCCGCTTCCCGGAAAACCATGCCGGTGATGCGGTTCAGTTCGGCGATGGTCCGTCCGGCGAATTCGGGGTGGGTGTTGATGCCACTGCCCACCGCCGTGCCCCCCAGGGCCAGTTCGGCCAGACGCTTTTCAACGTCCTGGAAACGTTCCCGGGCCAACTCGATCTGGTGTGCGTAGCCGCTGAATTCGTTGCCCAGGGTCATGGGGACGGCATCCTGAAGGTGGGTGCGGCCGAGTTTGCGAACATCGGCGAATTCGTTCGCTTTGCCTGCCAGGGTGGCGCGCAGTTTTTCCAAGGCAGGATACAGCTGGGCATGCAGGGCCAGCAGGGCGGCCACATGGATCGTGGTGGGGATGACGTCATTGCTGGATTGCCCCAGGTTCACGTGGTCATTGGGGTGTACCGGGGAGCGTCCTCCCCGCTGGCCGGTGAGGCCTTCGTTGGCCCGTCCGGCAATGACCTCGTTCATGTTCATGTTGGTGGAGGTACCCGAGCCGGTCTGGAAGACATCGATCGGAAACTGGTCGGCCAACTCACCGCGGTGGATTTCCTCGGCGGCGCCGGCAATTGCTGCGGCGGTTTCGGCCTCCAGAAGGCCCAGGGCCTGATTGGCTTTGGCTGCGCAATGTTTGATCAGGGCCAGGGAACGGATGAACGGCGGCGGCATCCGCAGGCCGCTGATGGGGAAATTGTCGGCGGCGCGCTGGGTCTGGGCCCCATAGCAGGCGGTTTCCGGGACCTGCACCGTCCCCATGGAATCTTTCTCCTCACGGTAGCGTGTCACGCTGTTTCCCCCTACTTAAGATTAAAGGACAAGGCCGCAAGACAACATAAGGGCAGCGGCTCATTATAGACGGGCTTTCGTATCCTCTTTCAGCCGTTCGATATTGGCGCGCAACTGGGCCACCTCGATTCCTAAACTGACACATTGTTGGCCGAGCATGCATTTATCGGCATCGCCGTCTTCGAGGTAGGTCTTGAGTTCGAACTGATCTTTCTTCAAATCGACCACCCAGGATTTCTTATTTTCGTCATAGGTGACATCGACATCAATGCCGCATGCGCCGATATCCGGGTATAGCTCGATAATTTTATCGCATAACTGTTGCTTATCGATCATGACGGCTCCTTTCTGCCAGCGGATGCTTTCGAGTCCAGTCATCCTGAGGGGAAGCAGTACAATCCTGATTATTTGGTTAAATCACTGAGCGTTAACATATGGCGATTTACAAACTTTGCAAGCAGGGAACCCATCGGTCCAATGCTCAAGTCGTCGCTTTTGGATCCGGGGGCAGATAGCGTCGCACCCAGGCGGCAATGATGCCCGCGGCATAACGGGAATCCCGGGGATCGGTCAGCAGGTGGTCGGCCGTATCGAGGGACACGAAGCTTTTGGGGTGGCGCGCGGTGCGGTAGAGTCTGGCCGCATGGTCGATGTGGACCACGGTGTCCCGGGGCGAATGCAGAATCAGCAGGGCGCGGTTCAGGTTTTTCAAGACCGTTTCCATGTCCACCCCGGCGATGTCGTCGAGAAACTGGGGGGTGATGGTCACGGTCTGGCCGGCGATGGTGAGGTCCGCCCGGCCATCCCTGGCAAGGGTTTCATGGATGCCTTCCATGTGACGCGCCAGGTGGCCGGGTTCGGAGGGCGCAGCAATGGCGACCACCGCCCGAACCGAGTCCACGCCGGTGGCGGCCTGAATCACGGCGGCCCCGCCCAGGGAGTGTCCGATCAGCATCTGCGGGGCCATCCCCTGCGCGGCCATATGGCCGGCCGCGTCGATCAGGTCGCTGACATTGGAGGAAAAATTCGTATCGGCAAATTCGCCCTGGCTGGCGCCCAGGCCGGTAAAGTCGAACCGCACTACTCCGATGCCTTCCTGGTTCAGGGCCCGGGCGATATGATAGGCAGCCTTGATATCCTTGCCGCAGGTGAAACAGTGGGCAAACAGGGCATGGGCAATGGCCGGCCCATTGCCGGGCAGGTCGATCCGGGCTGCAAGGGTCAATCCGCGGCGATTGGTGAAGTCAAACGATTGCTGCGGCATGGGCAGGCTCCTTACTTGTCGAAGTCGCGATCCTCAATGGCGGTTATTGCTTCCCTGGCCGCCTGTACAATTTCCGGGTTGGTGCCGGTCCTGGCGATGTCCTGCAAAAAGGATAGGCTTCCCGGGTCGCCGATTTCGCCGATGAGGTAGAGCATGTCGCCGCGGACAGCATCATCGAGATCGGTGTAGCGCTGATGGAGAACCGGCAGGGTCTCGGCGGCGAGAGACCGATCCACCGCCGCAATTTCTTCCATGACCACCATGGCGCCCAGCCGTACCGGCCATTTGGCGTGGGTCAAAAGGTCGAAGATGGCCGGGAACAGGGCGCCCCTGTCCATCATGGCCCGGGCCAGTTGCCCGGCCTGGCCTTCCTTGATGATCCCCTCCAGTGCTTCCGCGCTCAACCGGCTCAGGTCGCGGTCCACGGCTTGTTCCAGTACGTCGGTCACCGGTATTTGGCCGGACCAGCGCAATTGGTCGTCGAGCATCAGGGTGGGCACGGCCTGGATGTTCGCCTTGCGCACCATTTCCGGGAACAAGGCGCCGTCGATGACGCGCAGCCGCAGGTTGTCGCCGGCCCGGGCCAGTGTGACCCATTGCTGCAGGGCCCGGGGGCAGAACGGGCAGGCCGGCGCGATGAAAAGACGGATTTCCACCGGCAGCGCCATGCGTTTCAGGAAATCGCGGTGGGCTGGCGATAAGTCGGCTTCCTGCGGGCGGAACGGCTTCAGGGCGTCCATCAGGCTGTCCAGTTTGCTCCCGGACGGAAGGGCCTGAAAACGGATGCCGCCGGCCGTTTCCATCCACGGCGGGCCTGTTTCGCCAGTGATGTCGGTCAGAAGGTCGATCCCGGGGGCCGCCGCTTTGATCTGACGGCCGAAAGCCTGGAAGGCGTCACTGGCCTCGTGCCGTGTGAGGGTGATGCGCAAACGGGCGCCGGCCGGCAGCTCTTTCGCAAGGTGCGTCAGCCGTTCCAGGTCTTCTTCAGCGATAAGGTTTGGGGTATTCATAGTTCCTGTCGTCATTTCACCGGTCGGGTAGCGAGCGGTGGGAGGATGCCCGATGACCATGTGGCTATAATCCAGATTTGCCTGGCCTGCAACTCCGCTGCCGGTAAACGGCGGCGGCCGAGCAGACAAGGATAATATTTGACATCCCCCAAGTCCTTTTTTAATATCTCTTAATTCCCGGCGGATAACGTGCTTCGGCGCGGCCTCGGCCGATGGAAGCCACCCATTACCCTGTACCCATCCATTACAGTATAGCCGCCACACTCCCGTCAGGAGGCGAACTGCCCATGAATGTCTTCGAAACCTACAACGCCGAATTTATTGAGGACCAATACGGTCGCTGGCGCAACGATCCCCAGTCTGTCACCACGGACTGGCAGCACTTTTTCAAGGGGTTTGAAATCGCCCGGTCCCGGGGGGAGATGGCCGGCGAGACCTGGGATGAAGATCGGATGCTGAAACAGGCCCGTGTGGAGGCCCTGAAGTACCGCTACCGCGATATGGGGCACCTTCTGGCCTGCATGGACCCTCTGGAAGCCTGCCCCATCGATCACCCCCTGCTGGCTTTGGAGGCTTTCGGACTCAATCCCGGTGATCTGGAGACATCTTTTTTCACCCGCCGTTTTTCCGATCGGCAGATGGCCCCCCTCAAGGAGATCCTCCAGGCGCTCAAGGAAACCTACTGCCGTGCCGTCGGCGTGGAATACATGCACCTCCAGGATCCGGAAGAGCGCCGCTGGCTGCAGGAACAGATGGAACCGGTGCGCAACCAGCCGGTCATTGCGCCGGACACCCGCCGGCGCATTCAGGAGCGCCTCCTGCGGGCGTCGCTTTTCGAACAGTTTCTCAACCGGAAGTATATCGGCGTGACCCGTTTTTCCCTGGAGGGGGGCGATGGCCTGATCCCCATGCTGGACGACCTGCTGGACCACGCCGCCAAGGGCGGCGTCAGCGAGATCATCCTGGGCATGGCCCACCGCGGGCGCCTGAATGTGCAAACCCACATCCTGGGAAAGTCCTACGACGACATTTTCAGCGAGTTCGAGCATTGCTACGATCCCGATGCCCTGGTGGGGGCCGGCGACGTCAAATACCACAACGGCTATCTGGCCGACCTGACCACCGTCGGCGGCCATGCCCAGCGGGTCTACCTGGTGAACAATCCCAGCCACCTGGAAGCGGTGGACCCGGTGGTGGAGGGCATTGCCCGGGCGCGGCAGGATCTTGCCGCTGCCGAGCGCCATCGCATACTCCCGGTCCTGATCCACGGGGATGCCGCTTTCGCGGGCCAGGGCGTCGTGGCGGAAACCCTGAACATGTCCCAACTGGAAGGCTACCGCACCGGCGGCACGCTGCACATCATCATCAACAACCAGATCGGCTATACCACCCTGCCCAAGGACGCCCGCTCCACGCGCTACTCCACCGATGTGGCCAAGATGCTCATGGTGCCCGTGTTCCACGTGCACGGGGAGAATCCGGAAGCCCTGCTGCACGTGGCCCGCATGGCCTGTGACTACCGCAACACCTTTGGCAAGGATGTGGTGATCGATCTGGTCTGTTATCGCCGCTACGGCCACAACGAGGGGGACGAACCCTATTTCACCCAGCCGGGGATGTATGCCCGCATCCGCCGCCGGGCCTCGCTGGACAAGCTTTATACCGAAACGCTGACCGAGGCGGATCTGACCACCAAGGAAGCGGTCGCCGCGATGGGGCAGGGGATTCGCGACGAACTCGAACAGGCTTTCGAGCGGATCCACGGCAGTGAATGCGCCTTCCCCCAGGATCGCTTTTTCAGCAACTGGGACCGCTATACGGGCGCCTTCAGCCATGCCCCCGTGGCCACCGGCGTGGCGGCCGACACCCTGGTTCAATTGGCCCGCCGCCTCCGCGAGGAGCCGTCCGGCTTCAAGCTCAACCCCAAACTGATCCGCCAGATGGACAAGCGCCTGGCAGCCGTCGAAAGCGGGACGGGCATCGACTGGGCCAATGCCGAATCCCTGGCATTCGCCTCCCTCCTGGCCGAGGGAAACCCCATACGGCTCAGCGGACAGGATTGCGGCCGGGGCACCTTCAGCCAGCGGCACAGCGTCTGGATGGATATCGAGTCCGGCGCGCCCCACGTGCCCCTGAATGCCCTGGGGGGCGACCAGGCGGCTTTCGAAGTCCATAACAGCTTGCTGGCCGAGTTCAGTGTCATGGGATTCGAGTACGGCTATGCCATGATGCGGCCGGAGACCCTGGTGATGTGGGAGGCCCAGTTCGGCGACTTTGCCAACAACGCCCAGGCGATCATCGATCTTTTCATTGCCGCCGGGGAGTCCAAGTGGCAGCGATTGAACGGGTTGGTGCTGCTGCTGCCCCACGGCTTCGAGGGACAGGGGCCCGAGCACTCCAGCGCCCGTCTGGAGCGTTTCCTGCAGCTGTGTGCCAACGACAACATGCAGGTGTGCTATCCCACGACCCCGGCCCAGTATTTTCACCTGCTGCGCCGGCAGGTCCACCAGCCGTTTCGCAAACCCCTGGTGGTCATGACCCCCAAAAGCCTGCTGCGCAACCCGGAAGCGGTATCCCCGCTGGAGCAGTTGGCCCGAGGCTCGTTTGCCGCTGTCATCGACGATGACGACGCGCCGGCATCGGTCCGGCGTTTGATTTTTTGCAGCGGCAAGATCTACTACGAATTGCGGCAGCGCCTCCGGGCCATCGGCAAGCACACGGTGGCCCTGGTTCGTCTGGAGCAGTTCTACCCCTTGCCGGAGAAGGCCCTGGGCCAGATCATCAAACGCTACAAGAAAGCCCGGGAATATTTCTGGGTTCAGGAGGAACCTGAAAATATGGGAGGCTGGCAGTTTGCCCGCCCCCGTCTGGAAGCGCTTTTGAACAAGCCCCTGCACTATGTGGGGCGCCCCGCGGCGGCCAGCCCGGCCACGGGATACCCCAAAATATACCGGCGCCAGCAGGATGCCATCATCGACGAAGCCATTGGCGTCAGAGAGGCGGATCGTGCCGCCAGCTAAGCGGCAAACTATAGGAGAAGGCGATGACCATTGAGATAAAAGTCCCCAGTGTAGGCGAATCCGTTACGGAAGCTCTTTTGGCGGAATGGTTCAAGCAGGACGGCGAGGTGGTGGACAAAAACGAGCCGTTGTTCGTCATCGAAACCGACAAAGTGACCCTTGAAGTGGAGGCCGAAGCCGCCGGGCAGCTGAAGATCCTGGTGCCGGAGGGCGAGACCGTGGCCATCGGCGCGGTGGTGGGTAGCATCGACCCGGCCGCGGCGGGCAAAGCGGCCCCGCCGCCGGCCGCAGCCGCCCCCGCAGAAAAGCCTGCCGAACCGGCACCGGCCAAAGCACCGGCACCGGCGGCGGAACCTGCGCCAACGCCTGCTGCCGAGCCGGTCAAACCCGAAGCTGCTCCGGCCGCGACCGAAGCCATGCCCCTGTCCCCGGCCGTGCGCCGCCTGGTGACGGAACACGGCCTGGACCCGTCGGTGGTCAAGGGAACGGGTCCGGGCGGGCGCGTGACCAAAGGGGATGTACTCCTCTATCTGGAAGGCCGACCGGCCGGTGCACTGCCAACGCCGGCTGCGGCGCCGTCGCCGGCCGCAGCCGCCCCGGAAGCCCGACGGCAGACCATGAGCCCCATCCGCCGGCGTATTGCCGAACGACTCCTGGAGGCCAAACAGAACACGGCCATGCTGACCACTTTCAACGAGATCGACATGAGCCGGGCCATGGCCATTCGGTCCAGCTACAAGGAGGCCTTCCAGAAAAAACACGGCATCAGCCTGGGCTTCATGTCCTTTTTTGTCCGGGCCTGTGTCGAAGCCCTGGGCGAAATCCAGGAAATCAACGCGTTTATCGACGGGCAGGATATTCTCTACCACGATCACTGCCATATCGGCATTGCCGTTGGCGCCCCCAAGGGCCTGGTGGTGCCGGTCCTGCGCCATGCCGAGCAGATGAGTTTCGCCGATATCGAGCAGGCCATCGTGGACTACGTGACCAAGATCAAGGAAAACCGGCTGGAACTGGCCGACCTGGAGGGGGGCACCTTTACCATCAGCAACGGCGGTGTTTTCGGCTCCCTGCTGAGCACGCCCATCCTGAACATGCCCCAGAGCGGCATTCTGGGCATGCACAAGATCGAAAAGCGGGCCGTGGTGGTGGACGATGAGATCGTGATCCGCCCCATGATGTACGTGGCGCTGAGCTACGATCACCGGATCGTCGACGGCAAGGGGGCTGTGACCTTCCTGCGCCGTGTCAAGGAATTTCTCGAAAACCCCGAACGCATACTCCTGGAGGTGTGACCATGGCAGCGACGGAAACCTATGACCTGATCGTCATCGGCAGCGGGCCCGGGGGCTATGTGGCGGCCGTGCGTGCGGCCCAGCTGGGCATGAAAACCGCCTGCATCGAGAAATCCGAGCGTCTGGGGGGCGTGTGCCTGAACGTGGGCTGCATTCCCAGCAAGGCGCTCCTGGATTCATCCGAATACTACCATCTCGCCAAAGACCGTTTCGCCGAACACGGCATCAAGACCGGGCGTGTCAGCCTCGATCTTGCCAAGATGATGGCCCGCAAGGAAAAGGTGGTCAAAGATTTGACCGACAACGTGCGGCAGCTGCTCGAAGGCCACCAGATCACCATCATCCAGGGGGCGGCCGCAATGGACGGGCCTGACCGGGTAACCGTGACCCGGGGGAAGAAAAAGCAAACGCTAAAAGCCAAACACATCCTGCTGGCCACGGGCAGTGCGCCGGTGGCGGTGCCGGGTCTGGACTTCGACGAGAAAATGATCGTCAGTTCCACCGGCGCCCTCAACTTCGAAGCGGTTCCCAAGCACCTGGGCATCGTCGGCGGCGGCTACATCGGCCTCGAGCTGGGCTCGGTCTGGATGCGGCTGGGCGCCAAGGTAACGGTTATCGAAATGCTGCCCAAGATCGCCACCGGTTTAGACGGACAGGTGGGCCGTACCCTGGACCGCATTCTGCGCAAGCAGGGCATGGACATCCGGGTGAAAACCAAGGTCACCGGGGCCAAGCGTTCGGGCAAGAAATTGAAAGTTTCGGTCGAGCAGGCGGGCAGCACCGAAGACATGCTCTTCGACCGCCTGCTGGTCAGTGTCGGCCGACGGCCGCTGACCCAGGGCTTGAATCTGGAAGGTGGCGGTGTCGCGGTGGACGACAAAACCGGACAGGTCAAAGTGGACGAAGGCTATCGCACCAGCGTGCCGAACATCTTCGCCATCGGGGACCTGGTGGCGGGCCCCATGCTGGCCCACAAGGCCTCCGCCGAAGGGATTGCCGCCGTGGAAACCATGGCCGGCCAAGCTTCTGAAGTCAATTACGATGCCGTGCCCGCCATTGTCTACACCCATCCGGAAGTGGCCAGTGTGGGCCTCACCGAAGAACAGGTCAAGGAGCGGGGCATCCCTTACTGCACGGGCAGCTACCCCTTTACCGGGGCCGGACGGGCGCGCTGCATGGGCGATACGGACGGTTTCGTGAAGATCATCAGCCACAGCCGCAGCGACCGGGTCTTGGGTATCCACATCATCGGCGCCCGGGCGGCCGACATGATCGCCGAGGGGGTGCTGGCCATGGAATTCGGTGCCAGCTCCGAAGATATCGCCCGCACCATTCACGGGCACCCGACCTTTGCCGAAGCGCTCATGGAGGCGGCCATGGGGGCCAGTCAATGCTCGATCTACGCGTCATGATGGCTGTAAAGGGAATTTGGGTAGTCGTACAATCATTTTAATTGCAAGAATAGATGAATCGGAAAAAGTCGCATTCTCCGTTTGAACGTCATGCCGGCGAAAGCCGGCATCTCTTGCAATTCATAGGGTATAAATCCCGAATCATTGTCCCTTCGCCGGCCCCCGCTTTTACCGTGCAAACGGAAACAATTCAGTGGACGCTTCACCGTATTCCCATATAGTCAAATTGCTGCAAATTAGAGCTGAATCGCCTCAAGATAATTTTGTGACGCAATTATTATGCAGCATGATAATATCATAGTTGGACTGACGCGATATGCAAATGAATAGAAAATTTATTATTTTTCTGGTCTTTATTATTCTTGCTTGTTCTAGTGCGCCAAAAAAAGATGCTGAAGAAAAATATTCAGACGCAGAAGATTTTTTTAACGATCAAATTTTTCACTCTTTAGAACCGTTTCTTAAAATATCACCAACCCCGAGGCTCCTGACACAACCAAAAGCTGAAAATATAAAGATTTTTGAAGCATATGGCTATCGAATTTGTTTGCCGTGGAAACTAGAAACCAAAACAATCAGAAATGAATTTACGTCTATAATATATACACCCGGCCAATTTTTATTGGCGTTTGAAAACCCTGATGAAAGTGTTAACAGTGATCTCTATATTGGTATGTTAGATGCCTTTGAAGAAAAAGTTCAACTTCGAAATGTATATCAGGACTATGCTAAATCTAAGAGTAACTACGATTTTGTTACGGCAGCATTTAATATTACCAATGATACCATTTCTGTTGATGATCCTTTTAATCAAAAGTTGATTGCTTATATGTTGTTGCTGGTAAAAAGCTTGTACTTACATGAGAAGGAAGAAATTGGTGTTAAATCCAAACCATTTTATCATTTTGAATCAAAAAATATTAAAGGATACCAGATCGGTGACACAATAACTGGCGATTTTATTAGGCTTTCTCTGTTTCCAAATGATACTGAGGAGCTAAACCTATTAATAGGTATCAAAGGTGATTTTCTCGCTACTCAATCGGATATCGATTTTATTATCCAGAAGATAGAAAAAATTAACTGAATTCGGTCCAACATTTCGCTTTTGGTGGACTCGTTTCACTCGCCGTAAAGCCACGGGTTTAGTCAGAATATGGATAATTTATTCGGTATAGAAAAACTTATCATCCTTATCGGATTAAACAGATCTGATGAAGAAATTTTATTCTTCCTCAACAAAGTATCTTCAGAACCATATATTACCGTAGATAAAGATGATGGTGCCGATGATGAGTTTGTAGAATTTAAGAATAGCGGTTTCGGATTACATTTCATGAATGATGTGCTTGAGTCTATTCACTTTCAATCCGGAAACCATAGACCGGTTGGGGATAGCCAAACCCAAAATGGTTATGTTTAACCGGAAAAGTCGCGTGTTTGTATAGTGCCGCCGCTTTGTGCGGAAGCGAGTACAACCGAGGAATCCCGCCTTGGCGGTAGAAAACCGTAGGTCCGGGTCTCTGCGGGGGATGCCGGGTTACCAGCATTCCTATCGCAAGATAGCAGAATAATTGAAGAGAAACACTATTGTAGGTTTCGATAGATATCCTTGCGGTGGCCAATTTTGACTATCAGAATTACAAGGACCTCCTCTTGAACCTCATAGATGATGCGATAATCACCAGTGCGGACTCTGTGAAAAGGATTATTCCCCTTCATCTTTGTCAAGTCCGGATTCGGAAGATTATCAGCCAGGCTGTCAATTTTTTCGACTATTCGTTCTCTGTCCGATTTTGGAATTTTCTTGAGCGCTTTTGCAGCAGACCTTTTGACCGCTATCCGGTAGCTCAAAGTTCAAGTTCCTTTTTTAGGTCTTCCCAGGGGATCGGATCTCCGGGCTCGTTTTTGGCCTTCCATGCATCTTCAATATCGATTTGGTCCTCTAATTCCTGCAACAGCTTAAGTTCGCGAATAGAAACCAGGGCGGCCATTGGCTCACCACGACGGGTCAGAACGAAAGATTCATTTCCAAAAGCCACTCTATTGATTATATTAGAAAATTTTTTCCTGGCATCGGCCGTCGTAATTTTGTTAAGCATAGTGGATACCTCATAAGTACAATATGGTTGTTTTGTACAAAATGTACGCATTGATATATTGCTTGTCAACTTTAAATATTCCCAGAAACAAAAGGATGTTATGACAAATCGCGGGTGTGGGCGCCGGGAACATGCGCCCACTGTTCAATCGTCAATGATTTTAAAATGTTCAATGGATGCTTAGCATGAAAATTACAGTCTGCCAGTTGGATCCCCGAGAAGGTCAAATAGATACGTATCTTTCCTCCCTCAAAGAACATATCGCATCCGAAAACAGCACGTTTGTCCTTTTACCTGAAATGAGTTTCTCTGAATGGCTTGCCGCTGACAAAGATCCCAATCCTGACCGATGGGACCACGCCATCGAGCGCCATAATCAATATATCCACAACCTGAATGACCTGGGAGCTGACGCAATTGTAGGGACGCGACCCATTGTCAATAGCACGGGTAGTCGCCGAAATGAGGCGTATATCTGGACTAAAGATTTGAATCGCCCATCTCCAATTCGTGAAAAATATTATTTGCCCGATGAGGAAGGGTATTGGGAGCATTCGTGGTATGATCGGGGGCCAAAGGCGTTTGACACGGCGTGCGCCGGTGAAGCACGCGTCGGTGTTCAAATTTGCACCGAGATGTGGTTTTTCGAGTGGGCCCGCCATTATGCGGCATCCCGTGTCGATATATTGTGTGTACCGCGCGCAACGCCGCACGGTTCTCTGGATAAGTGGTTGGCAGGTGGACAAGCCTCCGCGGTGTGTTCGGGCGCTTACAGTCTTTCCTCGAACCTTTGGTACCCGCCAGGTGATAAAGCCGATTGCGGCGGCTTGGCTTGGATCATTGACCCGGATGGCAATATTTTGGCAACAACAGATTCAGACAGGCCGTTTGCGACAGTGGATATCGATCTGGCGTTTTCGAGGCTCAGTAAATCAACCTATCCACGTTATGTGCCTGAATGAAAGAGATGGATTTCAGTTTCAGCCGTCCAACTTGTCGCCTAACCGGGCAGCGTTTTGCTCCGCTTTGTTACGAAAAACACTGACGGTTAGCTTTACTGTATTTACGGCAGTGATCCACAATAATAACAGAATCTTATTATGGGCCAGATAGAAAACCAGCACGGCGCATTTGTGACAGGATATGACGAAGAAGCTGAGGCGACCGGATGGTTCGGTCCTGAAGTTGTCTTCGGTCTTGCCTACACGTATGTTCACTCCGGGCAATCCTTACTGGATATCGGTATTGGAACCGGCTTGGGTTCGGCCCTGTTCCAAAAAGCCGGGTTGCAGGTCCATGGTATGGATAATTCCCTGGAGATGCTGGAGGCGTGTCGAAACAAAGGGTTTACAGCCCTGCAACTGCATGACTTGAGCGCCCCTCCGTATCCTTATGGGTCAGAAAGCATGGACCACGCCGTCTGTGTCGGCGTTCTGAATTTTTTCAGCGATCTGTCGCCAGTGTTTAAGGAAATCGCCCGTATTCTTCGCAAAGGAGGCATGTTTGCCTTTGTCGTTGGGGATAGGGCTGAAGGTGATGCTCATGAAATTGAGGTTGGACCTGAGCATACGAAATCGAAAAAAAACATTGTGATGTACCGGCACAGCCTTGAGCAAATCGATACCTGGCTGGCAAGGTCCGGGTTTGAACTTCTGAGAAGTCTTCCCTTTACCGTTTTTATGGATCGAAAGCGAACAAAGAGCATGCCGTCCAGGGCTTACCTGGGTAGAAAATGTTGATATTCGATCTTTTCAATCCATCCCATTAGAGGAGAAAAAGATGGGGCTCGCAAATGAATTGGCAGACACAGCGCCATGTGGGGCGCGGACTATTATGGCGTTGCCAATTTTTCGGCGGTGAAAGTTGCCATTCGCGAACAAGGAGGCGCCGAAATAGCGGCATATCTCCACTGCATCTCCATTGGAATCGCTTAACATCACCTGAATTTCGGAAGTCGTTTGCGTAACGGTTGAGGTTTTCGAGAAAAGGTCATCCAAAACATCCGAATAGAGCTCGCGAAAGAACCTATGGAATCAATGAGCACTGAGGCAGCCAAAAAGCACTTAGCACGTGATCGCTATGCGGCTTTGACAGGGGTTGAAATCGTCGAAGCCGGAACCGGGTATTGCAAAGCCCGTCTGGTGATTGAAGACAAGCACATGAATGCGGCAAATGTGGTCCAGGGTGGCGCGATTTTCACGCTTGCCGATCTTGCTTTTGCGGTGGCCTCCAACAGCCGGGGGCCGCTGGCCCTTGCCATCAATGTCAATATCTCCTATCTGAAAGCGGCTACTTCAGGAACCCTCCATGCGGTTGCGACCGAAGTCAAAGAGCCGGGAAGGCTTGGCGCTTATGATGTACTGGTAACGGATGACGGAGGAGAGATTGTCGCCCGATTCAACGGAATGGTTTACCGGAAAAAGTGATTTTAGAGTTTTGAGAATTACCTGCTCTCTGCTGGGGTGATTATTCGACCAACAGCATCATTTATCCCATCCCTGAGAAGTTCAATCTTTAAAATATATCAATAGGATAGTGTTGGTTGCCTTGACGATTTATCCTTTCTGACCAATATTCCTTTCCAAACATCGCAGCCGTGTTTACCTGACGACAGGCTGTTTATCAGTGCATGTCGATATTCCATAGCCGATTCAATTTCTAAATCTCTTACAGGGTTCGGATCCTTAAACGACGAATCCGCCATGACACGTTGTCATTCTTGCCATGACAAGCGACAAGGAGGCTTGCCATGCCGCGAAAGAAAATCAATATCACCGAAAAAATCGAAACACTGAGCATATTGGATGCCAAGGGCGTGGTGGATAAAAAACTGGAGCCGTCCATGTCCGACCAATTGCTTCTCGACCTTTACCGGGCCATGGTGCTGGGCCGGCGCTTTGACGAACGGTTGCTGGCACTCCAGCGCCAGGGTCGCATCGGTACCTTCCCGCCCATCGCCGGCCAGGAGGCCAGTCAAATGGGCGCCGTGGCCGCCCTGCGCGAAGACGACTGGATGGTGCCGGCCTTTCGGGAGACGGCGGCCGAAGTCTGGCGAGGGCGGAGCCTGGAGAGCGTCATCCTGGGGAACAACGGCTGCGCCGAAGCGGCCACCATCGATCCGCCCGGGACCACCATGCCGGTGTCGGTACCGGTGGGTTCCCAGATGCTGCACGCCGTTGGTATCGGCTGGGCCGCGCGCTACCGCAAGGAAGACAAGGTGGCCATGACCTTTTTCGGCGACGGGGCCACTTCCGAAGGCGATTTCCACGAAGCCATGAATTTTGCGGCGGTTTTCCAGGCCCCGGTTATCTTTTTGTGCCAGAACAATCATTGGGCCATTTCCATCCCCCGCAGCAAGCAGACCCGGTCCCGAACCATTGCTCAGAAGGCCGTGGCCTACGGCATGCCGGGGATCCAGGTGGACGGCAACGACATCCTGGCCGTCTACAGCGCAGCCACCGAAGCGGTTGAACGGGCCAGGGCCGGCCGGGGGCCTACCCTGGTGGAGTGCGTCACCTACCGCATGCAGGTGCACACCACGGCCGACGATCCGCGGCGCTACCGGAGCGACGAAGAGTTGGAGGGCTGGAAAGCCAAAGATCCCATTCAACGTTTTGAAACCTATTTGCAGCGCAAAAAACTGCTCACCAAAAAGAAGATCGCCGGCATCGAGGAAGCGGTGCTGGCCCAGATCCAGGCCGCCGTGGACAACGCCGAAGACCTGATGAAAACCATGGGCGATCCGCTGGATATGTTCGATCATGCCTATGCCGAGATGCCGGCTTCTCTCGCCGCCCAGCGGGAAGAACTGGCGGCGGAGTTGGCCGCGGCGGGAAAGGAGGGCGCCGATGGCTAAAATGACCATGGCCCAGGCGCTGAACCTGGCGCTGCAGCAGGAATTGGCCCAAGACGACCGCGTGGTGCTTCTGGGGGAAGACGTCGGTGTCGACGGCGGTGTGTTCCGTGTCACCGACGGGCTGATCGACCGGTTCGGTGAAGAACGGGTGGTGGATACCCCCCTGGCGGAATCCGGCATTGCCGGCATGTCCATCGGCATGGCCGTCTACGGGCTGCGCCCGGTGTGCGAGATGCAGTTTTCCGGATTTTCCTACCAGGCCTTCCACCAGATCGAAAACCATGCCGCCCGCCTGCGGTGGCGGTCCCAGGGACGCTTGTCCGTGCCCATGGTTTTGCGCGCCCCCTACGGCGGCGGCGTGCGGGCCCTGGAGCATCACTCCGAAAGCCGGGAGGCGTACTATGCCCATACCCCGGGCTTGAAGATGGTGATTCCCTCCGGCCCCCGCAACGCCCGGGCCCTTCTGGTGAGCGCCATCCGGGATCCGGACCCGGTGATTTTCTTCGAGGCCAAGGCGATCTACCGGGCCTACCGGGAAGACGTGCCGGAAGAAGAGGAGACCCTGCCCATCGGCCAATCCCGGAAGATCCGTGAAGGGCAAGACCTTACCATGGTCACCTATGGGGCCATGGTTCGGCCGACCCTGGCGGCGGCGGAAGAACTCAGCCGCAAGGACGGCATCGAAGCCGATGTGATCGACCTGCTGACTGTAGCTCCCCTGGACGACAGCCTTTTTACGGCCTCGGCCCGGCAGACCGGACGGGTTATGGTCGTTCACGAGGCGCCGCGCAGCTTCGGTCCGGGTGCTGAAATCATGGCCCGCCTGGTGGAGAAGTCCTTTTACTACCTCGAAGTGCCCATCGCGCGGGTGACCGGCTACGACGTGGTGACACCCCTTTTCAGCCGGGAGCAGCACTATATTCCCCACGCGGACCGGGTGCGGGAGGCCGCGCGCCAAATGCTCGGTGAAGGGTGAAGGATAGGAGGGAGCCCATGACTGTGAAATTCAAACTGCCGGATCTGGGGGAAGGGATTCACGAGGGCGAAATCGTGGAGGTCTTCGCCAAAGCCGGCGATGCCGTCACGGAAGGGGACCCCCTGTTCGAAGTCGAGACCGACAAGGCGGTCACGGCCATCCCCTCGCCCCACACCGGCATGATCACGGACGTGCGCATCGCGGCCGGGGATACGGTTCACGTGGGCGATGTCATGATCGTTTTCGAAGGGGAGGCGATCGCGGAAGCGGCGGCTCCTGCGGCCGCCCCTGTCGCAAAGAAACCGTCGCCTGGGCCTGGGCCGGACGATGCCGGAGAAAAGCCACCGTCGGTTCAAACCGCACTGCGGGATACCCATCAAAATTACGGGCGACGGGGACCCGTGCCGGCGTCGCCGGCCACCCGCCGTTTGGCCAGGGAACTGGGTGTGGATCTCCATGCCATACACCCCACCGGGCCCCAGGGGCTGGTTACCGCGGAAGATGTCCGTCGTCACGCGAAAAGCGGACCTGCTGCCCCGGAAGCCCCGCTCGAAGGGGAGGCGGCAACCGTTGAACTGACGCCGCCGGTGGTTTCTCCGGACCTGCCGGATTTCTCCCAGTGGGGACCGGTGGCCGTCGAACCCCTGCGGTCCGTGCGCAAGGCCACGGCCCGGCAGATGGCCCTGGCCTGGTCCCAGATTCCCCACGTGGCCAATCAGGGCGAGGTGGATGTCACCGCCCTCGAGGCGCTGCGTAAGCGGCACGCTCCCCGGGTAAAGGACGAGGGCGGCCGGCTGACCCTGACGGTGTTTGCGGCCAAAGCCGCCGTGGCGGCGCTCAAGCGGTTTCCCCACTTCAATGCCAGTCTCGACATGGCCGGGGAGCGGATCATTTTCAAAAACTACTACCATGTCGGGGTGGCCGTGGATTCTCCACGGGGACTGATCGTACCGGTGCTGCGCGACGTGGATCGCAAGAGTATCCGCGAACTGGCCGTCGAGTTCCAGGCGCTGGTGACCCGGGCCCGGGAGGGCAAGACCAGCCTCGACGAGCTTCAGGGCGGCACGTTCACCATCACCAACGCGGGGGCGGTGGGCGGCGGGCATTTCTCACCGATCATCAACTTCCCCCAGGTGGCTATCATGGGGTTGGGCCGGGCGTCCCTCAAACCGGTGGTGCGTCTCAATGCGGACGGCGCACCGGAAATCGTGCCCCGCCTGATCATGCCGCTGGTCCTCAGTTTCGACCACCGTATCGCGGACGGCGCGGATGCCATCCGCATGATGCAGACCATGGTGGCTACCCTGGAGGATCCGGAGGCCATGGTGTTGAATTTCTAGTGTTGATCCAAGGCTTTCCCGTTTGATGGAGGACCAGGAGCGGTTTTATTGCTCCGGGAAATTTTTCTAATGAGATTCCTTCATTTTCTTTCACGTGAAAGAAAAGGAAGCAAAAGAAACCGCCGGTATGAGCTAACGACATAGGTAACAGTTTACGCTAACGACATAGGTAACACCTACCATGTATGGATGTATCCAGAAAGGAGGCATCCATGCCCTGGTTAACGGTGAGACCTA
>Ga0207831_100067_pt1 | contig 161591 bp, 145 predicted proteins | sample TtanPargueraPR_7_FD_187741 | JGI IMG/M metagenome (GOLD analysis project Ga0207831, IMG submission 187741) | Aerobic enrichment media microbial communities from Bioluminiscent Bay, La Parguera, Puerto Rico - Tt and M1 (2) (SPAdes) | ecosystem: Environmental > Aquatic > Marine > Unclassified ...
CGACTCATTTGTTACTCCTTGGCTTTGCAGTTGTGGGGACAACTGGCCTTGAGAGTAACAAGTGAGTCGTTCTGATGGCAGAGCCACTGAACTCTGACCTTGCCCTAAGGGCATGGGTTTCTATGCTAGACTAAAAAATAAAACCAATAGAAAGTATTAAATAATTCTATTATTTCAAGAATCCACAGATGAAACAATTTTTTTATCTAATTTGTGGAGTTTCTTCAATATAGAGAAAGATACTTGCTACTGCCCATCTTAGTTATTGAGTTGCCTTATGTATGCATTCATCGTGTCTGCCCAATACAATGACATTGCGAAGCATATCTACGCATTGTATAATAAAACAAAATGAGCCCACGGATAGAAAACGATTCAATCAATGGAATGACGTGCCTGATAACAGGCGCAACTTCAGGTATTGGAAAAGCCACTGCCCTTGCGATTGCCCGGCGCGGCATTCATACTGTCATCGTTGGTCGCAATCATGAAAAATGCTTGAGGACAGCCCTCCACATTAAACAAAAATCCCGTTCCGAGGCGGTTGACTTTTTCATTGCGGATCTCGCCTCTCTATCGGACGTAAGAAAAGTCGCTGCAGCGTTCAAGGAGAAATACAGCAAACTTGATATCCTGGTAAATAACGTCGGGGCCCGTTTTATGAACTATATCCAAAGCCCCGACGGCTATGAGATGACATTTGCGTTGAATCATTTGTCCGGCTTTCTTCTGACCCATCTTCTGATGGATACTTTAAACAAATGTAAGGTTTCTCGTATTGTCAACGTGGCTTCCGGAGCCCACGCCCGCGCTTTGGAGTTGGAGTCCTTGCTTGTCAATGTCGAAAACTACGATGGCCGAAAGGCCTACGCCCAGTCCAAGCTGGCCAATCTGTTGTTCACCTACGAGTTGAGTCGAAGGGTGGCCGGGACGGGGATCACTGTCAATGCTGTTGACCCCGGTGGAGTGGCCACCAATTTCAATCGCAACAATGGTTTTCGTTTTTGGCTGCGACACATCGGTGCCCATATTCTGGCACGCAACCTGACAGGCCCTCAAAAGGGGGCTGAAACAAGCGTGTACCTCGCCATATCTCAGGATGTCGAAGGGATTACCGGACGCTATTACCGCTACCGGCAACCTATTGAATCATCACCCGCATCCTATGACCGCAAGGCTGCCAAGCGTATCTGGGAACTCAGCGAAAAATTCACCGGCATGTCGTCAACCTAACGTTATCAACTGTATGCTACAGGTTATTGAATAGTACATCCTCATCTAATTTCCTGCGCCCATCAAATTACCAAAATCATATCTTTTATACCCTTAAGGATTATCGCTCAGTGTTCGCTCACAATGCGTAAAAACAACCCCTACAGTTGCGCTGCCGAGACGACCACTATATTCAAAGATCAAATTCTAAAGAAACGGAATCCTGCTCATGCCTGTTAAAGCGGTAAATCGCATCATGCAAATGTTGTCATCGGTTGCGCCGGGGGGGTACACCATCAGGCCACGGCTACATGCTCTTAGAGGTGTGCATATCGGAAAGGATGTCTGGATCGGACAATATGTCTATATTGATGAGAACCATCCCGATGCGGTAAAAATCGGTGACAACTGCGCTATCAATATTCGAACATCGATCTATGCCCACATGTATTTCGGTCCGCCCAAGAAGATCGGTGGCTTTGTCAAGGAAGTGGTGATTGAAAACAATGTCTTTATCGGACCCCACTGCCTTATTCTTCCTGGCGTTCACATAGGTGAAGGCGCGGTTATTAAGGGAGGGACAGTCGTTTCCCGGAATGTACCGCCTTACACGCTTTGGGGAATGCCTGATGCCGGCCCGCTGGCCAAAATTACGGTGCCCCTCAAACCCGGGCACACCTATCAGGAGTTCGTAAGAGGCCTGAGGCCCATACGGAAACACAGAAAATAAGCCAAAAGGACAAGGTACGAGGAAAAAGGCAAGAGATCAAAGGTCCTGGCAAAATGACAAAAGTCCGGAAGGCCGGACTGTGAGGAAGGATGAATGATTCTTGATCATATCGGGATTGTTGTAAGGTCTCTCGAAAAAGGCATCGCCCATTGGGAAAAACTGTTTGGATATCAACAACAAACAACCGTCATTACCAATAAGCGGCAAAAGGTTAACGTCGTCTTTCTGGAAAAGAAAGGGTCATTGTCCATCAAGCTGATCGAGCCCTCCGAGCCCTCCTCGACCATTGCCAAAATGGCTTCCCGTGGTGGAGGGTTGCATCATTTATGTTTTCGTACGGAAAATCTGGAGCGCACCGTCGCCAAAATGAAAAATATGCCTGTGCGCATCATTGCCCTCCCCGAGCCAGGGGAGGCCTTTGCCAACCATGAGATTGCCTTTGTCTATTCGCAAGGGGTGAATATCGAGCTTATCGATACTCTGGAGCGCGCCGGGAAGATTAAAGAATAGAAGCTATCTCAGAAAAGTTTTTTCGCCCGATATCGGCGTTGTGCCCTCGTCTCAAGTCATCGACATACTTGAGTATGTACCCCAAGGGCACTTCCTTCGGGGCGCCTGCGGGTTGCACCCACCGTTGAAGGCTCAATCAGATGGGAAGTCCCGCTTTAGGGGAATTCTCGGCCACGCCTTGATCTCGAACGAAAACCCTAATCTTGAGAGGCTTCTAAAGTTACGAGATCAAAGCCAAAATGATCTCCAAAACCTGGACCAGGCCTTACAATCTTAATGCCGAGATAAATTAGCAAAGGGGCCGTCAAACTGAAATAAATAATGATGATCAAGGGAGGCGCTTATGTTTACGCGTAGAGAAATATTGAAAGTCTTTGGGATGGCGGCGGGTTTTTCGTTCTTAAAACCTCTTAGCACTGCTGCGGATCTCCCGGAACGACCTGCCGTTGATTATCCCCTATCCACGATCTTCAGATCGGTCAACGGATCACCATCTGAAAATATCGGAAAGGTCATTGATCTTCTCGGAGGCATTGAAGCCATCGTTGATAAGTCCGATGTCGTTGTAATTAAACCCAACGTCCAGTGGTGGAACCAGGGCGCACCGAACCTTTCCGCCGTGCATAAATTTGTAGACCTGATCATGGATCGCCCCGGAGGATTTGACGGTGAGGTTGTCATTGCTGAAAACTGCCACCGGGGCAACCAGCCATGGAATTATGCAGGATGGCAATATACTTTCAAACGCAATGCCAGCATTCCCGGCGTAACAAATTTCAATGATCTTGCGGCCACGCTCAAAAAATTGTATGGGGATCGTTATTCGACTGTTCACTGGATCAATGTCCAGGCTGGTGCCAAACGCGTCTATTCACCAAAAAACGGATTCGGCTATGTCTATTGCGATGGCACCAATGGAACAGATCGGCTCGTATTCGGGAATGGCATCCAAGGCGATGGATTCCGCGAAACGATCATGACCTATCCCATATTTGGAACGGACCGCGGGACAACGATCGATTACAAATATGGCATTTGGCAAGACGGGAATTACGATAATAAGCGACTGAAATTTATTAACTTTGCCGCCCTCAACCACCATAGCACCTATTGCGGCATGACCAGTCTGATTAAAAATTATCTGGGCGTATCGGATTTAAGCGGAGGCCCCGACCCCTTTGACGATGGCAAATTGACCGATCAGTATTATAATTTTCACTCCTTCCCTTTCAACAAATGGGCTCCAGGTCCCCAACCCGGCATGATCGGGGCCGAAATCGGCGTCTTCTTTGAGGCTATCCGCCGACCAGATCTGAACATCGTGACGGCGGAATGGATCGGTCTAGCAGATCGCATCAAGCCACCGGTTGCGCGAACACGCGCCGTTTTAGCGTCGACAGATCCCGTGGCGTTGGATTTTCACAGTGCCAAATACCTGCTTCATCCCAACTCTCGCATTCCTTTCCACGACCCAGAAAGTCCTGACAGCCCGACGTACCAGTATATCAAGGCCTGCGCCGATCAAGGCGGGGGTGAGTTTGACGAACGTCGCGTTAATATGGTTTCTTATGACCACAGAGTAAAAGGGCTGCAAACCGATGAGGAAGCTGCCGTCTTTGCTGAAAAGGAATGGGGGGCCCATGTCAGAACAATTGGCAAATATTTACTGATGCGGTACGGATCGTTTCTCCTTTAAAGAAACGATCCGAGGATCAAGGTTCGAGGGGCGGGGTTAGAGGTTCGAGGCAAAAGGGCCGAGTAAAAGACCAAAGGGAACAAGGCGGTTCCGAGGGACGAGGAAAAAAATAAGGAGTCTGGATGCGATTTGAGGATCTTGAAGTATGGAAGCGTGTAGCTCGACTGAGCGCTGACATCTATCGCCACTTGAAGGACCTGAAAGATTTCGGGTTCAAAGATCAAATAACACGATCCGGATTATCGGTACCAAGCAACATCGCGGAAGGGTTTGAAAGGCTATCTGAGAAAGAGGGTATTGCTTTCCTATCTTATGCTAAAGGTTCTGCCGGCGAACTTCGATGCCAGATCTATACTGGAATGGACATTGGATATATTCCCAAAAATATCGGAAGTTCGTGGATCAAAAGGACCATCGAACTTTCCGCCATGATCGGCAGGTTGATCAAAACAAAAAACAGTACGTGGCGAACCGCCTCAAAATCGGTAACTGTCAGATCAAGTCTGAATTACTACAGATTAGGAAACGCAAAATGCTGCAAATATCTTTCCTTTCCCCCCTCGTTCTTCGTTCCTTACACCTCGCATCTTGAGCCTTTAACCTTCAAACTTTATCCTGGTATTTCTTATGTGCGGCATCGCCGGTATCATTGATTTTAATCATCACGAAGACATGCAGGCCCTTCTGCAACGCATGCTGGGATTCCTGCACCACCGGGGTCCTGACGCAGGCGGGCTTTACATGGACCATGGCGTCGGGCTGGGACACGCGCGTCTGAGTATCATCGATTTAGCCGGCGGCGATCAACCGATCCACAATGAGGACCGTAACGTCTGGATCGTCTACAATGGTGAAGTGTTTAATTACCCCGAACTGCGCCAAGAACTCTTGACCCGCGGCCATCGATTCTACACCACCACCGATACGGAAGTCATCGTCCATCTTTATGAAGAGATGGGCCCGGCTCTTTTTGAAAAACTCAACGGCCAGTTTGCATTTGCCATCTGGGATGCCCGCAAACGCCACCTCATCCTTGGCCGAGACCGTGTGGGGATCCGTCCGTTATTTTACGTCCACAACGGACAACGCCTGCAGTTTGCCTCCGAAATCAAAGCCCTCTTTGCGGATGCTCGTATCCAACGCAAACTGGATTCCCAGACCCTTTCAGACATTTTCACGTGCTGGACCCCGGTGGACGACCGCACCCCTTTTACTGGCGTGCGTCAGGTCCCGGCCGGACATTACGCGAAATTTTCGGAAAAAGGGATTCGTATTACCCCTTATTGGACGATCCCTGCCGGCGATACCGATCCCGGCGAACGCCCTTTCGAGGATTGGCTGGAGGAGTTCAAAGCACTGATTCTGGATGCCACGCGCATCCGGCTGCGGGCCGACGTCCCTGTGGGCGCTTATTTGAGCGGCGGCATCGACAGTACCTATACCAGCGCGCTGGTCAAAAACAATTTCAACAACCGCCTGTGCACCTTTTCAGTCGGCTTCAGCGACCAGCGCTTCGACGAAAGCCACTTCCAGAAACTGGCCCTTGAAAGCCTTCAGACCGAACACCGCATGACCACCTGTGCCGAAAACAGTATTGGCGCCATATTTCCGGATGTGGTCTGGCACACCGAAACGCCGATCCTGCGCACAGCGCCGGCCCCCCTCTTTCTGTTGGCCCGCCTGGTAAGGGAAACCAATTTTAAAGTTGTGCTGACTGGTGAGGGCGCCGACGAAATCATGGCCGGTTACAATATTTTCAAGGAAGCGCAGGTGCGCCGCTTCTGGGCACGCAACCCGCTTTCTGAAAATCGGCCCATGCTGCTGCAGCGCCTCTATCCTTACATTTTTGCCGAAGGCTCCGAGAGGGCCAAGCAGTATCTGAAATCCTTCTTTAAAAAAGATCTGGAACAGACTGATTCGCCAATTTATTCGCACCTGCCGCGCTGGCACAATACCGCCCAGCTGCGACATTTCTTTTCGGATGCCTTGCGAAACCGAACCACCGGTTCCAAACGTTTCGAGGAGCGATTCACAGCCTCGCTGCCAACCGATTTCATGCAGTGGCCGGCCCTGTCGCGTGCCCAATACATTGAAATGCGGCTTTTCCTGACCAACTACCTGCTGAGCTCCCAGGGAGACCGCATGGCCATGGCCCATTCCGTCGAAGGACGCTATCCGTTTCTGGATTACCGGGTTATCGAGTTAGCATTTCGCATGCCGCCCCGCTATCGGCTATTCGGCTTGACTGAAAAACACATATTGAAAACAGCGGCACGGGGCGTCATTCCCCCGGAATTGATCGACCGTCCGAAGCAGCCTTACCGGGCCCCAATAAGCAGTGCTTTCGTGAGTTCCGCCCCTCCCGACTATATGGCGGACCTCTTGTCGGAAAAACGCTTGGAGGAGAGCAGCTATTTTGCCCCCCGCAAGGTTCATCAACTGCGGCTCAAGGCCCGGCAGCCCAATGGCCGGGCCTTGAGCGAACGCGAAAACATGGCCCTGGTCGGCATTATCTCGACCCAGCTTTTGGATGACCAATTTATACGGCATTTCCCGACAGAGCCCGACCATCTTCACAAGAATCTCAAGATTTACCATCAAGACACCGAAAACAGATTGAACTGAAAGGAAAAAGAATGCCATCCGAAACCGGACTCAATGATGACGTCCTGGAATTGAATGCCCAGGATGAGGTGGAATCGATCTGCGACCGGATCCGCCGGATTCTGGCCAACGACTTGAAGCGCCGAGGACTGGTAGTTGCTTTGTCCGGAGGCATCGACAGCAGTGTCACTACCGCGCTGGCCGTCAAGGCTGTCGGGCCGGAACGGGTCCTTGTCCTGTTGATGCCCGAACGCCACTCCGCGGGAGAAACCCTTGAGTTGAGCCGCAGTGTCGCCGAGGCCTTCCGTGCGCCGTATGAGCATGAAGATATATCCGGCATTCTTGAAGCTGTCGGATTTTACCGGCGTTACAATGAGGCTGTTCGTCAGGTAATCCCGGAATACGGGCAGGGCTGGAAATCCAAAATCGTCATACCGAGCGTTTTTGCGACAAAGGGGTTCAGCCTCTTTTCCATCGTGGCCCAGGACGATAAGGGCAACGAGATCAAAAAACGGCTGCCCCTCAAGGCCTATCTCGAAATCGTCGCCGCCACCAACTTCAAGCAGCGCATCCGCAAGATGATGGAATACTACCACGCCGACCGGCTCAACTTTGCCGTGGCCGGCACACCCAATCGTCTCGAGTACGACCAGGGGTTCTTCGTCAAGCTAGGCGATGGGGCCGCCGACATCAAACCCATCGCCCACCTATACAAGAGCCAAGTCTACCAACTGGCCGAATATCTAGGGGTTCCCGAGGAAATCCGCAAACGCCCCCCCACCACCGACACCTATTCCCTGCCCCAGGGGCAGGACGAGTTTTATTTCTCGTTGCCCCACGATAAGATGGACCTCTGTCTCTACGGCCGCAATAATAAGGTTGCCCCCGAGGTCTTGGCACCGCTCGCGGGTATAACGCCGGGGCAGGTCCAGCGGGTATACGACGATATCGACACTAAACGTTCCACCACCCGCTATCTCCATCTGTCCCCACTTCTGGCGGGTGATGTACCGGAATTAGCCAAATGACCCAACATGCCGGAAAGCTTTAATCAGCTTCCGAATGTGTTTTGAACCCATATAGCGATATCTTTATTAAAAGAAAATAGTTACGCTCAAACGGCAGAATACGGTCCTGTGCAAAGGTTAGAGGGCCTACATAGAAATCCAATATGACTTGTTAGGGAGCTCTTAATGGCAGCACACAAAGAAAAAGTCAGAGCATTCATTATCGACAATTTCATGTTCGGCAGTGCGGACGGACTGACCGATGAGACATCTTTTCTTGACGAAGGCATCATCGACTCCACGGGTATACTCGAACTCGTGGACTTCCTGGAGCAGGAATTCGGCATCCAAATCGAGGACGAAGAACTGGTCCCTGAAAATCTCGATTCTATTACCAATGTCCACACCTTTATCGAAAACAAATTGTCGGCGTAAGCTGACGGCCCCCCATACCCATGACGAAATTCGCCCCACGCCTTACCGCCAGGCTGATCCATCAATTCCTTGAAAGCAGCGCCGCGCTGCATCCTGAGCAAATCGCGGTGGTGCATCAGGGGGAGGCGGTTTCCTACCGCGAGCTCAACTGGCGCTCCAACCGGTTTGCCCATTGGCTGATCGATAACGGCATCGCGCCCGGCGACCGAGTGCCGTTTATCATGGAAAACGGCATCGACTACGTAACGGTCTATTACGGAATCCTGAAAGCCGGGGCAGTGGCGGTGCCCTTAAGCACCGATCTCAAGCCGGCCTCTCTAAGACCGTTGCTCGAAGAGCTGGCACCCTCGGCATTCGTCGCGACTTCCCGTTTCGAGCGTCTCTTAAAGGCGACGGATTACCCGTGGCCGCTGCTCGTGATCGGCAACCCGAAGCTGGCCTGGCAGGCGCTCTCGGTTCAAGTTGCCGCGCTCGACGAGATTGTCAGGACACCATCATCCGAAAGCGACACCCCCAAGCTTGATTTGGATGCCAACCGTCTGGCCAGCATCATCTATACCAGCGGCTCCACGGGCAAGCCCAAAGGTGTCATGTTGAGCCACCGCAATATTGTCGACAATGCCAATGCCATTTGCGATTATCTCGAATTGACCGCCAGGGATATCCAAATGGCTGTGCTGCCGTTTTTCTACGTCATGGGCAAATCCCTGCTCAACACCCATGTTGCCGCCGGTGGACGCGTGGTGATCAACAACAAGTTTGCCTACCCGGCAGCGGTGGTGCAGGAAATGGCGACGGCGGAAGTGACCGGCTTTTCGGGTGTGCCCTCGACATACGCCTACCTGCTGCATCGATCGCCGCTCGCCAAATACCGCGATCGATTGCCGGCCCTGCGATACTGTTCCCAGGCCGGGGGCCACATGTCCGCGCACATCAAGCAGGAACTGCTTCGCATTTTGCCATCCCACACCAGGCTTTTCATCATGTACGGCGCCACCGAGGCGGCTGCGCGGCTGACCTATCTGCCGCCCGAACATATACGAGTGAAAATGGAATCCATTGGCATTGCCATCCCGGGCGTCACCATGAAGGTCTTGGATAAACAGGGCAACAATCTACCCACCGGGCAAGTCGGCGAAATTGTCGGTGCCGGCAGCAATATTATGATGGGATATTGGAAAAACCCGGAGGCGACGGCCAAAGCGTTGGATGCACATGGATATCATACCGGCGACATCGGCTACTGCGATGCCGAAGGCTTTTTTTATCTGGTTGGCCGGCGTGACAATCAACTTAAAATCAAGGGGCACCGCATCAATCCCCAAGAGGTGGAGGACGCCCTGGCGGCAAGCGGTCTGGTAATCGAATCCGTCGTCCTGGGAATTCCCGATGACCTCCAGAGCTATCGGCTGGCAGCCCTTGCGGTACCCCGTAGCGAATGCTGCCATCAGCAAAAAATCCGCCACCTGTTGTCTGAGATGCTCCCGACCTATAAGATACCGCACGAAATCAAATTCTGTCGCAACCTTCCGATGAACGCCAATGGCAAGATCGATCGTCAAAAATGCCTGGCCATCATGACCGCAAATCCGAAACAGCTCTAATGCCAATGATCTGGTGCCACTGAATGACTGAATTGCCGCTTGGAAAAAGACCCCCGGCCTCGAGAGTGCAGGCACGCCATCCCGCATTGCGGCATATTGCCTTTGCCGGGTTCGTCGCCGCCGGCGTCCTTTTGTATTGGGGCCCCTTGGTGAAACTATCCCGTCTGTCGATGCACAACGAACTGTACTCGCACTTCCTCCTCATCCCGTTCGTCAGCCTGTTTTTCCTGTATGTCCAGCACACGCGCTGCTTCGAGGTGATACAACCGGCCCGGCGATGGGGCCTGCCGGTGATCCTGACGGGGATCGCGGTTATGGTAGCAGGCTACCAATTTCGCAGCCATTTGAGCCCGAACGACTTTCTCTCCTTGTGCCTGACGGGTATGGTCTGCTGGATCAATGGCGGCTTCCTGTGGTTTTATGGCCAAAAGGCCTACCGGGAAGCCCTCTTTCCCCTTTTGTTTCTCGTCTTCACCATACCGATTCCCGATATTGTTCTGGAACCGGTTGTCCGGCTGCTCCAGGTCGGTTCGGCCCATGCCGTTAACGGGGCCTTCACTATGATCGGCATCCCCTACTTCCGGGATGACATGGTTTTTCAGTTGAGCGGTATCACCATCGAGGTGGCCAAAGAGTGCAGCGGTATCCGATCCAGTCTAATTCTCGTAATCACCAGCACCATTGCCGGATATATGTTCCTGGAAAGCGCATGGCGGCGAATTGTCTTGATCCTGGCCATCATTCCGCTTACAATATTTAAAAATGCCCTTCGCATCACAACCCTGTCATTGTTGGCGTCCTATGTGGATCCACATTGGATCACCGGTAGCTGGCTACACAGAAGCGGGGGCATTGTGTTTTTCCTCATTGCCCTGGCCGTGCTTGCCCCCCTGCTTTGGTATTTAAAACGATCTGAAATACGGACACACGAAGCTACAAATATTTGACCAGGTTCAATACGGAGGTATCTAACCGGCGGCATTGGAATGACCGGTGTAACGCCGCAGCCCGACAAAGGGCGGGGCGTTGACAACCATTTGGCCGCTTTGGGGACTGCTATGGAATGGGCTTGATGATATGGGTATTTTTTTTCACAATTGGCTTCAATACGTCTGCGACAGGGAAATGAAGTCCATAAAACTGCGGATTGAAAATTAGCTGATCAAATCCATAGATATTGATTTTAATAATATTTTCAGATTGATGTGATCTCCAGTATCAATCTGGCACGCAAATTGATTCTAACGTGCTAAATGACGATATCAGCATCCATCGAAATAGCGGGGAAATATGATCGACGCCGAAGTTGAAACCCAAAATACATGCATGATCCCCAAAATAGAACCACAGTCAGCAAACCGTATCAACAAGCAGCATGGTTTGCTGTCCTACAAAGGCGGGCTTGTCCTGCACGATCTTCTTATCCTGATGGCTGTGACCTTGGTTTGCTGCCGGCCATGGAACAGCGCAGCCCAGTTCCTGCTGAACGGTTTGATGGTCGCCGCAACGATTTCTCTCGCCATCAATTTCAGGCTCTACAGCTATCACCTCATCTTTTCCCTGCGCCATCACCTGGTCGCTATCGGTAAAACCTTTCTTTTTGCATTGCTGACGCTATCCATCGTCATCGCCATCATGACGATACCGGAAGAAACCATCAATGCCTATCTGGTTCCCGTGACGTTGGTAACTGCAACCGCGGTCGTTGCCATTAACCGAAAGTTCAACTGGGATCTATTGGGTCTGCTTTACCCGGTTGGTTTTTCATTTTTCATCATTGGTATTTTTGAGAGCATCCGCGTCTACTTCCCATTGGAAAGCAGTTTTTCCTGGTATCCGTCGTTTCGCATGCTGTTTTTGGGTGCCGTGTCCATTATAATCTGCCGAACGATTCTTGTTCATTTGATCTTCAACCGCCTGCTGCGCAAACGCTTTCGTCGCCAAGTCCTGATTGTGGGAGCCAACAGCGAAGCCAACACCTTTGCCAAACACGTGCTGGACAAAAACGCCCCCTTCTGGATTGCCGGTACGGTCGAAGGCGCACACTATGAAAATTGCCGGTTGACGGAAGTCCCCAACAAAGCCTGCCTGGGCGACCTGCGGCAACTCCCGGAGCTTTCCCTGCAGCACAAAATCAGTGAAATTGTCGTTACCAGCAAAAGCATATCCAAACATGATCTTATCGCCATTCTGGATTTTTGCACCTCCGCCGGCATCAATGCGTGGTTTTCACCACGCCTTATGCCGATTATCGATGTCAAGCTCCACATTGACAGTTTCTGCGGCAAACCCATGATTCGACTGTGTTCCCAAAAGCGTTCCTGGCTATTTTACAAACTGAAACATATCAGTGATGCCCTGATCACTTTGCCGGCCTTTATTTTACAGATGCCGTTTTTCCTGATGATTATGGCTCTTATTAAACTGGAGTCCAAGGGGCCGGTTTTCTACCTGGCGCGCGCCATCGGGAAAAGTGGCAGCCCTTTCAATATGTATAAATTCCGCTCGATGTATGTTGACTCGGACAAATCAATTCACCAGCAATATGTCACGAAATTGATCAAGGGTGAAATTGACCAGGAGGACGCCGAAAAAGGTCCCATCAAAATTGTCCAGGATCCGCGTGTCACCAAGGTCGGCCGAATTCTGCGCAAACTAAGCCTTGATGAGTTGCCCCAGTTGATCAACGTGCTGAAGGGCCAGATGAGCCTCGTGGGCCCCAGACCCTGCCTCCCCTATGAATATGAAATCTACCAGGATTGGCATAAAAAAAGGACCGCCGTCCGGCCGGGCATCACCGGTTTATGGCAGGTAACCGGGCGCAGTGAAGTGCTTTTCGAGGACATGATTTTGCTGGACCTCTATTACATCTATAACAACAGCCTGATGCTGGATCTCCAGATCCTGTTTGAAACGGTTTTTGTTGTACTTGGCAAAAAAGGCGCCTATTAGGGCTTCCTTAAGCACCAAACCATACCCCGTTAGTATAAAAAGCCCGCCAGGCTTCTGCTTGGCGGGCTTTTTTTGTGGCTGTTTTTATAGTCGGTTGATTGATTGATTATCCAAAAGCAGACGGTCACTTGCAACCGAATGTCCAAAGCCTACCGGGAAAAATTCCTTCGGGGGCAATAAAAATTGGAAAATAATAATAACGTCCGGCCCAAAAGGTCATCGCACGGATTCGATAAAATTCCCGATGATTATAATTTTTTCCACGAAATATCTAAAGTAAATCTCACGGTTGTACGATAAATTTAAAGAAGACTCGCTTCTCATCACGGCACCCCCGTCTTTGCAATTCTGATTCTCCAGTTGGCCTGATCATTGCAAATTACCTCGCGCCAGAAATTAATTCCATTTACGAGTGAGGTAAAAATAGCAATGCGAAATCGTCTCTTTTCTCTTCTTCTGATGATACTTGTCTTTTTATCACTACCGGCTTTTCTAATCGCAGGGTCTGTCCAACTTAGCTGGCAGCCCAACACGGAGGCTGATCTCCAGGGATACAACCTTTACTACGGCACGGAATCGCGCCAGTATGGGCCGCCGATGCCGGCAGATAAAACCGCCCAGATCACGCTTTCCGAGCTCGAAGAAGGCGTTGAATACTACTTCGCCGTCAGTGCCGTCGACACGGCCGGCAACGAAAGCGGCTTCTCCGAAGAGATTTCCAAACTGATCTCTTCGACAGATCCACAGCTTCCCGTCGTATACATTACTTCACCGGTGGAGGCAGAAACCTACACCTCGAATAAGGCCGTGATCGACCTTGCCGGCACGGCGGGCGACAACGACAGCATCAAGCAGATCACCTGGAGCAGCTCCACCGGCGCCAACGGTATTGCCTCCGGCACAGCCAGCTGGTCCATTTCCGGCATTAATCTTGCCGAAGGCCAGAACGTCATCACCGTTACAGCCACCGATGCCAGCGGCAACCAGACATCCGATACCATTACCGTATCCTACACAGCCCCCGACACCCAGGCTCCCGAGGTGACCATCACGGCACCCGCTGTTTCACCTGATGGCGCCTACCAAGCCACCAGCAGCACCCTGCAGCTGTCCGGAACCGCCCAGGATGACCATGGCGTCGCCAAGGTGACCTGGTCCATGGGCGATACCGGCGGCATCGCCGAGGGAACCACCAACTGGTCCGTTTCTGCCATACCCCTCAACGAGGGCCTCAACACCATCACCGTAACGGCTGAGGACGAGGCCGGGAACCCGGGCTCCACGAGCATCCTCATCAATTATGCCGCTCCGGACACAACCTTACCAGTCATCGCCATCACTTCACCGGTAACGGCAGAAACCTACACCTCGAACCAAACTACGATCGACCTCGCCGGCACAGCCGGCGACAACGACAGCATCAAGCAGATCACCTGGCGCAGTTCCACCGGCGCCAACGGTGTCGCCTCCGGCACCGCCAGCTGGTCCATTGCCGGCATTAACCTTGTCGAAGGCCAGAACGTCATCACCGTCACTGCCGCCGATGCCAGCGGCAATCAGGCATCCGATACCATTTCCGTATCCTACACAGCCCCCGACACCCAGGCCCCGGTGGTGACCATCACGATACCCGCTGTTTCCCCTGATGGCGCCTACCAAGCCACCAGCAGCACCCTGCAGCTGTCCGGAACCGCCCAGGATGACCATGGCGTCGCCAAGGTAACCTGGTCCATGGGGGATGCCGGCGGCATCGCCGAGGGGACCACCAACTGGTCCATTTCCGGCATTAGTCTTGCAAGTGGTACTAATGTCATAACGGTTACGGCCACTGATGTCGCAGGCAACCAGTCGTCAGCCAAGCTGACGGTGACCTATGAAGCCGCCGACACTACGGCTCCAAGCGTCAAGATAACGTCGCCGACGACGAAAAGCTCTTATTTCTCACGAACGGCAACAGTCGATATCGGCGGAACGGCCAGTGACAACAGTGGCATCGATAAAGTTGTATGGAAAAACTCCCGTGGCGAAAGTGGCACCTGCAACGGTACGGATACATGGCAAGCCTCTGGAATAAAAATCAATCGCTGGTGGAACACCATCACGGTGACGGCCATTGATAGCGCGGGGAATACCGAAACTTACTTTCTTAAGGTGTTTCGATGGAAATAGATTGATAAGAAGCAGTCGGCCAATGCTACACTGCTTCGCGTTAAAACTAAGCATACCAGATAGGAAAAAGTTCGTCAGAAGGAGTCAATGAAAATGTACACTAAATCTTTCATAGCTGTTTTAATTACATATTTTAGTTTAATTTCATTTTGTTCGGCAGCCACATTGGTCTGGGACGCCAGCACCGGAACGGTTGATGGATACAAGGTTTACTACGGCACCAGTGCAACCAACCCTTCCGAATCCGTCAATGTCGGTAATGTCACCCAATACGCCATCGATTCATTGCCGTTATCTGAAAATGTCCAATATTATTTTTGCGTTTCGGCCTACAATACCGCTGGTGAAAGCGATCCCTGTGCACCCGTGGCCTATACCCCTTCGGACACGACGCCGCCAACACCTCCAATAGGTCTAGTAGCACATGCCTCCTCAGCAAGTAATGGAAATACCGAGGTGGCCCTGTGGTGGACAACTTATTCCAACCGTAGCAGCAACGTACCGGTGGACATCTATGACGGAGCCAATTTGCTTGATACCGTCACCGTGGATCAAAAAACGAACGGGGGGCAGTGGAACGTTCTCGGCTCCTACACCTTTAGTAGCCAGCCTAAAGTGGTCATCCGGGCCGTGGGCTCTGATAGCACCTGCGCTGATGCTGTCAAACTCACCGATAGCAACGGTAACGAAAGTATCATCGACAACGGAGCCTCAGGCACTAGCTATACCGGTACCTGGAAAATTTCCATTGGTACCAGTTACTACGGCAGCCAGTCCTTATTTTCGAGTGATGGCGCAACCTACACCTTTGCCCTTTGAACTTTTAATATAGCGATGTAATATTTGGCAGAGATAACCCGCTGAAATAATAACAGCATCATATAGACTCTTTAATCTCACATTAGGTTGATAATACTAATAAAGGACGGGAGATTGGCCTTCCGTCCTTTTTTGTACCAACGAAAAGATACACAGGATACACTAACTTCAATAAAAATAATCCACCATGAAAGGCTTGAAAATCATGGGAAAATAGATTGTTGGTCTTCAGGCAATAAGGGAAAGGCCTTTGCCCTGTTGGACTTTGCATATAATCAGATAAAATCTTTTTGGCGCTGTGATCATTTGTGTCCAATTGATGGTAGGAGGCCATCGATATTCCAACCCGATTTCTGATCAATCAGATTACCGGTTGTCAAAAATCATCAAATCAGTGTATACAAAAACTGACCAACCGAGTCGGTTTTCAACTACAAGCCGTATGCCTTTGGCGATTTTTTCATCTAAGCCTCCTAGTCCGTGCATTATGCCAGAAAGCTCTACTTTTAAAATGCAAACTTTTAGGGGAAACTTACTTGACGACGATCATCTCGTTTTCGGTGCCCACCATAACGGCAGCAGGAACGCTAGCTTAGGACGGAATTTCGGGAATAATTGACGGGTATATAGTTTACTGGGGAACCAGTTCGAGCGACCGCTCCAACTCGAGGAATATGGGTAATATAACACACTGCGACTTGAATAGTTTGCCTTTGTCCGAAGGCATCCCCTATTACCTGTGCGTCTCGGCTTACAATGCCGCCGTCGAAAGTCCACCATGTGCACCGGTGGTGTTTACGCCCGGGGACAATACGCCGACCTTACCGCCTGTGGGGCTTACTACCGAGTGAGAACGGCAGGCTATTAGGCTTTAGGAAAAACGCTAAGGATAGCCTGCTGATTAATCGGTTTTCCTACAGCCTATAGCCCAAACCACTACAGCCGGATCCATTCCTAAACACAATGTCACCACGAAGGACTCAAAGGAGTTGCCTTCGGCAAAGGGTCTAACCCGAACATTTCATGAAATTTTGTCTACACAATAAATTTTATGCAAATCTTCAAGGGTATAAACGCTATTCGGGATATGATTTTCAGGTGACACGTTGTACCCTTCACCGATCTCCAGAATCATAGAAAAAGTTTCACCCTGCGGGCACGCTCGAGATGCCCATTGGCCGCGTTATCAGGGGCTTGCGGTACAGGCGTACAGCGGCGCCCCTGATGCCTTATCAATGAACATCTCGAACGCGTGAAATATCCGGGATAGCTGAAAGGAAAAACCTACATTCCTATTAATTTTAGGCCTTCCCCACAGCCTACAGCCTAAACCCCTACCGCCTGATCTGTAACGATCTGTGTTCATCCGTGCCCCTTTCCACTATTCAAACCAGGTTGTCGGTTGTCAACATTATGAAAATCAGTGTATACAATTGATAACCTAATACCGTTGTTTATCGGTGGGGGAAATCCTCATTTCACCGATCCGATGAAAAAAATTGGCTTTCTGAAGGGAACACGGGCATGGGAAAAAACCGGGGAATGATGGCCGTTGGCGTGATATGGGCTTTGGCAGCCTTTTTTTTCATCCCAGCTTTACTTTCAGCAGAAACGCTCGTCTGGGATGCCAGTTCCGGGACCGTGGACGGGTATCATGTCTATTATGGGACAACACCAAGCGATCAATCCAACTACCGTGATGTGGGTAATGTCACCCAACTGGATATAAACAACCTGCCACTCTCCGAGGGTGTAACCTACTATCTTTCCGTATCCGCCTACAATGAGGCCGGCGAAAGCCCGCCGTGTGCGCCGGTGGTGTTCACACCGGGCGACAATACGCCGCCCATACCGCCTGTGGGGCTGACGACTGAGTGAGAAAGGCAGGATATTAGCCCGAATATTTGCATAAAATTTATTGTGTGGAAAAAATTTCATGAAATATCCGGGTTAGGCTGTAGACTGATAGGCTACAGGAAAGGTGAAAAGGATGACCTGCGGTTTAAACGGTTTTCTACAGCCTATAGCCTAAACACCTACAGCCTGATCTGCCTTTAAAGACATTTTTCACCATGAAGAGCATGAAGGACTTGAAGGGGTAAAATCGAAAACAAACAAATTACACCACGAAGGACGCGAAGAGGCACGAAGGGAAACAGAAGCGCCAAGCTGAAAGGGAAAAACCTCAAATAATTTTACCACGAAGGGCACGAAGAACACGAAGCAATAACTACAGGGCCTGGAAAATTCTCGCGGAGCGATTTCATCTGTGTGTATCTGTGTTCATCTGTGGCACTTTCTTTTCTAGCCGGAGAATTAAATGAAAAAATACAAAGGCATCATTCTGGCCGGCGGGTCCGGTACCCGCTTGTTTCCGATTACGAGTGTGGTCTGTAAACAGCTGCTGCCGGTTTACGACAAACCCATGATCTACTACCCATTGTCGGTCCTCATGCTGGCCGGCATCCGCGATATCCTGATCATCTCGACACCCGAGGACCGACCCAAGTACCAGGCCCTTTTTGACGACGGATCCCGGTTTGGCCTGCAAATTTCTTATGCGGTGCAGCCCCGGCCGGAAGGCCTGGCCCAGGCCTTCATCATCGGCCGTGAACACATCGGAGACGATAATGTCTGCCTGATTCTGGGGGATAATATCTTTTTTGGATACGGTTTTTCCGCGATTCTGGAACGCGCCACACAAATGGAAACCGGCGGGTTGGTTTTCGGGTACTGGGTAAGGGACCCGGAACGCTATGGTGTGGTGGAATTTGACCATGGCGGCAAGGTGCTCAGCATCGAGGAAAAACCGCAGCAGCCCAAATCCAATTATGCGGTACCCGGCCTCTATTTTTTTGACAACCGGGTGGCCGATATCGCCGCCGCTGTCAAACCGTCACCACGCGGGGAGTTGGAGATTACAGAAGTCATCGATGCTTACCTAAAAATGGAGGCGTTGCGCGTGGAAACCATGGGACGCGGCTACGCCTGGCTGGATGCCGGTACACACGAATCCTTGCTGGATGCCTCCAACTTCATCGAAACGATCCAAAAACGCCAGGGCCAGAAAATAGGCTGCATCGAGGAAGTTGCCTTTCGCAAAGGGTTCATCGACCGAACGCAGCTCATTGAACTGGCCGGCCCCTACATGAAAAATGATTATGGCAAGTATTTGGTTGAGTTGGCGAACGGGATGCCGTGACACGGATCGGCCAATGCAGTCGTTTACTGTATCGGCCAGTCAAGTGTAATCCGCTGCTGTTCTGTGAGATGAGGTATTCCAAGGGTTCATGGATCCGAGGGGTCGAGGGGTCAAGGGAAAAACATTTTTTCACAGAGTTCGGCATTGCCAATGAGAGGCCATTTTTTGGCCCCTTGGCCCCTGGAATCCTTGGCACCTTTTTTTTCAAATAACCAGGAGCGTCGTATGAAAGTAAGTCCCACGGCAATACCGGATGTTTTGCTGATCGAGCCCGCTGTATTCGGTGACAGCCGAGGTTTCTTCCTTGAAACCTACCATGGCACCCGCTATCGTGAGAATGGCATTCCGTCCGACTTTGTGCAGGACAACCTGTCATTCTCCCAAAAAAACGTCTTGCGCGGACTCCATTATCAATGGCCCCACCCGCAGGCCAAGCTCGTACAGGTTCTGGAAGGGGAAGTCCTGGATGTAGCCGTCGACATCCGCCGGGGCTCTCCCACCTTCGGGGAAAGTGTTCATCGGGTATTGTCATCCGACAACAAGCACCAGTTGTTCATACCGAAAGGCTTTGCTCACGGCTTTTTTGTCATGAGCGAAACCGCCTTGTTTATGTACAAATGCTCGGGCTACTACAATCAATCCGCGGAAAAAGGCATCCTTTATTCCGACCCGGACCTTGCTATCGACTGGCCCGATGGGACACCGACACTATCCGCAAAGGATGCGGTTTTCCCTCGCCTTAAGGATCTGCCGGAAGAAGACTTGCCGCCCTACGAGCTGCCATAATGAAAAGGATCGCAATCATAGGGGCCAACGGACAACTGGGCTCGGCCTTAGAAAACCAGTTCCGAGCCACCCCCTTCAACATCGCTTTGGCCCGACGCCCCGAAGTTGACCTGGCGGATGTGGCATCAATAAAGGGATTTATTGCCGGCTGCGAACCGTCGATAGTGATCAACGCGGCCGCCTACACCGCAGTGGATAACGCCGAATCCGATCCGGAAAACGCCTATGCCGTCAACGCGTCAGGTCCCGCTCATCTGGCTGAAATCTGCCGCTCGCTGAGAATCCCCCTGGTTCACTATTCCACCGACTATGTTTTCGACGGCAGCAAGTCCGGGGCTTATGATGAAACCGATCCGGTGTCTCCGGTGGGTGTCTACGGCAAAAGCAAATCGGCTGGCGAAGAAAAAATCCGCGCCATCCTGCCCCGCCACATCATCATCCGCACATCATGGCTTTACGGCCTGCACGGCAACAACTTCGTCAAGACCATGTTGAAATTGGGGCAAACCCATGAGACGCTAAGGGTGGTTTCCGATCAACAGGGCTGTCCCACCTTTGCCGGGGATTTGGCCGCGGCAGCCTTGCAGATCGTGGGCAGTGTGTTCTCAGGGGAAAACGAAATCTGGGGCACCTACCACTATGCCAACACGGGCGCCACCTCATGGCATGGATTTGCAGCCGAGATTTTCCGGCTGGCGGCCCAAATTCCATCTTACAAAATGGCCTGCCAGGCCATAGACCCGATTCCCACCGCCGAATACCCCACCCCGGCCCGCAGGCCCCCCAACTCGGTTCTGGACTGCAGCAAGATCCGGAAAACATTCGGCATTGAGATCCCCCATTGGAAGGAAAGCTTGGCGGGGGTTATGCCGGAAATGGTGTCGAGATTTTAGAAGGTAAACCGATTGGACACAGATAAACACGGATAAAAACGGTTATTGCAAAAAAACTATAACCATGAAGGAAAACAGCAGCGCCAAGCTCAAAGCGTCAAGCTGAAAGGGACAACCCACGTTGTCCTATCCGTAACACGTGTCACAACGAAGGACACGAAGAGGCACGCAACTCCTCCCGCACAACTCGGCGGAGAATCTCTTCAAGAGGCTGGTCTTGATGTTCAATGTGTTTTCTAAGCGCGTCATTGAGCATCGACTGGTAATTCCCCCCACCTTGTTCCTCAACTTTAGAACGGAACCAATCGACAATATCTCGGTCGAGTCTGATCGTTATCCGAATTTTATTCCCCGCTTGAGGGAGCACGGCACCACGCTTGCCTTTGCTGAAATCATATTTCGCTTTCATATTGTCTTACCTCACTACGCACAGCTTTACGTGCTGAAATAATACGAATATTATCGCCACGCCATGTGTAGACCACTACTAAAATGCGACCAAAAGCATCCATACCTAACAGAGGCCTCCAACTATGCGAGAGGAAAATCACTATAGGCCCCGAAGTGGGCCCGATCTCCCTACCAAAACGTTGGCAGAATTGGTGGCTCCCAGTTACGCTCTCTCGTCGTAGTTCTGATCGATCCATTTCAAATATTCACCGGTCCGGATGCTCTCGACCCAGTCCTGGTTTTCGAAATACCAATCCACGGTTTTGGCAAGGGCTGTCTTGAAATCGTGTTGGGGGGTCCAGCCCAGTTCGCTGCGGATTTTAGTGGAATCGATGGCATAACGCCTGTCATGGCCGGGGCGGTCTTTGACGAAATGGATCAATCGAGAGCTAGACGTTTCCCCTTGCCGCCCCAGCTTGGCATCGAGCAGGCTGCAGAGCAGGTTCACCACGTCGATATTCCGCATCTCCTCCCCACCGCCGATGTTGTAGGTTTCGCCGTTTTGCCCTTCGGTGAGAACCGTCAACAGGGCGTCGCAATGGTCCCGCACGAACAACCAGTCCCGCACGTTTTTGCCGTCGCCGTAAACCGGCAGGGGCTTTTCCTCCTGGATGTTCAGGATCATCAATGGAATGAGCTTTTCGGGAAACTGGTAGGGCCCGTAATTGTTGGAGCAATTGGTAATGACCGCGGGGAAACCGTAGGTCCGGTAGTAGGCCTTGGCCAGGTGGTCGGAACCGGCCTTGGAGGCGGAATAGGGGCTCGAGGGATCATACGGGGTCGTTTCCTTGAAATAGCCCTCAGGACCAAGGCTGCCGTAGACTTCGTCCGTGGAAACGTGCAGGAACTTGAAGTTTGGCCGTTCGCTACTGGATTCCCAATAGGACCGGGCCGCCTCCAAAAGCTGATAGGTGCCCACGATGTTGGTTTCGATAAAAGCGCCGGGTCCGTAAATGGATCGATCGACGTGGGATTCGGCCGCAAAATGCACCACCGCCTCGAATTTTTCCGTTTTGAAAAGATTGTGCAGCAATTCACTGTCTTTAATATCCCCCTGGACGAAACGATACCGGTCAGGGTGTTCGCTTTCGATGTCCAGGAGATTTCTGGGATTGCCGGCATAGGTCAGGAGATCCAGGTTCACCACTTCCCACCCCGGTTTCTTGTCAAAGACGGTGCGAATAAAATTCGTGCCGATAAAGCCTGCGCCCCCGGTTACCAACAGTTTCATATCCTATTTCCTTTCCTGTGGCCGTCACGGCGAAAGAACCCAATAAGTAGCCACTGATTTTCACAGATGGTCACGGATATAACAACAGGAGGCCAACATATCAATCCGTGGTTTTCCAGGGCAAGGAGGGATTTTACCATGAAGAGAAAAAAGAGCGTCAAGCTGAAAGGGAAAAACCGAAACAAGTTTCACCACGAAGCACACGAAGGGCCACGAAGGTAAAAAAGCGTCAAGCCGAAAGGGATAGCCACAGTACTCATAGTTGCTGGTTTTCCCTACAGCCTGATCCGTGGTTATCCGTGTTCATCTGTGTCCAAATAATTTTTACCATGAAGTTCATGAAGGACATGAAGGGGTAGAAGGGGTAATGAAAGCGCCAAGCTCAAAGCGTCAAGCTGAAATGTTAAACCCACAACCAAAAAGATTATACATCGGTTTTGCAGTTCCTTTCAGCTTTCAGCTTGACGCTTCTCCCACAATCTGTGTGTATCTGTGTTCATCCGTGGCTAAAAACAGCTGTTCATCACGAAGGATGACAGCAAACAAAGGCATCGGGCTCAGGCCTGCAATAGCCTTCGTTGCAGCAATGTTTGCATATCGCGGCGACCATCGGCGATCACCATTACGTATACATTTTCGTCCACGATCCTATAAATGATGCGGTAAGGTTTGAAGAAAATCTCACGGTACTCGCGAAGCACAATGGCCAAGAGTTCCTTGGGGTAGGCTCCTCGTTCCGGGTTTTCAGAAAGGCTGGAAAAAGCCTTCTCGATTTGATCGAGGACATAATCGGCTTTGCCCGGCACGTCGTGCCATTCGATGTAATCATACAAATCTTCCAGGTCGCGCGCGGCATCTTTGGTCAGGAACACTTGGGAAGACATTCGTCCGGATCTTTCATGAACATTTTGTTGCCAATTTATTTCGAGGGATGGACTCAGTGGCTCAAATGAAAGTTACAGTCAAGAGGCCTGGCAACACTTTGTGACCAATGCCAATGAACACATCAGGCGCGTGAAATATACGTGTTACCCGCGCCTGCTCCGGTCGCGAATTCGGCGAACCACATCCCCCGCAGGCTGGACTTCGCCCTTTTCGATCTGACGCGTGCCGAGCGCCAGAATTTTCAGGAGAGCCATGGTCTCCTGTGTTTGCTCATAGCTTTCGATGTCCTGTATCACGACCTTGGCTTCGCCATTTTGGGTGATGACCAGGGGTTCACCCTGCTTTGCCAAGCCACGTATGATCTCCGCAGCATGGGCTTTCAGATAACTGATTGGTTTGATTTGACGCGATAGTTTCATATCTATCCTCCGAATATAGACCAAATTTAGTCCTCATACAGGTCGATTGTCAATCTGTTTAACCCGAACCTTTCATGAAATTTTTTCTAAGCAATAAATTTTATGCAAGTTTTCAGGGGTATCAAAGCTATTCGGGGTATGATTTTCGGGTGACAATTTGTGCCCCTGGCCGATTTCCAAAATTATCGAAAAAATTTCACCCTGCGGGCGCGCCCGAGATGCCCATTGGCGGCGTTATCAGACACTTGCGGTCCAGGCGTACAGCGGCGTCCCTGATGCCTTGCCAATGAACATCTCGAACGCGTGAAATATCCGGGTTAATGCCTGATCTGTTGCTAAAAACAACTTTTTACAATGAAGGGCATGAAGGACTTGAAGAGGTAATGAAAGCACCAAGCTCAAAGCGTCAAGCTGAAAGGAAAAACCCACAGCCCTGTTTGTTTTCTGCTTTCCCTACAGCCTAAACACCTACAGCCTTATCAGTGACAATCCGTGTTCATCTGTGTCCAAATAATTTTTTCCATGAAGTGCTTGAATGGCATGGAGGAAAAAAGAAACGCCAAGCTCAAAAACAAACTGAAAGGGTCATAGGTAATGCACTGGGATTTGAATGATTTTGTCGGTAACGCGTTCCACCCGCGGGGCCCGATTTACGAGAATGCCAAAGGGGCATTGCCTATCGTTTAAAAAAACCTCCAGACTGCGCAGGGAATACCGTTTGATGACCGAACTTAGCTTGATCTCGATCGGCACAATCCCAAATGGTCCCTCAACAACCAGATCCACTTCGGACTTATCAATGGTCCTGTAGTAACAAAATTCAAGCCCCGCCGTCATGGTCGCCTGGAGGCCACGAATGAATTCTTCAATGACAAAACTTTCGAAGGAAAAACCGGCCACCGGATGCAACAAAAGTTGATCAAGCTCCCCTATTTTGAGAAAAAAATGCAACAGTCCCTGATCCCTGAAAAAACCTTTGGGGGCTTTCTGGACTTTTTTGAGTGAATCCCGTGAATAGGGCGGCAGGTTTCGCCAGATAAAGGTGTGATGAATGATATCAAGGTAGTCTTTGACGGTTGAGACGCTGATCTCAAGCGCTCGGGCCATTTCACTCATGTTGAGCTGGTGGCCTGAAAACTGGGCCAGCAGCGTGAGAAAACGTCTGAAATTATGAATTTTCAATTTGGGAAAAAGGGCTCTGATATCCCGGGCAATGTAATTAGCGATGTAATTTTCCTGCCATTGCGGTAAAAAATCCGGATGGCGGTCACTTTCGATCAAAGCTTCCGGAAAGCCTCCCTGAAACCAGACGTGCGCGCTTTGAGAGGGTTCGACAACGGGTTTCAGTCGGACGAACTCCTCTACAGGCGTATTGCCGGCAGTTATGAAGCCATAAAGCTCCGAAATTTCCTTTTCGTAGAACTCCCCCTGCTTGAATGGCCCCATTTCAACGGTGGCGATTCTTCCGGCAAGGCTTTCCGTAATGGCTTTAACAATATTGGGGGAACTGGATCCGGTCAGCAGAAACCGCCCTTTTTGCCCGCGGTCAGCATCGATGACGCCTCGTAAAACCCGAAAAAGATCCGGATACTGCTGGGCCTCGTCAATCACGAGGCTATCGTGATGGACAGCAAAAAAAGCCGCCGGATCATCACTGATCAACTGGTAATCGCCAGGGTTTTCAAGATCATAATAACGCCATTCCGGGCGCAGATCTTTCGCCAAAGTCGATTTGCCGCATTGCCTTGCACCGATAATGGCAACAGCGGGAAACATTTCCAGCAAACGATTGATTTTATTTTTGAGGTATCGATTTTTAACCATGATATTTACGAGTTAACCTTAAATATCATGGTTGTCAAGGAATTGTCAGGCAATCTACCATGAAGAGCATGAAAGGAAATAAGCGTCAAGCTGAAAGGAAAAACCACAGCTTAATTTGTTTGCGGTTTTCCCTACAGCCTATAGCCTAAACCCCTACAGTCTGACCTGTGTCTAAAAAACAGCTTTTCACCATGAAGTGCATGAAGGACTTGAAAGGGTGAATCAAAACCAAAACAAATTTCACCACGAAGCACACGAAGGGCCACGAAGGTAAAAAAGCGTCAAGCCGAAGGGGAAAGCCACAGTATTCATAGTTGCTGGTTTTCCCTACAGCCTGATCCGTGATTATCCGTGAAAATCTGTGGCAAAATCGATTTTCACCATGAAGAACATGAAGGACTTGAAGGGGTAGAATCAAAACCGAAAGGCGTCTCACCACGAAGGAAACGAAGATGCACGAAGATAAAAAAGCGCCAAGTTTAAAGCAGCGAGCTGAGAGGGAAAACCTGCTGAAATGTTTGTTGTCGGTTTCCCCTATAGCCTACAGCCTAATCCCCTACAGTCTAATCCGTGACAATCCGTTTTTATCTACAGCCAAATATTGGTTTTCTTCGTGTCCTTCGTGCTCTTCGTGGTTCCATCTTTTACTCAACCTGAAAGAACCCCTCCTCGAACTCCGGCTTGTCCTTGTAGCGCGCCATTAAGAATCCCGGAAGTTGCTCAGCGTTTTCGACGATATTGGGATCCACTTCGATGCCGGCCTGGTGGAATGCGGCGACGATGGATTTGGGGTTCGGGGGGCAGCCGTCCACCGGGATGGCTTCCTGGATATCCGGGTTGTCCTTGTGCCGTTTGCACATGCACTGGCCCAGGAGGATGGTTTTCTTTTTGCCGGGGCGGGGGTCCATCTGTTTGCCGGTGAGGACTTCCACGTCATCCCAGGGCTGGCCCTTCCAGGCCATGGCGATGGCCGTCAGAACGGCACCGGTGATGCCGGAGCAATAGGTGCACATGGAAAGATCGTACTTGTAATAGGAAAGGCCCTGGATGCCCATTTTGGCCATGGGAGCCGGCAGTGCTCCGTCCTCGGTGTATCCAAATTCATACTGGTGAAAATCGGTTACATCTTCAATTTTCTCCCCTTTCACCTCGACGTCGGACAAATCCAGCGGTTTCCGGCGGTTTTCAGCGTAGAGCTTCAGGTGGGGCACATCTTCGGGGGCGTATCCCAGGACTTGGGCACCGACCTTGTCGACGGCAAATATGTCCCGGGAGGCCATCAGCAAATTGCTGCGCCGCATGCGACCGTCGAAAGCCGGCCCCCGTTCATTGCTGTAGATGCCGTCCACCAGGGTAAACACCGGCGGCATGGGGTCGGACAGGCGCGCCACCCAGCGATGCAGGTTCATATTTGGATCGGCATTGTGGCAGCGTTTGCGCGAAGGGATGCTGATGGTGCCCTTCAGATTTTTGATGCCCAGGCTCACCGTGGTCTGGGCATGGGTTTTCAACACCGGCAGATCAATTATGGCATCGCTTTCCAGCACGTCAGTGCTGAAGCTCAGTTTCATGCCGTCCCCCAGATCGACCTTGGTGAAAGGCCGCGCCAGGATATTGACGCACTTGACCCCGTAACGCTTCTGCAGTTTGGTGTATCCCAGGGTTTCGTAAGCGTGAAACTGGGTTTCCTTGTCCTTGGGGTCGGCGGCCACCGATCCTTCCCCGATGGTGATGTGGTTAATGCCGAGATCCTTGAGCAGGCGCACCATATCCTCCACCACCCGGGAGGTGGTGATGACGCCCCATTTGGGAATAACCGTTTTGGCGGTCCAAAATACGATGTTGGGCTTGATAAAGACGTGATCGGAAGGCTTCAGGTGGGACAGGCCGCCGGCGAGTTCGACGGCTTTCCGGACGGAGTCGTAGGGTTTTTCATAGCGGACGATGGAAACGAGCGAGCGAGACATTGAACCTCCTTATACCCAAAAAAATCACCATGAAAAAATCATGTTTCATATTAAAAAACGATACAAGACCAAAATCCAAAACCAAAGAGCGAGTTTACCATAAAGAGCATGAAGGACATGAAAAGAAAACCTTAATTCAAAAGATTTCTACCACGAAGGACACGAAGAGCATGAAGAAAACAAAAAAGGTTATATTACAAAACGCTTCAATCCACTTTTCAGCCTGACAGCGTTGAAATTGATCAAGAAACCCTCTTTCACGTTTAACAGTTTCATGTAGGTCAACAGCTGTGCTTCATGGATCGGCAATAATTTTTCGACACTTTTGAGTTCCAGGACGATGGTATCTTCAACAAGAAAGTCCAATCGATAGCCGCAATCCAATTCAATTCCCTTGTAAACGACAGGCAACGGGTGCTCAGGTTTATATGAAATCTTTTGAACATCGAACTCGTGAGCCAAACAGCGCTGATACGTCGATTCCAAAAGGCCAGGGCCGAGAACACTGTGGACCTCCATAGCGCAACCTATCACTCGATAGGACAATTCACTGAATTTTATAGCCTTTCTATGCAAAACTTTCGTATCCTTAGTGCTTTTCGTAGTGAAAGATCTATTCGCCACAGATTCTCACAGATGATCACCGATCAATAAAATCAATTTGATATTATAAGCTTTTTGGGTTTTTCTTCTTCGTGTCCTTCGTGCTCTTCGTGGTAAATTATCTTTTTGTGTTTTCCTGTCAATTTTTCTTAAAAATCCATCGGCTGCACCTTCTCCCGGATGCGCCCTGATGCGACCAGTTCCATGAAGTCCTCGGCCGGTGGGCGGCACATGGCCACCACCTGGTTCCAGGCGGCGAAGCGTTCCCGGTCTTTCCGGAAATAGTGTTTGAAATCCGTCCGGTCCGGGATCTTGGCATTGGGCAGCTGCTGAACAAATTCGTTTGTCGGGGCGATCATGACCACATTGGCCATGTTGACGGCCGAGGGTTTGCGCCAGGTCAGTTTTTTATCCAGCCAACCCGGGATGATGGCATCCGTAAAGTGGGGCATGAGAACGATTTCATCGTCCTTTAGGCGGTAAGGCAGATCCATATGGTAGTCGATCATGCCCCCGTCGCGGTAGATACCCGGCCGTGCTCCGGAAATATCGGCGACACCTGACATTACCAGCGGAATCGATCCGGAGGCCAGCAGGGCATCCGTGATATTCTGCCCACTGAGTTTAGCCCGATTGAATGGAATCGTATCGTGAGCCGCCAAGGGCGGCAGGCTCCGGGCGTCATGAAAAAGGGTCCGTTGGAAGAAAAAGTTTAGATACTTTCGGTCGATTAAATTGGAAGCAACCGCGCCTGCCAACCCCACAGCCATGCCAGCTTTATTTTCAAACGCCGTCAGGTGGCGGCAGCGGACCGCCAGTAGATTCAGCCGGCACCAGGGGTGGTTCAGGATTTCAGGTACAGCCGTTTCCGGAAGATAACCTTCCATCACCTTGCGGCTTTCCGCAGTCACCTCGGCCGGGGTGGGCGCCGTGGCGTAGGTCTGGTGGATGTAGGCCTCCCGGAAACGGTCCAGGGCCTCGAGCGGGTCCGACTGGCTCAGGGCGGCAAACCGCCAGGCACCGATGGAGGAGCCGATCAGATGCAGCGGCTCGGTTCGCCCCCTGAAAAAAGTTGAAAAGAGAAGGCGGTCGAGATGGTAGAGCACCAACCACTTGGGTCCGCCCGCAGCTCCGGCCACCACGCGTACCCGTTCCGGCCGCAGGCCCTCATCGCGGATGAGTGTCAGGGCCTTCGGGCCGGCTTTGACGACAAATTCAGTATGCATTGTTTTCACACCTGCCAAAATGCCAATGTAAATGCAGTTGATTGAAAGCCTTATAACGCATTTACCACGAAGGTCACGAAGGTCACGAAGGAATCAATTTGTTTTACACAAATTGATTAAACATATCATCATATCGATGGGGTTTCTTCGTTGTCTTCGTGCGCTTCGTGGTAACAATTGTTCTGATTTTTTTCAAATTGGCCCTTGACGCTTCTCTCCTACCCTATGCCGTGTACGAACGATTCCTCTCGAGGGCTTCGATCAGCAGCGGCAGGAAGGTGTTCAAATCTTCCACCACACCCACATCGGCGGCACGGAAAATCGCCGCGTCGGGATCTTTGTTGATGGCCGCCACGAATCGCGAACCGCTCATGCCAACAAGGTGCTGGAAAGCCCCGGAGATGCCGCAGGCCAGATAGAGTGCGGGAGACACCGTCGCGCCGGTGACACCGACCTGCCGGCTGTAGGGCAGCCAGCCGGCATCACAGACAAGACGGGAGCCGGCCACGGCCGATTTCGGGAAACACGCCGCCAGTCGGTGGATGAGGTCGAGATTCTCCTGGGAACCAATGCCGCGTCCGGCCGCCACGACCGTTTCGGCCTGCCCAAGGGCGGCCTCGCAATCGGAAGCCCTGGCTTCGATCAATCGGATCCGTTGGGGCGACGGGGATGGCTGCTGAATCTCGAGGGGTCCGGGTTGCCTTTTCGTATCCTCCCATTGGAAAAACCCCGGCAGCACCGTCAAAACGACAGGCCGATCACCTGCCCTGATTTCCGTCAGCCACTTGCCGCCGAACACAGCACGTTGGAAAATGAACTGATCTCCATCAGCGATGATGCCCTGGACACCCGTGATACAGGCGGCCTCCAGAGCAATCGCCAAAGGCCCCACGCAGTCCTGGGCGCTGGAGGTGTGAAGAAAGGCGATAATTTCCGGCCGAAGGTCCGCTAGAACCGGCTTCGCAAGATTCGCCAGCAACGCACCGGTCAAAGGCTTCTCAGGCGGCACCACCAGGGCGGTCGCCGGGTAGCCCGTACTTTCGGATAGATACTCGCCGGCTGCTGCCGCGTGTTTCCCCACCACCAACCAGTGCACACCCACCGGTTGATCCTGCCCCAACCGGTCCCCGACGGCCGCCAAATCCATGGCTGCCGATGGGTTGCCATCCGTCTCGGCTTCGGCAATCAACACCACCGACTTTATCGGCATCAGCATAACCCCTTCGATCGAAGCATGGCCGCCAGTTGATGCGCCTTGCTCTCGGAGCTGCCCTCAATCCGTACCCCTTCGCGACGCTGCTCCGGGGGTCTGACTGTGACGACACGTTGTCTTGCGTCTGCAGGCGCCAAGGTTTCCTCCGAGAACACCTCTAGCGGATACGTGTTCGCCCGCAGCAGTTTGGACAGGGCCGGATAGCGCGGCTGGCAGCTGCCGGACTGGATGGTCAGCAGGGCCGGCAGATCGATCTCCAGCGCTTCCTGACACCCGCCTTCGATCTCCCTTTCACATACTAGGGCCTGCGACCTTTCGGATTGGGCAAATGCATGCACCGACGTCAAACAGGGCCAACCCAGCATACCGGCCATGATGGGCCCCACCAGGCCCTGCATCAAATCTTCGGACATGGTACCACAAAGGATCAGGTCGTAGGCGCGTTCACGGGCATACGCCGCCATCAATCCGGCGATGGTAAAAGGGCTCGTCAGCCTATCGTTGGTTTGCAGGATGTGCACACCATGATCGGCCCCCATGCCCATGGCCCGCCGCAGCACCTCTTCGGCGTCCTCCTCGCCGACGGTCAGCGCGTCGATGCGGGAGGCTCCGGTGGTTTCCCGAAGCTGAAGGGCCGCCTCCACGGCGTATTCGTCATACCGGTTCATCCGCCAGGCGAGGCCGTCACGAAAGATGTCCGCTGGGGATTTCGGCGGGATCTCCGGAGTCGGTATGGTTTCCAGATCCGGAACACGTTTAGTACAGACGAGTATTTTCATATTTCAATCAAGGTTCCGCTGATGGGCCCAAAAGGGTAAGTCAAAACCAATTCACCATGAAGGACATGAAGATCCTGAAGAAGACCAGACAGGACACGGATCAACACAGATTCCCACAGATCAAAACATTGATATTATTCAGGAAAAACATTATATAGGTTGCTCTGTGTCCTATTAATGTTTCACGTCGTATTCGTCTTTTATCCATGTTTTGTAAAATGTACCCGTACCGGTGTCAACCAAAATAGAACGAACGTTCGTTTTTTTATTGACACCCAACACGTCATCTGCCATATCGCAATCTGTGACTCAATGACAAGAGGACCATGCAGCGCATGAACCGCGTTCAACACTTCCGATTATACATGATCAACCGACCTGATTTCCGATGAGCAACCTTATTATCGTCCGACATGGCCAGGCATCTTTCGGTGAGGAAAACTATGATCAACTCTCACCCGTTGGGTACCGCCAGGCACAAGTCGTGGCCAACCATTTGCAGGATACTGGTGCAGGCTTCGATGCCGTCTACACCGGGCAACTCACACGGCAGCGGCAAACCTTTCAGACCATGGCAACCGTTTTCGCCGAAAACGGCCGTCCCCTTCCCGAATCGTCAACCCTGCCGGATCTCGACGAATATGATTCTACGGGCGTCTGGGCGTATTACTACCCTGTCATGGTCAGGGAAGATCCCCACCTCAAGCTGGATGAAACCCGTCTCGCGGAAGACCCGAAAGCCTTCCAAACGGTGTTTTCCCGTGTTGTCCAGCGCTGGATGAATGAAACCCAGGACCGGCCGGGGCTGGAATCATGGCCCAATTTTCGCGCGCGAATTGGCCGTGGCTTAAATACAATCATGCAGCAGGTAGGCTCCGGCAAGAACGTCATGGTCTTCTCATCGGCCGGGCCCATTGCCGTAGCCGTCCAGCTGGCCACCCAAATGCCCGACGACCAGTGCATCGGGATTTCCTGGCAGGTGCTGAACGCCTCCATGACACGCTTTCGCTTCAACGCCGAGAAGATGACGCTGACGGGATTCAACGACGTGGCCGCTTTGGAGCGCCAGGGGGATCCCGGGCTTTTGACGTATCGCTGAAAATGGGACACAGATTAACACGGATGGACACGGATAAAAGCACATAAAAGATCAAAACCCTATAAGCTGGTCACCATGAAGAACATGAAGGACATGAAGAAATTTTAGGGACACTGATAAACACTGATTCTCACAGATTTTAAACTTCATGACCTTCATGTTCTTCATGGTAAAATCTCATTTTTTTTAAATTTCTCAATCCGTGTTTATCTGTGTTCATCAGTGTCCCCACAATATCATTGACCCACTCTATAGGAGCATAAATTGGATTTCACCGTATCGAAAAAGATGCAAACCGTCGTCGGCATGATCGACGAATTTGTGGACAAGGAACTCATCCCCCTGGAGCCTGTTTTTCTGCGGGGTGATATGGATGTGCTGGAGAAGGAAATCAAGGACCGGCAGCGGCTGGTCAAACAGATGGAGCTCTGGGCGCCGAACCATCCGGTTGAATACGGCGGCATGGGCCTCGATTTGATGGAGCATGCCCTGGTGTCCGAAGCCCTGGGCCGCACCCCGCTGGGCCACTATACCTTCGGCTGCCAGGCCCCGGACGCCGGCAACGCCGAAATCCTGCACCTTCACGGCACACCGGAACAGAAAGAGCGCTATTTAAAACCGCTGATTCAGGGAGACATCCGGTCCTGCTTCTCCATGACCGAGGTGGAGCTGCCCGGTTCCAATCCCCTCATGATGGATACCACCGCCGTGAAGGACGGGGACGACTATGTGATCAACGGCCAGAAATGGTACACCACCTCGTCGGACGGGGCCGAATTTGCCATCGTCATGGCCGTGACCAATCCGGAAGCCCCACCCTATCTTCAGGCCAGCATGATCATCGTGCCCACTGACACGCCCGGGTTCAACCAGGTCCGCTGCATCCCGGTCATGGGGGAATCCGGAACCGGCTACTTCAGCCACGGCGAGATCCTCTACCAGTCCTGCCGGGTCCCCCAAAGCAATCTCCTGGGGCCCGAAGGGCACGGTTTCGTCATTGCCCAGGAGCGGCTGGGGCCAGGCCGCATTCACCACTGCATGCGCTGGATCGGCATCTGCAACCGGGCCCTGGATCTCATGTGCCAGCGGGCGGCCACCCGGCCGATCGCCCCCGGACGAACCCTCGGGACCAAACAGATCATCCAGGCCTGGATTGCCGAAAGTGCCGCCGAAATCCAGGCGGCCCGGCTTTCGGTTCTGCATGCTGCCTGGAAAATGGAGGTGGAAAGCCACAAGGCGGCCCGCCGGGAGATTTCCCTCATCAAATTCCTGACGGCCAACGCCATGATGAACGTCATCGACCGGGCTCTCCAGGTGCATGGGGGGCTGGGCATGACCGACGATACCATCCTGGCCTTTCTCTACCGTCATGAGCGGGCCGCCCGAATTTACGACGGCGCCGACGAAGTGCACAAAATCTCGGCTGCCAAGCAAATTTTGAAGGACTATGCGTAAAACGAAAGCCATAAGCAGCCACTGATTGACACGGACAGACACAGATAGAACAAAATAAAGTTTACTATGAAGAACATGAAGGGCTTGAAGGAAATCAATGGGACACAGATGAACACGGATAAACACTGATAAATCAAAACCAAGAATTCACCACGAAGGACACGAAGAGCAAGAAGAGCAAGAAGAAAAGATCCGTATTTTTGTTTGTAACACAGAAAATTTTTCGCCCTGCACCTAAAAATGTAAATTTGAACAGACCAGAATTTTGGAACTTCAAACGCGTAATGTGGCTGTTAGCAGGCAGTAGGTTTTGGTTCCGGGCAAGGCCGCAGCCCATTGGACACCGCAGGCGTAGCAGCGCTACGTCGAGGACGTACGATGGGCGAGAACGCCGCCCGGGGGCAAAAGATGCTGCCTGGTAGCAGTCACCCAAAACAGGGGAACTAAAAAAAATGGCCCAACAAATTGCCGACCGCCGCGACATTGACTTTGTTTTGCATGAAATGCTCCAGATCGAGAGGCTGACCGAAGCGGAAATGTTCAGCGAGTTCAACCGCAAAACCTTTGATCTCATTCTCAACGAAGCCCGGCGCTTTGCCATCAAGGAGATGCTGCCCACCTACGAGGAAGGGGACCGGGTGGGCGTCCGCTACGAGGGCAACGGTACGGTCAAGGTGCCGGAGAGCTTTCACCGGGTACACGAACTCTATCTGGAAAGCGAATGGACCGCCCCGGCCATGAATCCCGAATACGGCGGCCAGGGCCTCCCCCACTCCCTGACCGTAGCGGTGGACGAATACCTCATGGGCGCCAACTGGGCCATCAGCGCCTATGGCTCCATGGGAGCCGGCACCGGCTACATGATCGAAAACTACGGTACGGGCGACCAGAAAAAAACCTACCTGAAAAAGCTCTATACCGGGGAATGGGGCGGCACCATGCTGCTCACCGAATCCGACGCCGGCTCCGACGTGGGCAACCTGTCCACCAGCGCGGTGCGCAACCCCGACGGCACCTATTCCCTCACCGGCAACAAGATTTTCATCACCAATGGCGAGCATGACCTGGTGGACAACATCATCCACCCGGTGCTGGCCCGCATCGAGGGGGATCCGGCCGGCACCAAGGGGATTTCCATCTTCATCGTGCCGAAATACTTCGTCAATCCCGACGGCAGCCTCGGGGATCGCAACGACATCGTCTGCACCGGTGTGGAAGAAAAACACGGCATCCATGCCAGTGCCACCTGCAGCATGGCCCTGGGCACCAAGGGCCAATGCATCGGCTACCTGCTGGGGGAAGAACGGCAGGGCATGAAAATCATGTTCCAGATGATGAACGGCGCCCGTCTGGGCACCGGGATGCAGGCCCTGGCCCATGCTTCCACGTCCTACCTGCACGCCCTGGACTACGCCCGCAAACGCATCCAGGGCCGCGACCTGGAGGATTTCCAGAATCGCGATGCCCAACCCGTGGCCATTATCCGGCACCCGGATATCCGCCGCAATCTTTTGTGGATGAAAGCCCACGTCGAAGGCCTGCGGGCCCTGATCTACTACTGCTGGAACCTTACGGATCGGGCCAAAATCGCCGCATCGGAAGAAGAGCAGACCCAGTTGATGGCTCTGGTGGACCTCATCACACCGATCATCAAAGGCTACGGCAGCGAACGCGGCTACGACGTTTGCGTCCAGGCGATTCAGGTTTTCGGCGGTGCCGGCTACACACGGGACTACCCGGTGGAGGCCATTGCCCGGGACTGCAAGATCACCAGCATTTTCGAGGGCTGCACCGGCATCCAGGCGCTGGATTTATTGGGCCGCAAGCTGGGCATGAACAAAGGGGCCCTCTATATGGATTTTCTCGGAAAAATGAAAGAAGCGGCCGCCGCCGGCAAAACGGTACCGGCAACGGCCGACATGGCCGAACGCTTCGATGGGGTCGTGGACCGCCTGGGCCAGATCGCGCTGGGTCTTGGGCAGGCCGCCATGTCGCCCAAGTTCAAGGCCGCGTTTTCCCATTCCGTGCCCTTTCTGGAGGCCATGGGAGACGTCACGATGGCCTGGATGCTGCTGTGGCGGGCCACCGTGGCGGCGGAAAAGCTGGAAAACGCCAAGAAAAAAGACCAGCTTTTCTATCAGGGCCAGATCCAGACGGCGGAATTTTTCATTCGCACCGTCCTGCCGGTCGCACTTGGCAAAATGAACGCGATCGAAGATTGCTGCGATGCCGCGGTAGAGATTCAGGATGCCGCCTTCGGCGGCTGATTTTTCACCCTGCAGTGCATGCAGAAAACCATAATAGGACACTGATTACGAAGATAAACACGGATTAAAAAACACAAACCATATTTCACCATGAAGATCATGAAGGGTTTGAAGAGTAAAACCATATCCCCAAATACCTTCTCGAATTATACGGTGATTGGGCCTGCAAGGTGCGCTTTTTTTCGGGATTTTCGCTTTAATCAATTTGTCACCGACAAATTGATTTCTTCATGATCTTCATGCCCTTCATGGTAAACGGTGTTGGTTTTTCAGTATCTGTGTCCATCCGTGTTCATCAGTGTCCCATAAATAAGGAGTAATACCATGACCATCGACGACATCAAAAAAATCTGCGTGGTAGGCGCCGGCAACATGGGGCACCAGATTGCCCTGCTGTGTGCCCTGAACGGTTTCGAAACGGCCTGCACCGACATCGACAAAAAAACCCTCGACAAGGCGATTGCCTTTGCCGATCAATACCTCCCCGGCCGGGTGGCCAAGGGCAAACTGACCGAACAGGAAGCCCAGGATGCCCGCAACCGGCTCTCCTTCAAATCGCAACTGGCCGAAGCCGCTAAAGACGCGGATTACGTGATCGAAGCCGTGGTGGAAGTGCTGGCCATCAAGCGACAGATCTATGCCGATCTCGACAAACTGACGCCAGCGCATGCCATCCTGGCCACGAACAGCTCCGCCATTGTCAGTTCCAAGATTGCGGATGCCACCAACCGTCCCGACAAGGTCGTCAACCTGCACTTTTTCAACCCCGCCCTGGTCATGAAGCTGGTGGAAGTGGTCCAGGGCCCGCATGTGTCCGGGGAGACGGCGGATCTTTCCATGCAACTGTGCGACAAACTCGGCAAAGTGCCCGTGCGCCTGAATAAGGAAGTCGAAGGTTTTTTGCTGAACCGCATCTTCTTTGCCATTTTCAAGGAAGCCGAATGGCTGCTGGAGATGGGTGTCGCCTCGGTGGAAGACATCGACAAGGCCTGTGTTTTTGGCGCCGGCCACCCCATGGGCCCTTTCCGCCTGATGGACCTCACCGGCATCGATCTGGCCTACACCATGGGCATGGAAGCCTTCAAGCGTTCCGGCGACCGCCAGGATCTGCCGTCGCCCAGTATTGTCGAACATTTTGTGAAGGGGGAATACGGCCAGAAAACCGGGCGGGGGTGGTACGACTACGGGAAATAAAAATTTGGGACACGGATGAACACGGATAAACACTGATAGAAAGTCAAAATCAATAGAATACCATGAAGATCATGAAGGACTTGAAGGGGAATAAGGGCCAAGCTCAAAGCGTCAAGCTGAAAGGTTAAACCCACAACCAAAAAGATTATACATCGGTTTTGCCGTTCCTTTCAGCTTTCAGCTTGACGCTTCTCCCACAATCTGTGCGCATCTGTGTCCTATTTACCACCATTTAAGGACTTAAATGAATTACCAGCAATTCCAAAAATCCATCAACGTCTCCAAAGAGCAGCTCTATCGCGAGATCTACCTGGCCAACCGGGATCAGATTCAGGTCAAAAAGGAAGAAACGGTTATCCGCAACCTTGCCCGCATCTTCGATGCCGCCCTCAAAATCAGCAATGAAAAAGGCTTTCAGGCCATGAGCATGCGGGATTTCAGCAAGGAAACCGCCCTTAGCATGGGGGCCCTCTACTCCTACTTTGCCAGCAAGGACGAATTGCTGGACATGATCCTGCGTCAGGGCCGCCAGTTGGTCGTGCGGATCCTCAATGCGCATATTCAACCCATCAGCGATCCGGTCACCAAACTCGAGGCCGCTATCCGCATCCATATTTACCTGAGCGAGGCGCTGCAACCCTGGTTCTATTTTTCCTTCATGGAAGTAAAAAATATGAGTCCCGCCGAGAAGGAAAATACGGTTGCCGGCGAACTCTATACCGATCAAATCTTTGCGGATATTCTCAGCGAAGGACAGGCCGCCGGTCATTTTGCAGCCCGCGACCCCCAGCAAAGCGCCAGCGGCATCAAAGCGCTTTTACAGGACTGGTATGTCAAGCGCTGGAAGCACGCGCGCCGGCAAACCGATGTGGATGACTATGCCGATTTCATTGTCGATTTCGTCATGGCCTATCACCTCGTCGCCAACGGCAAGAAAGGACAACGGCCATGACCCTGTCGGATCAATCCCGGCCGATTCGGCCGGACGAAGGTCTCAACGAAGCGGCCCTGGAGGCCTTTCTCAGGGACAGCCTGCCGGGTCTCAAAGGGCCCATGACGGTCCGGCAGTTCCCCAGCGGATTTTCCAATCTCACCTATCACCTGCGAATCGGGAAGCGTGAATTTGTCCTGCGCCGACCGCCCTTCGGCACCAAAGCCAAAAGCGCCCATGACATGAAGCGCGAATTCAGCATCCTCAAGGCGCTGAAACCCCATTATCCCTACTGCCCTGAAGCGCTTGTCTATACCGAAGACAATGCCATCCTGGGGTGCCCTTTCTACATAATGGAGCGCCTGCAAGGCATCATCCTGCGTAAAAATCTTCCGGAAGGCCTCTCTTTTTCCGCTGGGGATATGCATCAACTGTGTGAAACCCTGCTGGACGTCCTCGTGGAACTCCACCAGGTGGACTATCGCCAAGCCGGTTTCGACCGCATCGGCCACCCCGAAGGATACGTCCGCCGCCAGGTCGAAGGCTGGACCGGCCGTTACCGCAAGGCCCGCACGGACGACGCCCCTGATTTCGAAGCCGTCATGACCTGGCTGGCGGATCAAATGCCGCCGGATACGACCTCCCCGGCAATTATTCATAACGACTATCGGTTCGACAACGTGGTGCTGGAGGAAACCCGGCCCCGCAACATCATCGGCGTTCTCGATTGGGAAATGGCGACCGTGGGCGACCCCCTGATGGATCTCGGCAACACCCTGGCCTATTGGGTCCAGGCCGACGACAGCGAGGAACTCCAGGCCATGCGACTCATGCCCACCCACCTGGAAGGGGCCCTGACCCGGCGCGAACTGGTGGACCGCTATGCGGAGAAGACCGGCCGCGCGGTGGATGATTTTGCCTTCTACAGCGCCTTCGGCCTGTTTCGGCTGGCCGTCATCGCCCAGCAGATCTACTACCGCTACTACCATGGCCAAACCAAAGACGAACGTTTCAAGATGCTCATCTTCGGCGTGCACATCCTGGAAAAGACCGCCAAGCGCGTCATGAACGAAGGATTTTTCTAAAACGACTATGGGACACTGATCAACACTGATAACACAGATAAAGTCTAAAACATCCTAAGGTTGTAAAAACACATTTTAACATCAATAGCATGAAAGTCCTGAACCCAATAGCTTTATAGACAGTTGGTTACGATGGTGATGCCACCAGGAAGATAACAAGAGATTGGAAGTAAACTAAAAACCTTCTTTAAAATCTGTGTAAATCTGCGTTCATCTGTGTCCTTATCAATTCTAACCTACCAAAGGACAGCCAATGCCTGACAATCCGCTCGAGACCATCATGGCGCCGCGCTCCATCGCCGTTGCCGGCGCCAGCAACAACCCCACCAAAATGGGGACCATCCAGTACCTGAACCTTCTGCACAGCGGCTTTCCCGGGCCGGTCTACCCCCTGCATCCCAAAGAAAAAGAGGTTTTCGGCGCCAAGGCGTATGCCCGCATCGAAGATCTGCCGGAGGTGCCGGACCTGGCCATGCTGGTGGTGCCCGGACGGGTGGTGCCGGATATGATCGAGCGGTTTGGCGCTCTCGGAACCCGCCATGCCGTCATCATCACCGCAGGCTTCAAGGAAACCGGTCCGGAGGGCCTGGACCGCGAAAAGGAATTGAACCAGGCCGCCCGCGCTCACGGCCTGCGGTTTTTGGGCCCCAACTGCATGGGGCTGGTCAACACCCACCTGCCTCTCAACGTGACCGCCGCCCCCCTGGTGTCGCCCCCCGGAAACCTTGGTCTGATATCCCAGAGCGGGACCTATATCACCCAGACCCTGAAATATCTCCACGAGAAGGGCGTGCGTCTCAGCAAGGCGGCCAGCGTGGGCAACGAAGCCAGCATCGACCTGGTAGACGTACTCGAATACCTGGGCGAAGACCCGCAGACCCGGGCCATCGGCATGTATATCGAGTGCATTCGACGCCCGGACCGCTTTCTGGATGCGGCCCGGCGCATTGCCCCGCACAAGCCCATCATTGCGCAATACGTGGGGGGCACAGCATCCGGAGCCCGCTCAGGGTCCAGTCATACCGGTGCCCTGGCCGGACCGGACGACATCTACGACGGCCTTTTCCGACAGGCGGGCATCCTCCGGGCCAACAGCATCGAAGACGTTTACCGCGTCGGGCAAGCGCTCTCCACCCAGCCGCTGCCCCGGGGCAAACGAGTTGCCATCCTGACCAACTCCGGCGGACCCGGAACCGCCATGGCCGATACCCTGGACCGCCTGGGCATGGAAATGCCGGCCTTCAGCCCATCCCTGCAGTCAAAACTCGGGGCCCTCCTGCCGGGACATGCCAGCGCCGCCAATCCGGTGGACCTGACCTTCCATGTGGACATGACCCTGATGGTCCAAACCCTGCCGGAAACCATCCTCGCATCCGACGAAGTGGATGCCCTTCTGATTCATGGCATCATGGACACCGGGTGGGCCGATCTGGCCTATCCGGTATTCAAGGATATCTTCAATATGAGCCAGGAAGAATTCCGGAAGGGCATGCAAGCCAATGTCGAAAACCTCATTAAAATGCCGTCGCGGTGCAACAAACCGGTAATCGTCTCCTCTTTTTTTGGACGCAATGACCACGCCGCCCGCAGTTTGCAGGATGGCGGCATTCCGGTTTTCGACAGCCCGGAGAAGGCCGCGGCCGCCATGGCCGCTCTCAACGCCTATCGGGAAATCCAGGCCCGGCCGAAAGATGTCGCCCCTGCCGGCAACCCATCCTCATCTAAGGCCCGGCCGATATGGGAAAAAGCCGCTGACAGGGGATGGGACGAATTCCGTGCCAAAGAAATGCTGCGGGCTTATAAGATCCCAACCTGCCGGGAAATTTTGGCGAAATCGAAAGCCGACGCCATCGACGCAGCCAAGGCCATCGGGTACCCCGTGGCGGTCAAAGGCTGCCACACGAGCCTTGCCCACAAGACGGAACTAGGGGTCGTCCATCTCGACCTGGTGTCCGCCGACGGCGTCGCCGCAGCCTGCGCCGCCATTCGGGACAAATCGCCGGATGCGGATTTCCTGGTGTGTGAAATGGTGTCCGGCCACCGGGAGTTCATCGCGGGCGTTCACCGTCATCCCGGATTCCCCCCCTGTGTCCTCTTCGGCCTGGGGGGCGTCTTGACCGAAGCGCTTGAAGAGACCGCCATCCGCCTGGCGCCCTTGCGCCGCTCGGAAGCGCTGGAACAGATTGCCGCCATCCGTGCCCAGCCGCTCCTCGATGCGTATCGGGGTTGGCCGGCTGTCGACCGGGAGGCCCTGGCCGACATCCTGGTCCGGATCGGTCTGCTGGCCCTAGATTTTCCACAGATCGAGGCCATCGATCTCAACCCCATCCTCATCCGGGATGGCCAGCCGGTGGTGGTGGATGCCTTGTTTGAACAAGAAAAATCAATAGGACACTGATTAACACAGATAACACAGGTTTTTTTTAAAAAGTCAGAAAACAAGCGATGAGAAGGAGAGCCGCTCTTGGCTTATAAGTACGAGGATCTTACCCGCCGCATTATTGAAATCTTCTACAACGTATACAACACGTTAGGGTATGGTTTCCTTGAAAAGGTTTACGAAAATGCGCTGGTGATTGAATTCAACAAATCTGGTGTAGATGCCAGGCCGCAAGCCCCTATAAAGGTGGTTTACGACCGGCAAATTGTAGGGGAATACTTCATCGATCTTCTGGTTGAAAATTGCGTCATCGTCGAAATCAAAGCCGTTAAAGCACTTTTGAAGGAACACGAAGCACAGTTGCTGAACTATTTGAAGGCCTCAGAGATGGAAGTGGGGCTTCTGCTTAATTTTGGCCCGAAGCCTGAAATCAGGCGCAAAATTTTCGATAACGATAAAAAATAACGCGTGGGTGAAGTTTAATATCTGTGTTTATCTGTGTCCATCAGTGTCCCATTTTTCAGGCAATGCGATATTGCCGCACGGAATCGTAGGAGTAAATCGCCAACGCCGTCCAGATCAGGCCGAAGGTGAACAGCTGGGCCGGCACGAGGGGTTCGCGGTAGATGAACACTGCCAGGAGGAAGGTGCAGCTGGGGGCGATATACTGCAGAAAGCCCACGGTGGCCAGTCGCAGCAGCTTGGTCCCCATGGTGAAGAGCAGCAGGGGCAGGCCGGTTACCAGGGCCGCGCCCATCAGCAGCAGGGTGATCGGCGTACCGGCATTCAGAAACGCCCCGTGGCCGGCGTGATCGATATAGATCAGATAGGCGGTGGCCGGGACGGAGAGCAGCAGCGTCTCCACCGTCAGGCCCACCAGGGGGCCGACCGGCACGACTTTGCGGATCAGGCCGTAAAACCCGAAACTGAAGGCCAGGGCCAGGGAGACCCAGGGAAACTGGCCGTAGCTGAGGGTGAGATAAAACACCCCCACGGCCGCCAGGCCCACCGCCACCAGTTGCAGCCGGCGCAGACGTTCTTTGAGAAAGACAACCCCCAGCAGAACATTGACGAGGGGGTTGATGTAATACCCCAGGCTGGTCTGGAGGATGTGGCCGCTGTTGATGGCCCAGATGAACAGAAACCAGTTGCCGCCCACGATCACGGTGGTGCCCATCAGGATGAGCAGCGTGCGCCCGGAAGACATGGCCTTCAGAAAGTCGTCGAGGTGCCCGCGCAGCAACACCAGGGGCGCCAGAAAAACAAACGACCAGATCATGCGGTGCATCAGGATTTCGAATGCCGGCACGCTCACGAGGGCTTTCCAGTAGATCGGGCTGAGCCCCCAAATGAAAAACGCCGATGCCGCCAGCAGAACGCCCAGCGGCGAATCGGATGTTTCAGTTGTACGAGGTTGACGGGACAATATGCAAGCTTCCTGAAACGCAAATAAATGGTGCTGTTCGGTTGCGAAAGTTCAAAAAGCGCACCTTAGGCGATTAAACCGGGCATGTCAAAAGCATTTACCCGGAATTTTAACCCCATAACCGCATCGGGAGGTAACAGGGTATGACAAGAATTGAAATTGCAACCTTGTCGGACATCGAAGCTATCGAAGAAATCCCCATCGAAGAACGGATTCCCGCCCGCAACACCTACGACCTAATCAAAAACGGCGCCGCCATCGACCCTGACGGCATCGCCCTCAGCTTCATGTTGAGCGGTGATGCCTACGCCAATCCGATGCAGGTCACCTACAGCGAGTTGATCGCCAATATTACCCGGGCCGCCAATCTTTTCAACGACCTGGGCATCGGTCCCGAAGACGTGGTCTCCTATCTTCTGCCCAACCTGCCGCAAACCCATTATACCCTCTGGGGCGGGGAAGCGGCCGGCATTGTCAACCCGATCAATCCCATGCTGGAAGCCGGCACCATCCGGGACATCTGCCGGGCCGCCGGCACCAAAGTCCTGGTGGCACTGGGGGATGTGCCCGGCGCCGACATCTGGCCCAAAGTTGAAACCATCCGCAATGAACTGCCGGATCTCAAAGCCATTGTCAGGGTCTTTGGCCCCAGTGACGAAAAACAGGGCATTTATGGTTTTGACGAAGTCATCGGCAACTACAATGGCGACCGTCTGGATTCCGGACGCCAGATCGCCCCACAAGACCGGGCCTCCATGTACCATACCGGAGGGACCACCGGCACGCCCAAACTGGCACCCCACACCCACTTCAACGAAGTCGCCATGGCGTTCATGATGGATGCGGCCCTGGATCTTAAAACCGGCGAAGCGATCCTGTGCGGATTGCCGCTTTTTCATGTCAACGGAGCCACCGTCACAGGGTCCTTCCCTTTCTCCCGAGGCGCCCACGTCGTCCTCATTTCCCCCATGGGTTATCGGGATCCTTCCACCATTCAAAATTTATACAAGATCGTCGACCACTACAAAGCCATCAGTTTCTCATCGGTCCCCACCGTATTGAGTACCCTGCTGGACATCCCCTTGGAGGATGCGGACATTTCCTCCCTGCGCTGTGGCATCTGCGGGGCCGCCCCCCTGTCCACCGAGCTTTTCAACCGATTCGAAAAGCACAGCGGCATGAAAATCTTGGAGGGCTACGGCCTGACGGAAGGCACCTGCGCCTCTTCGCTGAATCCCCTTTTCGGTGAACGCCGGGTGGGATCCATCGGCCTGCGTCTGCCTTACCAGCAGATGAAAGTCATGGTGCCGCATGACAGCGGTTGGCGTGATGCCGAACCCGACGAGATCGGGGCTATCTGCATCAAAGGTCCCAACGTCTTCGCCGGCTATCTCGAGGAAGCCCAGAATGCCAATATCTGGCCGGAGGAGGGATGGTTCAACACGGGTGACCTGGGGCGCCAGGACGAGGCCGGCTATTTCTGGCTGACGGGACGCACCAAGGAGCTGATCATCCGGGGCGGGCACAATATCGACCCGGCCATGATCGAAGACCCGCTCTACCGCCTGCCGGAGGTCCAGGTGGCGGCTGCCGTCGGACGGCCTGACGCCCACGCGGGCGAAGTGCCCGTGGCCTATGTCCAGTTGGCGGACGGTGCCACCAAGACCGAAGACGAATTGCTGGCCTACCTGAAAGAAACCGTGGGCGAACGGGCCGCCGTCCCCAAGAAAGTGGTGGTCGTGGACGCCATTCCCTTGACGCCGGTCGGCAAAATCTTCAAGCCGGCCCTGCGGTGGCAGGCTATTGCCAATGTCTACCGTGAGGAACTGGCAGGCTTGGGCGATATGGCCCGCTCGCTCGACGTCCAGGTGAGCGAAGACAAAAAACACGGTGCCGTCGCCCGCATCCGCATCGAAGCCGCGGACGGGAACAGTGCCGAGCAGGTCGCGGAAAAAGTCAAGGAACTCCTGGCGCGCTACACGATTAAATATGATTTGGAAATCGTGTGATCCTGTACCATTATTATAAAGGATTGGGTTAACGCGGATATTTCATGACATTTTTTCCGACAACGAATGAACACGGACAGGCACAGAAAACGCAATGATTCATCCGAAATGGATGGCATCCGGGCGATTGTCTTCGATCTCGGCAACGTTTTGATCGATATCGATTTTTATCGTTGCGCCCGTCTGTGGGCGGATCGATCCGGCGTTCCGGCCGAGACCCTCGCGTCACGGTTCCGGATCGACGACGCTTACCGGGCCTTTGAATGCGGCCGGATGCCGCCATCCGCCTATTATGATTCCCTCCGTCGTCAGCTTGGCCTCGACCTGACGGATGATGACATGCGGGCGGGATGGCAGACCATTATTCGGGATGAAAAACCCGGCATCCGGGATTGCCTGAATAAACTGGCCTGCCATTACCCGCTCTACGTCCTGACCAATACCAATGCGGAACACGAATCCGTATGGGAGGAAACCCATCAGACGCTCCTGTCCATTTTTCAGGAACTGTTTGTTTCCTCGCGCATGGGCTGCCGCAAACCCGATGTGGCCACCTACCAAAAAGTCGCCCGCTCCATCGGCCTGCCCTGCTCCCGGATATTGTTTTTTGACGATGCCGAGGAAAACGTCCGGGGAGCCGTCAAAGCCGGGATGCCCGCCATCCAGGTCCAAAATGTGGACACTATTGCGGAGTGGCTCCATCGGTATGCCGGCAAATGTCCCGGATAGCCTGTTTTGCCCAAAATCGAATCAGGGCCGAAAGACGACCATTGGGTGACAACGGTCCGCTCACACCGTTGAAAGGAGCCGTCCATGACCCCACGCGAGGTATTCGAGCTGGCCATATCACTGGAATTCGAGAAACTTTCCCAGGAAAGATTCGGGCACCGGGATTATATTCTCGAGCACTAAAGCCAAGCACGTTAACCGGCACAAAGGGTTAGCCCGGATATTTCATGAAATAATTCTGCGAAATATATTTTTTACATAAAAAATCAGTTATATAAACATTTATCAAGGCGCGATTTCCCGGTGACAGTTTGTTACCTGCACCGATTTCTAAAGAGACAGAAGACTTTCACCCTACGGGCGCGCCCGAGATGTCCCTTGGCTGCGTTATCAGGGGCTTGCGGTAGCGGAAGTACAGCCGCGCCCCTGATGCCTTACCAATGAACATCTCGAACACGTGAAATATCCGGGTCAGGGCCGCGGCAAGATGGTCTTGTAGTCCGATTGACAGGCCGAGGCCTGGCTACATCCAGAGCACCCGCAATCGCAGTTATTCCCAGGCGGTGACCGCAAAAGCTGCCAAAGCTGCCTCATCGTATACAAAACCGCCAGTCCCACAATCACGGCAATAATAAAGATATCCATATGTTTATCACCTCCCAAATCGGCGCCAGCCCGAATATTTCATGCGCCCGCAGGGTGAAATGTTCGGGTTAGAACCCCAGCAGGCTCCCCAGTTGGTAGACCACAACGGCAAGCGTAAAGGCCAATGCGGTATTGAATACCACCGAAAAAGCGGCCCACTTCCAACTCCCCGCCTCACGGGCGATACAGACCACGGATACGAAACAGGGCGCATAAAACATGGTAAAAACAATCAGGCTCAGGGCCGTCAATGGCCGCCATCCCGGTGCGGCCGCCAGTTTATTGGCCAGCGAACCGGTTTCTTCCGGATCGACATCCCCCAGGGAATACGCCGTCCCGAGAGTGGAGACCACGACCTCCTTGGCGGCAAAGCCACCGACCAAAGCAATATTGGTACGCCAGTCAAAGCCGGCAAATCGGGAAAGGGACTCCAGCGCCGTCCCGATTCGCCCGGCAACCGAATAGCGCAATCCCATCTCGGCCTCCCGGGCGTCGATAAGCGCCAGTTTGCCTTGCAGATCCAACGCCGATGCCTCCAATGCCGTCTCCCCTCCGGCATTTTCAATCGCCTTTGCTGTGGCGGGAGCAGCGGCCAAAACGGCTTGCCGCTGGTTTTCGAATTGCTGCCGGACGGATTCCGGCAAGCCGGGAAATGACATCAGGGCCCAGAGCACTATCGATATGCCCAAAATCACTGTGCCGGCCTTGCGGATGTAGTGCCATGTCCGCTCCCAGGTATGGATCAACAGGCCTTTAAACGTGGGCAAACGATAGGGCGGCAATTCCATTACAAAGGGCGTTGCCTCCCCCGGAATCACCGTACTGCGCAACAATTTGGCCACCAGCAGGGCACCGGCCCAGGACACCAGCGTAATGCCGAACATCACCATGGCTTCATGGGAGGCAAAAAAGGCGGCCACCAGGAGGGCGAACACCGGGAGTTTGGCGCCGCAATTCATGAAAGGCACCGTGAGGATGGTCGCCAGGCGTTCACGGGGCGACTTCAAGGTTCGGGTGGCCATGATACCCGGCACCGCACAGCCGCCGGCAATCCCGCCCGAAACGATGAAAGCCATCACCGAACTGCCGTGCAGTCCGAACACCCGGAACACGCGATCGAGCATATAGGCCATCCGCGCCATGTAGCCGGAATCCTCCAGAAAAGAAATTCCCAGAAACATGAACATGATCAGGGGCACAAATCCCAGGACGCCGCCAATGCCGTCAATGACGCCGGATACCAGGAGAGATCGGAACAAACCTTCCGGGATGAAAGCCTCGGCCAATCCGCCTAACCACCCGAAAAAAGATCCCAGCCACGCCACCGGCACTTCGCTGTAGGTAAACGTAAACTGGTAAAGTCCCCAGATCACGGCCAGCATGATGAGCGGTCCCGCAAAACGGTTGGTGAGCACCTTGTCGATACGATCGGAAAGGTACAGCCGGTCCCGGTCGTGCCGAACACCCATCACCCCCTGCTGGAGGATCGACCGAATATACCCATAGCGATGATCGGCGATCACCGCTTCCGGATAGAGATCCAGCGTGGCCCTGAGATGGTCGGCCACTTTTTGAACCGTGGCCTCCAGTTGGGCCGACAATTCCGGGTTGGCTTTACGACCCAGCGCCAGGATCTGCTCGTCGGTTTCCATATACTTCAACGCCACCCAGCGGGCCCGGTAACGATCCGTCAGCAAGCCGGCCCCCCTTATCGCCTGCTCCATCTCCATCAGGGCCAGGTCGATATCCTCCCCGTAGGAAATATCCAAGGGATGATGACGGACACCATCCCCTACGATGCGCTCCGCCACCTGCAGCAGTTCGGTTTTCCCTTCGCCGCGACGGGCAACCGTGGCCACCACCGGCACCCCGAGCAGTTGGCCCAGTTTCATCGTGTCGATGGTGATGCCTCTTTGGGCGGCCACGTCCATCATGTTGAGGGCCACAATCACCGGCACCCCCATTTCCATAAATTGCAGGGTCAGGTAGAGATTCCGCTCCAGATTGGCGGCATCGACAATGTCGATGACCGCCGCCGGCTTTTCATTGACCAGAAATTCCCGCGCCGCCACTTCTTCCAGCGAATAGGCTGTCAGCGAATAGGTACCGGGCAGATCCACGAGCTTCAGCTGCCGCCCATCATGGACATAGACGCCCTCCTTTTTCTCGACGGTTACGCCGGGATAGTTGCCCACGTGCTGGCGGGCACCTGTAAGGGCATTGAAAAGGGTTGTTTTACCGGAATTCGGGTTGCCGGCCAGGGCAAACGTCGCTTCAGACATGATCATACTCCTTCAATCAATCAAAAATAGACCGGCTCCCGGAGGAGCCTATTGGACTTCAACTTCGATAAAATCCGCCTCATCGTTGCGCAGGGTCAGGGTAAAGCCCATTACGCGCAGGGCCACGGGGTCATACAGCGGCGCCCGGCCCCTGATTTTGATTTCCGCCCCGGGCACCAGGCCCATATCCCGAATCCGGCGCCCCATTTCGCCGGAAGCTTTGACCGTCCGTATAATACCCGCCTGATTGTCTTGCATCTGTCGCATCATGATAAGCGTCATCAGAATCCCTCCTTTTTGTAAAGTTAGGTATTCCAAACTCTTGACACTGTCAACTCTTTTTTTCGGATAGCCTAACTTTTTTTGTATTGACTGATTTGATTCATGTGCTAACTTAGCTTAACCTATTGAAATCGGGAGACTTTATGATGGAAAAGCCTTTATTGACCGAAAGTATGGAGGATTACCTGGAAGCCATTCTGGAGCTGGAGCGCCGTCACAAGGTGGCCCGGGCCAAAGATATCGCGGAACGTCTGAACGTGAAACGCGGCACGGTGACCGGTGCCCTCAAATCACTGGCGGATAAAGGGCTGATCAACTATGCGCCTTACAGCTATGTCACGCTGACCGCCGAGGGATCCGCCATTGCCAGAGAAATCAGCCGTCGCCATCAGGTCATCCGCAACTTCCTGACCGAAGTGCTTAAGATTCCAACGGAAACGGCCGAAACCACGGCCTGTCGCATGGAACACGTGGTGGAGGGCATGGTGCTCAAACGCCTGGTCTGTTTTATCGATTTCATCCACCAGTGTCCCCGGGCGGGCAATGATATGCTCCAATCCTTTATCAGCTACTGTGACTCCGGCCATCTCAATTGGAGCGCATGCGAAACCTGCATCGATGACTGCAAAAAGCGGTTCAAAGATCAGAGCCATTAAAGTACGCCAGCCAGACGTATTCGTACAAAATCATTTTTAACGGAAAAGGAAAGGATGGTGACGATGGAATGGCTATCCGACCCGCAGGCCTGGGTGGCACTGGGCACCCTCACCGCGCTGGAAATCGTATTGGGCATCGACAATATTATTTTCATTTCCGTTTTGGTCGGCCGCCTGCCGGAACACCAGCGGCAGCGCGCCCGGATGATCGGCCTGTCTTTGGCCATGATCATGCGCATCCTGCTCCTGATCTCCATCACCTGGATCATGCGCCTCAGCCAACCCCTTTTTGCCGTATGGGGGCATGCTTTTTCCGGACGCGATTTGATCCTGGTCGGGGGAGGCCTGTTTCTTCTGGTCAAAAGCACTTTCGAAATCCACAACAGCCTGGAGGGTGAGGGACATGGGGCCGTCTCGACAGCCACGGCCTCCTATATCCAGGTACTGGTGCAGATCATGCTCCTTGACGTCGTCTTTTCCCTGGATTCGGTCATCACGGCCGTCGGGCTGGCCCAGCATCTGCCCGTAATGATCATCGCCATTGTCATTGCCGTGGGGGTCATGATGGTGTCAGCCGGCCCCATCGGTATTTTTGTGGATGCCCATCCCACCATCAAGATCCTGGCCCTGAGCTTTCTGATCCTGGTGGGCGTCACCTTGGTGGCCGAAGGCATGACGTTTCACATCCCCAAGGGATATATCTATTTTGCCATGGCGTTTTCGTGCTGTGTCGAAATGTTGAATCTGAAAATCCGCAAACGCACGCAGGCGCCTATAAAACTGCGCAAAAAAAGGCTGGCCGATCAGAAGGCTTGAGGGAATCCTGAACTAAATCTGGATTTAAAAAAGCGAACCACCAAGAAAAGCAAGAAGACAAATCATAACCGTTTCGTTGTGATCTATGGCAAACAAGGAGGTTTCCCATGGCCAGATCCGTATCCGTCCTCCTGACCATCGACGCCGCCATCAATCTCCTGCTGGGGATTCTGCTGCTCGCCTTCTGCCGCCCCATCGCGGATTTCATGGGCGTTCCCTACACGAGCGTCACATTCTATCCGACCCTCCTCGGCGCCGTCCTGTTCGGTATCGGCATTGCCCTGATCATCGAGTCCCGGCGGCCGCCCCAGGGTCTGGTCGGTCTGGGCCTGGGCGGCGCCGTGGCCATCAATCTCAGCGGCGGAATCGTTCTGCTGACCTGGCTCCTCAGCGGCACCCTGAATCTGCCCCTTCGCGGCCGCATCTTCCTGTGGACCCTGGCCCTTATCCTGGTGGGCCTCAGTTCCATCGAACTGCTGGCCCACTACCGCAAACGGTGACAGGGTATTGCGGTACGGGCGCACAGCGGCGCCCCTGATGCCGTCCAGCGAACCTCTCGAACGCGTACAATATTCGGGCGGAACCATGGGCACGCGGGACATCTTTACAGACGTCCCGCAAAACAGTACCATGAACCCGCGATCGTGGATGCGAAGCATTTAGGACAATCGTTAAAATGGCGGTATCGGAATCGGGTTCGAAAGGGCGTCGGATAGGGTTAAAGCATGAAAATCGGTCGTTCCGATGAATCTTTGCAAGAATAAAACAGGAAATTCCGGACGATTCCGATCCCGATACCGACACCGATACTGCTCCGCCACAAGCCGTCTGCGCTTTGCCTGCCGCCCTGATGCTCGATTATCCGCGGCCCGAAAATCTGAGTATTGCGACACAGCCTCGCAAGCCGGAATCTATCGGTATCGATATGTTAGAGATTCCGGATCAAGTCCGGAATGACAGATTAAAGACGGTTTACGAGACCGTCAAGAAAAGTACCGTTTCAAAAGGACACCCTCTACCATGAATCTATGGCTACGCCGCATTTCCCTTTACTTCAGTGCCGGATGCCTGGGCGGTCTGGCCGGCAGCATGGCGGTCTGGCTTTTCGGGGCCTATCGCATCAATGCCGTCCTGCATGTGGCCATCCACCCCCGGCTGACACCCGCATGGCTCTATCCGCGCATTGTCTGGGGCGGGTTGTGGGGGCTTCTGTTCCTGCTTCCGCTGGTGAAAAGCCGTTTCGTACTGCGGGGCCTGATTTTGAGCCTGGGCCCCACCCTGACGCAGCTGTTCTATATCTTTCCCACCGTCCAGAATCAGGGGTTGCTGGGCATGAAATTGGGAACCCTGACACCGGCGACGGTCATCCTTTTCAACGCTATCTGGGGGGTTACCGCCGCCCTCTGGCTGCGCCTGATCGACCGCAGTGCCTAGTCAGGGGCAAGCGTCTGCCTTTAGACGACGACGGTTAACCCGAACATTTCATGAAATATTCGGTTTAATGCCATGGATTCTGACCAACAAAAAAATTTCCAACCGAACACACACAATGGGAAATTCTGGTCTATTGTACCTTTGGTCTGCTTTCTCCTGGTCCCGATTGTGGGTATTTTTCTTTTCAATCCTGTCGTCCAGGCCGATATCTGCGGTTATCCCGAGAAAGGCTTCCTGGTGGTTTCCCGCGGGGCCGAAACGACGGTTACCTTTCAGGTCGCCCTGGCCGAGAGCCGGGACCAATATCGCCGGGGCCTGATGGGCTGCCGCCGCCTCTCCCCGGGCACCGGACTCCTTTTTATCTACCCGGAAGCCGCCCGGCGAACCTTCTGGATGAAAAACACGCCCCTGGAACTGGCCATCATTTTTGTGTCTTCACGCGGCTATATCCGGGCCATCGAAAAGGGATCCCCCAACAGCACCCGTCGCATCCATTCACCCGACGGCATTCAATTCGTGCTCGAAATCAATCATGACGAGGCCGATCAACTTGCGGTCGGTGATCGTATCACCCTGAGGCCGTCTCCCCCTGAATCTGAAAGCGGAGCCTGAACATGACTGTTGTCATTCAGCCGATGACCATTGCCGATTACACTGCCGTGCGCGCCCTGTGGGAAACCTGCGACGGCGTCGGCCTGAACGATGCCGACCAGCCGGAAGCCATCGGTGCCTATTTGCAACGCAATCCCGGCATGAGTTTTGTCGCCCGGCAGGACGGTTCCCTTGTGGGCGCGGTTCTCTGCGGGCATGACAGCCGCCGGGGCTATCTGAACCACCTGGCCGTCCACCCGGCCCATCGCGGCGAGGGCATTGGCCGCCGTCTCGTGGCCCATTGCCTGGAAGCCCTGAAGGAGGCCGGCATTGCCAAATGCCACTTGTTTATTTTCACGAACAACCAGGCGGGACGCGCCTTCTGGCGCAAGATCGGGTGGGAATTGCGCGACGATCTGACCGTTGCCTCCCATATCCTGTCAGCACGGTAATAACGTTATCCTGGCAGCTCAAAATTAACAGGGGGACGTCACCATGGACGACATTCGCATCCACAGCTGGAACGAACTGCAGGAAGCCCTGTTCGAAGACGCCTGGAACCCCGAAATCGAGCGCTTTCGCTCCCGCAATGCTTTCCGGGGACTCTCCGACGCCGACTATCCCCTGGAGACCACCCTGATGCGGCTGGGGGGCAGCTACGTGGAACTCGAACGCCATCTCCTGCGCAACTTCCGCAAGTACGCCCACCGGGATGTGGTGGAGCGGGATTCCCTCTGGCACTGGATGTCCGTGGCCCAGCACCACGGGCTGCCCACCCGCCTCATGGACTGGACCTACTCCCCTTTCGTGGCCATGCATTTCGCCCTGACCAATCTCGAAAAATACGACACCGACGGGGTCATCTGGGCCGTCAATTACTTCAAAGCCCACCAGCTCCTGCCCCAAAAACTCATGCAGGCCCTCGACCAGGAAGGCGCCCATGTCTTCACCGTGGGCATGCTCTCCCAGGAGGTGGCATCGTTGAACGAACTGCCCGAAATGACCACATCACCCTTCATGCTGTTTTTCGAACCCCCCTCCATCGATGACCGCATTGTCAACCAGTTCGCCTTTTTCTCTATCATGTCGGACCCCACAGCCCGCCTGGACGAATGGCTGGCCCTGCATCCCGATATCTGGCGCAAGATCATCATTCCGGCGGAGCTGAAGTGGGAATTGCGGGACAAACTGGACCAGGCCAATATCACCGAACGGGTGCTGTTCCCCGGCCTGGACGGATTGAGCTCCTGGTTAAAACGCCAGTACAGCCCAAAAATTTAGGTCAAAAACGATACCCCTGATATTTACCATGAAGAACATGAAGGGAATGAAGAAAGAAACAAACGCGTCACAAGGCAAAAACCTTTTCACCATGAAGGGCGTGAAGAATATTCTTGGCCACAGATGAACACGGATTGCGGGAGAAGCGTCAAGCTGAAAGCTGAAAGAGACAGCAAAACCCGTACTCAGGCTTTTTAGGTTGTGGGTTTACCCTTTCAGCTTGACGCTTTGAGCTTGGCGCTTCTATTTCTCTTCCTGCCCTTCGTGGTCGATATCTTTTTGATGTCGATTTTTAACCTTCATGATCTCCATGTCCTTCATGGTGATCATTTTTCATCGTTTAGCAAAAGGAGACCAACATGCCCTACGTCAATATCCGCATCACCCGTGAGGGGGCCACGCCCGAGCAGAAGGCCGAACTCATCCGGGGCGTGACCCGCTTGCTGCAGGACACCCTGGGGAAAAATCCGGCCACCACGGTGGTCACCATCGACGAGGTGGAAACGGACAACTGGGGGATTGGGGGCGAGACAGTGACCGTTCTCCGCGGTATCCCTACATAAACAGCATCTTTTGGCCCTGAGCTGTGTTGTCGCCCTTTTGAAATCCTCGAAATAGATTACTATTCCTGCGGTTTCACAAGCGCTTTCGCCTTGCTCAGAACAAAAATCTACCAGTTATGTAGGGACACCGGAAATGAGTGGTTCGAATAAAAATTCACTTAACCCATAGGAGTAAGCTTGGAGACGGTTTTCAGACTCTTGGTGGTGTATTTCCCTTTGTCCCGCGCCGAGCATCGGCGGGGCGGACGGGATAAAGCGCGCGGACTGTCTGAACCCGCCGTAGCCCAAGCGAAGGCGGGTGAGTTTCCGCGTGCTCCGGCCGCACCGACGACGCGCAGGATGAAGCGGGACACGGGCGTTTTCTTTTGCTTCGTTTTCTTTCACGGGAAAGAAAATGAAGAGAACCAAAATAGAAAAAAGTGCTTCGTATTCGTCGAGCCTATCCGGTTACCCTTAGAGATGGGGATTTAGACCACACCTAAGCGCTTTTTAAATTCGCAACAAAACGCCGATTGATCTCGAGTTTCTCCAGCGACAGGTTGACCACGTCGCGGGCCTGGGGATGGGCTTCCACATAGGTCTTGAAAAAGACCTGCACGGCGGCGGGATCCCCCAGTCCGGCCGCAGGAATGATCGCGGCGATGACCCGCTCGAACAGCAGCGGGTGAAAATCCTTGAAACGGTCCTGGGTGCCCACGAACCAGCCCCACAAATCCTTCACGGCGTATGGATTGGCCGCCATGGCCACGAGAGGGATAAAGCGATTCCGGTCCGGCACATGGTCCAGCACGTAATCACGCGCCGCCGCCAGGGTGTCCGTGTTGCGAAAGCAGCCCATGGCCGCCATAATCGTCAAACGTTCATGTTCGCTTTGCGTTTGATCGAGCCGCCGGGTCATCCACTGCAAGGCCTCGTCATCGTGGAGCAAAGCGCCGGCCTGCAGCAGAGCTTTGAGGATATCGGGATGCACGGTCTCACCAGCGGTTAAACGCTGAAAAGCCTCGCGGGCAAACGCTTGTGCCGGGCCCGACCCGAACAGCACCGCATGCCACAGAAGCTGATCCCGCAGAGCGGACGTTACATGGGCCTCCCCGTCCGCCGGGGTCCAGCCGATGGACGCCAGCACACGCTCCGCCTGCTGACGGCCGGCAGCAGCCGCATCGGCATGCGCTGCCAGCAGATAGGTGAAGTGCAGATGTTCGTCGATGCTCACCAGGGGAAGAAACGCATCCTCCGTATCGTACCATTTTAAAAACCCCAGATAGTCCTCGAAGCCGACCGCACCGGCCAGTACCCGGGCAAACAAGTCGTTCTGCAGCCCCCAGCGGTCTTCGGATGACAGTTGTTTGTCGCGCACCAGGCGGCCCAGGGCGGTCTCGCCATTATCGTTTTCATAGGCCACCCGGTAGAACCCGGTCTGGCCGTCGTTGACTTTCACCGCGGCAGCCTCACCAATATCAAGGCTTATCGTCGCCTCACGCATCAGCACCTGCATGCGCCGTTCGCCGCCGTCCGGATCAAAAAGACGCAAGGTGAGGGGAATCGGCCAGCAGCCCTCATTTGTGCCGGGCAGATAGCAGAAGCGCTCCTGTGTCAAGGTCAATTGGCCCCCGTTGCGCCGCACCCTTACCAACGGGTGCCCCGGTTGCTCCACCCAGGCCCGCATGATTTCGCTGACCGGCTGGTCCGAAACCGTCTCGAAGGCTTTCCAGAACTGGAGGCTGTCGGCACAGGCATAGGCATGCCGGGAAAGGTAGTCCCGCAGGCCTTTCATGAAGGCCTCATCGCCGATGAACCCGCGAATCTGGCGCAGCACGCTGCCGCCTTTGCTGTAGATGATCGGCGCCGTACTGGTGTTGATCACCAGGTGTTCCCCTCCGGGAATTTCGATAGGAAACGTTTCCTGCAGGCCGTCCCGGCGCAGGGCCGCATCCGTCTGGGTAAGGATGAACTGGCTCCAGATCTCCCACTCCGGTTGATAGTGATCCACGATCCCGAAGCCGAAATAGGTGGCAAAACTTTCGTTCAGCCAGAGGTAGCGCCAGTCCGACGGGGTTACCAGATTGCCGAACCACTGGTGGGTGATCTCGTGGGCAATCACTTCGAAAATGCGCTCCTGGCCGGCCTTGGAGGTGACGCCGGGATAGTTCAACAGCAGGTTCTCCCGAAAGGTCACCGCGCCCCAGTTCTCCATGGCCCCGAAGGCGAAGTCCGGAATACTGATGAGATCCATTTTGTCGAGCGGATAGGGGATACCGAAATAGGACTCGCAAAAAGCAAGCGCCTGCCGCCCCCACGTAAGGCCGGCATCGCTGAATTGCGTGCCCCCCGGCGGCGTCAGCAGCCGGACCCGCCCGTCTTCCGCATCCTGGACGGATTCAAAACGGCCCACGCCAAAAAACACCAGATAGGTGGACATGCGGGGTGTTCGCGCAAAGCACACCCGTTTCTTGCCGTTCTCCAGCAGGATTTCTTCCCGCACGGCACCATTGGAGATGGCTGTCAGGTCGGCCGGCACCGTCAACTCGATATCGAAGGTGGCCTTGTGCCGGGGGTGATCGAAACAGGGAAAAGCCCGTCGGGCGTCGCTCTCCTGGAATTGTGTCACGGCCATATAGTGGGTGTCACCGTTCCAACGGTACCCGCTGCGATAGAATCCGGCCATGCGATCGTTGATGGTACCGCTGAAATCAATCTCCAGGGTAAACGGTTCCGCAACGGCCGTCGGCAGCCGGACGACCAGGGTCTCGTCGGCCGGTTCAGGCGTGATCTCCGCCTGAAGCGTGGTGCTTCCCAGCCTGGCCGTGCATTGCGATACGTCCAGGTCAATCGCATTCAGGTTCAGGATATCCAAGGGTTTTTCAGGCGTTGCCGTCAGCTGAAGCCGGCCTTCGAAGGTAAATGATTCCAGGTGGGGTTCGATCTGCAGGGCATAGTGAAGATTGGACAGTTCAGGCATTCAGGGCCTCAATTCATTCTTGGGTTGACAGGGAAAAAAGCGGTTACATTAGATCTTTGATGTTGCGCAGACGCACCACCATTTCATGCAGCGAGGTTTCGGCCCGTTTGAGAAAGGTTCTGAGAGGCGGCAGCTCTTCATGGGAAAAATCCTTGACAGCCGTTGCCAGCCGCACCTTCAGCGGAACCCCTTTGACGTTGTAGACATGCCGGTGAAGTTCGCCGACGATTCGTTGCCGGGCGGTCTGCACGTCTTCGGGAATCGTCATGGGCAGCAGCCAGATCATCCGGCTTTTGTCGAGCGACCCCACCATGTCCGGATCTCTGACAATGCGCGCCAGCCGCTCCAGGATCGCCTGGTAGACATCCTGCTGGTTGATCGACCCGGGGGCCACCTTGGCCCGGGGGATCGCCCGGATAATCGCAAAAAGCACGACGGAAAAAGGCGTACCGTAACGAACAGCCCGCTGAATTTCTTTTTCAATGAAAAACAGCATGCTGGAACGGTTGAGGGCCCCGCTCGGAATATCCTTTTTTTCCTTCTGCTTCTTCCAGGCCACCCGCCCTTTGACGATTTCTTCATAGATGGCTTTGAAATTGGTCTCGTCGATCCCCCGTTCCCGCAGGGAGGTCTGCACCTGGTTCAAAATGGTGTTGAGCTCTTCCCCCTCGTCCGTGCCGGCCTCCAGCGCTCCCAGAATGCTGAAAGAACGGACATCCCCGGCGTCCACGGGAAGTGCCTTGCGCTGGCTCCACTCCCCCTGCAAGCGTTCGATCATACCCTCCATGCGTCGCTTCAGACGCTCCTCGACTTCCTGTAGAATGTCGGGTTTGACATCCTTGGAATTGAGGCGATCGAGAATCTGCGACTGGACACGGCGGTAGATCGTTTCCAGATGGGTTTGAGGGCCGTCGCCTTCCTTGACGGCCTCGTCCATCGACAGCTGTCCGCCCACACGCTCCACATAATCCACCAACAAATCGGACAGGAGCTTTTCATCGCCCGTCCCCTTGCGGATTTCGGCGGAAAGATAGATCAGTTCCGCTGCAATTTGCGGGCTGGTCAGCACCTCCTTTACCAGTTCTTCCCCGTCGATCCCGATGGCGGCCGCACTCTTTTCCAAAACCTGCGCCAGTCCATGGCTCTGGAGTTCACGCCCCAACTCCTCCACCAGTTCAGCAAAATCGGTCGGCGGCATCCCTTCTTCCAAAAGCGCTTGTTTGAGCGTCGGCAACAGCCGCTTCAATTCCGCGGGGTCCGGCACCAGGCGCCGCAGGATCTGAGCCATGCGTTTCACGGAAATTTCGCCGCCGCGATATTCCTGCCGGACCACTTGGACAAATACCCGATCCGTCAGTTGATCGGCCTCGTCACGTATCAGGTCTTCATCCGGGTACACGACCCCGACCGTCTTCTGGGATTCAATCCCGCTGAGCAGTTTCCGCTTCATATCGAAAACCGCTTCGGCCAGTTCCGCCAGGCCGGCCCCTTCCATGTCCGGCGCTACTTTTTCCACTTCGCTGCGCAACCGCGTCAGCTGTTTAACGATCACGGGACCGGAAGACTTTTTACCGCCGCCCCCGTCCTGGGCCGATGCCAGGTCGGAATCGATCAGAGCCCGGGAAGCGGCGCCAGGGTTGTCGATGACCATACGCAGGGACATGGCCTGCTCCAGTTCCTCCGCCACCATGCCGCCCGCCATCACGTCCAGAATGCTGCTGGCGCGTCCGCCGCTTCCTCCCGAAACGCCATCCTGGTCGGTTTTTTTCAGAGCATCCCGGGACACAACCGCATCGTCTTCCGTAACTTTTTTATAAAAAACATGGTTGATCCTGATAAATTCCACGCCCTTGCGTTTGAGTCCGGCCTTCATGGATTCTGCATCGGGATAGACCGTCAGATCGACGAATATGCGGACAAATTCCGACACATCCGAGGTTTGCACCCCTTTTTCGAAAGAGACGGACTGGATACCGGCTTTTTTAAAATGGGAAACCATCCGGGTAACATTCAATCGCGGATCGAGCGGTTCGTCCTCGATAAAAAATTGGTCCCGGTTCATGATAATGACCAGGGGCGACTGAACCGCGAGCCCACTGTCGACGGTCTTGGAAAAATCTTTAATAGACTGGGCCGTGTAGGGATGCTCGGCCTGGTACATCGTCGATCGGTTGAACAATAAAGAAAACGATCGGCCAATCCGATCAAATTCCGTTTTCTTGAGTTTTTCCTTCGCCATAGCGCTTGGTCTCCAAATATTCGCGCATCGATTAGTGGGCTTGCAGATAGGCTTCCAGATCCTGCCGGAACAGGCGGCAGTCGGCATAGCGATCTTCTTTGCGATAGGCCGTGGCCTTGAGAACAATTCGATCGATGGTTTCGTCCGCATGCGGATTCACTTCAGAAGGCAATTTGATAAAAATGCCGTCCTTGCGCCTGACTTTCTGCTTCAGCAAATCCGTTTTCGACTGGTAGGACGGAAACGGCAGGTCGGGGGACAGTATTTTAAACAGCATGGTACCCACCGCGTAAATGTCGCTGCGGGCATCGACTTCCCGTCCCAGGATCTGCTCGGGGGGCATGTAAACAGGCGTCCCCTGGATCATGGGGGTACGCTCGTCTTCGCCGCGCAGGACCTTGGCCACGCCAAAATCAGTGATCAGCGGCCGCTGGGTGTGCTTCTCCACCAGGACATTGTCCGGTTTGATATCCCGATGAATGATGTCTTCTCCGTGGGCATAATGCAGGGCATCCAGGACCTCTATCGTGATCCGAACGGCTTCCTCCACCGGCAGGGTGCGGCGGGATGGCAGCAGGTTCTTCCGCGCCATATCGATCATCCGCCCCAGGGATTTTCCCTGGACCAGCTGCATGGTAAAAAAAAGGAACTCGTCCGTCTCGCCCACCTCGTAGACCGGAATGATATTGGGGTGGGAGAGGATGGCCGCCGATTCCGCCTCCGATTGAAAGCGTTGCGCTGTTTTGGGCGTCATGAGCGACTTGGGAAGAATTTTCAAGGCGATCTGACGCTTCAACGTCCGCTGATAGGCGATGAACACGACCGCCATGCCCCCGCGGGCCAATTCCTTGAGAATCGTGGAGGTTCCCACCTCTTTGCCGATCAGGTGGTCAACGTTTATTTTGGCAATGGCACCCATGGCATTCGCCGCCCGCAAGGCAAAACCGTCAGATTCGATTCTGCCAACCATGTTCGCTTGGTGATATCAATCCGGACATCGAAATCGCATGCAAAGGTCGGTATGGAAACAATACCGGTCAGGTAAAGAACCTACTGAATCTTTTATTTATATTACAATTGACAGCCGGGGTCAAACTTTTGGTGCCCCTGAAACGGACAACCCATTGGGCGTCGTCAATGCCCCGCATGGTTTTGACATGCAGGATGGAACGCTTACGTTATTCGAAACCCTGGCGAAAAGGTATCTTAAAACATCAAATGATTTCTCCTCTCGGGCGCCCCAATACCATCTTTACCGGCTTTACCGACAGGCCGACATTACGCCATCGGCCCTTGTTGCGGCACCTTATCGTGGCCATATCCTTATTGATGGCGAGCAGCCATGGGTTTGCCTTTCAAGCCACCCACGAACTGACGGTCACCCTCGCACCGGAAACCTCACGTCTGTCGGGAACAGACCACATTACGCTCAAGGACGTTCCAAAGACGGTTGTGCCCATCGGACTCAATCCACGCATCCGGATTACCGCCTTGACGGTCAACGGCGTTCCCCGCCAAACCGTTGCCGCGGCCAACGGCGTGGCCATCGACCTTTCCAATACGGCGCCGGGCCAGGCCATCGACCTGGAAATCCGATACGAAGGCTATTTTCGCGACAAAGCCCCTGAATTGCCGGCCAACACCGACAACCCCGGCTACGGCGTAAGCGGTACGATCACCCCCCGGGGGACCCTCCTGCTGGGCGGTGCGGGCTGGTACCCGGCCATCGGCGGCGCCACCGAAACACTGGCATTGCAGGTCCATGCGCCCGAGGGCATCCGGGCGGTGACCACCGGCCGTCCCGTCGGGTTTGCCACATACGACGGTTTATCCGTTTCGCGCTGGCAAATCGACCCGCCGGCCGGCCGTCTGGCCCTCTCGGCCGGTCGGTATGTCGTGACCACGTCCACGGCCGGCGATATTCCCATTGCGACCTATTTCCTGTCGGACGACCAGCGCCTGGCGGCGACTTATCTGAACGCAACGGCAAATTATATCGCCCTCTACGAAAAGCGATTCGGCCCTTACCCGTTTCCCCAGTTCAGTGTCGTCGAAAATTTCTTTCCCACCGGCTACGGATTTCCATCGTACACCCTCATCGGCGGACGGGTTCTGCGCCTGCCGTTCATCGTGAAAACGAGCCTGGGCCATGAGATCGCCCACTGCTGGTGGGGCAACGGGGTACGCATCGACGCATCCGACGGCAACTGGAGTGAAGGCCTGACCAGCTATGTGGCCGACTACCTGTATCAGGAAATGCTGTCGAAAGAAGCCGCGCGCGCGCACCGCCGGCAATTGCTGCGGAATTATGCCACCCTCGTCGCGCCGGCGGACGAATTCCCGCTGCGCCGGTTCTCCCATCGTTTCAACCCACAAACCAAAGCCGTCGGTTACGATAAAAGTGCCATGGTGTTTCACATGCTGCGCCAGGCCATCGGCGACCAGGCGTTTTGGGACGGTCTGCGACACCTTTACCGCACCCGGTTGCATCAGGCTGCCAACTGGAAAGACCTGCAAGGCGCTTTCGAGCATGTCCATGGCAGTGACCTGTCCTGGTATTTTCAGCAGTGGCTTGAGCGACCGGGAGGGCCATCGCTGGCGTTCGAAGATCTCCGGGTGAACGTCAACGCCCCGGGCCGGTATGTCGTGAGCGGCGTTTTACGCCAAAAGCCGCCCCTCTATCGACTGCAGGTGCCGATCGAACTGGCCGGCACATCCGCCACCGCTCGGGAAATTCTCGATGTCCGGGGGGAATCGACACCCTTCCAGATAGGTATCGACGGCCGACCAAGGCGCTTGGAAGCCGACCCGCACGCCCATGTGTTCCGCCGGTTGGCCCCGGAAGAAATCCCGGCCACCATTAACGCCCTGCGTCGCAAGGCCTCCCTTCTGGTGGTAATTCCGACCACTGCGCCCACGTCAGCCCAACGGCAGACAGCCCATATGTTGGCACGCGCACTGGGCCGCAGCGAAGTCCGTGTGATACCGGAGCAGTCTGTAGACGCGAATGTACCGGAAGGCCAGGACATCGTGGTTCTCGGCATCCCCAGGCATCAGAACCTGCAAAATGCCATTCAGGGCCCTATCGCCCTGACACCGGGGGGCTTCGAGCTGGCCGGTCAAACCTATTCATCCGGCACGAACAGCTTTTTCGGGGTGTGGCCCCACCCCCGCTCCGATGAAAAGGTCGTGGCCGTGCTGGCCCATGGCCGCGAAAGCGACCATGTGACCCTGGCGCGCAAGATCCCGCATTACGGCCGTTACAGCTACCTTGTTTTTGCCGGAACCACGAATCGGGTCAAAGGTGTCTGGCCGGCGACATCATCGCCTTTGGTGCGTGTCTGGCCAGAGGAATGAGGCTTCCCCCGTAGAACCTGAAACCTCCTAACCCCAGGGGACGCGTGGGATGTTCCGGGGTGCGGTTAAACACGCACACCCATTGAGGAAAGCGTTATGGTCAGAACTTCGATTCTCGGGCTGGTCACCGGGCTGGTCGTTTTAGGTGCGTCTATTTTGGTGGCGGGTGGCATTGGGCCTGTATATGTCCAGCTTTCCACCGGCCAAACCGTTTCCGAGGATGTCTTCGTTCGGCATCTTGCGGCCCATCGTGTTATCCTGGTGGGGGAGCGCCATAACCAGGCCCATCACCATGAGGGGCAGCTGCGGGTGATCCAGTTGCTGGCGGCCCATGGTCTGCCGTTGGCCATCGGCATGGAAATGATCCGCCATGACAGCCAAGCCGAATTGGATGCCTGGATTTCCGGAAAAATGGACGAGAATACATTCCGGGATATCTATCGCGACAATTGGAATTACCCCTGGCCCCTCTATCGATCGATTTTCATGTTTGCCCGGGACCACAAGATTCCCATAATCGGTCTCAATGTACCCCGTTCGATAACCCGTCAGGTGGCCCGGAAAGGGTTCCGTTCCCTGACCCCTTCCCAGCGTCAGGGGCTCCCGTTTGTAACCTGTTCCGTAGACGAAGACTACCGGACCTATATTCGGCAGGCTTACGGCGCCCACGGCCATGGCAACATGACCTTCGACCATTTCTGTGAGGCCCAGCTGGTATGGGACAAGGCCATGGCTGTCAACGCCCTGCGATACCTGGGAAAGGAGCCTGATCAGCACATGGTCATCTTGGCAGGGACAGGGCATGCCCGAAAAAATGCAATCCCGCACCAGATCGAAACCCTTGGCGGTTTGACGTTTCAAGTCGTGCTGCCTGAAATCCCGGACTTTCTTGACGTCCGAAATCTTGGCATCGAGGATGCCGATTTCCTGCTTCGAAACCTGTCGTCTGAAAAAAAATGAATGCAGCCCTCCGCCTTGAAACCGCCGGAGCGCTGCCGACCGCAAAGCCGTCCGCTCCTTAGGGCAAATGGTTTGGCGGCCGATTTTTGACAGCAAAGATTTTCTACCGTTTCGACGGGCCCCCAGGCACCGGCAATAGGGTCAAGTCTTTTCGCTTGACAGCTTGTGCCGCCAATGATTAGGTTTATTACACACGAGTTGACATTTCCATTTACGGTCTCCTCGGCGCCTCTACTGTGACGGACATCGTCGCTTCTTCATTCTCTCCTTCGCGTGTGCGAACACGGCCATTCGGATGATACGATTCAAAAACGGATAGTTCCCTCGCCAAGAAATTCGCTGTAACTGAGAATTCGATCCTGCTCCAGCTCTTTACACAACGTGCAGACCGGTTTAACGCCCCATCGTTGCCGATGACAACCGTCAGGGACGGACCCGGGACACCCGTGTCGACCCGGCGTCGACGCATCCGCCCTCTGTGGCCGATCGCTTCATAACGTGCCCGATTGTGTCGAGAGACACGTCCCGGTGTCCCCCCTGATTAGAAGCACTTTCAACCCTCGGAACACGCTCGCCGACAGGGCCCGGACCGCCCTTTTTGCCGCCATGCCGCAAACAGGGGTGAACGAATGGAACCCCGTGGGCAGCAAGTCTTTGCGAGGAATTGAAACGGCTTCGCGGCATAGTGATAGGCAACCGTCAAAGGAACGAGAGGAGGAGGCTATGGAAAAACATTTGCTCAACTACGAGACGCTTTTGCAAATCACCCAGCGCATCTCCATGTCAAGGGAATTTAACGATATTGCCCTGCTGAGCGTCACCGGCGTGCGAGATGCCCTCAAAACCAAGGGCTGTGCTCTTTTTCTGGTCAATCCCAAAACCCAGGAACTTGAAATTGCCGCTTCGGCAGGACTCAGCGACACCTACCTCAACAAGGGGCCGATCAGCGCCCTGCGCTCCATTGCCGACTCGCTCAAAGACGGCCCGGTGGCCATTTATGACGTCAGTGACGACCCTCGGATCCAGTACCCGGCCGAGGCTGCCAAGGAGGGCATCGCCTCGATCCTGGCCGTACCGATCATGGCCCGGGGCAATCCCATCGGTGCCATCCGCATTTACACGGCTCAACATTTTGAGTTTACCCTTGAAGACGTGAACTTTGTCCAGGCGGTAGCCCAGATTGCCGGTATGGCCATCGAGATGTCGCGCCTTTACAAGGGGCTCAAGAGCAGCATCGAAATCCTCAAAGCAGCCCGCGATCCACGCGAGGTGGGTGCCAAACGCTGGACACCGCACGAGGGGGTGCCCATTAGCACCGGTAAACTCCATTACTCGACCAGTGATTCAACCGGATAGGGACGGGGGAAGGTTATGGCCACGCTGAATCGGCGGGCGGCAGAGAAAGTGCCCATGTCGCCCGTCAACCACCTATCCCGAACATTTCATGAAATATCCGGGCTATATGGCCACAGGGCCCGGACAACGGCCCGCCCCATGGGCCGGCCCCTTCCCACCCATGCCCATTGTCGTTGCCGCACATCGGCCGCGCCGTGACCTTACCGGCCTTTGCAAACAGGAGATGCATCATGCACGGAAGCCATATCCTCCTGCCTGTGGACGGGTCCGATCATGCCCACCGGGCCACCCAATATGCCGGCGAGCTGGCGCACCTGCTGTCCGGCCGTATTTTGCTGCTGTTCTGCCACCGGCCTTTCCCGAAAGTTATCGGAGAGCCCTACCTCCAGTCTATTATCACGCGCACACTGGAAGACGCGCAGGAAACCCTGAGCCCCTATCGAGATGCTCTGAGCCAGGCCGATATCCCTTTTGAAGACCGCATCATGGAAGGTCCGGCCGCCGACACCATCGTAAAGGTCGCAACCATCGACCGCTGCGACCTGATCATAATGGGTACCCGTGGACGCACCAACCTGCAGGGTCTTCTATTGGGCAGCGTTACGCACCGGGTACTCCAGACAGCCCCCTGCCCGGTTCTGGTGATACGCTGACCGCCTTCCGGCTCGGATAAATCCACTCCCCGCATCAATGACAGGGCTCCGCCGGAATCCATGTTTCCAATTCCATAGCCCGGATATTTCACGCGTTCGAGATGTTCATTGACAAGGCATCAGGGGCGCCGCTGTACGCCTGTACCGCAAGCGCTTGATAACGCCGTCAATGGACATCTCGGGCGCGCCCGAAGAGTGAAATTTTATCGATGATTTTGGAAATCGACGCAGAGTATAAAGTGTCACCTGAAAATCATACCTTATAAAGCTATTATACCTCTGAATACTTACATAAAATTGATTGCGTAGAAAAAATTTCATAAAATGTTCGGGCAAGTTAGTGCCCTTCCAGAAATGGTAGGTTTTGGTTCCTGGCAAGGCTCGAACGCGTTTTCAACCGGAGGAATAGCCCGCTATTGCGAGGATTGAAAACGAGCGAAAACGCCGCTCGGGGTCAAAAGATACCGTTTCTGGAAGGGCACTAATTATTCCCTGACAAATGGGTCGCGCTTTGTTATTTTCAATTTGCTGGCTACCTTGCCGTCACGTCCCTTGATTGAAGAGGCCTATATGACCCCACAACAACAGCGCTATCTGCTCATGAGTCTTCTTGCAACGGGCTTGCTGATCATCATCATACTAACCTTTATTGCCCTGACCCGCACCCAGCGCGATATCCAAATTGCGTCCCCCGCCGAAGAAACCTCATCCTCAAGCGGTTTTACATTTTTCGATCTGCACCGCACGACGGTGCTCAACCGGGACCTTCGCCGCAATCTTTCCCAAACCCTGGGATCGGACGCGATTGCCCATGCGACCCCCATCGATCTCACCATTATCGACCGAGGATTCCTTAAAACCCACCTGCCGGTTTTGGATGACATCAATCAACGCCTCAACCCCCCACTAGGCGAACGCAGAGAACACGACACCGCCCGCCTGACCTATCACCGCGCCCAAACCCGGCAAATGCCCTTCCGATTCATTGAACTCGTTTTTTCCAACCGCACCGGACGTCCCCTCTATTTCACCATTCATCCCTCTGTTGATTTTGGCGACAGCATCGCCACCCTGACGTCCAAATACGGTCCGCCGCGTATCGTGGAAACTGCCGGGCAGTCAGAACCTGTATACATATGGAAACAGGGGGGGGATATTCTGGTGGCCACTGTCTATCGGCGCCGCAGCGGACGCCTGTCCCAGGAAATGCGCATCTATTTTGTCGACAATCTAAAGCAATATCTGGAAAACGAAGCTCTTAAGCGTCAAGAAGAATCTGCCAGTAACAGGAATCCCGGGCGACGCGCTTTTTAAATCATTACCGTACAACCGCTGCCGCCCTTCTAACCGGCCGTTGAAATCACAACACCGATACGCACTTCTTGCCACCGGCACAGGAACCGTCTATGAATTGGTATATTATGGGCTATTCACCAGTGAGAAACCGGCATCGCCGCCTAACCTTATTCACACCATATCTGAACCGGATTCTAATGGCGCCTTAACATAAGCCTAACACCAAACCCGTAGATGTGCCCCGATAAACTAAAAACCTCTAAGGCTTAGGGCAAACCCATGGCGAAAGAAACCATTCTGGTCGTTGATGACGAAGAGGACATTCTGGAACTGGTCCGGCACCATTTAAAGCGTGAAGGCTATGAAGTCCAATGCGCCGATTCGGGCGAAAAGGCCCTTTCGGCCGCCCGAACCGGGCCTGTCAATCTGATGATTTTGGACCTGATGCTGCCGGGGATCGACGGACTGGAAGTGACGCGCAGGCTAAAAAATGATGCCCAGACCAAACACATCCCCATCCTCATGCTGACCGCCAAGGGCGAAGAGTCGGATGTGGTGACCGGTCTGGAACTCGGTGCGGACGATTATGTTACCAAGCCCTTCAGTCCCCGCATTCTGGTTGCCCGCACCCGCGCCATCATCCGTCGGGGCAGCAATGACATTCCGGATGAAACCGCCGTTATCCGTGTCCACGACATTGAAATCCATCCAGGCCGCCGCACGGTGACCATCCAGGATCAACCCGTCAGCCTGACCTATACCGAATTCCAGGTTCTCAGCATCCTGGCCCGACGGCCGGGCTGGGTATTCACCCGTTCCCAGATCGTGGATATGGTGCGGGGCGATGATTATCCCGTAACCGACCGTTCCGTGGATGTACAAATTGTCGGCCTGCGCAAAAAGCTGGGCCATTGCGGGGACTATATTGAAACCGTCCGTGGCGTCGGCTACCGCTTCAAAGAATTATCATGAAACGCAAACGACTCGTATGGCAAATATTCCCATCTTTTCTTTTGGTCACCCTGATGGCCATTATTACGGCCATCTGGTTTGCCTCCCACGCCCTCGAAATCTTTTTTCTGGACCAGACCGCAACGGATCTCAAAGATCGCATCGCCCTGGTCCGGTACCAAATCGATCCCCTTATAGACCCGCTGCAGGCCGAACGCATCGACCGTATCTGCAAGATCGCCGGCCAGATTTCCTCAACACGTTTTACCGTTATCCTGCCGGACGGCAGGGTCGTAGGCGACTCCCAGGAGAACCCGGCCCATATGGACAACCATTCCGGGCGCCCCGAAATCAGTGAAGCGCGGGGCAGTGGCATGGGGCGATCCGTTCGCTACAGCCGAACCCTTGACCGACGTTTGATGTACGTCGCCGTTGCCGTCAATCAGCAGGACCGTCTGACAGGTGTTGTCCGGGCAGCCTTTCCGGTCACATCTCTGGAAGACAAGATGCAGGCCATTCGATGGCGCATGGCCGGCGGCGGATTGCTTATTGCGATCATTGTAGGCTTGATCAGCCTCCTGGCGGCCCGCAAAATAAGCCATCCGATTGAAATGCTGAAAAAAGGCGCGGATGAATTTGCGGCGGGCAACCTGAACCAGAAAATGCCCCTGCCCGCAACCGAAGAGTTGGCCGTGCTGGCCAGCGCCATGAATAAAATGGCGACCCAACTGGACAATCGCATCGAAACCGCCATTAACCAGAAGAATGAACTGGAAACCGTCTTATCGAGTATGCGGGAAGGGGTGGTGGCCATCGACGCCACCGAGGCCATCATGAGCATGAACCCCCTGGCCGCGGAGATGTTCGAGTGTGACCGTGACAAGGTCAAAAATCGCAGCATTCAGGAGGTTGTCCGCAACCTGGCGCTGCAGACTTTTGTTACCAAAGCCCTTTCCGCCGAGGATTCGCGGGAGGAAGATATTACCTTCTACCGCCAGGCGGAAGTCGTCCTCAATATCAAAAGTTCACCGATTGTCGATACCACCGGACGACGGATCGGCACGCTTTTGGTCATGACGGACGTGACCCGTTTGCGGCGCCTGGAAAACATGCGCCGGGATTTCGTGGCCAATGTCTCCCATGAGATCAAAACCCCCCTGACTGCCATCAAGGGCTACGTGGAAACGCTGCATAACCGCGAAGTTGACTCTCCGGAAGACACCAACCGTTTCCTGGGGATCATCATCAAGCATGTCAATCGCCTGGAAGCCATCGTCGAAGATCTGCTGTCCCTCTCGCGCATCGAGCGGGAAAATTTCCGTGAGGCCCTCAACCTCGCGATGGTGCGCATGGGCGACATTTTCCAAACCGCTATTCAGGTCTGCCAAAAAAGTGCCGAGAACAAGCATATCGACATTCAAATTCTGAACGGCGAAGATCTTGAGGCCAATGTGGATGCCACGCTTCTGGAGCAAGCAATCCTGAATCTGCTGGACAATGCCGTCAAATACAGCGAAGAGGGAAGCCGTGTGGAAATCCTGGCTGAGAACCGCAACGGCATGCTCGCCATCCATATCCGGGACTATGGCTCCGGCATTGCCAAGCGCAACCTCTCACGACTGTTTGAACGGTTTTACCGGGTCGACAAGGCCCGCAGCCGGCAACTCGGCGGGACCGGACTGGGTCTGGCCATCGTCAAGCATATCGTTCAGGCGCACGATGGTGAAATAACCGTGGATAGCAAGCTGGGGGTGGGCACGACATTTTCCATTTTCCTGCCGCGTTGAGGTGCTCCGCCATCACGAAGCGCGGTCTTTCCTTACCGGCCGCACGAATTTGACACCAATCCCTTCATCGGTGATGCGAACCACTTTACCCCGGACCTTGATGGGATCGGCATTGCGTGAAGGGGTAAAATTCAGCAGGATTTCCTGACCGACATTAAAGGGCTCCCGCGTCTCGATGAATACACCGGTGGGGCTGATGTTCTGGATGGTGTCGCGGTAAGCTCGGTCATGGGTCGCATAATATACGGTGAGGCTTGTTTCCCGGCGTTTATGGCGGCGTGTATGGCGGGCCTGCTTTTTCTCGAGCTCCTCAAGCATGGCCACCTGTTCTTCCAGTGACAAATCGGTTATGAGCTCAAATAAGCGAAAGGCTACATCGGTTTGGCTGATTGGCTTTTTGTTTTCCGCCATTGTCGCGCTCCTCCATGGGTCTTGCCTGCATGCCGGGCCGCCGGCAGGGCCTTGGCGTTGCCACCTGTCCTTTTATGAGTATTAGTCGGATCGCCGATTATTGTCAAAAAAAAAATCCGCTCCCGATGCGGCACCTTTCCCCTCCAGTCGTCTATTTTACAAAATTCATACCCAATCTTAACACCAGCGGAACATCCCTCCTCCAGAATGGAAACATTAAAAATGAAGCACACCCGTTTGAACGAAGGACGCTATGCTGCAATCCCCGGCTTTATCCAATGTGATCCGCCCCGACGTCTTTAATCCCCTCCCGGTGAAAACGGTAACAACTGCCGGTGACCGGCTCGGAATCGATCCCCGCAATCCGGAAACGTTGGCGCGCACCCTCCCCTTTTCTCCGGAAGATACAACGGCCGGGGTTGAAAATGAAATCCAGGCCTCCGTGGCAGGCGATGCCTCCCAGGTGGACCTGCCCATTTCCATTGCGGCGTCCGATGTCTTCGAAAATGTGCGTCACATGGCCGTGGCCGGTGACACATCACCGCGCCTGCTGGACGGTCTGGAAGCCTATCTGCAGCAGAACACCGATCGTCTGTGGGAGAACAGTTGGGTCCAATTCCCTGAAGATCGACTGTCGGCCTTTTCACGGAAAGTATTCCGGGAAGATCTGCGCGCCGATAAGCGCAGCCCCAACAGCCGCGCCCGCAAAGACGCCGACCGCTTCCGATGCCACCGCCAGGGGCAAGCCTATATCCGGGTGCCCATCAGCTATCTGATGAAGCTGGCACTGGCCGAGGTTGTCAGCACACCGCAGACGGATCCGATGATCCGCACCGAAGCGCGGCGTATGATGGCCCACTTTATCAGCGACAACACGTCACCCGAAACCCATTCCTTTTATACGCCGACGCTCGCCAAGGGAGCCCGCCCCGGCATGGCCATTGCCGAGGAGACCACCAAGCGCCTTTTGCTTTCCCAGCTTCTCGTGATGTACGCCAATCGACGTTTCGGCCTGCTGAACAACGGGCAACGTGCCATGATCTATATGGCGCCCCATCCCCCTCAACGCCAGAAGCGGCTGAATGAACTGATCCCGGACGCCTACTACCGCGAGCTTTTCATGAGTCCCTGTCTTTCAGGGTGGGATCGTGGCGAAGACAAACAGGCCTATATGGCCCATTGCCATAGAGTGCTTTCCCGCAGCCAACTGAACGCGGTCTCCAAACTCCGCGATGCCGGTATCATTACCCGTAATCTTGTGGTACTGCCCAACCTCTCCAATATCAGTCTGGCCAATAACGGTACCCATCTGAGTATCGGCAGTCGTATGCTGAGTCAGCATCTGAGAAACCCGGATCTGGCATTCGGTGCCCGGGAAGAAAAATGGCTGGGAGACCTGGCCATTAAAATTCTGGAACATTTCCTGCCTCTTTTCGTCGGCACCTACAGCGGTGCGCCCTACCGCCTGGATTTCAGCGACATGCATCCTGAGAAAGCCCTGGGTTTTCTTCCACACGAACTGAATCAAACCCATCTGAGGATGATCTGGCGTCGCTGGAAGAAAAAAGCCCGCATGAAAATCCTGGGGAGACCCATCACGCCCTTCGGCCCTGTCTGGCTCGACCGCACCCTGAGCCGCGGCCTGGGTCTCAAAGGGGATTTCGTGCTGGATTTTCGTCTGTTGGACTATCTGGCCTGCCTGATGAGCACCCGCACCTCGGGGGCCCTCAACGGTGAACTCGGCAGCGACCTCAAATTGAAAAACGATCTGACATCCATGGGGGCCTTTCACGCGTCCATGCCGCTTTACCTGCTCTACCGGCTGCGCCGCTTTGATGACATGGGTTTTTCGGGTTTTGAAGGACGCCATTACAGCCAGTTCGAAAGCATCCCGAAGGACCTGGCGCCGGCCGCCTGCCTGCAGTCGCTGCTTTCCGCACTGGCATACCAGTATATCTTTCGGGAAGGCATTCACCACAGCGACATACCGGATACGCCGAAAATCGAAAGCGAGCGCCGCCAGATCTTTTTCGGCGCGGCTATCGACATTCCGACGTTCTATGTCCATCGCGAAAGTCGCAACCGTTTCCTCATGCGGCTGCTCAAAGATGTCCGTGGCACCCGCTTCAGTCATCGTTATCCCGGCTATATCCGCATTAAGCTCGATGAATACCGGCGCGCATTGATTCGCACGCTGCGGCGGGATGGCGCGGACCTGATCGAGCAGTTCCAGGCCGGCGGCTGCCTCGATGACCTTGAAGAGCGTCTGCAATCGCCAAGGGACCGGGGTGCCGCCGGCCGCCTGACACGCGGCATCCTGGCAGAAGCCGGCGCCCGTTCCCCCCTGCAACTTTCGGCGGATGAGTTCAACCAGGCCGCCGAAAAGTATTATCGGGAGACATTATGCCGCAAGCAGATGGCGGAAGGGCTGGATATCCTGGAAAAAGAGCTGGCCGCTATCGACACGCCACGCGCCTGGCGCCAGGGCCGCTACAATCGACCACTGTATCAACTCCTCAAAGGATTGAGCGCCCGGGAATTTCTGGCACGCCACCGCCAGGCGCTCCTCTTTGAAATGGCATCCGAGGAGACGTTGGCCAAACTCCTTCATCTGTTTATCCTGATTACCCTCAAGGCGCGCCAGACAGAGGAGGCCGCCGCGTCATAGCACCCGTCCGGCACACAGCACCTCGACGCCATCGTTTCGCGATGGCATCCATTCCGGACGGGAAATACGCACCGCCGATGATAATCTCATGACCACATTACCCGAACATCAATACATTCAACGTGACACAGGCCAGGTGATCACCGAGCGATTGTTCTCAGATCGAATGATCCACCTGCTTTATGCCCACGCCCGGGAACGCTCGCCGCGCGTCTTTGACCAACTCACCTCCCGACGGACCAACGACTGCTGCGCCTTTTGGCAGTTCGATCTGCCATCACGGCGCTCTCCTGCGGCCGTCCGCCGCATGATCCGGCAGCTTGCCATCCGCATGGATGAATGCCTGTCGCCGGATGAATTGACATCACCGCGCAAACTGTTCGAACGCCAGATCCGCTACTGGCAGTGCCGTCCGATGGCGCTGGACGAAAACCAGATCGTGTCACCGGCCGACGCCCGCATGCTGACGGGCTCGTTTGCCCGCCAGTCACAGCTTTTCCTGAAAGAAAAATTCTTCGATTACCAGGACCTGCTTGGCGCCAACAAAACCCGGTGGCTGGAGGCCTTCCAGGATGGACAGTTCGCCGTCTTCCGGCTGACACCCGAAAAATACCACTACAATCATCTTCCCGTAAGCGGACGCGTTGTGGATATTTACGAAATTCAAGGCGCTTACCATTCCTGCAATCCCGGTGCCGTTGTCCGCATGGTAACACCCTACTCCAAGAACCGGCGGGTGGTTACGATTATCGACACCGATGTACCGAACGGCAGCCATGTCGGACTGGTTGCCATGGTGGAGGTTGTGGCCCTGATGATCGGTGATATCGTCCAGCGCTACAGCCCTGAACGCTACGACACGCCACGTCCGGTGACCACCGGAATGGTCGTCCGACGCGGACAGCCCAAAAGCCTATACCGCCCCGGCAGTTCGGTGGATGTCCTTATGTTCCAGAACAACCGCGTTCAATTCTGCGACGATATCCTGGCCAACCAGCACCATGCCAGTGCCCGCAGCCGGTTTTCCCGCGGCTTCGGCCGGCAGCTGGTCGAAACCGAAGTCCAGGTGCGCGACACCATTGCCATGAAAGGAGCATTTGATGGCTGATGAAATATTTGTAGGCCTGTGCGGCCTGTTGACCGTTTTCCTTTTTCGCTGGGCCTTTCGGCACCTAACCCGGGAAAAATGGCAGTTTGTGGCCTCCATTCCCAAATGCAAAGGCACCGATAACTGCTGGGAGGGCATCAACCTGACGTACTACGGGTTCTTCAATGCCACGGCCTACACCCTCGCCTGCACCCTTTTAATCCTTCTGACAGCTGCCGCCGGCATTCCCGTCGGGTTTACCTTGATCCTAGTGGTCGTCATCCTTGCCATTTGCATGCCGGGGTCACGCATAGTGGCCCGCCTGGTTGAGAAAAAACCGCACACTTTCAGTATCGGCGGCGCATTTTTTCTCGGTATTCTCCTTACGCCGCCCCTTCTGATAATGGTGCCGCCGCTATCCACCCGTCTGTTTCATCAGACCGTGAATCCGATAGTTTTTCTGGCCGCGGTAGCGATTGCCTATTGCTGGGGCGAGGGCATTGGTCGCCTGGCCTGTATCAGCTTTGGTTGCTGCTATGGCAAACCCCTTTCCGATGTTCATCCCCGCCTGCGTCCCTTGTTTCGCCACTGGCATTTCATCTTTCAGGGATCGACACGTAAAATTGCCTACGCCCACCACCTCGATGGGGTCCAGGTCGTACCTGTCCAGGCCATCACCGCCGTGCTTTACACCGTAACCGCCCTGGTGAGCATTTATGCCTTCCTCAACCAACATTTTCACACAGCATTGCTGCTGTCCCTGGTCATCAGCCAGTTATGGCGCTTCGCATCGGAGTTTCTGCGCGCTGACTATAGAGGAAATGGCCATATCAGCGCCTACCAGTACATGAGCCTGGTCGCTGTCGCCATTGCGATAGGGGTGGCGGCTATTGCGCCCTTACCGCCAGTTCTTGAATCCCTTTCGATTCTTCAAGGCCTCGCCCGGCTCTGGCACCCGGCCATGCTGCTAATGCTCCAGGTCCTCTGGGTAACCGCCTTTGTTTACACCGGTCGGAGCGACGTTACCGGGTCGACCATTCAGTTTCACGTTCACCGCCATCTCGTATGATGCTCCGTTTTTTTCTCATGAAAAAAAATATTTTCTTGATGGAAGCGTAAAAAGTCGCGAGGCCATTTTGACGTCATCCCGGCGAAAGAAGCTGCGTCGCAATTGATGCGTTAGGGGTTTGGCAGCATGGGTCATTCCGGCGGAAGAGGCTGTGTTGCAATAACCACGACTCGCGGCGTCGGGATCGGTATTGGAATCGGGTTCGAAAGGGCGTCGGATAAAGCCAGGATCTTCTGATATCAAGATGATAGAGATTCCCGTTCAAAGCCTGTCCCGGACGCCGATCCAAAATCCGTAATGACGGACAAGGTACTCTTTACGGAATCATCTTTTCTTGCCCGAGAAAATGGGAATAGCGGTATAGTAATCAACGAGAAAGGCCGGCTTTCGAATCTTGCCGGTCACCTTTCGTGCGCTTACGCTTCCGCCGCCGATGCCACATCATTACGCTGATCACGACCAAAGCACCCAGAGCCAAAACACCTATCTGGAAGTATCGTCCGTGTTCGAGAATTCTCTGGAAGGCTTCTCCTAAAAGATAGCCGCCCGAGCCGATGATCACCGCCCAGGCAATGGCGCTGAGGAAGCTGAGCAGGGCAAAGGTGCCCACGCGGCATTTTCCGGAACCCAGCAGGAAGGGAATAATCGCCCGCATGCCATAGATAAAACGGTAAAAAAGCACCACCACCTCACGCCGACGGTCAAGCATGGCGACGGCGCAATTCATTTTTTGCTGCCAGGTGGGCCGGTGGCGAAAAAGCCCGGGGCCTTTGCGTCGTCCCAGATGGAAAAAAAACTGATCGCCGACAAAGGCCCCCATGGCGGATGCCAGCACCATGCCTTTGGGATCCATCAACCCCTGCTGGACAAGAAGAGCCGCAATCAGCAGGACCGATTCCCCCTCCAAAATGGCACCGATAAAAAGGGCCGGATAGCCGTACTGCGCAACCAAAGTTTCCAGCGTCATAAACCTCGCATAGAATAAAGCCGCTTTGTCCCCGGGAGGGTGAATCCAGCTATTTCACACGTTCGTGGGATGAAATATTCAGGTTAAAGAGATAGCCGGTTCATTTGCCGAAGTGAAGGGACAGCCAGTTCGGCCTGTTTACGGGTAATCTCCATTGCCCGCAGTCGCAATGTCTGCATCTCTTCAGGATGATCGAGCCGTTCGAAGCGTTGCGGGGCAACGCGAAACACTTCATGGGTATCCGGGTGGAACATAAAAATTTCATCATTCATACAAAAATATTTTTCCGTCATGGGGTCATTCCTTTTATGATCTTCGCGAGGGCAAATGCAGGGGATACCCGTGGTCAACAGCCATAGCGGCGCTAAACTCCAGTTCACGGCTCAACCGCCGCAGATAGGCCATGCGTTTGTCGCAGACACGGCACTGACTGTTGTTCTTGTCCTTGTTTCGTCGCGGGCATTGCAGACACGGGTTAAGTCGATTCATCGAAGCCTCCTTGGCATTCCGGTCCCCAAGATGGATCTTGCGGTTGACTCGCTTGGTTACAAATAGAGGGGTCGGTCTTCCGTTTAGCGTTGCTGTGCATGAACCTGCCGCAAGATCTGTATGGCCACAATTTACCCTAATGCAATTAGGTCGGGATTATCAGGCGATTAGAATTCAATTATCCATAAGATGAGCTTTGGCGTAGCGCTTTAGGCGGGTGGGTCGGGCAGGTCGGCGGCCATCGAAAAAATCGCAGTCCCGATAATAGCGCAAATCTTTAAGCCATTTTCGGTAAAAAGGCGCATCGGCTTTCCATTGCCGCATCAATCCCAGGGGATGGTGCCTCAAATCCCGCAATGGACCGCCGAGCTCCGAGGGATCGCGAAAGCACTCCCATTCGCAGGCGTAACAGTCCCCCGCGTTTACGGCGGGCACATCGGAGCAATTCCAGAAAGGCCCCAAATCCTCTTCACCCCGGTAACCACAAGGGTAGGTATGGCCTCGGGCGGCATCGACAAAAAAATAATCCAGACCGCCGCGGCAGGCATAGCCCCGATGACCGCTTTGAAATTGCCGATGCAAGGCATGCAGCGAACAAAGCGGGGTAAAAATTCTCAGGCGGGAGCGATTTTCCACCACGGACTTTGCCAGGACGTCGAAGAGATGCGCCTTTTCCCGCTTGGAAAATGACACGATCGAAGACGTTGCCGTGGCACCGTAGACCGCGTTCAAATCATCACCGTCCTTATCGCTGTCAATGCTCATGGGGTAGCAGACATTCGCGATGGAAAACCCCAGATTGGCAATGAACCGAAAAAATCGGTCGAACCCTGAATGCAGGCGTTCGCGAAAGATGGCCGGCGACACCCCCTTGCCGTCCGGTCCGGACGGTTTCAGGAAAGGAATTGCGCGAGGACCTTCAAGGTTGCGATTGATGCCCAGATTGGCCGATGGGTAGAGGCCATAGGCCTGGAAAATCGGCAGCGCCCTTTCGATACCGCGGATGACCCCTTCGAACCCCCGCATGCGCTCGTGGGTAGCAGGATCGGCGGAATCGATGCTGATCCAGAAATTCCGCAGCGGGGTTGCCGCCAGCTTTTCCGCCAGGCGATGAACCCGGTCGGCAAACCCGGGTTTCTCGGGCGCGCGGAATAAAAACCCGTTGGTGCCCGTTCGAATATAGGTAATCCCGGCGGATCCGGCATAATCCATCAGCGGCACGAGATCGTCTAGGGCCATGAAGGGTTCCCCCCCGGTAAACGAAACCGCATCGATGCCCTGCTCGGCAGCGGCATCGATCATTCGTTTCACAGCATCCGGTGTCAGGCTGTGACGGGGGAAGTGTTCATGGATATTCATCCCGCATTGAGGGCAGGTGGCATTACAACGGTCCGTCAGTTGAATAATCAACTGGCCCGGCAGACGACCCTGCCGGATCAGATTAAAATAGTTTTTAGGTTTCATGAAAAACGATCGTCGTGGCCCCCTCTTTGAAAAAGTTGTTTCCGCTCATGTTACGGCAGTATCAGCGACTCGCCTGTCAATGATCTGTGAACAGGCGACAATTTAAAATCCGGAGACCCATTGAAATCCTTCCCCGGTTTGAATTTGTTTGTATGTTTCCCATGTTTCCAGAAATGCGGCATCAAATGAACGGGCTTCCATATAGCGGCGCGCTTCCTGCCCCATGGCTTTGCGCCGTTGCGGATCGACCAGCATCTTTTCGACGGCGTCCACGAAATCATCAATGTCGTTGCCCCTGGCGACCAACCCGGTTTTATTCGGCAGCATGTTCTCCTTGGGCCCCCCCTGGTCCGACACCACCACCGGAAGCCCACATGCCTGGGCCTCCAGAACCACATTGCCGAAGGTGTCGGTGGTACTGGGAAAGGCAAACAAATCCGCTGATGCATAGGCGGCCACGAGGTCTTCACCGGCCAGGGCACCGGTAAAAGTGCAGGGCAAATCGTCCAATTGACGTTGCATCTCCGCTCGGTAGGGGCCATCCCCCACCACCACCAGATGGGTCTGGGGGTGCCGGCGATGGATACGCCGATAGGCTTCCGCCAGGATGTCAAGATTTTTTTCTTTGGAAACACGCCCGACATAAAGCAATTTGGTTTCGGCCGTCACCCCGAAGTGCTGCTGGTAGAAACCGTTGCGGTTCGCCGGGGTGAACCGCTGGATATCGATGCCGCGAGGATAAAGGGCAATTTTAGCGCCGTTGATCCCATGGTCAATGAGTTCCTGGCGGGTGCTTTCGGAGGGGGCATAGATGAGATCCATTTGATCGTAGTACCAGACCACAAATTTCCAGGTGAGTTCTTCCATGGCCTCATCACCGGTCAAAAACTGTGCATATTGGGGCAATTGGGTATGGTAGGTTCCGCAGAAGGGTAGCTTCAGAATGCGGGCGATGGCCAGCGCGGCCAAGCCGATCGGACCGGGCGTGGCCGAATGGATGCGGGTAAAGCCTTGCTCGTAACAATAGCGCAACATCTCCAGCAGGGGGGGGTAGAACAGTTTCTGTTCGCGATATTCCGGCAGTTCGTAAATGCCGATGGGCTTGAACGTCTTGACACCCGGTTGAGATGTTTCCGGTGCTTCATTGCAGGTGATCACCTGCAAGGGCTTGCCGTTTCGCAAAGCCACCTTCACCTGTTGCTGGATGGTCAAGGCCACCCCGTTGGTGTCATAGAAGGTATCGGTAAAGTGGGCCATACGCACCGTATCGGCCGTATCGTCTCCATCGGGCGGTTGCACACCAAAATGCGCCCGAACGGACTGGGTAAAATCCCGGTCCTTGGAGAAAATGGAAAAGGCGATGAAATAAGGGGCCAACAGGCCATAAAGGCCACCCGCCGATCCGATGGTATGAAAAATATTGAAAACGTTTCCGCCCACCAGGTGGTTCATGGCATGATTGGCAAAGTTGATGATGGTCTGGTTGGCAACCTGGTTGACGAAATCAAACCAGGCTGTCTCCGAGTGGCGATCGGAATTATGGCCTTTCAGCGCCACCGTATGGAACTGCATGTCGTTCCTGAGCAACCGCGTGGTGGTGTGCCTGAGCAGTCCAAAAAGGTCATCGGAAGGCGGCACGGCCTTGTCCCGCTTGTGGGAATTGAGAAAGAAATAGACTTTGTCCAGCAGACGGCCCTCCCCTTTGCGGCCGGTATCCGCAACCGGACGCAGGGACCGGTCCAGGAACTTCATCAGAAGGTCTTTGTCCTGGAAACGCTCCAGATTGAATTTGCTGCGATAATACTGGTAAGCGATGCCGTAAAAGTTGTGCGCCATGGTTTCCGGAAGGGAAGCGTGGCGAATAGCCCGGCTTTGTCCGCTTTCAATACCCGCCAGTGCCTCGGCCACATCAGAGGCCCCGGGGATCTCCGTGTAGGTTCGGGCGATGTTGAGGGCACTGTGGTCATCGGATCCGCCGGTGATGTTTTTCGCCCACGACCTGGGAAAGCCCGGCTCAATGCCATGATGTTCGACCAGGCGGGCCATCAAATCCGGGGTGAGTGACTTCAAAATTTCTTCCAAACCGTCATTGGCCGCATCGTTGCGTGCCCCGTTCATTTCAAAATTCTTGAATAGCAGAAGCATTTTTTCGAAATGCGCGATGCGCAAACGATCATTGACGCCGTACAGGGGGTGGGCCAGTACATGCACAATCCCCTGGGCCTGCAGATAATCCACGAGGTAAAAGACGTTTTCCCGGCATTTTTGGATATCGGCATGCTGGCGCTCATCGATATTCAGGGCCAGCACGTGGAGCTTGCACTGATCATCGGGAAAGTAAGTCGTTATCTCCTCGCTGATGAACGTATGGGGCAGATGAGCAATCTCCAATGCGCCTTCGATGCGGTTGTGGTCGGATATGGTAACGTGGGTCATGCCACGCTCACGCGCGATGCGATAGATGTCAAGCGGTTCCGTGAAGCTTTCCGGACATCCGATTTTTTTCAGCACCCAGGCCGATGGTCGTTTCGAATGTTTGGAATGGACATGTAGATCAACACGCATAGCAACTCCTTCCATAGCTGGCGACGATACCTGAATCGATCATCGTTTTGACGTGTTGATTTCAACGCTCCGGCTGTTAAAGTAAGATGAGTATTTCTTTAGATAATCGATAGGAAACGAAAACAATTGACGCTTGCACGCATTGCGGTTTGAAAACAAAATAAATTTTATGATAATTCAAATTGTTACCATAATTCTAACCTGTTTCTAACGTGGTGCTAACAAAGAAAGCGTTATGGGATGCGATACTTTTTGAAACCATCAGCGGCATGGTGATCAAAGCAACCCCTATAGCTTTCCAAGATGATTCAGCGTTGCGGTCAACCACGCCAAACGAGAAGGGATAGCAATGGCCAGACATTTTCATAAGGAATTGGAAAAGTTAAAAAAGATGATTCTATCGTTGGGCGCCATGGTGGAAGAACGCGTCCGCCGTGCGGGCAGTGCCGTCATGGAAAAAGACGCTGTCATCGCCGAGGAAATCATCCGCTCGGATTTCGAAATCGATGAAATGGAAGTGGAAATCGAAGAGGAGTGCCTTAAAATCATGGCCCTGCACCAGCCGGTCGCCATCGATCTGCGGTTTCTGATTGCCGTCATCAAGATCAACAATGATCTCGAACGCATCGCCGACGAAACGGTCAACATTGCCCAGCGCATCAAAACCATGGTCAAGGACAAGCCGGCCAACATAGCCTTCGACTATGAACCCATGACCGCTGAAGTGGAAAAAATGCTCAAACTGAGCCTGGATGCCCTGGTCAACATGGATGTCGATATGGCCTTTAAAGTGGTTACCATGGATGATGAAGTCGATGACATCCATCGCCAAGTATACCAGCTCATTCGCGAAGAAATAAAACAATACCCGGATCAGGTTGCCTTTTTTATCAATTTTTATCTCATTTCACGGCACCTGGAGCGCATCGCCGACCACGCGACCAACATCTCCGAGGAAGTCATTTATTTGATCGAAGGTGAGATTGTGCGGCATGCGGCCTATTAGCTTCCTCCACGTGCCGTCCGGGCCGGGCAGCCACAATCGCCCCGCACTATTCCGGTCGGCCGCACTGAACCGCAGCGCTTTGGCCTTGCTCTTTATCGTCTGCTTGGGGTGTGCGGCGCAAACCCCACCCTCGCCGGGGCAAAGCGTCACGCCGCCTCCGGCCGGCCCTGAATCCTCTTTGTCGCTGCCTTCTTTTGGCCCGGCAACGGCAACGGTTACGCTGACCGTTTTTGAAGAATACCAATGAGGGTTTTGTGCGCGGCTCGAGCCGACCCTTCAGCAGGTGCTGGAAACCTACCCCCAAAACCTCCGTCTGGTGATCATGCCCTTCCCGGCCATGGAGAGCCAATCCTCCTGGCTGGCCGCTTCCGCCGCCCTGGCCGCCCACAAGCAAATGCGCTTTCAGGCCTTTCGGGAACAGCTCTTCCAGCACGAAGGCCCCATTTCGGCAACCGATCTGAATGAAATGGCCGATATGGTGGCGCTGGACATACCCCGGTTCCAACACGATTTGGTATCGACCGCGATTCAACGTCTCCTCGTTCACGCCATCAATAGCGGTGTTGCACGGGGGGTCACGGGCACGCCCACCGTTTTCGTCAATCAGACGCCGTTGGAACAAATCGACTTCGATGCGATTTCTAAGGCCATTCAACAGGCCCGCCCTTCTCTTTGAACAGCACCCTTGGACGCTTCACCTAACACCTTGAATTGATAGCAGTTCGACAAGGCTGTCGCGGCGCCCCGCCTTCTTGTTCACAAAAACCTATCGCAAAACTAGTGCTTTATTAACTTCCGCCTAACAGTCCTCTAACACGTTCATTTTAGCTTGCCGGCGCGATTGAGAAATTGCGTCACGTGGAAATATCCGTAACGAAGGCATTTGTACGGGGCATTGCCAATGATTTCACCGTATATGATTTTCGCAGCCATTCTGCTCCTGACCTCAGGGGCTTATGTTATCGGGCGCAAGCGGGCCTTTGCGGTCGCCGGTGATCGCGCCGGTTTGATGCAGATGCATTCGCGGCCGACGTACTACGGTCTTCTGACCGCCATGTGGTGCGGGATCCCTGCGCTGGTGATTTTCAGCGCCTGGTCGGTTTTCGAGTCCGGCATCATTACCCAGTTGGTCATTGCCGGCATGCCCGATTCCATCCGCGACCTGCCGCCGGATCGCCTTAACCTTATTGTCAATGACATCAAAAATCTGGTCAGCGGCAATATTGTTTCCGCCGAGATGAACCAAACCCTCAGAGCGGCGGCCGATCACTATCGCCAGTTGCAGGCCATCAGCAGCGCCGCCCTGACCGTGGTCGTTTTGGCCCTTATCATGATTGCCACGACGATGATCATGCGGGCCATATCCCCTTCCCTGCGGGCCCGCAACCAGGTCGAAACCATCATCAAATGGATCTTGATCGCCTGCTCAACGATTGCAATTTTTACGACCATCGGCATTTTGCTTTCGGTCCTATTCGAAGCCATCCGTTTTTTCGAAAAAATATCCCTGACCGAGTTTTTGTTTGGACTCAAGTGGAGCCCCCAGATGGCCATCCGGGAAGACCAGGTGGGCTCTTCAGGCGCTTTTGGCGCCATACCGGTTTTCGCCGGTACACTGATGATCTCGGCCATTGCCATGGTGGTGGCCGTTCCCATCGGTCTCATGTCGGCCATCTACCTTTCCGAATACGCCAATCGCCGCTTCCGGGCGATTGCCAAACCGCTGATGGAAATTCTCGCGGGCATTCCCACGGTGGTTTACGGCTTTTTCGCCGCCCTGACCGTTGCCCCCATGATTCGGGATACCGGCCTCGGTTTGGGCCTCGACGTCTCCTCTGAAAGTGCTTTGGCCGCCGGGCTGGTCATGGGCATCATGATCATCCCCTTCGTATCGTCGCTGTCGGACGACGTCATCAATGCCGTGCCCCAGGCCATGCGCGATGGTGCCTACGGTCTTGGTGCCACCCAGTCCGAAACGGTCAAGCAAGTTGTTCTTCCGGCCGCCCTGCCCGGTATTGTCGGGGGGGTTCTGCTGGCGGTTTCACGGGCCATCGGCGAAACCATGATCGTGGTCATGGCGGCCGGCCTGGCCGCCAATCTCACGGCCAACCCGCTCAAAACGGTCACCACGGTAACGGTCCAGATCGTCACGCTGTTGGTGGGTGACCAGGAATTCGACAGCCCCAAGACCCTGGCAGCCTTTGCCCTGGGCCTGGTTCTGTTTATCGCTACCCTGATCCTGAATGTGATCGCCCTTCACGTGGTTCGCAAATACAGGGAACAATATGAATAATCCCTCTTCCCAACCAAATGGTCTGAACCCGCAAGGGCGACGCGCCATTGAAATTGTCAACGCGGGGTTGGCCCGGCGTTACCGTAAAGAACGCCGTTTCAGGCTCTATGGCATCAGTGCCATTCTGGCCAGCTTATTGTTTCTGTCGTTTCTTTTCGGCAGCATTATCTCCAAAGGGTATTCCGCGTTTCAGCAGACCTTCATCCAGCTGGATATCTTCTTCGACCCGGCTATCCTGAGCCAGGAATCGCTGTCCACGGCCAACTACCCCGGTATTGTGAAACAATCCCTTCGCCAGATGTTCCCGGAAGTCAAATCACGGCAGGATAAACGGATGCTCTATCGTTTGGTCAGCAGCGGCGCCTCTTTTCAGATTCGCCAAATGGTGCTGGATTCGCCGGAGATGATCGGGCAGACGCTTCAGGTCTGGGTCATCGCGGATGATGACATCGACATGTTGGAAAAAGGCCATTTCGATCTGGAGGCACCGGAGGGCGAGCGCCGCATCAAAGACATCCAGTTGGCCTGGGTGGATCGGCTCAAGAAAGAAAGCCGGATCGAGAAACGGTTCAATCGGATCCTGTTCACGGCCGGTGATTCGCGTGAACCCGAATTGGCCGGCATCCTGGGGGCCGTCGCCGGATCGTTTTATACCTTGCTGGTAACGCTTTTGCTTTCCTTTCCAATCGGCATTGCCTCTGCCGTTTACCTGGAAGAGTTTGCCACCCAAAACCGCTGGACCGACCTGATCGAAGTCAACATCAACAACCTGGCGGCCGTACCGTCCATTGTATTCGGTCTCCTGGGGTTGGCCGTTTTTCTCAATTTTTTTGGTCTTCCGCGCTCCGCCCCGCTGGTCGGCGGTCTTGTTTTAACCCTGATGACCCTGCCGACCATCATCATCGCCAGTCGGGCGTCCCTGCAGTCGGTACCGCCGTCCATTCGCGAAGCGGCCCTGGGTATCGGGGCATCCAAAATGCAGATGGTCACGCATCACGTGCTGCCCCTGGCACTTCCCGGCATCCTGACCGGTACGATCATCGGCATGGCAAGGGCCTTAGGGGAATCCGCGCCCTTGCTCATGATCGGCATGGTGGCGTTTATCGTGGATGTACCCGGCGGTTTTACAGATCCGTCAACCGTCCTGCCGGTCCAGATTTTTCTCTGGGCAGACAGCCCCGAGCGCGCTTTTGTGGAACGGACCTCGGCGGCCACCATCGTACTGCTGGCCTTTTTAATTATAATGAACGCTTCCGCTGTCTACCTGCGCAAAAAATTTGAAAGGCGATGGTAGCGACTTTTATGAAAATTTTAAGCTCAATGCAGCGGTTCTAACCGCCGCCTAATGTTTACGGTTCATTTTAGGAAAAGAGGGCAATGCGCCTTTTTGGTTCAACTACTCAAAGAAGGATTAACAACTCAGGAGGTACACATGTTCAGAAAATCGGTATTAATTGGCACAGCACTTATTTTTCTGGTGTCGGCCGGCTCCGTCTATGCGGCGTCTGCCCGCGACTACATCAGTATCGTGGGCTCTTCTACGGTTTACCCCTTTGCCACGGTGGTCGCCGAGCAGTTCGGTAAAACCACCAGCTACAAGACGCCCAAAATCGAATCCACTGGTTCGGGCGGCGGTCTGAAGCTCTTCTGTGCCGGTGTCGGCGTGGAACACCCTGACATTACCAATGCTTCGCGCGCCATTAAAAAGTCGGAATACGACAAATGCCAGAAAAACGGCGTGAAAGAAATCGTCGAAGTCAAGATCGGCTATGATGGTATCGTTGTAGCGAACTCCAAAAAGACGGCCCCGATGAAACTCACCCGCAAGGATCTCTTCCTGGCCCTGGCCAAGGACGTTCCGAACCCCAAAGGCGGGGAAACACTGGTTCCCAACCCCTACAAAACCTGGAAAGACGTCAATCCGTCCCTGCCCAACGTCAAGATTGAAGTCCTGGGACCGCCGCCCACTTCCGGGACCCGTGACGCTTTCGTGGAGCTGGCCATGGAAGGCGGCGCCAAGAAGTTTGACTGGATCAAGGCCATGAAGAAAAAAGACAAGAAAGCCTACAAGGCGATCTGCCATACGGTCCGTGAAGACGGCGCTTACGTCGAAGCCGGTGAGAACGACAACCTCATCGTCCAGAAACTCGACGCCAACCCCAATGCGTTAGGCATCTTCGGCTTCAGCTTTTTGGACCAGAATACGGACATCATCCAGGGTTCCTTCGTGGACGGTGTGCAGCCGACCTTCGATGCCATCGCCGATGGTCAATATCCCGTTTCCCGTCCGCTGTTCTTCTATGTCAAAAAAGCCCACGTGGGCGTGATTCCCGGCATCCAGGAATACCTGAATGAGTTCACCTCCGATAAGGCCTGGGGTCCGGATGGCTACCTGAGTGAAAAGGGCATGATTCCCATGCCGGATGAAGAGCGGGCCCAGTTTCAAAGCGATGTAAAAGCGCTCAAACCGATCACCATGAAGTAATAGCGCAAACCCCAGCGGCAGGCCGGCAAATGCTCCATATTGACGCCGGTCTGTCGTATGGTTAAATTGACATTTAATCTTACCAGGATAACGAATCGGGAATGCAACCCTTTGCCCGACGGTGAATGACGATGGATGCTTCAGCCAATATAGAGGAACCAACGGTGGTGACTGTAGATGTAAAAACGACAGCGGGTGTGTCTGGTATCGGTCAGACAGGTCGAATCCTGTACGATCGGGAAAGCCGTGAAACGGTCGGCGAGCCGTTTGTTGAAGGTGCCCGCATGACCTGCCGCGGCGTCAATGTTTACTACGGGGACAAACACGCGATTAAAAATGTTGCCCTCGATATCGGACGCAACGAAGTTGTTGCCATGATCGGCCCTTCCGGCTGCGGCAAATCCACCTTCCTGCGGTGTTTGAACCGCATGAACGACACCATCGACACCTGTCGGGTCGAAGGCGAGATCACCCTGGACGGGATGGATATTTACGGCAAGGAAGTCGACGTGGTGCCGTTGCGGGCCCAGGTCGGGATGGTGTTCCAGAAACCGAATCCCTTTCCCAAATCCATCTATGACAATGTCGCTTACGGTCCGCGGATTCACGGTCTGGCCCAGAACAAAGTCGAACTGGATGAAATTGTCGAAACATCCCTGCGTAAAGCCGGCTTGTGGGAAGAAGTCAAAGACCTCATGACCCATCCGGGCACCGGGCTGTCCGGGGGTCAGCAGCAGCGCCTCTGCATTGCCCGCACCATTGCCGTCAGCCCTGAAGTCATCCTCATGGACGAACCCTGCTCGGCTCTGGACCCCATCGCCACCTCCATCATCGAAGACCTGATCGACGAGCTCAAGCAACAGTTTTCCATCGCCATCGTTACCCACTCGATGCAGCAGGCCTCGCGCGTCAGCCAGCGCACCGCCTATTTCCACCTGGGCGATCTCATCGAAGTCGGCGATACGGCCCAGATTTTCACCACGCCCCGTCATCAGCTCACCCAGGACTATATTACCGGCCGGTTCGGGTAATATTGCATTTGAAGGCCTTTGAATAGTACCCGGCGGGTCCTGGTGCCTCATAGGCCATCGCCTCTTTCATGGAATGTTCCATTAAAACATTCCAATTGACAGCCCCGGCCTGCAACCGCTATTGAAGTCCCAGGGGTATGCCACAAATGGCAACCGCCGGCTGTTCCGCCATCAGCTACTGCAACCAACCTCCCAACGACGGTATCGGAAACGACAGCGACATCATTACGTGACCGGTTCCACTGAAAGCTGGGTATCTTTTTTCCTTCTCGACACTTTTCCGACATGGGAGCCACTATCATGATCAATAATATCTATTACCAGGATCTGGGACTGGTGAACACGGACGACATGTTCCGCCAGGCCATGGACGAGGGCTTTGCGGTGCCGGCCTACAACTTCAGCAACATGGAGCAACTCCAGGGGATCATCACCGGGTGTGTGGCGTCGAAATCCCCTGTGATCCTGCAGGTCTCCGGCAGTGCCCGCCAATACGCCCATTCGTCCATGCTGCCTCACCTGGCCGCCGGTGCGGTGGCCATGGCGGAAGCCTTGGAACATCCCATTCCCATTGCCATGCACCTCGACCACGGCAGTTCATTCGATTTGTGCCGCGCCTGTATCGAGAGCGGCTTTTCCTCGGTTATGATCGACGGATCCCACTTGTCCTTCCAGGAGAACATGGCCCTCACCCGCGAAGTTGTGAACTTCGCCCATGATTTCGATGTCTCGGTGGAGGCCGAGTTGGGGGTGTTGGCCGGCATCGAAGACGAGGTGGAGGCCGAACGATCCGACTATACGCGCCCCGAAGAGGTGGAAGAATTCGTGGGGAAAACCGGGGTGGACAGCCTGGCCATCTCCATCGGCACCTCTCACGGCGCCTACAAGTTCAAGGTCAAACCCGGCGAAAAACCACCCCCGCTGCGGTTCGATATTTTGGAAGCGATTGAAAAGCGTGTGCCGGGCTTCCCTATCGTGCTGCACGGCGCTTCATCTGTCATGCCGCAATACGTGGCCATGATCAACCAGTACGGCGGCAAGATGGAGGACGCCGTAGGAATTCCGGAAGACCAACTCCGTCATGCCACCCAATCCGCTGTCTGCAAGATCAACATCGACAGCGACGGCCGCCTGGCCATGACGGCTGCCATCCGCAAAGTCCTGGCGGAAAACCCGGGCGAATTTGACCCGCGCAAATACCTCGGTCCGGCCCGGGATGCCCTGGTTGAAATGGTCAAATATAAAAATGAGAACGTGTTAGGCAGCGCCAACCGCATATAGTATCCATCCAGAAATAGTCTTTTTGGCCCTGCTCGTCGTTCTCCGCAGGTTTACGGTTGCGGCGTACCTGGGTACGCCTCACCATAAACCATTGTGCGGCCTTGATCAGAACCAAAAATCCACTTTTCTGAATTGGATACCGTGGTCATTTTGCAATTCCAATTCATAAAGCGAGGTTCTTTCCTCAAAGCAGAAGACCTCTGATAGCCGCCGCGGGGGAGGCCATAACTAGCTTTTTGAGCTTTGGGGTTACCCTTTGTCCCGCGCCGAGCATCGGCGGGGCGGACGGGAAAAAGCGCGCGGACTGTCTGAGCCCGCCGTAGCCCAAGCGTAGGCGGGTGAGTTTCCGCGCGCTCCGGCCGCAGCAACCGGTCGATGCAGCAAGCATCATGCTGTCAGGCAAGGCATCACGTGAAGCGAGGCGCGCAGTCCCGCTGACGGCGGGATGAGCACCCGAGCAAGATTGGCAACGCCGCATGGCGGCATGAGGCGACGCTTCATCGGCCGGTTGGACGACGCGCAGGGTTTAGCGGGGCACGGGCGCCTTCTTTTGGTTACTTTTCTTACGCGGGGAAGAAAAGTAACACCCATATAAAGGATGAAGACGAGGTGGAAGAACATCGCCGATCCAGGCACTATAGGTGGAAATTTAGCTTTAATTTAATAACAGCGTGTTAATGGAACGCCGAACACCTTGAAAATTCTCACCACCCCCCATATGGAACGCTGCATCGGGTGCCAGTCCTGTTCGCTGGCCTGCGCGCGTCTCGTGCACCGGAGGCTGTCCTGGCTGACGGCCGGGATCCGGGTCAAATCATCGGGCGGGCTCTCCACCGGTTTTACCGCGCTCACCTGTCTGGCCTGTGATCCGGCGCCCTGTGCCGCCGCCTGCCCCACGGACGCCTTTACCCAGCGGGAAGGCGGCGGTGTCGTCGTCAAGAAAAAATTCTGCATCCATTGCGGCAACTGTGCCGAGGCCTGCCCGGTAGACGCCATTTACTTGGACAATACCGGCGATCCCTTTGTCTGCATCCACTGCGGTCGTTGCGTCACCTATTGCCCCCACGAATGCCTTGAAATGACCGCAGCCGGTTCCCGCCAACCGAATGATTCCAGCCGGAAGGTGTCGCCATGATACGTGATGCCTTTCGGGTGCTGAAGATGGACCTGTCCGAGGGCCGCGGCCAGATTCTGATGCTCGACGGGCGCGATGCTTATGCCGGCGGCAGCGGTCTGGCGGCCCTCCTCTTCGAAAATTTTGGCAGGATCGACCAGTCCTGGGACGCCCCGGAGCAGCCCCTGATTTTTGCCATCGGCCCCCTCACGGGCTACTTCCCCCTCATGAGCAAAACCGTATGCGCCTTTAAATCCCCCTATCATGACCAATACGCGGAAAGCCATGCCGGCGGGCGATCGGCCCTGGCGTTTCGTTTTGCCGACCTGGATGCCTTGGTGATCACGGGGCAGGCACCCAGACCTTCCTGCCTGGCTGTGGGCAACCACCACATCGACCTTCGGGATGTCCATTACCTCTGGGGCCAGGACGTCGATGCCACCGGCAAAATGCTGCGGCGCACCTATCCGGGTTCGGGGCACCGCAGCATCCTGCGCATCGGGCCGGCCGGCGAAAACCGATCGGCCATGGCCGGCATCAATGTGGACACCTACCGCCACTTCGGACGTTTGGGGGGCGGGGCCGTGATGGGCGCCAAAAATCTCAAAGGCATCGTGATCGAGGGGGATGCCGCATTTCCTTTGCCGGGGGGCAAAACTTACCGAGGGCTGTATGAAGACATCTATGCGCAAATGACCGCCACCGACATGATGAGCAAGTACCACAGCCTGGGGACGGCGGCGAACCTGGAAGCATTGAACGCGTTGCAATCCCTGCCCTGGCGCAATCTTCAGCAAACCACCGATCCCGCCATCACCGGCGTGACCGGTGAAAGGTTCGCCGATGCCACCCTCCTGCGCAACGCGGCCTGCGCCGGTTGCCCGGTGGGCTGCATCCATGTGGGCTTTGTGCGCGAAAAGTTCATGGCCGCCAATCAATACCTCTACCGGCAGGTGGCCTACGACTATGAGCCCATCTTTGCCACGGGCACCATGCTGGGGGTGACGGACACCTTTGCCGTATTGGGCATCATGGATGCGGTGGAAAAAATGGGACTGGACGTCATGTCGGCCGGGGTGGCCCTGGCCTGGGCAACGGAAGCAACGGAAAAGGGTTTGATATCGGAGAAAGAAACTCTCCTACCGCTGGCGTTCGGGGAAGCACCGGCCTTCAAGGAAGCCGTGGGCCACCTTGCCAGGGGAGCCAACAATTTTTATCGTCTCCTTGGTCAAGGCACTCTAAAAGCCGCCAAAGTATACGGTGGAAATGATTTTGCCTGTGTGCTGGGTCAGGAAATGGCCGGCTACGCGACCGGAGAAGTTTTCTATACCGCCCAGTCACTGGGATTTCGCCACTCCCACCTGGACACCGGCAGCTATTCCTACGACCAGAAGCATGACGAAAAAGACGTCGGCAAGGTGATCGACTTCCTGGTTGCCGACGAGCGGGAGAGGGTTCTGCTGACCGCCATGGTGTCCTGCCTGTTTGCCCGCGGGGTCTACAAATACGACCGGCTTGCCGAATGCTTAGCCTCCCTGGGGTATGGGACACTGGCCGACAATATGGCAGCCATTGCCGGCACCATCCAGCAGAAGCGATGGCAGCTCCGCCTGGCCACGGGTTTTCGTCCCGACGCAGTCCGTATCCCCAGGCGCTTCACGGAGGTAACGACCTGGAAGGGCCAAACCGATTCGCGCTACCTGGATCGGCTGTTGTCGGCCTATGGTGCGGCCATTGCAGCCATCGCCCGTCCGGAATCGTCTTCAGAAATAAGGCCCTAAGGTCTCACAAATCATCGGGGGAAAATGAGATACCTCCAGCGTCGTGGTCGGAGGCCTCAGGTCGCCTTCTCTAAGGGGGCTTAGATCAAAACGAATTAGAAGATACCATCATCCTCGGCCGCGGTCTGCAATCCGCAAAAGCACAAAGGGCGGGATCCGCCGGGATCCCGCCCTTTTTACCTGTTTTCCAATCGGTTTAATGACCTTGTCGGCGGCCGGAGGATCGGATGGCCTCACCGTCGCCTAACGATACAGCGCCAGTTTGACCCCAAAAACCATCATGATCGATCCGGTTACCCCGTCAAGACTGCGCTTGATTTTCGGATTGCTCATCCATTGCTTGGCCCGGTGAACAATGGACGCCAGCAGGCACTGCCAGATCATGGCGATGGTGAAATGCACACCGGCCAGAAACAGGGACTGATGGAGGGCGGATCGGTTCGGGTCGATGAACTGGGGCAAAAAGGCCATATAGAACACTACCGCTTTGGGGTTTAATACATTCGAGAGAAAACCCTCCAGAAGGGATCGACGGGCACTGAAATGACGTCCTCCCTTGGCCTGTGATCCGAGCTTCAGGGGTTCTCCGTTGCGGGCGGCGCTGCGCAGACTCACGATGCCCAGCCAGATCAGGTACCCGGCGCCGGCCAGTTTGAGGGCCTTGAAAGCCCAGGCCGACTGCAGCAGAATCACCGATATTCCCACCGCCGAAACCACGGCATGCACGAACAGACCGGAGCAGATGCCCAGGCTGCTCAGGGCGCCATCCCACCAGCCGCCCCGGGTGGTATTGCGTATGATCAGCACCGTGTCCACCCCCGGCGTCAGGGTAAGCAGGGTGATGGGGATCAGAAAAGTCCAAAAAAGGGGATCCATATTTATCGTATCTCCCGTGTCATTGCGCCGCGCGCCCGCATGGCGTGCGCGCCTTCAACCAGGCAGGGTAACACCCCTATCAGGGACTTAAAACGGATGCAATGTATTTCCATCATGACGGGTGGTGATTGCCAAAGCCCCCCCCACGTCATTGTCGCCTATTGGCGAAATCCCTATTGCGCATTGTCGCCCAAAGTGGCAAAACAAGGGACACCATGATATAGTATACAGAGATTACCTTCTGAAAAGCGGCGACCGACCGCTAATCATCTGTGCAAGGACGCGACCATCCATGGGAGACCCCAACAAAGGGCTTTACTACGTTCCGCGGAACTACAGCGGACGCATCCTGAACGGCTACTACAGTGTGGAACTCAAGCGGCGCCTGGTGGATGCCATCAACAGCTACCAGACGTTTGAAGAAACCGGCATCGCCGGCATTTTTTATATCGCGGCCTGGCAAAGCCAGGAAAGGGAAATCTGGTACGAGTATGCCAGCCAGTCCTTTCTGGAGCTTCTGGACTGCCGTCCCTCCGAGATAGCAGACGTTTTTCGGCAAGGCGTCATCGACCGTCGCGTATACAAAACCCTCGAAGCGGATCCGGGCATCTACAAACAGGTCCAGGACCGGTCCGAATTGGAAGAAGTGCGCGAAGCCTTACGCGAGGAAAGCAAAAAAGAGGGCACCATCGAGGCGGTCTACAAAATCGCCACCCGGGGGGGCCGGGTGGTCTGGGTCAAGGATCAGGCCAACATCGAATTTCATTTCCGGGACCGGATCAGCCTATCCCTGGGCATGCTCACCGTGGTTTCCAAAGAGATGGAAGCCGAGGACGAACTCAAGCGGCACCACGATCATCTGGAATCCATGGTCCTCAAGCGCACGTCCGAGCTGACGCTTCTCAACAAACAGCTCAAACAGGAAATCGTGGAGCGCAAACTGGCCGAGTTCAAACTCAAGCAGAGCTACAACCAGTTGGAAAACAACCTGGATGAAATGGTTCGGGCCATGTCCCTGACCGTGGAGGAACGCGACCCCTATACCGCCGGGCACCAGCGCCGGGCAACGGAACTGGCGGTCGCCCTGGCCCGGGAGATGGGGCTTTCCGACCACCAGTGCAAGGGCCTGCGCATGGCCGGTCTGATCCACGATATGGGCAAGATCGCCATCCCGGCCGAAATCCTGAGCAAACCCGGCGGTCTCAACAACGTGGAATTCCAGTTGATCAAACGCCATCCCCAGGTGGGCTTTGACATCCTGAAGCAGTTTGATTTTCCCTGGGCGGTGGACCAGATCGTGCTGCAGCACCATGAAAGGCTCAACGGTTCCGGCTACCCCCACGGGCTGGCGGGTGAAAACATCCTTCTGGAAGCCCGCATCCTGTGCATCGCCGACGTGGTGGAAACCATCGAGTCCCATCGCCCGTATCGCCCCGGCTTGGGGATCGACGAGGCCCTGCATGAAATCAGCCGCAACCGGGGTAAACTCTACGACCCCAATGGGGTCGATGCCTGCCTGCATCTCTTCAAAGCCAAAAACTTCCAGTATTCATAGCAACGCAAGGCCCTACCGGAATAAGGACCTGTCTTGGCCAGTCCACTTTAAGAAGGGATGAAAACGGGTTTTGCGGTTAAGGTGTCTCCTGAGCCGCTTCCTGCTCGTCAATCATTTCTTCCCGGGTCATCCAACCGCCGCCCAGGGCCTTGTAGAGCCGCACGTAGGATGTGAAAAGCTGCTGCCGAAGTTCGGAACTGGCCAGTTCCACATCGAACAGGGTGCGTTCGGTATCCAGCACTTCCAGATAGCTGGTGACGCCTTTGTCATAGCGTTCCTTGGACAGGAAATTGGCGTTGGCCGCCGCTTTGAGCCGCCGCTGGATGGCCGCTGTCTGCCGATTGAGGGTCGCGATTTCCACCAGGGCGTCATCCACTTCCCGGAAGGCCGTCAGGACGGTTTTTTCATATTGGTACAAGGCCTGCCTGGTGCGCTCTTTCTCGATTTCCACACGCCGCTGATTTTTGCCGAAATCATAGATGGGCCCCAGCAGGCTGCCGCCCACGGACCAGACGTCACCATCGGATTCGATATTGGAAATTTCGCTGGTGGCAACCCCCAGAAGGCCGGTCAGGTTGATGGCCGGCAGCCGCAATGCTTCGGCAACACCGATCTGGGCCGTTTGGGACTGGAGGGTATACATGGCCTCGGCCACATCCGGACGCCTTGCCAGGACATCCGAAGGGATGCCGGCCGGGATCTCCGGCGGCAGGACCTGCAGGTTAAGTTCGGCCCCCTGCGGTATCGCGCCGGGGTTACGGCCCAGCAACACGCTCAGGGCATTTTCCGTTTGGGCGATCTGCCGCTCAAACAGCGGAATGGCTTCCGCGGCAATTTCCTTCTGGATCTGGGACTGGTTGAGGTCGATTTCCGGAACGGTCCCCTTTTCGAACCGCAGGGCGACGATCCGCAGGCTTTCCAGTCGCGACTGGAGTGTGGCCTTGGAAATGGCCAGTCGCTGGTGGAAATCCAGGAGCTGATAGTAGGTGCTGGCCACCTCGGACACCAGGGCCAGTTGAACGGTGCGAAGTCCATATTCGGAAGCCAGCAGATCCGCCTGGGCCGATTCGGTGGCCCGCCGGAACTTGCCCCAGAAATCGATCTCCCAGCTCAACGCCGGGCCAATGTAGGCGTAATAGTTGGTGGTTTCGGAGCGGGCCCCGCCCTGGAACGTGCCCCGGTTGGCCCCGCCCTGGAGATCCAGCTGCGGGAACTGATCGGCGCGCGTAAACCCCAGGGAAGCACGGGCCTCCGCCATTCGGCTTACGGCGATACGGACGTCCTGGTTGTTTTCCAAGGCGGTTGTAACCAGGTCATAGAGTACCGGGTCATTGAAGATCTCCCACCATTGGAGGTCGTCTGCGGACGTGGCCGGCATGGCATCCGTCCGGTAATTTTCCGGGGCGGTCATGTCCGGCGGTACGAAATCGGGCCCGAGGGTACAGCCCCCGACAGCCGTCAGCATCAGGAGAACCGTTAAGACAATCCCGGCAGAACACATCTTATTTTTTTGATCGCTTGGCATAAGACTTTCAGGCCTGCTTGGTTTCAAGAGCACGTTTTTTTTCATAGCGGGCAATTTTTCCGATGAAGACAAAAAGCATCGGATAGAGGAAAACCCCCAGGAAGGTGGCCAGGGTCATGCCCCCCAAGAGCGCCATGCCCATCACTTTGCGGGCTTCCGCCCCGGCACCGGTGGCCACCACGAGGGGGAAAATCCCCAGGATGAAAGAAAACGCCGTCATCAGGATGGGTCGGAAACGCAGCCGGGCCGATTCCATGGCAGCATCGAAAAGGCTTAATCCTTCATTGAACTTGATGTTGGCAAACTCGATGATGAGGATGGCGTTCTTGGCGGCCATACCGATTAGCATGACCAGTGAAATCTGGGCAAAGATATTGTTTTCGTAGCTCAAGTCCAGCTGGCGGGCCACCAGGACCGTGGCCAAGGCACCAAAAATGGCAAAGGGTGTGCCCAGCAAAATACTCCAGGGCAGGGACCAGCTTTCATACTGGGCCGCTAAAATCAGGAAGACAAACAGAAGGGAGAACACAAACACGATGGCGCCGGACCCGGCGGCTTTCTTTTCTTGGTAAGACATGTTGGCCCAGGCATAGCCCATATCCTGGGGAAGCGCCTGTTCCGCCACTTCTTCCAGGGCGTCCAGAGCCTGGGCCGAGGTGTAGCCCGGAGCCGGTCCGCCGGTGAGTTCCACCGAACGGTAGAGGTTGAAGCGGTTGGTGTAATCCGGCCCGGCCGTATCCTGGACTTCCACAAAGGCCGACAGGGGCACGCGCTGACCTTCACGGTTCTTCACGAAAAAAAGATTGATCTGGTCTTTGTTCTGGCGGTATTCGTTCTCGGCCTGGATGTAGGCTTTGTACAAGCGGCCGAAGCGGTTGAAATCGTTGACGTAGGAGCCGCCCAGGAAAGCCCCGATGGTGGTGTACATATCCTGCAACGAGACCCCGGCCTTCAGGGCCTTGTCACGGTTGATCGTAAGGGAGCGTTGGGGCACGCTGGGCCGATAGGTGGTAAAAATGGCACCGATTTCGGGGCGCTGGCTGGCGGCCTGAATGAATTTCACGGCCTGTTCCCCCAGATAGGCCGGGGTATTGCCGGCCCGGTCCTGCAGCATCATGGAAAACCCGGATCCGCTGCCGAGCCCCGGGATGGCCGGAGGACCGAAGGCAAATACCTGGGCCGCCCGGATTTGCGCCCGGAAATCCATATTCAGCCGCTGCACGACATCCAGGGCGGTCTGCTCCCGTTTATCCCAATCCACCAGAGACATGAAGATGAAGGCCGAGTTGGGTGCCATGCTCCCGGACAGGAGGCTATAGCCCGTGGCCGTGGTAACAAACTCCACCTCTTCGTACGTCGATGCGATTTGCTCCACTTGCTTGGCGACCACATCGGAACGCTGCAGGGAGGCGGCATCCGGCAGCAGGATATTAACAAAGAGATAGCCCATATCTTCTTCCGGGATGAATCCTCCCGGCAAAAATTTGCCCACCACACCGGTGCCGCCGCAGATGACCGCAATAAGAATGACTCCGAGAACGATCTTGCGAGCCACCACGTGGGTGAAACGGCTATAGCCCACCGTGGACCAATCGAAAACCTTGTTGAAAAGTTTAAAAAAAAGCCCCAAGGGACCGCGGTAGGGTTTGGGCTTCTTGAGCAGCAGGGAGCACAGCGCCGGACTGAGGGTCAGGGCATTGATCGATGAAAAAGCCACCGACACGGCAATGGTAATGGCAAACTGCTGATAGAGCCGCCCGGTGATGCCGCCCATGGCCGCCACCGGGACAAACACCGCAATGAGCACCAGGGTGGTGGCGATGACCGGTGCGGTCACCTCGCTCATGGCGTGAATCGTGGCCTCTTTGGCATTCATCCCCTTTTCGATGTTCACCTGGACAGCCTCCACCACCACGATGGCGTCATCCACGACGATACCGATAGCCAGCACAAGTCCCAGCAGTGACAAAACATTCACCGTGAAACCCAGCAGGGGAAAGGCCATGAAGGCCCCCAGCAAGGATACCGGGATGGCCATGGTGGGAATCAGGGTGGCCCGCCAGTCCTGGATAAAGACGAACACCACCAGGATCACTAGGGCCAGGGCAATGAACAGGGTCACGACGATCTCATCGATACCGGCTGTAATGGGCTTGGTGGCGTCCAGGGAAATGTCGTATTGAATGCCCTGGGGAAAACGGCCGGCCAGTTCTGCCATGGTGGCTTTGACGCTTTCCGCCAGGGCCACGGCATTGGAACCCGGCGCCTGATAAAGGGCGATGGCCGCACAGGCTTCGCCGTTGAGACGGGTGAACGCGTTGTAGGTCTCCACCCCCATCTCCACCCGGGCGATATGTTTGATCTTTACCTGGGCGCCGCTTTCTTCCGTGCGCACCACGATCTCGCCGAACTCTTTTTCCGACTGCAAGCGGTCCGGCAGACGCACCGTATAAGTGAACTCGGTGCCCGGTGGGGCCGGTTCGGCACCGAATTTCCCACCGGGAACGATCACATTCTGGGCCCGAATGGCATCTACGATTTCGGGGACCGTGATACCGAGGTGCGCCAGCCGGTCGGGCCTGATCCAGATACGCATGGAATAGTCGCTGGCCCCCAGAACCGTCACCTCTCCAATGCCGGCGATACGGGCCAACACGTCCTTGATGTTGATCAGGGCGTAGTTTCCCAGAAAATCCTGGTCATAGCGGCCCCCTTCGGACGTCAGGGTGACCAGCATCAGGATGTTGGGGAGCGACTTTTTGGTGGAAACGCCCAGGCGTTTGACCTCCTCGGGCAGCTTGGCCGTGGCCGCCGCCACCCTGTTCTGGGTGAATACCGTGTTCATGTCCGGGTCGGTGCCAACTTCGAAAGAAACCTGAATGACCATGGTGCCGTCATTGGCGTTGGTGGACTTCATGTAGATCATGTTGTCCACCCCGTTGATCTCCTGCTCCAGGGGCGTGGCCACGGACTGCTCGACATTGATGGCATTGGCGCCGGTGTAGTTGGCGCTGACCTTGACGATGGACGGCGTGATGTCGGGATATTGCTCGATGGGTAGATTGAGCAGCGACAGCGATCCCACGATCACCGTGACGATTGCGATGACAATAGCCACAATGGGCCGTCTGACGAAGAAGTTTCCCATACCGGATTATTTCTCTTCAGGCGTTTTCAAAGATAGATCCTGGACCACCGGGTTGACCACCGACCCGTCACGGACCAGCTGCAGGCCTTCGTAGACCACCTGTTCGTCAGCGGCAAGTCCCTTGGTGACAAGCCAGGCACTGCCGATTGCGGGGCCGAGTTCGACCGGACGCTGTTTGACGGTGTTGCCCGCTTCCACCACGAAAACACTGTAACGCCCCTGCAGTTCGGTCACACAACGCTGGGGCACCAGGATGCCGTCCTTGACGGTCTCCGCACGGATTTTGACCTTGGCGAACTGGCCCGGCCGCAGAAGGTTTTCCGGGTTGGGAAACGAGGCCTGCACCAGGATGGCCCCGGTTGTCGGATCGACTTCACGGTCGATGAAATCCACCTGCCCCTGATGGGGATAAAGCGATCCGTCAGCCAAGATGAGTTCAAGGGCAGCCGGATCCTTATCCTTGACGCCGCCTTTGCTTTGTTCCTTGAGATAGCGGCGCGCCGCCTCAAGATACTGGTTTTCCGTGATGAAGAACTCCACCAGGACGGTATCGGTCTGGGACACCACGTTAAGGATCACCGGATTGGGTTCCCGGCCGACGAAATCGCCCACCTTGGCCTTGGTTTTACCGATGATGCCGTTGATGGGTGAGTATATCTTGGTATAGCCGAGCTGAATGCGGGACGCCCGCAGGTTGGCCTCGGCCGCCTCCAGGGAGGCCTGGGCGGCCTCGAACTGGGCCACGGCACCATCCAGATCGCTCTGGCTGACGGCCTTGAGTTCGGCCAGGGGTTTGATGCGTCCCAGGTCGCTGGAAGCCTTGGCCAGCATGGTCTGGGCCTCGGCCACCTGGCTCATACGATTGGCCACGGCCTCTTCGAAAGGCTGGCTCTCCAGGGTGTAGAGCAGCTGCCCTTCTTCGACCTGGGAGCCTTCTTCAAAATGAACCCCTTCCAGGAAACCCTCCACCCGGGCCCGGATGGCGATATCCTTCAACCCGTAAACCTGGCCCACGAACTCCAGGAACAAGGGGACATCCTGGCCCTCCAGCACCACGACAGGGATATCCGGGGGCGGCGGCGCCTGGGCCGCCTGGTCCTGATTCTGGCAGGCCGGTAGGGTCAGCAACAGAAATAACGATAGTAGAAGGGTCTTTAATCGCATGGGCTTTTCTTTTTTGGTGTGAAAGATTTAGGGGCGTGATCGGCGCGATCCAGAGGATTCAGACTGGGCCGCATAGGGCTAACTTATAAGGGCACGGCCGCTTTCTGTCAAACCATATTCCACCGGAAATGTCCTGTGGCCGCGTATCGGCGGAATAAGACGGGCGAAAAAGCCCGTTAAATCAATCCTTCCCGCTCCCGGCGAAACCGTCCCATTACACAACGGGCCGATCCGGTCGCGGCGAAGGCGATCAACTCCGGCAAAGAGATGGCCTGGTTGAACCCCCCCAGGTGCGGACCGGTCATCAAAGGAATGTCTTCCCGCCCCTTGGGTATTTGCAGGGCCTCATCGCGCGGAATGCCCCGGGCTTCAAGAAAGGCAGCAAACGTGGCTTGGTCCATGGCCCCCTGGTCGGCCACCCGCAGGACTTCTTCCATGTGTCGATCCACGCCCATCTCCTCGATCATGCGATCCACCGTGGTGTCCGGCATGACAGGCTGGTGGACGCACCAGGTGTCATCGGTGAAGCCTTCATAATAGGACCGGAAAATATCCCGAATCATCGCCTTGAAAAGGTCGCGGTCGAAGAGGTCCCTTACGTCCACCGGGTGGCCCGAAGCATCGAAGCCCACACGATCGGGCCTTTGCTGGCGAAAATAACTCCCCGCCACGAGAACCAGGCTGATCAAATGGCTGCCGATGATTTCATAACGGAAACGCAGACGCCCCGCGACACGCTCGAAATGCTCGAAATCCCTCAGGCCGCTGACCCCGAAGTTGGGATAGCGGCAGGAGGCCAGCCAGCGGTCCAACCGACCGGCATGGGGCCAGCGATAGCGTCCGCCATCCTCCCGGCGATGCCCCTGGGCGCGATTGTGAAACAGGGGAATCAGGGCCGTGTGTGCGATACCTTCCGCCATGAGCCGGCCCAGCAGCCATGCATTGCGGCCCAGCACCTCACCGATCTGGCACGCGTCCAGCCGTCGCTCCGGGCGGGCTTCGTTCGGGTAGTGAAAGTAATCGGGCGAAACCGTAAATGCGATGGCATACCGCCGCGGGTGCAGGTCCGTACCGGCCGGCGGACGCCGGGATGCCGCGGGTGCCTTAACCAGATAGCCCTGATCGTGGGGCAACGAACGCGGGATCACAAATTTGCGATCATACGATGCCGCTGCCGTTTTCAAAAAATCCATCCAGACCGCTTCACGGGCCAGGCGGGCCGGATTCTCATCCTTGCGCAGGCATTTGACCACCAGCATCTCGCCCGTGTGGGTTGCCGCCCGCAGGCTCCGGCCCTGCCACGCCCAGCCGTTGATCCGTTGAATGCCGCGATCCGCCAGCCAGCGGGCATCGCATCTTGGAGGGGACTCTGGAATCGCATCCTCTGCAATTGGATCCAGGCCCTGGGGCGCACGGTCGATTGCCAGCGGCAGGCTTCCCAGGATTTCCGCCATGGCCCGACGCAGCGCCTCGTGGGGTTGCAGCATGCCCGTGTTGAGCAACTGCAGGGCGCGACGCTGATCGGGGCTCTCTTCGGCATGGGGCTGCAGCACCACCCTTTGCAGGGTTTGCGCCACGGAACGGTAGAAAAAATAGGCCTGCTTCTGACGTCGATACCCGGGGTCGGCCATCAGCTGTTCACAGACCATAAAGACGGGCTCCAGGTGGGTATCCAGTGTTTTCGGAAAAGCCGCCTTGATCTGATTGATGATCATAAACGCCGCACTGAAATCCTGACGGGCTGTCAGAAGCGGCTGGGTCAGTTGTTCGAAAAGGGGCACGGGTCCTCCGTCCATGATACCCTACCAGGGGTCATGCCAGCAGGGTTGCGAAACTTAGCCCGAACGCGTGAAATATCCGGGTTAGGAGGGAAAATAGCGGCTTTGGTTTTGACTTTCAAGAACAGGTTTCTTACTTATGGAGGACAGATGCAGCGGTCCGCCATACCCGGCACGGACGTCCCGGCCGGCGGGACCGCAACAACCGCAATATTTAGCAGCGAGGTTCCTTTCTGTTTCAATCCCGCACCGATATCGCATGGAGGGCAGATCGATGAAAATACGTATAGGGCTGTTGTTCATAATCGGCGTCCTGGTTATCCAGGGATGTGCCTCCCCCAAAATTCGCATGTTCACTGACAGTACCGACCCCTACAAGGAATATACCCTGGAAGGCGAAGCCGCACCCAAAGTGCTGCTCATTCAGGCCTACGGCCAAATCGACGAGGGGCCCTCCCGGGGCCTTCTACGCGACCGGCCCGGCATGGTGCCCGACATCGTTTCCCAGCTCCGCCGTGCTGAAAAAGACAAGCATATCGGAGCCGTGGTCGTTCAAATCAACTCTCCCGGTGGAACCGTCACGGCCAGCGACGTGCTCTACCACGAATTGCGTGCCTACAAGGCACGCACCGGGGTTAAGATAGTAGCGGTCCTCATGGGAGTGGCCGCCTCCGGCGGCTACTACATCGCAATGCCGGCCGATCGCATCGTGGCCCATCCGACCACCATCACCGGATCGGTGGGGGTCATTTTTCTGCAGCCCAAGGTCGAAGGCCTGATGGAAAAACTGGGTGTCGGGGTCGATGTCAGCAAAAGCGGCAACCAAAAAGATATGGGCTCGCCCTTTCGGGCCAGTACGGAAGAAGAAGCCCGCCTGTTGCAGGAACTCACGGACCGGCTGGGCCGGCGCTTTGTCGACCTGTTGACCGAACATCGCACCATCTCACCCGAAGCCCTGGCCGAAATCCGCACGGCCCGCATTTTCCTGGCGGACGAGGCCCGGCAACTGGGCCTGGTGGACCGTGTCGGCTATGTCGAAGACGCCCTTCAATCCGCCAAGACCCTGGCGGGGTTGCCGGATGACGCCCGTATCGTCGTCTACCGCCGGTCTGAATTTCCCGATGATTCGGTCTACAACGCCGCCGGCACCGCGACAGCGAAGGGTGAACCGGACCTGATCCATATCGAACTGCCGGGGTCCATGGCCGAGCTTGGCAGCGGGTTCTTTTATATCTGGCCCCCGGCCGCCGGGCTGTAGACGCACGCCGGCATAAAGCTCATGGTCGCTGACGGATGGCCAGGGACATCACCATCCGCATCCAACCCCGGTGGTCTAAAGCTTTCCGGATAAAAGCCGATAATCCTGTCATCGGCGCTCTAAAATAGGCAAAACCCAGATAGAGAATACCTCCAATCGTTAATTTTGGGGTTGGCGAACCGGGAATGGCCATTGACTTTACATACGACCAGACGGTCGATTTGGCATTTTTTAGGCTGACGGGCCCTTTCGACCTGGAGGAATGGCTGCGGTCAGCAGAAACCGGCCGATTTACGCCGGCCCTTTATGAAATCGTCGATATGCGCCGCTGCAATCTCAACGCCATGCGCTCCATGGACCTTTTCAATTTTACTCGCTATCTGCAGTCGGCAAGAGAGATCGGGCGGCTGATTCCGGGTAAAACTGCCATCCTGGCCGCGGCGGAGGGCCCGCTGATCTACAATCCTGCCCATCGTGTTTTCCACAGCTTTTTCATTTTTGCCCAGGAAAACAAGCTGCCGCGCGACTACAAGCTTTTCGCTTCCGTTAGAGAAGCCCTTGCCTGGCTGGAAACCCCACCATTGCCCCAGCCTTTAGCCCATGCGTTGGGCATCGGGACGGCAAATCATAGCGCGGGCAGGGCCATGGGTGACTGACGCCCTTTGGTTCCAACGCGCCAAGCACCGGTTCATGTCGCTCGCCCCCCCTCCCCGGGCAATTGCGCCCGGTTCCGCCCTCGACCGCAACCCGGTGGCCGGTACAAACTTGTCCGAGGGGCGGTCATTTAAGGCTTGATCGAACCAACGCCTGCTGGTATCATTTTTGTCAGATCATCTGCTTCACAATTCCCAGAAACAAAATGCCCGACCCCATACGTTCCGGTCACGATTCAAACGCGCCAGGACGGCTCAGACTGGATCGAATTTCTCCCGGAAGCGTTATCGAAGTAAACGTCTCGTTTGCTGCCATTCAGGCGAGACGACCCGTTACCAAATCATAGCATCACCGCAGGACGAGCTGAAATCATGTCGTTTCCCCAAAGACCGACCTGTATCACAGGCAAACATCGTCTGAATCCGTCTAACCAACGAAAGTGAAAATTCAAAGGAGAAACACGATGTCGAGGCACGGTTCACACTCCCGCTTACTAAGGTTCGTTGGTCTTCTCATCGCCGTTACCCTTTTGGGGCCGGTGTCTTTCGCGGCCGCAGCCGAAGAGGGCACCTTCACCGGAACATGGATTGCCAGCGGCACACGACAACTCCAGGATTTCAAGGAGGGCCGTACGGTCTTTACCTACCAGGTGAAAGGCCATGTGAACCTCAAAGACAATCTGGGCGAAGTAGCCGATTTCTGGTCGGAGTGTTCGGGCCTGTGGGATGCTGAGACCGGCAGCACCGCGCGCTGCGTCTGGCGGGGGCTGGAGGGGCAGAAAGTTTATATCGTAATGGACGGCCAACCGCTTGAAGAAGGCGTCCAGATCACCGGCCAGGTTGTTGGCGGCACCGGCAAACTGGAAGGCATCGAAGGGGCCTTTACCTTTACCTGGACGTCCATCTTCATCAACGAGGATACCGACACGCTGACGGGGCATACGGAAAACCTCTCCGGGACCTACCGGATTCCGTGAGGCATGTCTGCCGAAAGCAAGATCACACCCGATCAATCCTTACCTGACGACATACCGAAAGGAACCTAACGATGTGGATCATCGAACTTCTGGTGGTGTTATTCTTTATCTGGCTGGGGGCCCGTCTGGGAAGCATCGGCATCGGCTTTGCCGGTGGTTTCGGGGTACTGGTGCTGGCCCTGGGGTTTGGATTAGAGCCCGGCAGCATCCCGATCGACGTCATCCTGATCATCATGTCCGTCATCGCCGCCATCGCCGCCATGCAGGTGGCCGGCGGGCTGGATTACATGGTGTTTCTCGCGGAAAAAGTCCTGCGCAGCAACCCCAAATACATCACCTTCCTGGCGCCGGTGGTAACCTATACCATGACCATCTTTGCCGGCACCGGTCTCACGGCTTTTTCCACCCTGCCCGTGATCGCCGAGATCGCCAAGGAAAAGGGGGTGCGGCCGTCGCGTCCGCTGGCCATCGCCACCGTGGCCTCCCAGATCGCCATCACGGCCTCGCCCATTTCGGCCGCTGTTATTTTCTTCGCCAGCGAACTGGAAAAGCTGGGGGTAAGCTACATCCAACTCCTCATGATCAGCATCCCCAGCTCCTTTATCGCCTGCATGCTGGCCGCTATCGTAACGAATTTCCTGGGCAAGGATCTCAAGGACGACCCGGTCTACCAGGAGCGGCTGGCCCAGGGGCTGGTGAAGCAATCCTCTGACGGTCAGGTGCGGGACATCAAGCCCGGTGCGAAAACTTCGGTGTTGATTTTTCTTCTCGGTCTGATCTTCGTGGTATGCTACGCATCGGCCATCAGCAGCAGTGTCGGCTTGATAAAAGACCCTGTGCTGCCCCGCGACGAAGCCATCATGACCATCATGCTGACCGTGGCGTCCCTTATCGCCCTGATCTGTAAAATCAAAACCAACGACGTGTTGAACGCGGCCACCTTCAAATCCGGCATGAGCGCCTGTATCTGCGTTCTGGGGGTGGCCTGGCTGGGCACCACCTTTGTTGCCGCCCACATCGAAGAGATCAACGTATTGGCAGGATCGGTCCTCGAGACCAAACCCTGGCTCCTGGCCGTGGTCCTCTTTTTCGCCGCCATGCTGCTCTATTCCCAGGCGGCCACCACCCGGGCCCTGATGCCGGCGGCTCTGGCGTTGGGTATCAGTCCGGTGTCGGCCGTGGCCTCGTTTGCCGCGGTGGGCTCCCTGTTCGTTCTGCCCACTTATCCGACCCTGCTGGCGGCCGTGGAATTCGACGACACCGGCTCCACCCGTATCGGAAAATACGTCTTTGACCATCCCTTTCTGATTCCGGGGGTCACCACCATCGCCCTGGCCGTGGTGCTGGGATTTATCATTGCCCCGATGGTGATCTAACCACGCCGAAAACACCCGTGGATTAATGCCTTCGCAGAACGACCGAAACGAAAAACAACCAAGGAGAGACCAACATGAGCCCAACCGACCAGAACCGCCTGATAAACGATGCGGCCCACCGCATCGGGATTTCACCGGAAGACATGCAGGCCTATTTCGAACGCGGGACCCTGGAGCGCTACGCGCCCGAAGCCTGGTTGTTCCACGAATCCACCCCACGCCAGTGGGCCGGTGTCGTCTTCGAAGGCGAGGTCATGATTACCCGGGGCCAGCATGGCACCACCCGCCACGTCGCCGTACTGGGGCCCGGGGCCCTGATCAGCGAGAACGCTCTTCTGGATGAAACGCCGCATTCCACCGGTGCCTTCACCCGTCAGGGGGCCACCATCTGGCAGATCGCGCGGGAGAACATCGACAGCTTCCGCCTGGAAAACCCGGATATCTTCTACCGCATCGTGGCCCGTACGGCCCAGCGTATCAGCGACCGCCTGCGCACCGTTTCATCCCAGTTGGCAGGCTTTGAATCCCCGGAACACATGGTCGAAGGGGTGCGAGTGGAGCACGATTCCCTCGGGGAACGGGAACTGCCCAACGCGGCCTACTACGGCGTCCAGACCCAGCGGGCCCTGGAAAACTTCGCCATCTCGGGGGTACGACTGCACAATTTCGAACACATGATCGAGGCTTTGGCCTTCGTCAAAAAAGCCGCCGCCCTGGCCAACGGGGAACTGGGCGTCATTTCCGAAGCCCAAACCAAGGCCATCTGTGCGGCCTGCGACGAGCTGCTGAACGGCAAACTGCACGAGCATTTCGTGGTGGACATGTTCCAAGGCGGCGCCGGCACCTCTACCAACATGAATGCCAACGAGGTCATCGCCAACCGCGGCCTGGAAATCATGGGTTACGAGAAGGGCCAGTACGAGCACCTGCATCCCAACGACCATGTGAACGGCTCCCAGTCCACCAACGATGCCTATCCCACCGCCATCAAGCTGGCGGTGCTGCTCTCGTTGCAGGATCTTATGGGGGCCATGACGGAGTTGCGCGACGCCCTGCGATCCAAAGGCGAAGAATTTGCCGATGTTTTGAAGATGGGACGCACCGAAAACCAGGATGCCGTGCCCATGACCCTGGGGCAGGAGTTCAGCGCCTATGCCGAAATGGTGGACAGCGGCATGGAAGCCTTGAAACGCAATTCCTCGGAATTCCTGTCCGTCAACATGGGGGCCACGGCCATCGGCACCGGCCTGAACAGCCCCCCGGGCTATGCCGATCTGGTGGCCGCCAAACTGCGCGAAGTCAGCGGGTTCCAGGTCCAGAAAGCCGACAACCTGGTGGAGGCCACCCAGGACTGCGGCGCCTTTGCCCAGATATCGGGCACCCTCAAGCGATCCGCGGTGCAAATCTCCAAAATCTGCAACGACCTGCGCTGGCTTTCTTCAGGGCCCCGCTGCGGGCTGAACGAAATCAATCTGCCCCCCATGCAGCCGGGCTCCTCCATCATGCCGGGCAAAGTCAACCCGGTAATCCCGGAAATGGTCAACCAGATCTGCTACCAGATCATCGGCTACGACGCCATCGTCTCCATGGCGGCCGAAGCCAGCGAACTGGAACTCAACATGGCCGAGCCCATCATGGCCTATGATCTGCTGCACGGGCTGATGATTCTCAAAAATGCCTGCATCACCCTGACCAGCCGCTGCATCACGGGCATCGAGGCCAACCGCGATGTCTGCCGGGGCTATGTGGAAAGCAGCATCGGCCTGGTGACCGCTCTCAATCCGGTCCTGGGCTATGAAAAATCCGCGGCCATCGCCAAGGAAGCCTTGAAGACCGGCGGCAACGTCTATGACCTGGTACTGGAAAAAGGCTGGCTGTCCAAGGAGCAGTTGGACGACATGCTCAAGCCCGAAAACATGACCGACCCGCGGCAGATTCCCCAAGCGTAATGGATCTTTTCGTTACGTTTCTCGCCATTGCGGTCCCCATAATCGAAATCCTGGGAATCCTGGCCGCCGTACATGCGGTGATGAATGCCAGGACTTCCCAGGGGGCGATTGCCTGGGCCATTGCGCTGGTGACCCTGCCCTTCATCACCCTTGTGCTGTATGCGGTTTTTGGCCGCAACAAATTTCACGGCGACGTTAATCTGCGCAGTAGGCGGGAAGCGGATACCCATTACATCGTCGATACGCTCCAGCGGGAGGCCCGTGAAAAAAGCCTGATGCGCGCGCCCCGCTCCGAAGCGGGCAAGGCGTTGGTGGAACTGGCGGACATGCCCATCCTCGGATTCAACCATAGCCAGCTCCTCATCGACGGCCAGGAAACTTTCAAGCATTTGTTTGCAGACATCGCCGCCGCCCGACACTATATTTTGGTTCAGTTTTACATTGTCAAAAATGACGTCCTCGGCGGCAAGCTGAAAACGGCATTGATCCAAAAAGTCCGGGAGGGGGTGAAGGTCTTTTTCCTCTACGATGAGATCGGCAGTTACAAACTCCCGGCCAGCTACCTGCGTGATCTGCAACAGGCCGGTGTCCACGTTTCCGCCTTTCACAGTACCCGCGGTAAGACCAATCACTTTCAGCTGAATTTCCGCAATCACCGCAAAGTGGTGGTCATCGACGGATGTTGCGCCTATGTGGGAGGGCACAATGTGGGGGATGAGTATGTCTCCCGGCACTCTCGGTTCGGACGCTGGCGCGATACACACGTACGCATCCAGGGTCCCGTGGTCCAGTCCATCCAATTCTGCTTCCTGGAGGACTGGCACTGGGCCACCCAACAAATTCCGGACTTGGACTGGGAACTCAAACCGGAACCGGCCGGCAATGAGGATGCCTTGCTGATCGCCTCCGGACCGGCGGATCCATTAGAAACCTGCGGACTCATGTTCACCCAGATCATCCACATGGCCGAAGAACGCATTTGGATCGCCAGCCCGTATTTTGTCCCCGATCTTCAGGTCTTGGGGGCGCTCAAACTCGCCGTCCTGCGCGGCGTGGATGTTCGGATTCTACTGCCCGCGAAACCGGATCATCGGACCGTTTACCTGGCGTCATTCTCCTATTACCCCAACACGCTGCCGGTGGGGATCAAGCTCTATCGTTACACGGCCGGCTTTCTGCACCAAAAAGTTTTCCTGGTGGATTACCAATGCGCCGCCGTGGGCACCGCCAATCTTGACAACCGCTCGTTTCGCCTGAATTTTGAAATGACGTTTCTCAATTTCGATGCGGCCTTCATCAAGGCCGTCGAAGACATGCTGATGGCAGACTTTGACCACAGCCGTCCGGTGAAACTGGAAGCGTATACCCGGCGCCATTTTTTCTTTAAACTGGCCGTGCGGTCGGCACGGCTATTTGCCCCGATACTTTAATAATTTTAAGAGGGTAAAAATCGTGACCAGGGAAGCCCTCATCGTCATCGCTGTTCTGATCGGCGTCGCCGTTCTTTTTGTCAGCAATCGGGTGCGCAGCGATATGGCGGCCGTCATGGCCCTGTTGGCCCTCATGTTGAGCGGTGTGTTGACCGTGCCGGAGTCTTTGGCCGGATTTGCCGACCCGGTGGTCATGGTGATCATCGCCATGTTCATTGTCAGTGAGGCACTGGTGCATACCGGCATCGCCCAGCAGATCGGTGAAATCGTTTTAAGGGCCGGCGGCGGCAGTGAAGCACGCCTGGTCGCCCTTTTGATGCTGGCGGTGGGCGGGGTGGGGGCCTTTATGAGCTCGACCGCGGCCGTGGCCATCTTCGTCCCAATCACCCTGTCGGTGTCGGACAAGGCTGGTCTTAACCGCAAGCGCCTGCTCATGCCGTTGTCCATGGCGGCGCTGATCAGCGGCATGATGACCCTGATCGCCACGGCCCCCAACCTGGTGGTTGCCAACGCCCTGGAAGATGCCGGCTTCGCCCCGCTGGCATTTTTTAGTTTTACCCCTTTCGGCATCGCCATTCTACTGGTGGCCGTCATCTTTATTTTGTTGGTCGGCAGACGTCTGCTGGCCAAAGAAATGCGGAGCCGGGTCAGGAAAAAGGGACGCACGATACGCGAATTGATCGCCAGCTACGGCCTGGATGGCCTTATGACGCGGTTGCGGGTCCGTCCCGATTCGTCCCTGATCGACCGGGCGGTGGCCCGTATGCAGATCCGACGCAGCTTCGGGCTGCATCTTATCGGCTTTGAAAAACAGCATGCGGGCCGGCGCTACTATCGCCAGGCCAGCCCGGAAACCATATTTGAATCCGGGGATGTCATCCTGGTGACAGGGGACCCCGAACAGGTGAACGAACTGGCCCGGCAGCACCGTCTGGATATTCTGCCGATGATGACCGAGCGCGGGCGTCAAAAATTCCGGCAAGCCGTCGGCATGGCGGAAGTCATGCTGGCGCCGGACGCCAAGCTGATCGGCCAGTCCCTCCGGGACATTCAGTTTCGCTCCCGCTACAACGCCACGGTTCTGGCCATACGCCGGCGCGGGACCGCCTTGACGGAAGCTATCTCGACGACCCCATTGGATTTCGGTGATGCCCTGTTGATCAATGCCGCATGGTCGGACATCCTCAGTCTGCGAAACGAACGGGAAAATTTCGTGGTCCTGACCATTCCGGAAGAATACGATCAAATTATTCCAGCGCGCCAAAGAGCCCCGGTGGCCCTGGCCGTTCTCGGAGCCATGGTCGTTGCCATGGCATCCGGTCTCCTGCCCATGGTCACCGCCGCCATGCTGGCCGCTCTGGTTCTGATTGGTGCCCGCTGTGTCAAACTGGAGTCCGTCTACCAGGTCATCGAATGGAAAGCCATCGTGCTGATTGGCGCCATCCTCCCACTGGCCACCGCCTTGAATAAATCAGGCGTTTCCAATCTGATATCCGCCGGTCTCGTCGATGCCCTGGAACCGCTGGGCAACCTGGGCATGATCACGGTCGTATTCGTGGTCACGACTGTTACCGGCTTTTTCATTTCCAACACGGCCACGGCCGTCATGATCGCACCTATCGCCATCGAGGCGGCCCAGACCAGCGGTGTTTCACCGCACGCTTTCGCCATGACCGTGGCGATCGCCTGCTCGGCCGCCTATGTCACGCCGGTGTCCTCGCCCGTCAACATGTTGGTCCGGGAACCCGGCGGCTATACTTTTATGGATTTTGTCAAAGCGGGCCTGCCGCTGCAATTGCTGACATTAGTTGTCACGGTGATGCTCGCCTGGGCCATCTATTTCTGAAGGCGGTTGCATCGAAAGGATTCCGGGGTCCAAGTATTCAAGTGTGGGTCTGTCGAGGACTTGATCAGCGCTTTCAACATGCGGTCGATTTCGTATTGTTTCTGCATTTCACTCGAGCCCCAGAATCCTTGGCCCCTTGAAATCGCCACCTGCTTTTTGGCAGACAAGCAAAAAAAACCGGAATGCGGGCACACAGGGCCCCCATTCCGGTTTGGGTTGGTGACAATAAATCGGCCTTGACGGGGGATCTACTAACGTTTGAACTTCACGGCCAGCAACCCGCCGCCACCGCGGCGCAACAGCATCTGAACGGTATCGCCCTCGTCGATGCGGCGTAAGCGGTCGCGATAGTCGTCCAGGGATTCAACCGGTTTGCGGTTGATTTCGATGACCACGTCACCTTGTTGGATGCCGGCCTCGGCCGCTTTGCTGTCCGGGTTGATCCCCGTTACCACCACCCCTTTCTGGTTCTCGTCCAGCCCCAGGCGCTCCGCAATTTCGGGATCGATTTCACGCACCCGCAGGCCAAGGTCATCCGAACGGGCTTCCCCGCGCGCCATCGTGGGTTCGGTATCGGGTCGTTTGGCCAGTTTGACGCGGACCTTCTTCTCACGCCCATCACGCAGCAGCGTAATCTTGATGCGATTGCCCACGCCCGCTTCGGCCACCTGGCGGGAGAGCTCACGGCTGGACTTAATCCGCTTGCCGTCCACCTCGACAATGATGTCGCCCTCCTTGATACCAGCCTTGTCCGCCGGATCACCCTCGTAGGTCTGAGTCACCAGGACGCCTTCCTTGGCATCGATGCCGTAGTACTCGGCAAGCTCGGGCGTCAGGTTTTGAATCCCGACCCCCAGCCATCCGCGGGAGACCTCGCCGGTGTCCTTCAACTGGGCAATGATATCATCGGCCAAATTGACGGGGATGGCGAAACCAATACCCTGTCCACTGGCTACGATGGCCGTGTTGATGCCAACCACCTCGCCCTTGAGGTTCAGCAAGGGGCCGCCGCTGTTACCGGGATTGATCGATGCATCCGTCTGGATGAAATCATCATAGGGGCCGGAGCCGATGATGCGTCCCTTGGCACTCACAATACCCGCCGTAACGGTCTGCTCCAAACCGAAGGGACTGCCGATGGCCACCACCCAGCTGCCCACCGGGAGGCTGTCGGAATTCCCTAATTTCAATGGTTTGAGATCATCCGGATCAGCGTCGATCTTGATCAGGGCGATATCGGTCTTGGGGTCACGTCCGACAATTTCGGCATCGAACTCGGTTTCATCGAAAAGGCGTACCTTGATCTGGTCGGCATCTTCCACCACGTGGTTGTTGGTGACGATGTAGCCCTCTTTATCGAGCAGGAAACCCGACCCCAGGCTGCGATGTTTGAACTCCCGCTGGGGACCGAAACCGAAAAAATCCTTGAAAGGGTCCTGACGGCCGTGGGGGTTGCGCCCGAAGAAATGGCGAAACACCGGTCCGCCACCGTTGACGGTTTTGACGGTGCGAATATTGACCACACCGGGCTTGGCCTTCTCCGCCAAGTGGGTAAAATTGGCCGGCACCATGACCGCCTCGGCGGCGACGGCCGCGTTGACTGGTAATGGTGCGAATGAAGCCTCCTTGTCGTTGCGGTCAACGAAGGGCAAGCCCCCGGCCAGTCCCACTCCCAGGACAACGCCCGCCACGATCAACCAGCGTCCGATTATCTTTTTCATCTTGGGTCCTCCTGTCATGCATTTTATGAATCAAAGGTCAGGTTAGGTTTTGTTCGACAGACACACCTTACAACACCAACCTAACGCCAAGATGATGGCAAGATGATCAAAATGTTATTTTCGCCCCAGGGGGTAGCGTCCTATACCATCCGCTAGTCACAATGGCATTGCGGCCATGTTGCTATCGATCACGCCCCAATGCAAAAACGGCCAATTAACGCTTTACCCTTAGCCTATGAGAATACTATATTCGAATACGGTGAACAGTGTACCGCGATGCAACACTCAGAAAACGCCCGAGACCGCCCATGCCAGCCATGCCTTCAGATAACCGTTCCACGCCCTGGGGTCTGTTCGTCCTGACAGCCGCCATGCTGGCCTTGATTCTTTATTTCGGCCTGCACTTCAAGGGGGCTTCCGGCGCCAACGATGTTTCCTGGATCGGCAATCGGGCCGGTATTCACTTCGGCCGCAATGGCGTAGCCCATGGCACGATCCGTTCCCGTGCCGTCCACCGTAATGACCGCCTGTCTCCGCCCTTCTCCATTTCATTGGCGATTCAGCCAGGCGACTCGGATGACGGCCATTTCCGTTTCCTGCTGCTTCTGCATGGTGGTGAAGATGAAAATCAACTGGTCGTCGGACAATGGCGGCGTTGGCTGATCATCATGAACGGAGACGACTATGATTACAGGCGCCGGCGTGCCCGAATCGCGGTGGACATTCTAGAGCCCCACAAGGAACGCTGTGTAACGATTACCTCGGGCAAAGACGGCACCACCGTTTTCGTTGACGGACAGCGGATCAAAACGAAAAGCGACCTGCACCTAAAAATCCCCGGAGGAGGCGAAGAAACGCAGCTTGTTCTGGGAAACTCCATCTACGGACGGCACCCGTGGGAGGGAAATATCTACGGCCTGGCGATCTTCGACCGCAAACTTGCAGAACCCGTCATCGCGAATCATTTCCACCGGTGGCAGCAGGAGCAACGGTTCGCGTTTGCCTTGTCGAAAAACACTTATGGGCTCTATTTATTCGATGAAGGCCGGGGCGACCGCATCGTTGATCACGCCCGCGGCCAAAACGATTTCGTTATACCTGCAAAGATGACCATCTTGACCAAGGAATTTCTCGTTTTGAATCCAGGACCTGCCGACCACCGCCTTTATCAGGATATGGTCATCAACCTTTTGGGATTCATCCCCATGGGCTTTCTGCTGAGCGCCCTGCTGTGGCAGGTCAACTACCGGCATGCAAAACAACGGTTACTGGTTGCCATGATCGCCTGTGGCGCCATCAGCCTTGGCATCGAGTTGGCCCAGGCCTGGATACCGTCTCGCAGTTCCCAAATGTCGGATCTGCTTCTCAATACTTTGGGCGCCGGTGCCGGCGTTCTCCTCCACCATGTTTACCACTATATTTTCGGTCCCGCGTCAACCGAGGAATAGCGCCTGTTCTCCTATCCGCAAAATTTCCATGAAATTTTCGGAATCGTTTCAGGCCCCCTGGCCCGCCTTTTTAGCGACGGCGGCATTAAACTTATCGGCATCGATGATAAACCGATCGTGAGTGCCTTTGGAAATGGTGTCGGCACCGTCGTGGGCCACCAGCGAGAAGGAAAGCTTGCGGCCGTCCACCTTCTCCAGGCGTCCCTCCACCGTCACTTTGAAGCCCGGGGGCGTTGCCGCCGTGTGGCTCACGTTGATGTGAATGCCGACCGTCTGCTGCCGGGGCCAGTCGATATGCGGATTGATGGCCTTGATGCAGGCAAATTCAAACAGCCCCACCATGAAGCCCGTAGCGAACACCTCCGGCATTTGGCCGCCTTCGGCAAATTCCGGAAAAAGATGCGGTACGGTCTTGTCCGGAGGGACTTCATAGGTGAACGCGAACGTCATGCCTTCCTGCAAAGTGGCTGCCATTTCATTTCTCCCCGATTTTATCTGCATTAATGGGCAAAGTGACACGAAAGGTGCTCCCCTGGCCGGGTTCACTTTGGACCGTAATCGATCCGCCATGGGCCCGGGCCACGGCCTGGGCCAGACTCAGACCGAGACCGGTTCCGGTTTGGGAGCGGCTGGGGTCACACCGGTAAAACCGCTCGAAAATGCGGGCGAGGTCTCCGGCCCGGATCCCGATACCGTTGTCCTGGAAGGCCACCTCGACACCGCCCGTCGGCGCTGCGTGGACCCCCACTGAGACCGTTCCCCCTTGGGCCGTATAGCGGATCGCATTATCGAGCAAGTTGGCCACCATGCGCTGCAGCATGGCGGCATCGCCATGGATCTGCCGGGGTTCGTCCGCCGCGAAGGACAACTGGATGGCCTTGTCACGGGCCGTGGTCTCGAAAAGGTGAACCGCATCCCTTGCGAGTAACGTCATGTCGACGGCTTGCCATGCCAATTCCTGAACCCCGGCTTCGGTCCGGGATATCACCAGCATGGTGTTGATCATATCCAGCAGGCGATCGCATTCCTCGATCGTGCTGGCGCCCATCTGCTCATAGTCCGCCACCTGTTGGGAGGTGGTCAGGGTCACTTCCGCCAGACCGCGGATCCGCGTGATGGGGCTCTTCAGGTCGTGGGCAATGTTGTCGCTCATCTCCCGGATGCCGGTGATCAATTCCAGAATCCGGTCCAGCATGTGGTTGATATTAGCGGCGAGCTGATCGATCTCGTCTCCCCGCCGGCTGACCGGTGCCCGCACGGCCAGGTCTCCTTGGGTGATGCGCCGGGCGGTTCGGGCAATGCCGCCCACCCCGGACAGCGCCCGCCGGGCCAGGAACCAGCCGATGACCGCCGCCAGGCCGATCACCGCCGCCATGGTGATGAAAAACAGGCGCTGGAAGGCCTGAATCAGACGCATCTGGGGGGCGAGGGACTGCCCCAGCTGCATGATGATCCCCGGCCCGATGCTGCCGTAGATGATACGCAGGCTGTCGCCGGCATCGGGGATGCCGATGGTCTCGAACACGGGTTGCCCCTCTGTCAACAGGCGGCGGATGGCTTCGCTGTCGACACCGATGTTGCGCCAGTAGGTCTGGTCGGATACCGAAAACTCGGTGCCAAAACGGGAGAGCAGGCGGATCAGTCGGGCGGCTTCCCCGCCGGTCTGGGTTTCCTGCAAGGCAATGCGCCTTACGCCCTCCAGGCCGTCCACCTGCATGATGCCGGCAAAAGCCCGCAGTTGGCGGTTCAGATCGTCGTCCACCTGGCTGCGCAAAACATCGATCACCAGAAAATAAAAGAAGAAAAAGGCCAGAAAAACGGAAATGGAAAATATGCCGGCATACCAGAGCGTCAAACGGAAAGCCAGAGAGCGGCGCAGCCTATTCAGCTGTTTTAAGAACATACCCGACCCCACGCACCGTATGGATCAGTTTGGTCGCAAAGCCCTTGTCGATTTTTTCCCTCAGGTGGTAGATTCGGGATTCCACCACGTTGGTCTGGGGGTCAAAATGGTAATCCCAGACGTGTTCCATGATCATGGTTTTGGATACCACCTTGCCGGCATTGCGCAGCAGGTATTCCAGGAGGGAGAACTCCAGGGGCTGGAGCTCGATCCTGCGCCCCTGGCGCACCACCTCGCGGGTGATCAGATTCATGGAAAGATCCCCCGCTTCCAGCCGGGTGGGCTCGGAGGCGCCGCTGCTGCGCCGCAGCAAAGCTTGGATCCGGGCCAGCAGTTCGGAGAAGGCAAACGGCTTGGTCAGGTAGTCATCGCTGCCCAGCCGCAGGCCCTTGACCTTGTCTTCCGTGGCCCCCCGGGCACTCAGAATAATGATGGGAAGGCTGGTCTTCTCCCGGCGAGTGGCGGCGATGATGTCAAAGCCGTCCTTTTGGGGCAGCATGATATCGATCACCGCCAGATCGTAGGGCTCCGTCAAGGCCAGATGCAGACCGATTTCGCCGTCTGCCGCATGGTCCACGGCAAAACCTTCGGCTTTCAACCCCTTGAGGATAAATGAGGCGATTTTTTCATCATCTTCGATCAGGAGAACCCGCATGGCGTTCCTTCGCCTGCAAGGCTATCGCTGTTAAACGCGATAACCCCTGATAATGTGCCCAGGTCAACCGACCGCGGCCTGGCACAGGGCGTCCAGTCCCATTCGGTCGACCATGCGGCCCAGGCGCTCGTTTTTCTGGCCGTTTTGCGCATAGAATTGAATCAGGCGCTCGATGGTGGCCAGTGCCTGTGTCTCATCCAGATCCTCGGCGATCACATCGGCCAGACGCGGTTTTTTGGTGCCGATACCGCCGGCCATGACGGTCCAGCCTTTCTTTTTCCCCAGCAGGGAAATATCCTTGATACAGTTCTCGGCACACATATTGGTGCACCCGCTGACCCCCATTTTCATCTTCCCCGGAAGCTGATAGCCATGGAATTTTTCGTCCAGCTTCATGCCCATGCCAAGGCTGTCCTGCAAGCCCAGCCGGCAGAATTGGGTCCCGGGGCAAGCCTTGATGCTGCGAACGCACAAACCCACTGCGTGGCCGGGAGACATGTTCAAATCACTCCAGACGGCATCCACATCCTCCTCCCGTATGCCGACGATCGCAATACGGGCCGCACTGGTGAGCTTGAGGGCCTGGCAATTGTATTTTTCCGCCACGTCGGCAATGGTGCGCAGTTGCGCCGGGGTGGTGACGCCGCAGGGGATATGGGGGGCAATGGCATAGGTTTCCTTGTCGCGCTGCAGAATGGTACCTTTTTCTCCCAGTTTCAGCATGGGTGCATCCTTTCCTTCATGAATCGTTGTTGGCATTATTCGTTTTTGGGGACCGGGCCATACGTATCGGTTGCCCACAATCATTCGGTTGGCGTCAGATCCGAGGCCATGGCCACAGCCCTATGCCAACCGTTTTCATTACAGCTTTTTCATCGCTTTTTCAAATGCCCGCGCAATAACGGCAAATCAGCAACATGTCAATCAAATGCCGCGCCACGGTAAAAAACCGACATTTGAGGACCATCGCCGGGGCGGTATTCAGACATCGTCCGAGCATTCGGGGCCCGTATAGGCAATGTGCAGCCCCACCAGGCGTGCCACCAAAATGGTGAGATAGAGTTGTCCCACGAGGGCTTCGGTATAGGCCAGGGCCTGGGCCGGACCGTTGATCGGGGTAATATCGCCATAGCCCAGGGTGCTGAGGGTGATGAAGCTGAAATAGACGAAATCACTCTTGGTCAGCAGGGCGCTGTTGAAAGATCCCGGAATCAGGGTATCGACAATGGCATAGAGATCATGCCAGGCCACGCCGATCAGCAGGTAGACACAGACCGCCGCCGCGACTTTTTCCACATCCACGCGTCCGCTTCGCAGGGCGTACCCCAGAATATGGAAAATCACGAACCCGAAAGCCACAACCACCACGATATCGGAAGCCACCCGGATGGTCCGGACCTGGAAGAACTCATTGGCCCATCCCAGCATAAGGGCCGGAATAATGATCGCAAGAGCAAGAACCACCTGGCGTCGATTCTCGCCGACCGCATAGACACTGGAAAGCAAAACCAGACTCGTGAAGACATTCAAAAGCAGGGTCAGGCCGGTCAGTTTGAAATGGTCCAGAAAAGGGTAGAACAAAAGCAGCAGTAAAAGCATCACCAGCAGGATATTGAAGCGATACTGTTTCATTTTCGCTCTCCCGATTCAGGGTTGTGGATGCGCCCGTCCGCAGGTGGCAAGGGTCAGTCCACCACCGTGATGGCAGGACAGACAAGGTTAGGATGCGGATTCAACGCGCGACATCGTTGGAATGACCGCTGCCGTCCTTAATCGACTGGTCCCAATGTGGTGTCTTCGCAATGAGTTTCATAAGCATCGGCGCCGCGGCATGCAGATCGCATCCTGGGGCTCTCCGGACAGGATGAACTCGGCCACCGCGTCGGCCACGATGGCAGCACCGGCATCGTTCAAGTGGAAAAAATCCGTCAAAAGGCAAAAGCCATTACGGCGGGAAATGGCGTCAAAAGACTGGTGCAGTAAAAACCGGCGCACTTTAACCGCCAGTCCCATTCCGTCACGGTACTCGCCAAACGAACGCCCCGGTTGGTGGCCATGGTTTTCAAGATAGGAACGCATGCGTTCATGTACAGGCAGGTAGGCGCAGCCGGTTTCATGGGCCACCGACTGAATGATCCGGGTGTAGGCCGCCGTCAGTTGAAAAGCCCTATGGGCCGGGTCCTCCCCCAGGGGTGGCAGGGACAACAGGGCCAACGGAGCGGCCGTGGCATTACGGAGTTGCAAGCAAATTTCCGTCAGATAACGGCGAAAGGTTTCCCGGGTCGGCCGTTCCGGCAACCCCATCTGCTCCATGGTTTCATGGGCGTTGGCCGTACTCAGAGCGGCATAGACATCGTTGGTGCCGACCATGAGGGTTACCCACGAAGGCCGGCAGGCGGTCACCGCCGCCAATCGCTGCAGAGCATTGTAAGCCAACTCGCCGTTGACGCCGGCATTGACAAAGCGATACCCCTTGGGGCGGAACCGTTTCTGAAGAAGGGCAACATAGTCGCTGCTGGTGCGGCCATGGGTAATGCTGTCGCCAACACAGACCACCGTGGGACAATCGAAGGTATCGGCCTCGGCGGCCATCCGCTCCGGTGCGTTCGTCGGAAGCCGGTCGCTCTGGAATTGCAGCCAGCGGTACAATCCGATGACGCCGCCGGCCAGACCGACAGTAATCATCAACACGGTTGCCATCAGCGCGATAACATTCTCCCGCTCATCAGGACCGCAGCGTTGCGGTAAGTCTCAGGGGGTTCGACAGAAGCTCCAGGGCCGGAACGATGCCCGTGCAGACGATATCGGCGGCCGCCAGGGTCGTGGTGGCCGCTCCTTCCTTCAGTATAACGGCAATTCCCAGTTCCGCCGCCTGCAGCATCAGCCGATCGTTGCGGCCGTTGCCCACGGCCACCGTTTCGCCGCACCCCAGGCGATTCACGTAGTCCCGCTTGGCGACGTCCTGGTGGCCCGGCGGCAATACGGAAAGCTGCACCGGCGCATCCGCCAGTTGGCCGGCTGCCAGACCGAAAGTGTCCGCCGTGACGACATGGATGGTCATATGCGGGGCCAGCGCCGCCAGAACATCGCGGACCCCGTCTTCAAGCTGGCCGTCCACGGCCAGGGTGCCGTTGTAGTCCATTACGAGATGGGCCAGCTGCAATTTTCGATATCCCGGGATGTCCACCTGAATCATGGTTTTCCTTTCAGAACCTGCACGGTCACGGTGCCGCCTGATGAAATGTCGGGTCCTCAAATTTGGACGGCGTTCAATCAATATCCAGACTGACCCGATTACGTCCATTGATTTTACTCTGGTACATCATCTGATCCGCCCGCTCGACCACCATCGTTACGCTGTCATCGGTCCGGACCAGGGTGCCGCCAATCGATGCGGTCACACTGAGATAATCGTTTTCGAGAGGAATGCGCGTCTGGGCGATGAGCGCCCGCACCCGTTCCGCCACGACGGCAAGGTGCCTTTCGTCCACATTGAGTAACACCGCCAGGAATTCCTCCCCACCCCAGCGGCAGCATATATCGAAGGGGCGCAGGCTGCGGGTCAGGGTGCTGGCCACCAATTGGAGCGTGCGATCACCGATCGCATGGCCATGCGTGTCGTTGACGGACTTAAAATGGTCGATATCGATAAAAAGAATGCCGAAGGTGACGTCGTAGCGTTTGGTTTCCGCCAGACGGAAGGCGATGGTGGCCTCCATGCTGCGGCGATTGGGAAGCTCGGTAAGCCCGTCCAACGTGGCGAGCTTTTCCAGAAGGGCGACCCGCTGGCGAAGGCTTTCGGGGGACGAATCATCCGAAAAAATTTCCATAACTCCCGAAATGGATCCGGAAGGACCTTCAATGGGCGCCACACGAATCCGGACCGGTTTGCGGTACCCGCTCTTGTGAAGCAGATACACCTCGGATTCCCGACGCTGACCGTCCTCCAGAACCTCGGCCGCCGGGCAACTGTTCCGGCAAAGACTGCGCCCCTTTTTGTCTACATGGCAAAGGATATTGTCAGCACAAGACCGCCCCAATACTTCGGCGGCCGGATAACCTGTAATCCGCTCGGCACCTTTATTCCAAAAAACAATCTTGCGCTGCCGGTCGAGAAAGTAGACCCCTTCATAAAGGTTATCCAGCACTGCACGGTAAAGCGTTGCGTTCTCCGCCATAGGGCAAGCATCTCCGGACTTTAGAGCGCAAAAGGCGTCAGGCTTTCATACCCATCCTCTGTCACCAGAAGGGTCTGTTCGAATTGGGCGGATAGCGAACCGTCAGCCGTGACGGCGGTCCATTTGTCTTCCAGAATGCGCAGCTGATGACGCCCCAGATTGATCATGGGCTCCACCGTAAAAACCATCCCGGGCACCAGGGGCACGCCCGTGTTCCGGCGGCCGAAATGGGGTACCTGGGGGGCTTCGTGGAACTGGAAGCCCACCCCGTGTCCAACGAATTCGCGCACCACCGAGCAATTCTGGCTTTCGGCATACTGCTGGATGGCCCAACCGATATCCCCGATGCAGTTGCCCGGCCGCACCATGGCGAGTCCCTCTTTCAGACAGGTCCGGGCGACATTCACGATTTTACGGGCATCGTCGCTGGGGGTTCCGATAAAAAAAGTTTTATTGGCATCCGCATAGTAGCCGTCCAAGATGGAAGTGATATCCACATTGACGATATCGCCGTCTTGTAGAACGCGGGGCCCCGGGATGCCGTGACAAATCACGTCGTTGATGGAAACGCAGACACTCTTGGGGAACCCGCGGTAGTTGAGCGGCGCCGGCGTCGCACCGTGGCGGATGGTGAAGTCATGAACGATCGTGTTGATCTCGTCGGTAACGAGTCCGGGTCCCAGCACCTTTTCGACCTCCGCGAAGGTTGCCAGAACCAGTTCACCCGCCGCACGGATTTTTTCAACATCGGTGGCGGACTTCAATCGGATGTTGTAGCGCTTCTGGTAACTTTTCTGGAGGGATTCGGGCGGTGGCGTAGACCGCCCCATGCAGCAATTTTTGTATTTTTTGCCGCTGCCACAGGGGCAGGCGTCATTGCGGCCGATTTTGGTTGATTTCTTTTTCTGTTTCATCGTCTCCACAGCTCCGGAGCATCCGCTCCGATGGTTTTTACAGCAACCCCATCTCATACCAACAGGCGACGGTCCAGCCTGCGACGGGAGTTGACAACCGCTGGACCACAGTACAAGCCAGGGCATCATAAGTCCAGCAATGATTCGCAGACCGGTATGATGCTGGGGTCTCCGTCCGCAGGGTGAACTGGCCGGTTTCCCACGGGGCCTCCTCCCCACCGATCCGGCGCCTGCCCGTCCCCGACGATTCGGCCCGCCTCCTGGCTATCATCATTTTTTAGGGGGGTGTCATGACCGTTGCCTTGCGGATGATCACGGACTCCCGGGGCACATCCCGATAGGGGCCTTTGCGTCCGGTTCGCACCGCTTCGATGGCCATGACCACATCCATCCCCTTGACCACCCGGCCGAAAACACAATAGCCCCATCCCTGCATCGACTTCTCCCGATAGTCCAGGTTGGGATTGTCTTTGGTATTGATGAAGAACTGGGCTGTAGCCGAATGCGGGTCCCCCGTACGGGCCATGGCAATACTGCCCTTTCGGTTTTTGAGACCATTGTCGGCTTCGTTTTTTATCGGTGCCCGGGTGGTTTTGCGCGCCATCGCTTCGGTCAGGCCACCGCTTTGAATCATGAAATTTTTTATCACCCGGTGGAAAATGACCCCGTCATAAAATCCGTCCCGGGTGTAGGTTAAAAAATTCTCAACGGTTTGGGGCGCACGGTGGGAAGACAGTTCCAAAACGATGGTCCCCATGCTGGTATCCAACTTTACCCGGGGGCTTGCCGCCCAGGCATTTCCCCACCCGGCCAACAGTATGGTGGCCACAGCCATCATCAGAGCTTTACGCACATGAACCTCCTTGACCTTGATTCGATAGACACTCACGGCCCGGTGGACGCCAAGTCGCATCATCAACCATCGTTCGGGCCTCATGAGAACCCTTTGAAATCACAACGGGAAGAAAATAGCACGGAACACTGCGGCTGCCAAGGGTATCGAAGGGGAAAGCCGTTTTCCTGGACAGCGCCGGTCAGCCGTCATTTTTTACCAATATCCTCAGCGCGTTATTAAATGGGCCGCCACCCGCGCCATCCCAGAAAGGGTTTGACACCAGGTTGGCCCATCAAGTAAAATTCGGAACGCCTAAATTTTTTAACCTTACAGAGGTGAGCCGATGGACCCTGTGGATGAACTCAGCGCTAGCATGGAAGATTATCTGGAGGCGATTTACCATATCGTCACCGCCAAGCAGGCGGCCCGCGCCAAAGATATCGCCAAACGCCTGGAGGTCAACAACTCTTCGGTCACCGGCGCTTTGCGCACCCTGTCCGAAAAAGGCTTCATCAACTACGCGCCCTATGACGTCATCACCCTGACCCCCAAAGGCCACAAACATGCCGAGGATGTGGTCCGACGTCATGAGGCCCTGATGGACTTTTTTACCAAAGTATTGTGTGTGGATAAAACGGAAGCATCGGACGCCGCCTGTAAAATGGAGCATGCCGTTTCCCGCACGATCCTGGATCGTCTCATCCGTTTTGTCGAATTTATCGAAATCTGTCCCCGGGGTGGTGAAGCGCTCATCCAGGGCTTCAACAACCACTGCCGCCAGGACGGCACCTTTGTCACCTGCCGGGATTCCCTGGCGCGTTGCCTTGAGGATTTAAAGCAGCGCCAAAAAAATATCGAAGACGACCAGTTGGATACGGTTCCTTTAAATGATCTTCTCGGCAACCAGCGGGGTAAGATTGTCAAAATCAAGGGAACAGGGGGAATCAGTAAAAAACTGGCCGATCTGGAAATCACGCCCGGCAGCATCGTGGAAGTGATCAAAATCAATGCCGAGAGTGGTGCTTGCGACATCAAGGTCAGGGGATATCGTCTGTCTCTCAGCATCGAAGAGGCAGCCAAGATTCTGGTCGAACGCTCGGCCGCTTAGCGTCAAACCCCTTGATCTGCCGATTCGATCAGCTCGCGCAGCTTTTCGGCGAAGGTGTCGGGCAGGGGGTAATCCTCGGCTGACGAACGGCATAAATCGACCGTGCGCTGAAGGGTCTCGTAGCAGGTATGGCAATGACAGCAGTCGCGGATGTGAGCTTCCACCTGGGCCCGGGCATCGTCGTCCAACTCATGATCGATATATTCCGACATCTTCTCGAATAAGGCCATACATTTATGGTGATCGTGGCCGTTATGCGTCATGGTCAAAATATCCTTTTAATTTTTCCCGCAAAAAAAGACGGGCACGGTGCAGGCGGACCTTGGTATTGGCTACGGAAATATCGAGAATTTGAGCGGTTTCCTCCGTTGAAAATCCCTCCTGGTCCCGCAGGACAACCACCATGCGATAGTTCTTGGGCAGTTCGATGATGGCCTTGCGGATATGCCCGGCCAACTCTTGGTTCAACAACTGATCCAGGGGTTTTTTAGCCCATCCCGGCGCCTGATCGGGCGGCAAATCGCCTTCCCCGGGCATGAATTCCTCCAGAGAAAGTTCGCGATCCGGCGCATGTTTGGGTTTGCGCTTGGCCTTGAGACAGGTTGTGGTGGCCACCCGGTACATCCAGTTTTTAAAACGGGTTTCATAGCGGAAGCCCTTAAGATAGCGAAAGACGTTCAGGAAGGTTTCCTGCACCAGATCTTCCGCATCGCGGGGTTCACCGCACATGCGCATGCCGAAATTGTACAGCTTCTGCTGATATTTCTCCACCAGCTGCTGAAAAAGTTCGGTCCGGCCGCTATTGATGGCCTGAACCAGTTCGAAATCCTCATCGCGTATTGTTTTCTTCCCGCTCATGATCTCCTGTCTGATCATCCTTGCTTGTCACCTGACAAGCATCACGCATTCAGGTTGAGACACCCAACTTGGGCAAAATAACCATCTGCAACAGAAACCAAACGCCCAAAACAATCAGCGGTACCCATAATTCTTTCATGGCTTTCCCTCTCTATCCATAGTGATTTAGCGAATCCTTGTCCACCGTTTTCTGGAAGTAAGTCCCCAGGCCCCCACCAGCAAGAACCCCATTACGGCGGCCAGGTGGAGGATGTCCAGAAAAACGATGAGGCCGGAGGAAAGATAGTAGCCTTCATAATTCTTGATCACCCGCAGTACCCCCGTGGCCACGATGGTGACCATCATGACGCCCTGAATGGCGCCATAGAGGCTCAAACGCCGCCGGGAACGCTCGGCAACAAGATAGCGGGTCAGGTAATAGGCCGCCACCCCCAGCAGAAGGGCGGCGCCCACGTAGTGAATGAAGTGGGTCACGTAAAATTGGGCCAGCCACCCCAGTCCGGGGATGTCGGCAATATAGTAGCGTTTGAAGATGGGCATCTGTCCGAATCCGCTCAGGGCCATGAACAGCAGCAGGGTCATGTAGGCCGCCCGGATCGGAGCCGGCATCAGGCCGTCGGCGGTACGGGATACGGTTGGGGTTGTCATGAAAAACTCCTTTTCGATCGATGGCGTTGGGCAGCGGTTTCACGTATCCGACAAAGGGTGTTCGCCCGAACCGGCCTTGCGAGCCGCCTTGAGAAACCGTCCCAGGGCCGTTGCAGCGCCGGCCAGGGGCGCGATGAGCAGGGCCGCCCCCAGGTTGTTGGCCTCGGCCATGCGGTCGGCGGCCGGGCCGAGATGCGGCCGGCCGGGCCCCTTTTCGATGGCGGCATTCAGTGTTTCAAACGGCACCGGGGAAACGTAGAGGGTGTTGGTGCCGCCGTTTTCGTTTTCGCCGTAGACATAACCGCCTATTTCGCGCGCCCGCGCATGGGCTTGGGCCACGATTTCGGGGCGGGGGCCGATGGTCTGCACCTCTTCCGGGCAGGCTTCGATGCAGGCGGGTTGCTCACCCATGGCCACACGATCATAACACCGGTCGCACTTGTTCATGATCCCGTTGCCCGCCAGGGAAGGCAGGAGATCCAGATAAAGTCCGTCGCCCGTCTGCCGCTGGGGGATGTCCCACGGGCAAACCGCCTTGCATTTGCTGCCTCCCAGGCACATATCCGTGTCGATGCGGGATATGCCGTTCTGATACTGACGGGAGGCTCCCCAGGGGCAAAGCTTGACACAAGGCGGATTGGTACAGTGCATACAGCGCCGGGGAATGGTCAGTTCGGTTTCCTCCCCGTCCACTTCCACGGTGGCCGATTGGATGAACAGCCAGTTGTAAGGCGTCAACCGATCGTCCACGTCCTGTTTATCGGACCAGTCGGACACCTTCACCCGGTCCGGGTACATCCTGGGAAAGGGTTTCTGGGGATTGGGGAACTTGGGGCTGTTGGCCTCCCGACAGGCCTCCACACAAGCCCCGCATCCGATGCAGCGGGTAATGTCGATCATGGTGGCCAGGTGCTGGTTTCGAGCCGGCGCACCCGCCGCCCGGGCCGCCGACTCGCCGGCCGCCAGCGTACCGGCGGCCAGGATACCGGATTTTAGAAACGACCGCCGGGAAATTGTGTTGGACATTGGAACCCCCCTCCTTGGTTGAAAAACGAGTGTTGGAAACGATTTAGAAATTATGACCCATGTTCTATCGTTTGGTTACAGATTCTAATCGTTGAAATTCAAAACCGAGACACACCAGGGAGGCAAACCGTGCTGTGAAGATACAAATTTTTGTACCAAAGCGGCTGAGGCGGGTTAGCTGACGGAAAGCGAATGGTGCTTCCCAAATTGAAATGCCGGAGCAAAAACAGCAACCGGCCACAATAAGAAAACCATATTTTCAATTAAAATAATTATCTATAAAGATTTTGGATTTGGCCCAAATAATGAACGCGCCCTTCGATCGAAGCCTTTGCTCGAGTTGACCGATAAATATCCCGGGCGATCACCGCACCACCTTCAACGGTGGTATGAACCTTGTCCAGATAGTACGGGTCTGTTGTCGTAATATCGGAATGAATCATAAAGTCAAGGAGGTGGGTTTTTGGAAAATGCTGCACCAAAAGAGAAACCCGCCGCTTGAACTCTTGGATGACTTGCGCTTCATAGCTGCCGTCCGGGGGCTGGTGATAAAAATGATACGGGACGAAAAAAAGAACCTTTTCCGTATTGGCGGGAAGGCGCTCCAGGCTTGATCGCAGGATGGCTTCCGCGGGAAACACCAGAGCGGCCCTTTGCTCCGCTGACATAGCGATTTCCGGATCAGCAACGCGCTTCTCCAAAGGCGTGGTCGATCCGTATATGCGAAGGCGTTTCTCATCCAAGGACATCGATCGTCTCGCGTAGGTTGTATAGCCATCCAGACCATACTTGAAGTGTTTAAATCCCAACATATACCAAAGCTGGTTCACACTGTGCTCGAAATTTTTCAGATTAAATGACATGGGGTGCTTCCAACAATCCGCACTGTATAGCCATTCAGGGAAATCTTCATCCGGCCGGGCAAACTTGGTGTAGGTATCTTCCGTCTTGTACCACACGAAATCCAGCCCCCAAATGACCGTTTTTATCGCCTGATGATGGTCGACAAATAGTGATAACATCTTGGATTGTTCGTAAGCGGAAGCCGCATTAAAGGACAAATTGGCAAACCGTGATTGAAAAAGGGGATTTAATTGTACCGGGCGAAGTTCTCGCGCAGTGGATGCACCAATGATCGCACTGTCAAACGCTTTGCTGCGGGCAAGCATGGTATGGAAATAGCGCGCATCGCTGGATACCGGCGCTCTAGGGGCCTTAATTGAAAAAGGGTAACAATTGTAAGGGTCAATCAGGTAAAACGCGCTGTAAATAAACAAACAAAGCAATAAGCTTAGCGCGACAAACCCCTTCCAGTAAACCTTCCAGGTGAAACTAGAATTGGAAGTAAATAAATTCCGAATACCCATGATTTCCAATCGTTAATACCGTATAGATGGCTGCCAATGAAAACGCCACCGCCAGCGCAGGATGAGGGCGAAGCTTCTGGGTTACCACATCCTGACTCGTGGGCCCGACCATCGCTATCAGGACCCCGGCGATGAGCAACCCTTCATTATATCCGCCGATCGAGGCCATCGTCAGCCCATCCAGGCCATACATGGATCGCACCATCACCATTGCCGTCGCAATATCCGCCGAACGGAAAACAGCTAACGAGGTGATAAAGAAGGACATGAACACCAGCCAGGCCAGCGGTGCGGGCAGACGGCACCCACTTCTGCGCCATAAATGATTGATGCATAAGGCCAAGCCATGCATCACCCCGAACACGGCATACGTCCATCCCGCGCCATGCCACAGGCCCGCCAGAAACATGGTGATAAATAGCACCACCATCTGTCGTGTCAGACCATAGCGGCTCCCGCCCATGGGGATGTATAAATAGTCTCTCAGAAATCGGGACAATGTCATATGCCAGCGCAGCCAGAATTCGCTGATCGACTTGCTGATATAGGGAATATTGAAATTATAGGGAAGTTGATAACCAAATAGCAGACCGAGCCCGACAGCCATATCCGAGTATCCTGAAAAATCAAAATAGAGTTGTACCGTATAGTTGATACTCGCCAACCAAGCATCACAGAATAATATACTGCCGGACTGGGCGGCGCGGTCGAAAAGGGGCGAGGCAATACTGGCCAGCGGATCGGCCACCAGAACTTTTTTCATCAGTCCGATGATAAACAGCATCGTACCTTTGGACAAACGTTCATAAAAACCTGGCCGAACAGGGTCTAGGTCATATTGGGCCATAATCTCGGAAGACCGGACAATAGGGCCGGCGATAAGCTGCGGGAAAAACGAAACATACAGTGCGTATTCGCCCAATGGTCGAAAATTTTCCGGATTCTTTTTCAAATCCGCCAGAAAAGAAATTTGCTGAAACGTAAAAAAGCTGATCCCCAGAGGAAGTACGATACCCCATGGGGTACGCTCGATCGCGGCAACCCACGCCACGCTGTCGGCCAAAAAATCTGCATATTTAAAAATACCGATCAGCAGCAAATTAAACACGATGCCGCCGGTAATAAGACTTTTCCGCAGTGTTTGAGCATACCAAAGCGCGATCAACCAGTTGCCGAGGATAGAACAGGTGAATAGCGGCAACAGGCGATAATCCCAGTATCCGTAAAAAATAAACGAGGCGGCTGCAAGCACGGCCAGACGTTTGGCCTTGTGGTGGTGAACCAGGTAATAGGCGATCAGTGTCGCCGGCAAGAAAAGTGCGATAAAAACATATGAATTGAATAGCATAATAAACGAATCAAGGATGCTGTTGAGCAGTATGACGGATAGGTAATTTTTGGGTAATGGTCTCAGACATCATAACGCTTGGGCCCGATTTCTCGGGCGCAACATAGTCAAGACGCTTCAACAAGTCAATAACGACCTGAATGGCTCGAGTGGGTGCGAAACAAGTGTTGGTGGTGCTTTAGGCACAGGGAGCGTCGGATGGCGGCATCCCGGTTCGTAAATGCGGCAGTCTACACCTTAGGCCTTTCCCCAACCTGGCGAAGCAGGTCGGGGGCACCTTGCCGCAAGTGGTTTTGATCACCATAATAGTTCCCGTATGGATTAAGAACTCAAACATGTTGTCATTTCCGTCACACCACACACTGGAGAGAAAAAATGCCCTTGTCCGTCGTCGACCTTTACCGGAACGTACTGCCCCGCACCAATTGCGGAGATTGCGGCTATCCCACCTGTCTGGCCTTTGCCAGCATGGTCGTATCCGAAAAGCTGCCCCTCCGCAACTGCCCCTATGTGGATCCGGAACGGCTGGCGGAATGGCAGGCCGAACTGGACGACCAGCACGCCGCCGGCAAGTGGACCAAACGCGACATGGCCGCCGACGCCTTGCAGTGGGCCCGGGAACGGGCCGCGTCCATGGATTTGAAAGATCTGCCTGCCCGCATCGGCGGACAACTGACGGAAGTGGATGGAAAAGCAACCCTGATCCTGCCCTACTTTATGGAAACGCTTCACATTCGAACCGGAGAAGTCGCCAAGGCCAGCGGGGAGCCTTTGAACCGCTGGGAGCAGGTCTTCATTTACAATCACCTGGCCCAGGGCGGACGGCGGGAGCCCACCGGCAACTGGAAAGGGCTGGTGGAAATCCCCAACACGGTCTCCAAGATCAAATCCATGCGGGACCATGTGGAAACGCCCCTGATCGAATGCTTCCGCGGTAACATCGCAGGATTGAAAACAGCCGGACAGGCACTGGGCGCCACGGCGGCCGGAGAAGAAGGCGCCAGTGCCGATGCCGCCCTGCGGTTCACGCCGCTGCCCCGCATCCCGGTGGTCCTGCTTTTCTGGGATGCCGCCCCCCAGGAGGGGTACGACGCCGAGGCCAAACTGCTCTTCGACGAAACCATCGTCGATCATCTCGACATCGAATCCATCCTGTTTCTGAGCGAGCGCCTGCGGCAGTTGCTCTGCGGCGATAGCGAGTGACTACCGCCCCCCCGGGAAGAGGGGGTAACGGATGCCTTTCCTAATGGCGCGAACGATACAACCGCAAGCTGTTGGAAACGACCGATATGCTGCTGAAGGCCATGGCCAAAGCGGCCAGAATGGGATGGAGCTGGCGCAGCATCATGGGCAGGGTTTCAATGGGATATAGCACGCCGGCGGCAACGGGGATAAGCAACACATTGTAGCCAAAGGCCCAGAACAGGTTCTGGCGGATGGTACGCATGGTAGCCCGGCTGAGGCTAATGGCGCGCACAATGCCCCGAAGACTGCCGCTGGCCAGAATCACGTCGGCCGTTTCGATGGCCACGTCCGTGCCGGTGCCGATGGCCAGCCCCACGTCGGCCTGGGCCAACGCCGGGGCGTCGTTGATACCATCGCCCACCATGCCAACCGACTGCCCCCCGTCCTGAAAGCTTTTCACCCGCGCGGATTTCTCCTCCGGGCGCACCTCAGCCTCGATGGCGTCGATGCCCAGATCGGTGGCAATCTTGTGAGCGGTCCGGGGGTTGTCGCCGGTGAGCATGACCACTTTGAGCCCCATTTGGTGCAGTTCACGGATGGCTTCGGCCGAATCCGGCTTGGGCGTGTCCGAGACCGCCACCAGGCCGCAAAGATCGCTTTCCCGGATCATCACCATCACGGTTTTGCCTTCGGCCTGCAAGCGCCCGATGGGATCTTTTGCGTCCCCAAGATCCAATCCCAGATCCTGGAACCAGCCCGGTTTGCCCACCATCACAAGAGCGCCGTCGATCCGAGCCTGGACGCCGGCCCCGCCGGTGGCCTTAAATTCGGTCAATGGCAACAGGTCGAGTCTCTCAGTTTCCGCCTGAGACACGATGGCCCGGCCCAGAGGGTGTTCAGAACCTTTTTCCACCGAAGCACTCAACCCCAGCAGGATCTCCCGATCGCCGTCAAATGTTTTCAGGGGGATGACGTCGGTCACCCGGGGTTTTCCTTCTGTGATGGTGCCGGTCTTGTCCAAGACCACGGTGTCCAAATGGGTGGCCTGCTCCAGGGCGGTGCTGTTTTTAAAAAGGATGCCGCTCTCAGCCGCCTTGCCGGTGCCGGCCATGATGGCCGTGGGGGTCGCCAGCCCCAGGGCGCAGGGGCAGGCAATGACGAGCACCGCCACCAGGCGAATCATGGCGGGCACAAAATCGCCGCTCAGTGCCCACCAAACTCCAAAGGTGACCAGGGCCACCACGATAATGGCCGGCACAAACACCGCGGCCACCCGATCGGCTACGGCCTGGATCGGGGCTTTGCTGCCCTGGGCTTCCTGGACCAGACGGATAATCTGGGCCAGTGCGGTATCCCGTCCCACCCGGGTGGCTTCAAATTGGATCAGCCCCTGACCGTTGATGGTGCCGGCCGCCACTGTGTCGCCGGGCTGCTTGTCCACCGGAATGGGTTCACCCGAAAGCATGGATTCGTCTACGGCCGTCTGGCCCGCGTTGATAATGCCGTCCACGGGAAACCGCTCCCCCGGCCGCACCAGCACGATATCCCCTGCCAAGATACGCGCCACCGGGACGTCTTCTTCAACACCGCCCACGATACGCGTGGCGGTCTTGGGCCGCAGGCCGATGAGCTTGCGAATGGCGCCGCCGGTCTTGCCCTTGGTGCGGGCTTCCAGCATCTTGCCCAGCTTGATCAGGGTGATGATGACGGCCGAAGTTTCAAAATAGACATGCTCGCCGGCCCCCGGCCAGAAAAGCACCGCCAGAGAATAGCCATAGGCTACGGAAGAGCCCATGGCCACGAGCACGTCCATGTTGGCGGTGCGGTTGCGCAGACTGCGATAGCTGCCCGTGTAGTAGTCCCATCCGGTGTAAAACTGCACAGGGGTGGCGAGTAGCGCAAACAGCCAATTGACCCAGGAGCCGTGGCTCCAGGCGCCCACCAGGGCAAAGTCCCGGGCCATGCTCAGGATGAAAAGGGGCAAGGCAAACACAATCCCCACAAGGAATTTGCGGGTTTGGTCACGGATCTCGGCTTGGCGGGCCATGGCTTCGGCATCTTCGACCTGGTTTTCCTCATCCGGCACGATGGCGCCGAAGCCGGCTTTTTCGATGGCCGCAACGATACCGCCCAGGTCCGTTGAGGAGGGAAAATACTCGACGGACGCGGTTTCGGCGGCAAAATTGACGGCCGCCCGGGCCACACCCGGCGTCCGGCCGACAAGGGCCCGTTCGATGTTCATGGCGCAGTTGGCACAGGACATCCCGGTGACGGCCAGCTCGGCCCTGGCAGTGGGCACCTTGAATCCGGCCTTCTCTACACTGGCCACCAGGTCCGCCATATTGAGCTGCGCCGGGTCATAGGCCACTTCGGCGCGCTCGGCGGCAAAATTCACCGCGGCGTCTTCGACCCCCGGCAGTTTGCGCATGGTGCGCTCGATGTTCATGGCGCAGTTGGCGCAGGACATCCCGCTGATGGGCAGTATAACGGTTTGCACGGCCATGATTACGCGGCCGTGTAATTGATTTCCTGCAACTTGGCGCGAATGACCTCCTCGGAAGCCGGGGTTGCCCAATCCACAACGACCGCCTTGGTTTCGGGGGAGCCGTCCACCGACTGAACGCCGGGTATCGCGCTCAATTCATTCTTGATGGCCATAACGCAGTGGCCGCAGGAAATATTGGGGATATTAAAAGTCTGTCTGGCCATAAGAGGTCTCCTCTACAGGTCGGAAAACAGATTAAAGCCCGGGTGCCCCCGGGCTTTTCTTAAGCTTGGACAAATGAATATGGATCAAATGAAACAGGCTTTAGACCGTCGCCCACTCGCCTTGGCAGTTTTTTCATAGCAATGCGAATGTTCCGCCATGCTTGTCGAGCAATGATCACAGCGACGGACGTCTTCCACAAGCCTTTCCTTTTCGTCTCGCAAACAGTCTAATGTGTGCGCGCTGATATTTTTCATGAGGCACCTCCATCGATTTCAGGGAGCTCAAGCACCTGGGAAAAAGAATAATTCGCAACGCCCTAAAGTCAAACCTGTTCGCCATGGTCATGGGCAAGTCCCTGATAAGGCGGCTAATGGACATCACGGGCGTGCCCGCGGGGTAATTTTTTTCTACATTCATGGAAACATACCATTAAAAAGGCTTATGTCTTTTCGTTTTTAATAAGGATCCTCTCGCAGAGCGGTAGGCCTCAGGTAGCCCCCTCGGAGGGGGCCTAAAATGGTTTGTCATTTTGGGGTTGGGTTTTCCCATTGTCCCGCGCCGAGCATCGGCGGGGCGGACGGATTAAAGCGCGCGGACTGTCTGAGCCCGCTGTAGCCCAAGCGAAGGCGGGCGAGTTTCCGCGTGCTCCGGCCGCACCGGCGACGCGCAGGATAAAGCGGGGCACGGGCGTCTTCTTTTGGTTACTTTTCTGCCACGCGGAAGAAAAGTAACAATAGTAAATTGCCCCTGATCGGTAGAACTTCTCCAGGTCTTAAACAAGCGGTAGGGGCTCAGATCAACACGAATCGGGAAATCTTCCCGTGGCACCGTAAGCCTCGATGTCGGCAGTGGAAAGCAGCTCGGCCAACCGCTTCCCGTTGCGGCTGTTGGCCTTGTAAAAAACGATGCAGTCCTGAATGATTCGAATCACGCGCTCTTCGTCATAAATACCGGGCAGTTCCGTGGCCAGGCGGGGATGGCGGCCGAGCTTGCCGCCCAGTTGAACGCGGTAGCCGGTCTGGCCGGCCGCAATGGTTTCCGTCGGACAGGCGGCCACACACTTACCGCAGGCAATGCAGCCGCTCGTTTCGATGCGAGGCCGCCCGGTCTCATCCGACCAAAAAATCACATCTTCGGGACAGGCGTCCACACAGGCCTCACATTGGGTACAGTCATTGTCCGTAACCGCAGGTCGGCAGGCCCCCAGAATGCCGATATCCTTGATCTGGGGCTGGGAGCAGGCATTGGGGCAGTCCGCCACGGTCACACGCAGCTCATGGTGAAAACGCAGCTTGCCGGCAACTGTTTGTTTGAGGAAACCCAGCAAGTCGGCCTCTTCCAGGAGAGCCTGGATGCGCGGGATGAGAGGGGTGCTATCGACAGCGCGGTTGGCGCATCCGCTGGGACCGAAGCAGCTGTCCAACTGGTAGCCGCGCATTTCCGATTCCATGTTGTTGAGATAACGCCGCTGGGTGGCCTGGACCTCTGCCAGGGTGATCACGGGTTTGCCTTCGGCGATCGCCTCTTTCTCCACCCGCGCCCGCACCCGCTTGCGAACAAAAAAGGGAACTTTTTTGACGGCCTTTTCAGCTTCCGGGACCCATTTCATCTCCACACCTCCATAGCGATTTCCTCGCCGACCAAACCAACATAATCAGCGATACCGATTATTTAACCCCTAAATGGATGCATGGAATTGACTTGGCACAAGGGCGTAAAAAAAAACACGATCAAAGGCGAGAGGATTCGCAGCAAGGGCTGGGCCGGCACCGCAATGCCATCTTCGGCGGCATAGCGGCATTCCCCTGGACGGCAAGCATTCGGAGGATATCAACCGGCCGGCGGCTTTCCCGAGGCGAGTTCGGCCACCGACACCTCCTGCAACTGTCCGTCCATATAAAATAGGAATGAGGCCGAATCCCGTGACAATGACGCCGCCTGTTCTTCCAGTTGTTCATGGCCCAGGGCCCGCAAGGCCCAGGCAGCGTGACCACGGTGAACTGCGTCGGACGAGGTGAGAAAGGGATGAATAAAGGGGGCGGCATCCGCAGCCAACTCCGGCCGGGCGTGGGCCAACCGCCCCAGTCCCCACAGAACACCGCGTTGGAGGACGGGGTGTTCCAGGAAATTGCAGTCCGGCCTGATGTAGGAAACCAAAATGCAGGCAAATTCAGACGCCAGGGTGGCGTGCCGGGCCGTGATCTCCCCCATGGCTTCGGGCGCCCCCCAGCCGATGCCGCCGGATTCATCGTTCAATGTCCACATGAGCCGACGCATGATCACCCGGGCGGATTCCATCTCGCTATCGGCCAGGCGGCTGACCACCACGCCCATGCCGCTGACGGCTCGCCAGCGCAGCAGCAAATCACCGCTGCAGAAAAACGACATCAGGGGATTGACGGCCTGACGGGCGGGGACCGCTTCCAGCAGCGCCATGGCATGGGTAAAATCCGACCCCACAAGCCCCTCCCGGAAACGGACCTTCAAAACACGATAGGGAATGCGCGCCTCGTTCATGGTAACCCCTTCAGGCCAACCCTCCGAACAGACAAGTATGAAGCTTTTCCCACAGAGCAGGAGACATCAGGAAGAGCCCTTGAAGGAGGCCTGGAAACGGTCTGAAGCTTTTGGTTCTGTAGTTCCCTTTGTCCCACGTCGAGCATCGGCGGGGCGGGCGGTATAAACCGCATGATGAAAGGGTTTAGATCTCTGTTAGAACGTGATGATTTCAAAACCCTCGTCACGAAAAGCCGCCATTCCCGGATGGCCGTTCATATCGTCCAGCAGCACAAAACCAAGGTCCTCGATGCTCTGCTTGGCCCCCAGCTTCTGTGCACAGGCTTTGCAGGCACCGGCCACCAGCTTTTGGGCACAGGCCTTTTGCCACAAACCATTCAGCCAGTTGTCGGGTTTGGCCAGCTCGGCGACCAACTGGGTCGATTCGCCCTCCATAACGATTTGAACGGTATCGCCCCGATCGTGCATATCCAGCGCATTCAGCAATACGTGCACAAAGCATATTGGGGACCCGTTGAAAACGAACATGGCGACTTTTCGCATCCGTTATCTCCTCTCAATCAAACCTCCTCCCAGTGGATACAATCCTGGGGGCAATATTTGATGGCGTCGTTCACATCCACTTCCGAATAACATTCCGAAGCGACCGCTTCGATATATCCGGCATCGTTCAGGCGGAAAAGCTCAGGGTACATCTCGTAGCAACCGGCGCAAAGAGTGCAGTCGCTGATATCAATCACCGGCACTTTCATCACCAACGCCTCCGTCCCCTGCTCAGGCTTGCATGGCCTCAGCGATCTTGCGGCCGAAATTCTCACAGGCGGCCAGTCCTTCCTTGTCGGGCACATATTGAACCCGCAGCCCCGGCTCTACGACATCAAACTTCATCGCCTGCAATTCACCGGTGATCTGCCGCACCGCCTCACCACTCCAGCCGTAGGACCCGAAGGCCGCACCGATTTTGTTCTTCGGTTTGAGCCCTTTCATGTACGTCAGGAAATCACTCACTGTCGGGAAAAGCTGGTTGTTGAGCGTTGGCGATCCCACGATGATGGCCCGGGCGTCGAGCACCTCGGTCATGATGTCGCTGCGATCCGTGCAGCGCAGGTCCATGGGCACGGCATAAACGCCTGCATCGGCCAGGCTGCCCGCAATGGCTTCGGCCATTTGCTGGGTGCTGTGCCACATGGTGTCGTAGATCACCAGGGCTTTGTTCAGGGGTACCTGTTTGGACCAGCGCGCATAGGCGTCGACGATCTTGGCAATGTCCTTGCGCCAGAGCACCCCATGGTCAGGGCAGATCATATTGAACTCCAACCCCATTTCGCCCACTTTTTCAAGCAGCTTGGCCGTTTTGGCGGCGTACAGCAGCAGGATGTTGGCGTAATACTTCTGGGCATGGGGCATGATTTTGTCGCCGATTTCATCGTCAAATTTTTCCGGTCCGGCATAATGCTGCCCGAAAGCATCACTGGAAAACAGGATTTTGTCTTCTTTCAGGTAGGTAAACATGCTGTCCGGCCAGTGCAGCATGCGGGTTTCCAGAAACATCAACGTGCGGCGTCCCAGGCTGAGTTCTTCCGCGCTTTCGACCGGGTGGTAGTTCCAGTCAGGATAAAAATGCTGTTTGAGATTTTTGGCACCCATCTTGGAGCAATATAGCGGCTTATCTTCACCGATGCGATGCATGACCCGCGGCAAGCTGCCCGAATGATCCATCTCCGTATGATTGCTGATCACCAGGTCGATCTTCTTGGGATCCACAATCTGGGCGATGTTGTCCAGCATCTCATCCGCAAATTCTTTTTTGACGGTATCGATCAGCGCAATTTTTTCGTCCACCACCAGGAATGCATTGTAGGTCGTTCCCTTATGGGTGCTGTATCCGTGAAAATCCCGAATGTTCCAGTCCTTGACACCGACATCGTAGATACCTTCTGCAATTTCAATTGGCCGCATGATACTCCCTCGAATATTTGACGTTGACAATGGCCGGGCTATCCACCGATCCCCTTGACCAGGAACGAACCCGTTAAATCAAGGCAGAAATATAAGGCCTCACGCCGCAAAATCAATGCCCTTTTCGCCCCCATTGGGGTTGAAAAGGGCATCCTGGGCCTTCAAACGTTCCGCGTCGCTAGGGACGGTCTATTCTTCCTTCTCGAAGTCATCCTTGCCCGCGCCGCAAATAGGGCAGACCCAGTCTTCCGGCACGTCGTCCCAGGCCGTTCCCGGGGCCACGTCGTTGTCGGGGTCACCCTGGGCCGGGTCGTAAACATAGCCGCAAATCGTACACACGTACTTGTCCATTGAATTCATCCTCCTTTGTTTTCAAGATTCATTGCGTTAAGCATTCCCAAAAATCCATCAGTGCACCAGAACCGCGGCCTTCTCGTCGATAACGTCGCACAGTCGGGTGGCGTCATCAAGGCTGTCCGGCAGTGCGGCGGAAAGATCCCATCGGATGATAGCCCCCCCCACATCCGGCAACGCATCGGCGGCCGGCCCCACGCCAAGCACAAGATCCGGTCGCCACTGGTCCATGGCCTGTTCCGTGGCCACCGGAACTTCATAGGCGATGTCCCAGCCCCGCGCCGCCATCGCTTTCACGGCGTGGTCATTGACATGCGCCCCGGGCCGGTTGGCGCCCACACGCACGTCAAAGCGCTCCCCCGCCTTGGACCGTACCAGCGCCGCAGCAATCTGGGTGGCGCAGGTCCCGCTCGGTCCCACGATCAGAAGCCGTTTGCGGTCCGCCAGGGGGCTGAGGAGACCGGCCACCGCCCGCTGGACGTCCTCACCAACCGTGGCATGGCGCGCCATGTCTTTAGGGCCCTCGATACCGCGGTAGGTCAGGTGACCGGCATAGTCGGCATCGATGGCATCGTAAAAATACTGCATGGTCAAATGGATCGCATCGAAAAGGTTGTTGCCCCGGGTGGCCGCCACGGACAGCAGATATCCTTTTTTGGTCTTCAAACGGGGATCCCGCCAGCGCATCCGGTATTTCCGCGCCCAAAACGTCTGGCAGCGGTCGATAAGCCCTTTCAACTGCGCACTCATGTTGTAAAAGAAAACCGGGGTTGCGGCCACCACCACGTCGGCCCGCCGAATCAGGCCGTATATTTCGGCCGGCATATCGTCGTCGATGGGACAATAGCCCTTCTTTTCACATACCGTGTATTCCTTGCAGGGCAGAATGTTACATCGGTCCACCTCGACCAACCGGGTTTCGGCCCCGAAAGAGGCTGTCGCCTTAAGAAAGGTGTCCAGCAGAAAGCGGCTGTTGCCCTTCCGCCGGGGGCTCCCCTGCAATCCCACGACCAGCATGTCGTCTCTCTCCCCTATCCGTTTTTTGCGTGACAGGTTTTACAGGTGGTGGGGCCGGTTTTCTGGCCGTCCTTTTTCATCTTTTTGTGGCATTTGGTACATTGCTTATTCATCACCTGTTTTTTCTTCAATTCACCGCTGGCCTTCAAGGCATCGATGGCGCCGGGTTCCTGGGGAAACAATTCGTGGCAGGTGTTGCAATCCTCGAATTTGGTTTGATGTACCAAATGGGGGAACGGTACCGGTCCGCTCTTGCCGCCGTTGAGCGTCATTTCCGGTGCCCCCTTGTTACCGGCCAGGATCGTATAACCGCCGGCAAACCCCAGCAAACTGGCCACCAACAGCACCCATACGGTCATTCGTATAACCTTCATAACGCCTCCTTGAGAAAATTCAGGCTACCAGACTTTAATAGGTTTCGTCATGGGCCAGATCAGCCGGCGCCACCCGGTGCTTGAACAGGTTATAGGACCAGGCCTGATAGGCAATGACGATGGGCACGAAAATGATGGCCACCACCAGCATGATTTTCAGGGTCAAAGGACTCGAGCTGGCATTGCGCGCCGTCAGGTTGAAGGCGGCGTCCAGGCTGGAGGGGAAAAGATTCGGGAAAAGGCCGATCACTCCGAAAAAAGTCGCCCCCACGATGGTCAGCGCCGAGGCGAACCAGGCTTTGAACCAGGCCTTGCGGGCAATGAACACCCGCACGGTCAAAAGCGCCAGCACGGTGATGGCAATCACGGAGAACAATGCCGGGTGCGCTAGATAATTGGCGTAGAGATTGGTTTGGAACCAGCTGGCAACGAGAAACAACACCGCCGCCACCACCACCAAGGGCCATACCATGGCAGCAACACGGGTGGCCCTTCCCTGCAGCGCGTCATCGGTCTTGATGCCCAGCCACAAAGCGCCATGCTGGAGAAAAAGCAGCAAGAACAAAACGCCACCCAGCAGGCCGTAAGGATTCAGCAGGGTCAACAACGATCCGTGGTAAACACCTTCCCCGTCAAACGGTATGCCCTGGAAGATGTTGGCAAAAGCCACGCCGAACAGCAGCGCCGGCGCGAAACTGCCCACAAAAATGCACGTATCCCACAACCGTTTCCAGCGCGGGTCATCGATTTTGCCGCGAAATTCGAAGGAAACCCCCCTGAGAATCAGGGTAAAAAGAATGAGCATCAGGGCCGAATAGAGGGTCGAGAACATGACCGCATAGACCAGCGGAAAGGCCGCAAAAGTCACCCCCCCGGCTGCAACCAGCCAAACCTCGTTGCCGTCCCACAAAGGACCAATGGCCGTAATCATGGTCTGCTTTTCTTCGTCCGTCTTCCCGATAAACGGATATAGGGTGCCGACGCCGAAATCGAACCCGTCCGTCATGAAAAAAACCGCCCACAACAAGCCCCAGAGAAAAAACCATATTAGCTGTAAATCCATTATGCCCTCGCAACCTTTTTAAGGTTAGTTCGTATCGATTTTTCAATGTCCTGCCGTCTTCAGGCGGCCTCCAGCGACGGCCCTTTCTTTGCATGCCGGAAAATCAGGTAATAACCGGCAAACCCCAGTAGACTGTAAACCAGCATAAATCCCACCAGGGTCGTTATCACCTGGCTGGCGGCAATCGGCGATACGGCATCGCTGGTGCGCATCATACCCCACACAATCCAGGGCTGGCGCCCCAATTCCGTGACGACCCATCCCAGCTGGATGGCAATATAGGGCAACGGGATGGAAAACAGCATGATTTTCAACAATAACGGGCTCTCCAGCAATTTATTACGCCGAATGAATGCATAGATACTGATCAGGATGAAATAAGTTCCCAGGGCCACCATGCCCCGGAAGGCCAGAAAAGTCAGCAACACGGGTGGCCGCTCGTCACGGGGAAAATCGTTGAGTCCCTGGACCTCGGCATTGAAATCGCCGTGGCCGAGAAAGCTCAGCACGCCGGGTATCGGCAAGATTTCGACGGCATTGCGGCCGTTTTCTTCATCCGGAATGGCAAACAGATAGATGGGCGCCTGACGGGTGGTTTCCCAAAGGGATTCCATGGCCGCCAGTTTCACCGGCTGTTTCTCGGTGACGTCCTTGGCATGAAAATCACCTTCCACCGCCACCACCAGGGATCCCACCAGACCGCAGACAATCCCGATACGGAAAGAGCGCGAAAAGAAATCCACGTGTTGTTTCTTCAACAGGTGGTAGGCGCTGATGCCCATGATGAGGAACCCGGCCAGCACAAATGCGCTGCTGAGCACATGAATAATCTGTAAAACCGCAAATTCCTGGGTGATCACGGCAAAAAAATCCGTCAACTCGGCCCGGCCGTTACGGATGGTATAGCCCACCGGATGCTGCATCCAGGAATTGGCAATCAGGATCCATACCGCCGAAAGATTCGACCCGATGGCCACCAGCCAGGCCACGCCGGCATGGGCTTTTTTGGAAAGCTTCTGCCAGCCGAAAATCCATATGCCGATAAACGTGGATTCCAGAAAAAAAGCCGCCGTGGCCTCGATGGCCAGAAGGGAGCCGAAAATATCGCCGACATAGGCTGAATAGCCCGACCAGTTGGTACCGAACTGGAATTCCAGGGTGATACCGGTGACGACCCCCACAGCAAAATTGATCAAAAAAACCTTACCCCAAAACTTGGTCATGGCAAGGTAGGTTTCATCACCAGTGCGGACGTAGCGCGTCTCCATGTAGGCGACGATCCAGCTCAGTCCGAGGGTCAGGGGCACAAAAAGAAAATGAAAGGCGGATGTTGCATAAAACTGCAAGCGTGAAAGCATGACCACATCCATGGACAACTCCTCCAATGATCAGGGAAAACAGTCCCCTGGTCCGGATGAAATTCAGCCAGTCATCCGGTTTTACTAAATGGATTCCAATCCCGGCGGGGACCTGATCCCGACGGTATCCGCGCTATTCTCTCAGCGGGGCGAGGGGCTCTTGGCTTCGCCGGTCAGTTCACACGAGGTGAAGTCAATCGATTTGCCGCAGCTTTTGCAGAGATGGGGCCGATCAAACTCGTCGGAAAAGATTTCGATTTCGGCGCCGCATTCCGAGCACTTGCAGGTAAAGGATTTCAGATTGCGGAAGTTTTCATAACCGGGACAATGTTGAGGTGTCGACATGGATTCCTCCTTGATCATGGTGTCTTCAAACGGCCGGGCCACCGCCCAGCCGCGCGGCGTTGGAGAAGATCAAGTCATCTTCTTGGCAATATCGCGCCCGTAATCCTGGGCCATCTGGATGCCGCCCCCGAGGCCGGCGGACTTCAGGGGCAGAGGGCCACCGACCATATCCATTTTAAACACGGTTTTCATGGTCTGGTAGATGCGGTCCTGGGCTTCCGTGCTCCAGCCGTGGGCACCGAAAGCGCCACCGACCTTGTTTTCCAGATCGGCTTTTTCGGCCAAAAAAAGAAATGTTTTCATCGGTTGGATCATCTCGCCATGATACGTGGGCGAGCCGAATGCATAGGCATCGTACCCCGCCAAAGCGTCTTCGTTCTTAATGGCTTTAACGTCCTCGACGACCGCTTCGTGACCCGAGAACCGGATGCCTTCGGCAATCAAATCGGCAATCTGCCGGGTTTCCTGTGTGCGGGTGGTGTAAACAATGAGGGCCCTTCCCATCGCTGTATTCTCCTTTTAACGAATCCGCTTGTCGATCTCCTGATCCTGGCAATCGGGCGTGTAGCAGGTCGCATTGAGAAATTCACATTTTTCACCACAGGAGGGACAGGGTTCCGGGGGTTTTTCCTGTTTGACGGTATAACCGCATTTGGCACATTTCCATAACGTCATGGGCCACCTCCCTGCCGCAGGGGCGGCCATCCTTGCGGCATCGGCCGGTAGACGGCCCCGGAAGGATGGCCACATCCTTTTGCCGGTCCCTGCCGGCATTTTCGTTCGGTTACGGTTGACGCGACAACCGCATCAGGCTTTCCAGAGTCCGTGCAGGTTGCAATACTCCCGTGCCGTAATCTGGTCGGCCACAATATTGAAAACAGCCTCCGGCGCGTCACCGGGATTGAGATACTGCCGATAGACCTTTCCATCGGCGATGATCTCGATAAACTCGATCCAGTGCTTTTCTTCCATGGGATGGGCCACTTCACCCACCTTGACCTTGACGCCGCCGTCGACCTTTTCGATCACCGGCACATGTTTCTCCTGGGCGGCGTCCACCGTGTTTTCGGAAAACAGCTTCATGGGCTGCCCACAGCAAACCAACTCACCGGCACCGCCATGCAGAACCTCGACGATATTGCCGCAGAGATCACACTTGTAAACCTGGTAGCGTTCGGCCATTTTTCATCTCCTTTTGATTGGGGGATCCTGAATCCGCTGCCCGCACCATGGGTTTTTCCACCGCCGGTTGCGGGCAGCATGTTCACATGCTCTACCAGTTCTCGCCCAACAGCTCGAAATAAGCCTGGGGGTGGGCGCAGGCCGGGCACATCTCGGGCGCTTCCAGCGCTTCGGTCACATAGCCGCAGTTCAGGCAGCGCCATTTGGCCGTCTGCTCGCGCTTGAAAACCCGGTCGGCCTTGATATTGCCGGCCAGTTCCACATAGCGTTTTTCATGTTGCTGCTCAGCAACGGCAATCCCTTCCATGATCATCGCGGTCGCGGCGAAACCCTCGTCCCGGGCCACCTGGGCAAACCCCGGATACATTTCCGTATACTCGTATTTTTCACCCGCCGCCGATTCGATCAGATTGTCGTAGGTGGAACCAATAACGCCGGCCGGGAAGGCTGCCACGATCTCGGTTTCGCCGCCCTCGAGCAATTTGAAAAGCCGCTTGGCGTGCTCTTTTTCCTGATTGGCTGTCTCCTCGAAAATTTGAGCAATCTGGACATAACCGTCTTTTTTGGCCTGTTTGGCAAAATAGGTGTAGCGGTTGCGTGCCTGAGATTCACCAGCGAAAGCGGTCAGAATGTTCTTTTCGGTTTGAGATCCTTTCAACGTCGGCACTTGTCATCCTCCTCTATCATGTTGGGTTAGCTGAATGATACGTTTATGGATTGCGGGCCGCCCCGGGCAAATCAGCCTTCCTGGAGCCACCAGCCTTTCTCCTGATGGGATCGTTTCTCTTCCTCGGCCATTTTCTTCAGTTTGTAGGCCGTGTCGCGCAACACCCCGTAGAGCACACCGCACCCCACATCTTCCCGGTCGGCATCCCCCTGATCCGCCAGTGCAATCATCTCGTCCACGAGACTGAGGATTTTTAGGATATTTCGATCACAGGGCTTCAAGGGGTAATGGACTCCATTCAGTGCTGGCCGGTTCGCGGCCCCGTAAGGAACTGCGTTGGCAACCTTCGCTTCCATTGCTCCTTTCAAATGGTATGCCATTGTTTGTAAATACTCATAACCAACTGAATTCGTATTGTTTTTTATATTTTCGAACTGGAACCCGATCTCAATTGAACGCCATGGCAACTGTCTTTTTGATACACAGCCGGCAGGTTCACGAAGCAGCAAATTCATGGTAATCACCTAAAAGCCACGCTGGATAAGGGAAAAGCAAGTGGAACCTGGTTCACACCCGTCAATATGAGACACCATTGTCTCGCAAACCAAAACAATGTGATACAGCATTACTGGTGGCTCAAGACTTAGAATTGAGTGCGTGAATCTATACTAAAGGGAAGATTGTTGAAATCGTTCAAGGGGGCGTCATGGCCCACCGTGCAGATGATTTCTGATAATAAGGGCCATAACAGACTCGGGCGGGAGTTGCAAGGCCTTGACGGGCAGGCCCGGAAGGTGGGGGCCATGGAAAACCATGGCCCCGGCTTTCAATTGGAGAGACGTTGGGTCATGTCCACCGGATGGCCCTGGGGGGCAATGACGATCTCCTCCACCGGAACATCCGCAGGCGCTTCCTTCAGCCCTTTCATCACCAGGGCCTGCAATCCGGCGCAGCAGGGGACTTCCATGCGGACCACCGTAACGGAACGGATGTCCGCCTGTTGAAAAATCTGGGCGAATTTCTCCTCATACAGGGCCACATCGTCGAATTTGGGGCATCCCGCCAATACCACGCGCCCCTTGAGCAGGTCACGGTGCAGGGTGGGAAAGGCAATTGCGCCGCAGTCGGCAAGGATGAGGAGGTCGGCCCCCCTTAAAAACGGTGCGTGGGGAGGCACCAGGCGAATCTTGACCGGCCAGTGCGTCAGGGCCGAAGGTTCACCCTCCGCAGGCGCATCCGCCGGCCGCACGGACCCCGGGGTGAGCGGGGCGAACATTTTCATCCCGGCCGACGGACAGCCCCCCCTGGTGACCGGCGCCGATAGAGTCTCTTTACGGGACTGGTCGGCAAGATGCTTTTCAACCGCCTCTTCGTCGAAGGCTTCGGCTTCCCGTTCGACAATTTGCAGAGCCCCTGTGGGGCATTCACCGATACACGCCCCCAAGCCGTCACACAGGTTGTCGGATATGACGCGGGCCTTGCCGTCGACAATCGCCAGGGCCCCTTCCGCACAGCCCGTGACACACTGACCGCACCCGTCGCACAGCGCTTCATCGATTTCGATGATTTTGCGAACGATTTTCATTTATATCACCTCTATGATCCGCCCTGACCATCCATGAGCGCATTGGCCTGGGCCTGACAGAATGCGGTGCGGCAGGTGGCGACCGCCTTTTGCAAGCGACCGTCATCCAAAGCACCGTCCCGTTTTTGTTCTTCCAGTCCGGCCAGCAGCACGGCATCGCACACGACACGCGCCTCGAGAGACGCCGTCCCGCCGTTCGTGTTAAGCTGGGCAATCAGCTCGCAAACGGCATTCGCCAGCTCACGGCGGGCGTGCACGCGATCCAGAATGGCCCGTGCCACCGCCAGACCGTTGCCGGCCTTTCCCGTGTCCACTGTGTCCCCATTGGCCGAATCGACATCCATCCGCTCGGCGTCCGCCCGATCGACCTCCAACAAATAGGCGGCCGTCAGGACAACCGCCAGGTTGGCTTTTTCTTCCTGGGCGATTTGCTCCGCATAGCGGGCCACGCGTGATGCATGACCGATACGTCGGAAATCCCGGCCATAGTATTGCTTGACCGCCACGGCCACTTTATCCTTGAGCAAATTTTCCTGCTGGAGGGCCACCTCAGGGGGCAGGTCGCCGATGCACTGTGCCGCATAAGGGCAGTAGGCGGCACAGCCGAAATCCATTTTCGGGTTGGCAAAGCGATGACCGCAATGGCCACAACGCCTGGCCGTGTCGTCCTTGAAAAACTCCACCGTACGGCCGCAGGCGGGACACTCCACCTCGAAAATGTCCCCCGGCTTCCAAAACTGCATGTCCTGACCCGGGCATTTCATCGCACACGTCTCCTGGGGTGTATTCGATTGACGGGCGGCCGACGGTTGCCGCCGACCGCCCGCACTAGAATAATACCGATGCCGGCAAATGCCAGCCCTTCTGGCGTTAGCCCAGAATGGCCTTCAGGTCCTCCTCCGGCGTGCCGATGGGCATGATGTTGAAATTTTTCACCAGCACATCCAGCACGTTGGGGGAAATAAAGGCCGGCAGGCTGGGCCCCAGGCGAATGTCCCGGATCCCCAGATGCAGCAGGCTCAACAGAATGACGCAGGCTTTCTGCTCATACCAGGACAGGATCATGGACAGGGGCAGATCGTTGACGCCGCAATCGAACGCGCCGGCCAGGGCCACGGCGATTTGAATCGCCGAATGGGCATCGTTGCACTGGCCGATATCGAGCAGGCGCGGAATGCCGCCGATGTCCCCCAGGTCCTTGTCGAAAAAGCGGAACTTGCCGCAGGCCAGGGTCAGTACGACACAGTCGGAGGGAATTTTTTCCACCAGTTCGGTATAGTAATTCCGTCCTGTTTTGGCACCATCGCAGCCGCCCACCAGGAAAAAGTGACGGATGGCTTTGTTCTTGACGGCCTCGATCACCTGGCCGGCCACACCCATAACGGCATTGTGTCCAAAGCCGACCATGACCTCCTTGCCGGGGGTGTCCGCGGCAAACCCCGGCATGGCCAGGGCTTTTTCGACGACCGGGGCAAAGTTCTTGTCGGCGATATGCTGAACCCCCGGCCAGCCCACCAGGCCCGTGGTAAAAATATTGTCCTTGTAGCTGTCGACCGGCTTCTGAATACAGTTGGTGGTCATGAGAATGGCCCCCGGGAAGGCGGCGAACTCTTTGGCCTGATTCTGCCAGGCCGTACCGTAGTGGCCGTAGAAGTGGCTGTATTTTTTAAGTTCCGGATACCCGTGGCAGGGCAGCATTTCACCGTGGGTATAGACGTTGATGCCCTTGCCCTCGGTCTGTTTGAGAAGGTCTTCGAGATCCTTGAGATCGTGGCCCGACACCAGGATGGCCTTGCCCTGCTTGGCGCCCAAAGGCACCTTGGTGGGTACGGGGTGCCCATAGGTACCGGTGTTGCCGGCATCCAGCAGTTCCATGGCCCGCAGGTTCACTTCCCCGCATTTCAAGGCCAACCCCACCAGGTCGTCCACCCCGAGACCGTCATTCAGGGTCGCTGCCATGGCCTCGTAGATAAAATCGTAAATCACCGGATCCGTCTGACCCAGGATGCGGGCGTGGTCCGCATAAGCGGCCAACCCCTTGATGCCGTAAACCAGAAGTTCCTGCAGGGAGCGAATGTCTTCGTTGACATCCGGACCCGTCGGAATGCCCACGGTTTCCCCCTGGGCCACCATGCCTTCACGGGTGGCTTCGGGCTTGAACGCTACGGCAGCATTTCCCGTATCCACCTGACCGCCGGCCGCCTGCACCTTGGCCGCCAGGGCGTCCCGCAGGGCGACGCACTCGTTGACCATGGCCACGAACCGGTCCGGATCGAAATCCACGTTGGTCAGGGTGGAAAAAATGGCCTCGCATATAAACTTGTCCACGGCGCCGTCCCGCACGCCGGCTTTCACCCCGGCCTGGGCCACCACCGCCAGTCCTTTAACCGCGTATACCAGCAAATCCTGCAGCGCCGCCGTATCGGGCTGTTTGCCGCAGACACCGATTTTGGTACATCCCTCACCTTTAGCCGTCTGTTCACATTGAAAACAAAACATGGATTGCCTCCTTGCAATAGGTTTTTTCAATCTTTAACGCCTCGTGCCGCTCCATCCTGCCGGGTGTTTTACCCCAGGCGCAGGTTGATCACATTGACGTAGGTCAACTTAACCATTTTTTCTCAAGGTAAACCCGAATATTTCACGCGCTCGCGATGTTCATGGGCAAGCCCTCGGGATAGCTTATTGTCCCCGGGGTTGAATGGGGCGTCGCAGGAAAGGTGCCGTGGTTGTGAGGAATGAACGTACGGATCGCGATGGGCGAAAGGGCGCGCCCCGCCCGAAGGGACTCACGGCGGGGCGCAATGGGCTGGCGATGGTATCGTTTCAGCAGGGCAAGGCTTATTGTTCGCCAAAAATTGCGGGCGGACGCGTCGTATCCCCCGTGGCATTGGGGAAGTCTTCGGCAATGTAGGCCTTCTGCCCGGTTTCGATCAGGTGGTTGGCCTCCTCCATGTAGTTGGCAAACCGCAGCTTGCATTCATAGAAGCCATGCCACCAGGCATAGTCCGGGGCCATCATCATGGCGCCCATGCGGGCCCGCCGGCCCTCGTGGTGCCACAATTCGTAGTACTCCACCTCGAGACGCTCGTCGAAAAACTTGGTCTTGTCCAGCAGGCCCTTCTCGTATAGTTCGTCCAGCTTGGCCTTGGCCGGTTTGAAATAAACCTCGTTGTATTCCTCCACCGCCTTGTCGAACCCGTCGTAGAAGTCATTGATCCAGGAGTCGCCGTGGCAGGCGCTGCAGATGTTTTTCATCTTCTGGCGCTCGTCCTGCCAGTTGGTCCCCGAGGGGAAAGGCTTGAAGTCCTGGGGGCGCACCGTCAGCGGGGCCTGGGTCTCCCAGGACAGGCGCTGGGTCACGTCGTGGCTGGTGGGTTCCTTGCCCGATCCGGACATGTGGCAGGCCGCACAGGTGGGCGCCCGGTAGTCCACCCCGGGTGTCCAGGTGCCGCCGGCCGCATCGAAATTGTACTCGTCTTTGTAGGCATGGTAGATGGTGCCGTGCTTGGACTCCTCGTAGATTTCGATCTGGGGATGGTCCGGCCCCAGGTGGCACTGGTCGCAGGCCTCGGGCATGCGGGCCTCGGCCACCGAAAAGCGATGCCGGGTGTGGCAGGAGGTGCAGGACCCCTTGCTGCCGTCCAGGTTGAGTCTTCCCACGCCCGCATTGGGCCATGTGGCCGGATCGATCTTGCCGTTTTCGTCGATCTTGATCACGGTGCCATGGCAGTTGTAGCAGCCGGTCTTGCGTTCGTTGTCCGAGTTCATGCCCTTGTTCAACCAGGGATCGAGCTTCCACATGATTTCGATGGTATTGGCGTGTTTGGATTTGCTGTACTGGGTGGCCTCGTCCGGGTGGCAGCGGGAGCAGTCCTTGGGGGTGACGATGGAGGCGATGGGCATCTTGTATTTGGCCTCGCCCCAGGGCAGGTCGGACCGGCTGTAGTATTTTTCGTGGTCTTTGGCGATGTCCTGGTCGCCGGGCTGCACCAGATGACAGTCCAGGCAGGTAATGTTGGCGTTGGCGTGCCGGCTCTTGGCCCAGTCGGCGAAAACCCCGGGGGTGGTGGCACGGTGGCATTCAATACAGGCCTGGGCCTCCGGCGGCACGCTGCGCTCGATCCGATACTCCTTGACCGTCGGGAAGTTGGGCTGCTGGGCGATGGCCGCAGGCAAACACAGGCCGCAAACCAGCAAACCGATGGTTAAAAACAGCAATGGTCGCCTCATGGGTCCAGCTCCTTTCGGTTAGGGATCAATCATCATATGCGAACTTAACGATGACATGTGTTGGACGCGTTTACAGTTGCCGCAGCCCCTTGGCCTGATAGGGCAGCTTACGGGCCTGGCGGAACATGACCACCCCTCTATCGGAATGCACCAGGTCGTAATGGCAGTCGACACATTTTTTTTCATAACCCGGGCGGGCATATACCACCGACCGATGGGCCAGCATGGCGCCCCGCCGGGTGGGCATGTGCAGCAGGTTGCGATGGCACTTCTGGCATTGGTCGTTGTCAAAAGCCGCATAGGCGGCTTCACGGTTTTTTTCCCGGTCGTATTCTTCGATAATGAAATGCTTCACCACGTCTTTGGCGCCGTGATAAGTCTTGGCAAAAAAGAACTGGAAGGTATCCTGGGGCGCGGGCAGATGGCAGTCCATACAGTCCACCACCACGCCGGCGGCGTTGTTGGTGTGGGTGGACGAGCGCCAGGCCACGACGGCCGGCTTGATCTCATGGCAGGACGCACAGAACTCCGGTGTGGACGTGCGCACCATGGTGTAGTAGCTCATGCTGAACAGGGGGAAAGAAAGGAGAACCCCCAGAAAAACCAGGGATCCGGCGACAATATATTTTTTTTTCATGATCCGTTTCCCGTCGGGGTTGATGCATCGATCCGTCGGCCCCGGGAAACCCAACAAACGGTGCCACCGGACCGGATGACGCTCACTAACTGCATTTAATTTATCAAGATAGCCGCCTGAAAAGGCCGCTTTTCCGTGCGTCAGAAGCCAGCGTGCGAGAATAATCCGTAGGGAAGCGTAATTTTACGTGAAGGGGGAGTTATTTGTAAGTCAAACTTACATAAATTGATCCGCAACGTAATGTCAATAAATAAACGGCGTTCAATTTTTGGAACAATCTATCATAAAACCGCAACGCAAAAATTGACTTAAGTCAATCTTTCTGATCTAACCCGGCCGGTAATGTGCCGTATCGCCTACTGGCAAAACCCTACACACCCGGTGGATCGCCATGGAAACCCATGCCAAAAACCTGATCGCCAATGTTCTATTTTTCAAAGGGTTGTCCGACGACGAAATCGATGAACTGTACCGGATTACCGCCGAGCGCACCTACCAGCGCAACCAGATGGTGTTCAGTGACGGTGAAGAAGGGGCCGGCTTTTTTCTCGTAATCGAGGGTCGCGTCAGCGTCTACAAAATGTCCCCGGAGGGCAAGGAGCAAATCCTGCATATCCTGGGACCCGGCGAACCGTTGGGCCAGGTGGCCGTGTTTGCCGGCGCCTCCTTTCCGGCCAACGCCCAGGCCATCGCCAATAGCCGCCTGTTGTTCTTTCCGCGCCGCGCCTTCATCGACCTGATTCAGGCCCGCCCCTCCCTGGCGCTTAACATGCTGGCCATTCTGTCGAATCGCCTGCGAGAATTTACCGTGCAGATCGAAAACATTTCCTTGAAAGAAGTCCCCGCCCGCCTGGCCTCCTACCTGCTCTATCTCAGTGATGAGCAGCACAACACGGAGCATCTGCAGTTGACCATCTCCAAGGCCCAGTTGGCCAGCATCATCGGCACCATCCCTGAAACCCTTTCGCGGATTCTCAACCGCATGTCCGCCAAAAAGCTCATTCAGGTCAATGGCCGCGAGATAAGGCTGGTGGACCGCGAAAGCCTGATCGCCCTGGCGGAGCATGGCCGGTTGGTGGATCTCTGACAGGCGATGGTGAACGGCATTGGGGCAGGTCCGTCCAAATCCGACACTAAAAGCCGATAAGGGACCATGAATACGCCAGGCACGAAAGATGTTGGCGCCTTAGGGCCATCGCCACCGGCGATTACCGCCTCCGCCGGACGACGGCCCGGCCTGAACCGTCCCTGCCTTGTTGACTCCCAACCACCTTTTTCCTATAACAATATATGCTTCTGACTCTGGATCGGCGATTGAATGGCACTTAAAATTCCAAACCGCAAAAACCTTTCCGAATCCATGGTGTTGACCGGGGTGGCCCTGGCAGCGGTCTACTGGCTTCTGGAATCCCTTTTCTATTTTTTTTCCACACCCGGCGCGGACTTCCTCCAGCGACTGTCGGGGACCGATTCCTACGACAGCTGGACCCGCATTTTCGTTCTCTGCCTCTTTGCCATCTTCGGCTCCCACGTCCAGTATACGATGAACAAACGCCGGGAATCGGACGCCCAGCTCCAGGCCAGCGAAACCAAATACCGCACCATCATCGAAAGCATGGAAGAAGGCTATTTCGAAGTCGATCTCCAGGGCACCCTCACCTTTGCCAATGGGTCACTAGCCCGCATGACCGGCCAGCCGGCCGGCAAGCTGGTCGGTATGAATCACCGGGACTTTGCCCGGAAGGAGAGCGCGGACCGCCTGGTGCATGCCTTCAATCAGATTTTTCTGACGGGTGACGCCCAACAGATATCGAACTATGAACTGATGCGTCCGGATGAAACCGAAGTGATCCTAGAATTATCAGCCTCCCTCATCCGCGACAAAAGAAGGGACCCCACCGGTTTTCGGGTCGTGGGCCGGGATGTATCCGAACGCCTGCGGGTGGAGAAGGAAAAGCGCCGCCTGGAAGCCCAGTTGCAGCAGGCCCAGAAAATGGAAGCGGTCGGCACCCTGGCCAGCGGGATTGCACATGATTTCAATAACATCATGATGGGCATCCTGGGCAATGCATCCCTGATGCTGGCCCGCATCGAGCCCGATCACCCCCACCACACCAAACTGAAAAACATCGAGAAATATATTCAAAGCGGATCCGAGCTGACCAAACAGCTTCTCGGCTTTGCCCGTGGCGGCAAATACAATGTCAAATCCACCGCTTTGCGCGATCTCGTTACCCTGAGCGCCCAGATGTTCGGCCGCACCAAAAAGGAGATCCGCATCCACACCGCCCACCTCAAGGACACCTGGCCGGTGGAAGTCGACCGGGGCCAGATCGAACAGGTGCTGCTGAACCTCTTTGTCAACGCCTGGCAGGCCATGCCGGGGGGCGGCGATCTGCATCTGCTGAGCGAGGATGTGGAACTGGACGAGACCTATGAGATGCCCTACAAGGTCGACCCGGGGCGCTACGTCAAGCTCTCGGTGGTGGACACCGGGGTCGGCATGGATCAGGCCACCCAGGAACGCATTTTCGAACCGTTTTTCACCACCAAGGAAATGGGGCGCGGCACCGGGCTGGGTCTGGCCTCCGCCTATGGCATCATCAAAAACCACGGCGGCCACGTCAATGTCTACAGCGAAAAAGGCCGGGGAACCACGTTCAACATCTACCTGCCGGCCTCCGACAAAACGGTTGAAAAAGAAGCACCGCAACCGCGCGAACTGCGCCGGGGCAATGAAACCATCCTGCTGGTGGACGACGAAGACATCACCGTCGAAGTGGGGGAAGAAATCCTGGTCGAGCTCGGCTACAATGTATTTACGGCGCGCAATGGCGTCGAAGCGCTGTCCGTCTATAAGGAAAACGCACCGTCCATCGACATGGTCATCCTGGACATGATCATGCCGGATATGGGCGGCGGGAAAACCTACGACGAACTGAAGAAGATCAATCCGGACATCAAGGTGCTCCTGTCCAGCGGGTACAGCATCAGCGGCGAAGCCTCCGAAATCCTGGAACGGGGCTGCAACGATTTCATCCAGAAACCGTTCAACATGAAGCAGCTCAGCGAAAAGATGCGACGCATCCTGGATGCGGCCTGAACCGCCCGTGCCGACGATCATGATACGCTGCGGCCGTCCCCAAGCCCCTGCTGACCCGGTAGAGGGCTTTTCCTTTGCAATCATCGACGCGGCCATGCGGGTGGGTGATTGCGGCTTAACACAAGAGGAGATGGTATTATGGCAAAATTCAATTATCAGGACATGTTCCCGTTGGGGGAAGACACCACCGCCTACCGGCTGATCGGCACGGAGGGCGTTGCCACCGACACCTTCAAGGGCCGTAAGATCACCATCGTCAGCCCGGAAGCCTTGACCCTCTTGGCGGAAACCGCCTTCCGGGATGTTTCCCATCTTTGCCGAACGGGTCACCTGGAAGGCCTGCAGCGCATTCTCGACGACCCCGACGCCTCCCAGAACGATCGCTTCGTGGCGCTCGAAATGCTGAAAAATGCGGTTATTTCGGCCGAGGGCGAATTCCCCATGTGCCAGGACACGGGCACCGCCATCATCCTCGGCAAAAAGGGGCAACAGGTGTGGACGGCGGCATCGGACGAAGAAGCCCTTTCACACGGGGTTTTCAACGCCTACACCCAAACAAATCTGCGCTATTCCCAGAATGCGCCGCTGACCATGTACGAGGAGAAAAATACGGGGTGCAATCTGCCGGCCCAGGTCGAACTTTATGCCACCCCCGGCGACAGCTATAAATTCCTCTGCATTGCCAAAGGCGGCGGGTCGGCCAACAAGACCTATCTCTACCAGGAGACCAAAGCGGTCCTGAATCCGGACACGCTGATTCCGTTCATCACGGCCAAGATGAAAAGCCTCGGCACGGCCGCCTGCCCGCCCTATCACCTGGCGGTGGTGATTGGGGGAACGTCTGCCGAACTGACCTTGAAAACCGTCAAACTGGCCTCGGCCGGCTATCTCGACACCCTGCCCACCCAGGGCAGCGAAACCGGGCATGCTTTCCGGGATACGGCGCTGGAAGAAAAAATGCTTCAGGTTTCACGGGATCTCGGCATTGGCGCCCAGTTCGGCGGCAAATACTTCTGCCACGATATCCGGATCATCCGCCTGCCGCGTCATGGCGCCTCCTGCCCCATCGGCATTGGGGTCAGTTGCAGTGCGGATCGCAACATCAAAGCCCAAATCACCCCCGACGGCATTTATGTGGAGCAGCTCGATGACAATCCCGCCCGCTTTCTGCCGGAGCCGGGCCTTGAAATGAGCGATGCCGTGCCCGTCGATCTCAATCAGCCCATGGAGGCCATCCGGGCCACCCTGACCCAATACCCGGTGGCCACCCCTCTGCTGCTGACCGGCAAAATTGTCGTGGCCCGGGATATCGCCCACGCCAAACTCAAAGAAATGCTGGATCGCGGTGAAGATCTGCCGGACTACATCAAAAATCACATTATCTACTATGCCGGCCCGGCCAAGACGCCCCCGGGCTATGCGTCCGGCTCTTTCGGGCCCACGACGGCGGCCCGCATGGATCCTTACGTGCCCATCTTCCAGGCCCGGGGAGGCTCCATGGTGATGCTGGCCAAAGGCAACCGCTCCCAACAGGTGCTGGATGCCTGCCAGAAATACGGCGGGTTCTACCTGGGGTCCATCGGCGGGCCGGCCGCCCGCCTGGGCAAAGAATGCATCACCGAAATGGAAGTCGTCGCCTTCCCGGAACTGGGCATGGAGGCCATTTATATGATTACCGTGAAAGACTTCCCGGCTTTCATCCTCATCGACGACAAGGGCAACGATTTCTTCGAAGGCCTGCTGTAAAACCACAAGCGGCCCTCCGGCGTCAGGCCGGAGGGCCGCTTGTGGTTTGGCGGAATGAAACGCTGTCGCCGGGTCAGGATTCCGTCACGCGGATCTTGTCCAGCAAGTCCCGGCGGCTGTGATCGCGGAAAAAAAGCATCACATAGCGGATGTGCAATTTCATGGCACTGGCGGCCATTTCCGGATCACGCCTCCGAATGGCGTTGAATACCTTGCGGTGCTGCTCCAGCACATCTTCGATATTCTTGGGGTCCTCGTAAAGCATACGCAGGTTTTCCTGGATTCCGACGAAGAGGAAGTCATGAAAGTTCTTCATGATGTAGGTGTGCACCGGGTTCTTGGTGGCATAGGCGACGGCCATGTGGAAGTCGGCGTCCACATTCGGATTGATGTTGTCTCCCTTCTGGCGAAAATCGGCCTCCATCGCCTCCAGGCAGCCGATCATGCGGTCGATATCCTCTTCCGTGGCCCGCGCGGCCGCCAGGGCGGCGGCATTGCACTCGAGCCCCATACGCACTTCCAGCATGTCTTCGAGAGTCGCCTCTTCCATTTCCAGGCTCATGGCCACGGCCAGAGGATGCCGGGTTTTGGCATCCGGGTGGCGCACAAACGTCCCCTGACCCTGTTTATGCTCCAGGAGTCCCAGCACCACCAGCTTATTGATGGCATTGCGCACCGTGGTGCGGCTGACGCCCAGGGCAACGGAAAGATCGCGCTCCGGCAGGACCTGATCCCCGGGGCGCAATTCTCCCTGATAGATGAGGTCCCGCAACTGTTCGAACACCTGATCGGAAATACGTTTGGCCTTGATCGGCTTCAGTGATGTTTTCATCAAGATTTCAGTGACTCCGCATAAATTTCCACAGGGTGCCTTACCGCAATCCGATCTCCTGCGTGGGAGAGTGCGTCGGAAATCTGCATCATGCAGGCCGGGCATCCCGTGGCCACCACCTCACAGCCGGTGGCTTTGATATTGTCCCGTTTGCGCTCCCCGATGCGGCTGGAGATCGAATAGTACTGCACATTGAAGCTGCCGCCCATGCCGCAGCACCAGTCCGATTCAGTCATTTCCGTCAGGCGGTAACCACGGCTGGCGTTTAAAATGGCGCGGGGCTCGTCAAAAACCTTCAACGACTTTTTTAGATGGCAGGGGTCGTGGTAGGTGACCAGCCGGTCGCCATTGGATGATGCCACAGCCTCGACGCCGACTTTTGATACCAGAAATTCGTGGATATCTAAAGTCTTATCCGCCATACGCCGGACAGTTCCGTTCAGGTCGTCGTCATCGGCGGTCATCATGGGCCAGACCTCCTTGATGGTCGACGTGCATGTGGCGCAGGAGGTGACCAGGTAATCGAAATCCTCCGCGGCAAACTGCCGGATGTTGTGGCGCACCAACCGTCGGAAGGTATCGGTATCCCCGGAAGACACCGCCGGAATACCGCAGCAGGCCTGGCTCGGCGGCATAAAGATGCCCACACCGTGATGGGTCAGTACGTCCACCGTGGCCTGGGCCAGGGACGGGAAAATCTTGTCCGCCAGGCAGCCGACATAGAAGGCCACTTTCAGTCCCGAAGCCCCCGCGGCCGTGTGCAGCTCCGGCAGTTGCTTGTGAAACGGGGTGTCCGCCAGGGGGCGGAAATGCCGGTCACCGATCAACGGCGACATGACCCGCGCACAGGAGGTGCCGATGACATCGTTGGCCGGTTTGGTGAACACTTTCTGAAACTTGGCACCCCACTCCCCCACTTTGTCAAAAAGCTGCGGATGGGCCAGCATCCCCCTGAAAATGGCTTTTTTAGCGGGCGGCAGGCCCTGAAACCCCGTCAGAATGGCCCGCGCCTTGATAAAAATCTCCAGGACATTGACCCCGCTCGGGCAATTGGCGGCACAGGATCCGCATAGCAGACATTTGTTCAGCCGTACCGAAACCCCCTCGGGGTCTTCGAACATCTCGTGCAGCAGGCCGTCCAGCAGGGAAAGCTTGCCCCGGGCCACGTCGGCTTCCCGTCCGGTATCCGCAAACAGGGGACACACCGCCTGGCACATGCCGCACTTCATGCAGACCATCATCTGATCTTCGAGTTCCTTCATCATGCGGGCCAGTTCGTTCATGCGGTTCATGCCTGTCCTCCTATGATCTTGCCGGGGTTGAGGATATTGCGGGGATCCAGAGCCGATTTGATGCGCCGGGAATAGACAATCGTAGCCGCACTGGTTTCTTTTTCCAGAAACTTCGACTTGGCAATGCCGATGCCGTGTTCACCCGAAAGGGTTCCCCCCAGCGCCAGGGCCCGGTCGAAGATGGCCTCGATGGCCGCTTCCACCCGCTCCCACTCCCGGGTGTCGCGCCGGTCGGTGAGAATCGTGGGGTGCAGGTTGCCGTCACCGGCGTGGCCAAAGGTGCCGATGGTCAGGTCGAATTCCTTGCTGATGCCCTCGAGGTCCCGAATCATGGCGGGAATCTTGCTGCGGGGCACGGTGGCGTCTTCCAGGACCAGGGTCGGCTTGAGTTTGGCCAGGGCCGAAAGTGCGGCCCGACGGGCTTCCCAGACTTTGTCCCGTTCGGCGGCGTCCTTGGCGGCCCGGATGGAGGCCGCGCCGAGTTCCTGGCAGATTTTCTCCACCTTGGCAGTGTCTTCGTCTACCTGTCCGGGGTAGCCGTCGCATTCCACCAGCAGAATTGCCCCGGCATCCAGGGGAAGTCCGGCATGACTGTAAGCCTCCACGGCGCGGATGGTGAAATTGTCCAGAAATTCGAGGGTCGCGGGCACAACCCGGTTGGCAATAATGGCGGCCACGGCCTCGGAAGCCTGGCCCATGGTATCGAAAACGGCCATCAGGGCTTTGCGGTAGGTGGGCAGGGGAATCAGCTTGAGGGTAATTTCATTGAAGACCCCCAGGGTGCCCTCGGAGGCCACCATCAGGCCGGTCAGGTTGTAGCCGCTGACGCATTTCACGGTCCGGCCGCCGGTTTTCACCAACTCGCCGTCCACGTCAAAAAAATCGAGGCCCATGACATAGTCCCGGGTGACGCCGTATTTGAGCCCCCGCAGGCCACCGGCATTCTCAGCCACATTGCCGCCCAGGGTCGAAACCGCCTGGCTGCCCGGATCCGGAGGATAAAAGAGCCCCTTGGCTTCCACGGCCGCCGCCAGTTTGGCCGTCACCACGCCGGGCTGGACCCGGGCGTAGAGATCTTCCTCGTTGATTTCAAGAATCCGGTTGAGACCGTTGGTCAGCACCACAACCCCCTCACGCCGGGGGATCGTACCACCGCTCAGGTTGGTGCCGGCCCCCCGCACGGTGAGGGGCAGACGATTTTCGTTGCATAGACGCACCACTTTGCCCAAGGCCTCGCTGTCCATGGGCCGGACCACCAGGGACGGTGTTACCTGCTCCAGCACGGCCGCGTCATAGGCATAAGTTGCCAGATCGGTCGGTTCGGTCAGGACATTCTCCTCGCCCGTGATGGCTGCAAATTCCTTTATAATCGCCTTTGATGCCATAGCTCCTCCCCATGTTTTGGATCTCGGTTAAAGTTTATTGGTAATACCAATATAAATTATACCTAAAATTCTGTCAAATTATTTTTAAGCTCAAGCTGATTGGCGATAATAAATATAAAATTAATAATTTATATGGTTTTTAGGAAAATGAAATATTTTTTCTTGACAGAATTCTAACCGTATTTGTACTATTGGTATTACCATTTTTGGTTTGGACCTTTATCAGTCTAAGACAGCGTTAGCCATGTGCCTTCGCATCACAACGCAGGACACGGCACCGATACCTCCCTGAAAAGGGCTTGGCAAAAAAATAAAAGTGTCTTGACAAACATAGGATCATTAAGGAGGAATTCGCATGAGTCTCGGTTTACAATCATTTCTGGCGGTCTTGCCCATTCTGACCGCGGCTGTACTTCTGGTGGGATTGCGCTGGCCGGCCAAGCGGGCCATGCCGATTTGTTATCTCGTGGCTGCTGTGGTGGCCATTGCCTGGTGGAAGGTGGATACCGTGCGCGTCGTCGCGTCCACCATTCAGGGCCTGTTCATCACGGCCAATATTTTATTTATTATTTTCGGCGCCATTCTGCTGCTCAACACCCTCAAGCACTCGGGGGCCATTACCGCCATTCGTTCCGGCTTTACCAGTATCAGCCCGGACCGGCGGGTCCAGCTGGTGCTGATCGCCTGGCTGTTCGGGGCCTTCATCGAGGGGTCTTCCGGTTTTGGCACGCCGGCCGCCATTGCCGCGCCGCTCATGGTGGCCATCGGTTTTCCGGCCATGGCCGCGGTCATGATCGGCATGATGATCCAGAGCACACCGGTCACTTTCGGTGCGGTGGGCACCCCGATCCTTATCGGCGTCAAGGGGGGGCTTGAAAGCCCGGAACTGACCGCCCAACTGGCCCAGGTGGGCATGAACTTCGGCGATTACCTGCAGCTGATCACGGCTGAAAGCGCGATGATTCACGCCGTTTGCGGCACCCTCATCCCGACGTTCATGGTCATCATGATGACCCGCTTCTTCGGCAAGAACAAATCCTGGACCGAGGGGCTCTCGATCCTGCCCTTCACCCTGTTGGGCGGCGTGGCTTTTACCATTCCCTACGTGCTCACCGGCGTCTTCCTGGGACCCGAGTTCCCCTCCCTGATCGGAGCGCTCATCGGCCTGGCCATCATGTCTTTCTGTGCAATCAAGGGTTTCCTGGTCCCCAAAGACAGCTGGGATTTCCCTCCCCGTGAAGAATGGCAACCCGGCTGGGTCTCCGATATGGAAATCAGCCTGGAGTCCCTGACCGATAAGAAACCGATGAACCTGGTCCTGGCCTGGATCCCCTACGTCCTGGTGGCCGCCGTTCTTGTGCTGACCCGTCTGCGCCAACTGCCGCTGGGGGGATGGCTCAAGAGTTTTGCCATCAAGTGGGCCGACATCTTCGGCACCGGCATCACGGGCTCCAGCGCACCGCTTTATCTCCCCGGTGCCATGCTGATCTTCGTGGTCATCGTCACCTTTTTTCTGCACCGTATGTCAACCAAAGAACTCGGCGCCGCGGTCAAGGAATCCAGCAAGATTCTGCTGGGGGCCGGCTTCGTGCTGATTTTCACGATCCCCATGGTCCGGGTCTACATCAATTCGGGCATCAACGCGGGCGGCTATGCCAGCATGCCCCTGGCCATGGCCCAGTGGGTGGCGGCTAATGTCGGTAATGTGTGGCCCTTCTTTGCGCCGTACATCGGTGGTTTGGGCGCCTTTATCGCCGGCAGCAACACGGTCAGCAACCTGATGTTCAGCCTGTTCCAGCACGGGGTGGCCCAAAACCTGATGATCGCCGGTTCCCTGGTGGTTTCCCTGCAAGCCGTGGGAGCTGCGGCCGGCAACATGTTCTGCATCCACAACGTGGTGGCCGCCTCGGCCACAGTGGGGCTGTTGGGCCAGGAAGGCCTAACATTGCGTCGCACCGTTATCCCGACGCTTTACTACTGCACGCTGACAGGCATCATCGGACTTGTCGCGATCTATGTCTTCGGCTATCAGGATCCCTTGAGTGCGTTCCTGTTGGCCGCCCAATAGTCTATCAATAGCTAACCCGGCGGTGGCTGTTCCACAGGGCAGCCGCCGCCTTTCATAAGTTAAGGGGGCATTAACGGGTTCGGCAGTGGTGGCACGGCGGCTGTCGACCATACCAGAGGAGCAAACAAATGAATCCAATCGACAAGACGATGGATCTGTTTATCCAGAAAGCCGCAGCGGTTTCCGCTGTCGTCACCCGGGTGGGCGATGCCGGGGAGGCCCTGGCCTATGCCGTAACCTTGTGCGAGCAAAAGGAGGCTTGCCAGTTGCTGGCATCGGGCTGCGAGGCCCCGCTGTCACGCCCCGCCGAAGCGCTTTGCGACACCAAACAGACTAAAGTCATTGCCGCGCCCGGCCTGCCTGAAGACCAGAAAGCGGCCCTGGGCGACCTGTGCCAGTCCAGGGGGATCGAGTTGATCGAAGACGGGCTGCGCAACCATCTGGCCGGGATCGATATCGGGCTGACCTATGCCGATTATGGGATTGCCGAAACAGGCACCCTGGTGATCGAATCCAGCAGCGAAGAAACCCGCCTGGCCACCATGATCAGCGAAATCCACGTGGCCGTCCTGCCCCAGTCGTGCCTCCGGGAGACCGCCTACGCAGTGGAGGATGAATTGGTTGGGCATATGCAACAAGCGCCCAATTATACCGCTTTTATCACCGGTGCCAGCCGGACTGCGGATATCGAGCGGGTGCTGGCCCTGGGGGTGCACGGCCCCCTCGAACTTCACATCCTGATCCGGGAGGACGCCTGATGCAAACCGCACGCAACCTGAAGGAATACAAAAAGGACGTCAAAGGCGCGCTGGACAATGAATTTTT